>Ga0209369_1001397_pt1 | contig 12107 bp, 23 predicted proteins | sample EBPBio142010_DNA_FD_185865 | JGI IMG/M metagenome (GOLD analysis project Ga0209369, IMG submission 185865) | Wastewater treatment Type I Accumulibacter community from EBPR Bioreactor in Madison, WI, USA - Reactor 1_10/4/2010_ DNA (SPAdes)... | ecosystem: Engineered > Bioreactor > EBPR >... | reverse complement strand
CCCTGCATCTGGATGACGTCGTCCTTGGCCATGTGCTTGTGTTCGTTGCCTCTCAGCTTGCCTTGAAGTTGGCCTTCTTCAGCAAGGACTCGTACTGCTGGCTCATCACGTAGCTCTGCACCTGCGCCCAGAAGTCCATCGTCACCACGACGATGATCAGCAGCGAGGTACCGCCGAAGTAGAACGGCACGTTGTACTTCAGCACCAGGAACTCGGGCAGCAGGCACACCAGCGTGATGTACACCGCGCCCACCAGCGTCAGCCGCGACAGGATGCGGTCGATGTACTTGGCCGTCTGGTCGCCCGGACGGATGCCGGGGATGAACGCGCCACTCTTCTTCAGGTTGTCGGCGGTCTCGCGGCTGTTGAATACCAGCGCCGTGTAGAAGAAGCAGAAGAACACGATCATCGCCGCGTACAGCAGCACGTAGATCGGCTGGCCCGGCGACAGCGCCGCCGAGATGTCGCGCAGCCAGCGCATGCCTTCGCCGGTGGCGAACCAGCCCACCACGGTGGCCGGCAGCAGGATGATCGACGACGCGAAGATCGGCGGGATCACGCCCGACATGTTCAGCTTCAACGGCAGGTGCGACGACTGGCCGCCATAGACCTTGTTGCCCACCTGGCGCTTGGCGTAGTTGACCAAGATCTTGCGCTGCCCGCGCTCGACGAACACCACCACGAAGGTGACCACGATCACCAGCGCGATGATGAACAGGCTGGCGATGATGCTCATCGAGCCGGTGCGCACCAGTTCGAACAGCCCGGCGATCGCGCTCGGCAGGCCGGCCACGATGCCGGCGAAGATCAGGATCGAGATGCCGTTGCCCAGCCCGCGCTCGGTGATCTGCTCGCCCAGCCACATCAGGAACATCGTGCCGGCCACCAGGCTCACGACCGCCGTCATGCGGAAGCCCATGCCCGGGCTGATCACCAGCCCCGGCGACTGCTCGAGGGCCAGCGCGATGCCCAGCGACTGGAACAGCGCCAGCACCAGCGTGCCGTAGCGCGTGTACTGCGTGATCTTGCGGCGCCCGGCTTCGCCTTCCTTCTTGATGGCTTCCAGCGAAGGCACGACGTAGGTCATCAACTGCATGATGATCGACGCCGAGATGTACGGCATGATGCCCAGCGCGAACACGGTGAAGCGCGACAGCGCCCCGCCCGAGAACATGTTGAACAGGTTCAGGATGCCGCCCGATTGGCTCTTGAACAGCTGCTGCAGTTGCGCAGGGTCGATCCCCGGCACGGGGATGTGCGCCCCCAGCCGGTAGACCACCAACGCCAGCAGCAGAAAGACCAGCCGGCGACGCAGGTCGCCGAACTTGCCGCTCTTGGCCAGCTGGTTTGCAGAAGTTGCCACGGGAAAGGTCTTCGCTCCGGGTGGACGATCAGCCCAGCGTGCCGCCGGCGGCTTCGATCGCGGCCTTGGCGCCTGCCGTGGCGCCGATGCCCTTCAGCACGACCTTGCGGCTCAGCTCGCCGGCCTTGATGACCTTGACCACGCGGGTCTGGTCGGCCACCAGGCCGGCCTGCTTCAGCACCACCAGGTCCACCTCGTCGGCAGCCAGGCGCTGCAGGTCGGCCAGCGTGATCTCGGCATTGAGGCGGGCAGTCAGCGACTTGAAGCCGCGCTTGGGCAGGCGGCGCTGCAGCGGCATCTGGCCGCCTTCGAAGCCCACCTTGTGGAAACCGCCCGCACGCGACTTCTGGCCCTTGTGGCCGCGGCCCGCGGTCTTGCCCAGGCCCGAGCCGATGCCGCGGCCGACGCGCCGGCGCTCGCGCTTGGCGCCACCGGCCGGCTTGATGGTGTTCAGTTCCATGTTCGTGTTCCGTCTAGGCGTGGCGTGCTCAGAGCACCTTCACGAGGTAGGCGATCTTGTTGATCATGCCGCGCACCGCCGGGGTGTCCTCGAGCACCGATTCGCTGTTCAGCTTGCGCAGGCCCAGGCCGCGCACCGTGGCGCGATGCGACTGCTTGGTGCCGATCGGGCTGCGGACCAGCTTGACCTTCAGGGTCTTGTTGTCGGACATCGTTGTTCTCCTGCAGCGGCTCAACCGAAGATCTCTTCGACCGACTTGCCGCGCTTGGCGGCCACTTCGGCCGGCGTGGTGGAGCGCTTCAGCGCGTCGAGCGTGGCGCGCACCATGTTGTACGGGTTGGTCGAGCCCAGGCTCTTGGCCACGATGTCGGTGACACCCATGACCTCGAACACCGCGCGCATCGGGCCGCCGGCGATGATGCCGGTACCGGCCGGCGCCGGCGCCATCAGCACCTTGGCCGCGCCGTGCTCGCCGCGCACGTTGTGGTGGATCGAGCCGTTCTTCAGCGCCACCTTCACCAGGTTGCGGCGGGCGTCTTCCATCGCCTTCTGCACCGCCACCGGCACTTCCTTGGCCTTGCCCTTGCCCATGCCGATGCGGCCGTCGCCGTCGCCGACGACGGTCAGCGCCGCGAAGCTCAGCGTGCGGCCGCCCTTGACGACCTTGGTCACGCGGTTCACCGCGATCATCTTTTCCTTCAGCCCGTCGTCGTTGCCTTCGGTCTGGGCGCGGGGTTGAAACTTAGCCATGTGCTTTGATCCTTTGCTGCTGCGCCTAGAACTTCAGGCCGGCCTCGCGGGCCGCTTCGGCCAGGGCCTTGACGCGGCCGTGGAACGCGAAGCCCGAGCGGTCGAACGCCACCTGCTCGATGCCGGCGGCCTTGGCCTTTTCGGCGATGCGCTTGCCCACCAGGGCCGCGGCCGAAGTGGTGCCACCCTTGCCCGCACCGCCCAGCTGCTCGCGCACCGCCTTTTCGGCCGTGGAGGCGCTGGCCAGCACGCGCGAGCCATCGTCGGAGATGACGCTGGCATAGACATGCAGGTTCGAGCGATGCACCGTCAGCCGTGCCACGACTTGCTGCGCGATGCGCAGCCGGGTCTGCCGCGAACGGCGCAGGCGCTGCTCCTTCTTGTTCAGCATGGTGTCGCTCCTTACTTCTTCTTCGTCTCTTTGAGCGACACGCGCTCATCGACGTAACGGATGCCCTTGCCCTTGTACGGCTCGGGCGGGCGGATGGCGCGCACCTCGGCGGCCACCTGGCCCACCGCCTGGCGGTCGGCACCCTTGATGACGATCTCGGTCTGCGTGGGCGTCTCCACCTTCACGCCGGCCGGCATTTCCTTGACCACCGGGTGCGAGAAGCCGATCTGCAGGTTCAGCTTCTGGCCCTGGGCCTGGGCGCGGAAGCCCACGCCCACCAGCGTCAGCTTCTTCTCGAAGCCCTTGGACACGCCGTTGACCATGTTGCTGACCAGCGCGCGCATCGTGCCGCTCATCGCACCGGCGGCGACGCTGTCGTTGGCCGGCTCGAAGGTCAGCGTGGCGCCGTCCTTCTTGACCGACACCAGCGCATGCGCCGGACGCACCAGCGTGCCCTGGCTGCCCTTCACCGAAATCTGTTCCGCCGTGATCGACACGTCCACGCCCTGCGGGACGGTCACCGGCATCTTTGCTACGCGAGACATGCTCGATTCCTTCCGTTAGACGCCGCCGGTCAGGCGACGTAGCACAGCACTTCGCCGCCGACGCCGGTCTGGCGGGCCTTGCGGTCGGTCATCACGCCCTTCGGCGTGGTGACGATGGCCACGCCCAGGCCGTTCATCACCGACGGAATCGCCTCGCGGCCGCGGTAGACGCGCAGGCCGGGCCGGCTGACGCGTTCGATGCGCTCGATCACCGGGCGGCCGGCGTAGTATTTCAGCGCGATCTCCAGCTGGCTCTTGCCGTCTTCGCTGCGCACCGAGAATCCCTCGATGTAGCCCTCATCCTTGAGGACCTGCGCGATCGCGACCTTGATCTTCGACGAGGGCATCGCCACCACCGCCTTGTCCACGCTCTGCGCGTTGCGGATGCGGGTCAGCATATCGGCGATCGGATCACTCATGCTCATAACAATCTCTCCTGCTCGGGCCGGTTCTCAACGGAACGCGGCCGATATCACCAGCTGGCCTTGACGACGCCGGGAATGTCGCCCTTGAAGGCGAGATCACGGATCTTGCTGCGACCCAGCCCGAACATGCGGAAGTTGCCGCGCGGCCGGCCCGTCAGCTCGCAGCGGTTGCGCAGGCGCGACGGGTAGGCGTTGCGCGGCAGCTTCTGCAGTTCCAGGCGGGCAGCGTAGCGCTCCTCGTCGGAACGCTTGGCGTCATTGGCGGTGGCCTTCAGCTCGGTGTACTTCTTGGCGAACTTCGCCACGAGCTTCTCGCGCTTGTTCTGCCGCTGGATATGGGACTGTTTCGCCACGGGGCACCTCAGTTCTTGAACGGGAAGCGGAAGGCCGTGAGCAGGGCCTTGCACTCGTCGTCGTTGCGCGCGCTGGTCGTGATGCTGATGTTCAGGCCACGCAGAGCGTCGATCTTGTCGTAGTCGATCTCGGGGAAGATGATCTGCTCCTTGACCCCGATGTTGTAGTTGCCGCGGCCGTCGAAGGCGCGTCCGCTGATACCGCGGAAGTCGCGCACGCGCGGCAGCGCGATCGTCACGAAACGGTCCAGGAACTCGTACATGCGCACGCCACGCAGCGTGACCATGCAGCCGATGGGCACGTTCTCGCGAATCTTGAAGCCGGCGATGGCCTTCTTCGACTTGGTGACGACGGGCTTCTGGCCGGCGATCTTGGTCAAGTCGCCGACGGCATGCTCCATCACCTTCTTGTCGGCCACCGCCTCGCTGACACCCATGTTCAGCGTGATCTTCTCCAGGCGGGGCACCTGCATGACCGACTTGTAGCCGAACTTGGCCATCAGGTCAGGCACCACCTTCTCGCGGTAGTAGGCCTGCAGGCGGGCAGTCTGTTGTTGAGCCATGGTCACTGATCCTCGCCTTAAGCCTTGATCTGTTCGCCGCTGGACTTGTACACGCGCACCTTGTCGCCGTTGTCCAGGACCTTGATGCCCACGCGGTCAGCCTTGGCGGTGGCGGCATTGAAGATCGCCACGTTCGACTGATGGATCGGCATCGTCTTGTCGATCACGCCGCCGGTCGTACCCTTCATCGGGTTCGGCTTGACGTGCTTCTTCACAATGTTGACGCCTTCGACGACGATGTGGTCGTCATCGACGCGGCGCGTCACGGTGCCGCGCTTGCCCTTGTCGCGGCCGGTCAGCACGACGACCTGATCGCCCTTGCGAATCTTGTTCATGATGGACTTCCTTTCGCGTCGGCGCGTCAGAGCACTTCGGGCGCCAGCGACACGATCTTCATGAAGCGCTCGGTGCGCAGTTCGCGCGTCACCGGGCCGAAGATGCGGGTGCCGATCGGCTCGAGCTTGGCGTTCAGCAGCACGGCGGCATTGCCGTCGAACTTGATCAGCGAGCCGTCCTGGCGGCGCACGCCCTTGGCGGTGCGCACGACGACGGCGCTGTAGATCTCGCCCTTCTTGACGCGGCCACGCGGCGCAGCCTCCTTGATGGAGACCTTGATCACATCGCCAATGCCGGCGTAGCGGCGCTTGGAGCCGCCCAGCACCTTGATGCACATGACGGACTTCGCGCCCGTGTTGTCGGCGACGTCGAGTCGCGATTGCATTTGGATCATTGTTCAATCCCCAACTTGTCCCGCGTCGGATCGGCCATCGGGCCTTTCGTGGCGGTCAGTCTTGGGCCCGTCGTGTGGCGCCGCCGTCAGGCAGCGCCCCGTTTGGGGCGGAACCGAAAACCTGGTTTCGCCCTGGGAAGGGCAGCCTGTTTCCGGCGAAGCTTTGGATTATCGCTCGGCGCTGGCCATTCTGTCAATGGCCAGCGCCGGGGCGATTCAGGTCGACTTGGCCTGCGCCAGCATCGTGTCGGCGTCGCTGACCTCGAACTTGCCCGGGGCCTCGACGTTCAGCGTCTTGACCACGCCGTCCTTGACCAGCATCGAGTAGCGGTTCGAGCGCAGGCCCATGCCGCGCGCCGTCAGGTCCAGGGTCAGGCCGGTGGCCTTGGCAAAGTCGGCGCTGCCGTCGGCCATCATGCGCACCTTGCCGGCGGTCTTCTGGTCACGGCCCCACGCGCCCATCACGAAGGCGTCGTTGACCGACACGCACCAGATCTCGTCGACGCCGGCGGCCTTCAGCTCGTCGGCCTTCTGCACGTAGCCCGGCACGTGCTTGGCCGAGCAGGTGGGCGTGTAGGCGCCCGGCAGCGCGAAGATGGCGATCGTCTTGCCGGCCGTGGCCTTGGCCACGTCGAAGCTGTTCGGGCCGAGCGTGCAGCCGTTGCCTTCGACCTCGATGAATTCCTGCAGGCTGCCGCTGGGCAGCTTGTCTCCGACTTTCAGCATGCGTCTTCTCCTCCGGTGTCAGTGGACGTTGGGGCTTGTCGGCCCGCCAGTGAAGCGGGCCGGGACGCCAGTATCCCAGCGTCGCGGCCCGTGCGTGGGCACAGGGCGCTTGGCCCCATGCCGCGGGATGGATCAGGCCAGGCCGGCCTTCTTGACCAGGCGGGTCACGACCCAGCTCTTGGTCTTTGAGATTGGCCGGCTTTCGGCGATCTCGACCACGTCGCCCATCTTGTACTCGCCCTTCTCGTCGTGGGCGTGGTACTTGCTGGAGCGGGCCACGATCTTGCCGTAAAGCTCGTGCTTGACGCGGCGCTCGACGAGCACGGTGATGGTCTTGGCGCGCTTGTCGCTGACCACCTGGCCGATCAGGGTGCGGGTGTTCTTGGTGGCTTGGGCTTCGCTCACTTCGCGGCCCCCTTCTTCTTCTCGTTGAGGATGGTCTTGGCGCGGGCCACTTCACGGCGCGTCTTGCGCAGCGCGGCGTGGTTGGTCAGCTGCTGGGTGGCCTTCTGCATGCGCAGGCCGAAATGGGCACGCAGCAGGTCGGCGACCTCTTTCTCGAGCGCGGCCACGTCCTTGGCGCGCAGTTCACTGGTCTTCATGAGGGTTCTCCGTTGCGGCCTCAGGCGCCGAGCTGGCGCGCGACGAAGGTCGTGCGCAGCGGCAGCTTGGCCGACGCGAGCGTGAAGGCCTCGCGGGCCAGCGCCTCGGGCACGCCGTTGATCTCGTACAGCACCTTGCCGGGCTGGATCTCGGCCACGTAGTACTCGGGGTTGCCCTTGCCGTTGCCCATGCGCACCTCGGCCGGCTTCTGCGAGATCGGCTTGTCCGGGAAGATGCGGATGAAGATGCGGCCGCCGCGCTTGATGTGGCGCGAGATGGCGCGACGCGCAGCCTCGATCTGGCGGGCCGTCAGGCGGCCGCGCTCGGTGGCCTTCAGGCCGAATTCGCCGAACGACACCTTGGCGCCGCGGGTGGCGACGCCGGTGTTGCGGCCCTTCTGTTCCTTGCGGAACTTGCGACGTGCTGGTTGCAGCATGCTTTATTCCCCCTTGCTCTCGCCCGCGGCCGGCGTGGCGGCCTTGCGCACACGCTTGACGGCCGGAGCCTTGGGCGCTTCGGCCCCTTCGGCAGGCTTGTTCTCACCACCCGGCGCGGCGGCGCGCGGCGCGCGGTCGCCCGCCGGGCGGCCACGGCCGGCCGGGCCACCCGGCGCGCCAGGGCGCGGCGTGCGGCGGCTGCGGCGATCGTCCTCGCCAGCCTCGGGCTTGACGCCAGGCGCCTCGCCGTGGGCCAGGCGGTCACCGCGATAGACCCAGACCTTGACGCCGATGACGCCATAGGTGGTCTTGGCTTCCGAGAAGCCGTAGTCGATCTCGGCCTTCAGCGTGTGCAGCGGCACACGGCCTTCGCGGTACCACTCGCAGCGCGCGATCTCGATGCCGTTCAGGCGGCCCGAGGACATGATCTTGATGCCCTGCGCGCCCAGGCGCATGGCGTTCTGCATCGCGCGCTTCATCGCGCGGCGGAACATGATGCGCTTCTCGAGCTGCTGGGTGATGCTGTCGGCGATCAGCTGAGCATCGATCTCCGGCTTGCGGATCTCTTCGATGTTGACCGCCACCGGCACGCCCAGGCGCTTGGCCAGTTCGGCCTTCAGGTTCTCGATGTCCTCGCCCTTCTTGCCGATCACCACGCCCGGCCGCGCCGAATAGATGGTGATGCGGGCGTTCTTGGCGGGGCGCTCGATCAGGATGCGCGACACGGCGGCGCTCTTCAGGCGCGTCTTCAGGAATTCGCGCACGTGCAGGTCTTCGGCCAGCATCTGGCTGAAGTTGCGCTTGGTGGCGAACCAGCGCGACGCCCAGGCACGCGTGACGGGCAGCCGGAAACCGGTCGGGTGGATTTTCTGTCCCATGGTCTTTGCTCTGCCCTTGCCTTAGTTGCCGACCGTCACGTAGATGTGACACGTGGGCTTGCTGATGCGGTTGCCGCGGCCCTTGGCGCGGGCCGACGAGCGCGTCAGCGTGGCACCCTGCTCGACGTAGATCGACTTGACCTTCAGTTCGTCGATGTCGGCGCCGTCGTTGTGCTCGGCATTGGCGATGGCCGAGGCCAGCGCCTTGCGGATGATGCCGGCGGCCTTCTTGGGCGTGAAGCTCAGGATGTCCAGCGCCTGGTCGACCTTCTTGCCGCGCACCAGGTCGGCCACGAGCCGGCCCTTGTCGGCCGACAGGCGCACGCCACGCACGATTGCTTTGGTTTCCATCGTAGGCATCCCTTACTTCTTGGCCTTCTTGTCGGCCGGGTGACCCTTGAAGGTGCGCGTCTGGGCAAACTCGCCCAGCTTGTGGCCGACCATCTGGTCGGTCACGTACAGCGGCACATGCTGCTTGCCGTTGTGCACGGCGATCGTCAGACCGATGAACTCGGGCAGGATCGTCGAGCGGCGCGACCAGGTCTTCACCGGCTTCTTGTCCTTGATGGCGGCGGCCTTCTCGACCTTGGCCATCAGGTGGTGGTCCACGAAGGGACCCTTCTTGAGGGAACGTGCCATGCTGCTGGCCCCTTACTTCTTGCGACGCGAGACGATCATCGTCTGCGTGCGCTTGTTGCTGCGCGTCCGGTAGCCCTTGGTCAGCGTGTTCCACGGCGACACCGGCGCCTGGCCCTCTCCGGTGCGGCCTTCGCCGCCACCATGCGGGTGGTCGATCGGGTTCATCGCCACGCCGCGCACCGTCGGGCGGATGCCCTTCCAGCGGCGCGCACCGGCCTTGCCGTACTGGCGCAGGTTGTGCTCTTCGTTGCTGACCTCGCCTATCGTGGCGCGGCAGTCGATGTGGATCTTGCGGACCTCACCCGAACGCAGGCGCAACTGGGCGTAGATGCCTTCGCGCGCCATCAGCGTCACCGAGGTGCCCGCCGAGCGCGCGATCTGCGCACCCTTGCCGGGCAGGATCTCGACGCAGTGCACGGTGGAGCCCACCGGGATGTTGCGGATCGGCAGCGTGTTGCCGGCCTTGATGGGGGCTTCGGCACCGCTGACGACCGTGGCGCCCACCTCCAGCCCGCGCGGGGCGATGATGTAGCGGCGCTCGCCGTCGGCGTAACACACCAGCGCGATGTGAGCCGTGCGGTTCGGGTCGTACTCGATGCGCTCGACCTTCGCCGGCACGCCGTCCTTGTTGCGCACGAAATCGACGACGCGGTAGTGGTGCTTGTGGCCCCCACCCTTGTGGCGCATCGTGATGTGGCCGTTGTTGTTGCGGCCGGCATGCTGGAACTGCGGCTCCAGCAGCGACGCTTCCGGCTTGCCCTTGTGCAGGTGCTTGTGCACCACCTTGACAACCGCCCGGCGGCCGGGCGAGGTCGGCTTGACTTTGACGACGGCCATTACGCGGCCTCCCCGGAGAAGTTGAGCTCCTGACCCGGCTTCAGGCACACATAGGCCTTCTTCAGGTGGTCACGGCGGCCGATCGACCGGCCGAAGCGCTTGGTCTTGCCCATCTGGTTGACGGTCTGCACCGAAGCCACTTCCACCTTGAACATCAGCTCGACGGCGGCCTTGATCTCGGGCTTGGTGGCATTGCGCAGCACCTTGAACAGCACCTGGTTCTGCTTCTCGGCGATGCGCGTGGCCTTCTCCGAGATGATCGGCGCGACCAGCACCTGCGCGAGGCGGCCCTCGTCGGGCTTCTTGGCGGTCTTGGGCGTGCTCATGCGTACATCTCCTTCAGCTGGTCGATGGCGCCCTTGGTGACCAGCACCTTCTTGTAGAACACCAGCGACAGCGGGTCGGCGTAGCGCGGCTCGACCACCAGCACGTTGGCCAGGTTGCGCGAGGCCAGCGCCAGGTTGTCGTCGACGCGGTCGGCGATGACCATCACCGAATCCAGGCCCATGGCCTTGAACTTCTGCGCCAGCAGCTTGGTCTTCGGCGCCTCGACGGCGATCGAATCCACCACCGCCAGGCGGCCGTCACGGGCCAGCTGCGACAGGATCGACGCCATGCCGGCGCGGTACATCTTCTTGTTGACCTTGTGGGCGAAGTTCTCGTCCGGCTTGTTCGGGAAGGTGCGACCGCCCCCACGCCAGATCGGCGACGAGGTCATGCCCGCGCGGGCGCGGCCGGTGCCCTTCTGGCGGAACGGCTTCTTCGTCGAGTGCTTGACTTCGGCGCGGGTCAGCTGGGCGCGCGTGCCCTGGCGGGCGTTGGCCTGGTAGGCCACCACCACCTGGTGCACCAGCGCTTCGTTGTAGTCGCGGGCGAACACGGTGTCGGGCGCGTCGACCTTGGCGGTGGACTGCCCTTGTTCGTTCAGGAGCTCGAGTTGCATCAGTTGGCTCCCTTCGCCTTGGCCTTGACCGCCGGGCGCACGACCACGTGGCCGTTCTTGGCACCCGGCACGGCGCCGCGCACCAGCAGCAGCGAACGCGCCTCATCGATGCGCACGATGTCCAGGTTCTGCGTGGTGACGGTCACGTCGCCCAGGTGGCCGGACATCTTCTTGCCCGGGAACACGCGGCCCGGATCCTGCGCCATCGAGATCGAGCCCGGCACGTTGTGCGAGCGGCTGTTGCCGTGCGACGCGCGCTGCGAGCCGAAGTTGTGACGCTTGATCGTGCCGGTGAAGCCCTTGCCGATCGAGGTGCCCTGCACGTCGACCGCCTGGCCGACGGCGAACAGGCCCACCGGCAGCGTCGCGCCGGGCTGGTACTCGGCGGCGATCTCGGGGGTGACGCGGAACTCGCGCAGCACTTCGCCGGCCATCACGCCCGCCTTGGCCAGGTGGCCGGCTTCGGGCTTGGTGACACGGGAGGCCTTGCGCTGACCGAAGGCAACCTGGATGGCGCTGTAGCCGTCCACGGCTTCGGTCTTGACCTGGGTGACGCGGTTGTTGGACACGTCCAGCACGGTCACGGGCACGGCGTCGCCGTCGTCCGTGAAGATGCGCATCATGCCCACCTTCCGACCCAGCAATCCGAGACGATGGCTCAGACTCATGGTTCTTCTCCAGCCCCGGGGTGCGGAGCCTTTGTTTGACAAACCCGACATCGATTGGCCGGGCTGATGAATTCGGCGCACCGCCTTTGGCAAGGCAGTGCGCCGAGAAAAGCTCTCGATTGTAGCAGCTGCTCGGGCAGCCGCCTAGAGTCGCCTTACTGCAGCTTGATTTCCACGTCCACGCCGGCCGGCAGGTCGAGCTTCATCAGCGCGTCCACGGTCTTGTCGGTCGGGTCGACGATGTCCATCAGCCGCTGGTGCGTGCGGATCTCGAACTGGTCGCGGCTGGTCTTGTTGACGTGCGGCGAGCGCAGGATGTCGAAACGCTGCATGCGCGTGGGCAGCGGCACGGGGCCGCGCACGATGGCGCCGGTGCGCTTGGCTGTTTCGACGATCTCCAGCGCCGACTGGTCGATCAGCTTGTAGTCGAAGGCCTTCAGGCGAATGCGGATCTTCTGCTTCTGCATGATGGTCCGCCTTATTCGATGATCTTGGCCACGACGCCGGCGCCGACGGTGCGGCCGCCTTCGCGGATGGCAAAGCGCAGACCCTCTTCCATCGCGATCGGCGCGATCAGCTTGACCGTGATGCTGACGTTGTCGCCCGGCATCACCATCTCCTTGTCCTTCGGCAGTTCCACCGCGCCGGTCACGTCCGTGGTGCGGAAGTAAAACTGCGGCCGGTAGTTGTTGAAGAACGGGGTATGGCGGCCGCCCTCTTCCTTGCTCAGCACGTAGATCTCAGCCGTGAAGTGCGTGTGCGGCTTGACGCTGCCGGGCTTGCACAGCACCTGGCC
>Ga0209369_1001395_pt1 | contig 12119 bp, 13 predicted proteins | sample EBPBio142010_DNA_FD_185865 | JGI IMG/M metagenome (GOLD analysis project Ga0209369, IMG submission 185865) | Wastewater treatment Type I Accumulibacter community from EBPR Bioreactor in Madison, WI, USA - Reactor 1_10/4/2010_ DNA (SPAdes)... | ecosystem: Engineered > Bioreactor > EBPR >... | reverse complement strand
ATCATCACGATGGCGGCGTCGATCATCGCGCCAATGGCGATAGCGATGCCGCCAAGGCTCATGATATTGGCCCCGATGCCAAGCGCGCGCATGGCTGTGAAGGCCATCAAGAGGCCCACCGGCAGCATGATGATGGCGACCAGAGAGGAGCGGACGTGCAGCAGGAACACGAAGGTGACCAGCGCCACGACGATGCTTTCCTCAAGAAGTGTCGTCCGCAGGGTTTCAATGGCTGACAGGATCAGGTTGGACCGGTCATAGACGGTGACGATCTCCACCCCCTCGGGCAGGCTTTGCGCGATGGTCTCGATCTCGGCCTTGGCGTTGTCGATCACGTCGAGAGCATTGGCACCCACGCGCTGAAGCACGATGCCGCTGGCGACCTCGCCTTCTCCATCCAGCTCAGCAATGCCCCGGCGCTCGTCGGGCACGATCTCGACCCGCGCAACATCGCGCAAAAGGACCGGGACGCCGCCTTCGGCACGGATCGGGACCATCTCCAGATCAGCGATGCCGTCCAGATAGCCGCGTCCCCGCACCATGAACTCGAATTCCGACAGCTCGACCGTGCGCCCGCCGGTGTCCATGTTGCTGGCCGCAACCGCTTCACCGATCTCGGACAGGGTGATGCCAAGCGCCCGCATCCGCAACGGATCGACGGTGATCGAGTATTGTTTGACGAAGCCGCCGACGCTGGCGACTTCCGATACGCCATCCGCCCGGCTGATGCCAAAGCGCATTACCCAGTCCTGCAGGGACCGCAACTCGGCAAGGCTCAGGTTCTCGCCCTTCAGCGCGTATTGATAGACCCAGCCCACGCCCGTTGCATCCGGCCCGAGCGCAGGTGTTACCCCGTCCGGCAGACGCGCGGCGGCAGCATTGAGGTATTCCAGCACGCGCGAGCGGGCCCAGTAGGGGTCCACGCCATCTTCGAAGATGATGTAGACGAAAGAGATGCCGAAGAACGAGAACCCTCGCACCACGCGTGACTGTGGCACGGTCAGCATGGCCGAAGTGAGGGGATAGGTGACCTGATCCTCGACCACCTGCGGCGCTTGGCCGGGATATTCGGTCAGCACGATCACCTGCACATCCGATAGATCGGGGATGGCGTCGATCGGCAGTGTGCGCAGGGACCAAAGGCCCGCAGCCACGGTAAAGACGGTGGCAAAGAGCACAAGCAGCACGTTGCGGGCCGACCATTCGATAATGCGGGTGATCATGGGTTGGCCTCCGGGGTGGATCCGGGCGCTGCAAGGGCAGCCAAAGCCGCATTGAGGTTGCTTTCGGCGTCGATCAAGAAGGTGGCAGAACTCACCACTACGTCGCCCGCGCCCACGCCGCTGACGATCTCGATCATGCCGCCGCCCTTGCGCCCTACGGTCACCGGTTCAGGCCGGAACCGCCCTTCGCCCAGATCAAGAATCACCACCTGCCGGTCACCGGTGTCGATCACAGCCCCTTCCGGCACTTGCACCACGGGCGCGCCGCCGAGCACAATTTCGACCTCAGCGAACATGTTGGCGCGCAGGCGCCCGTCCGGGTTCGGCAATTCAATCCGCAGCTTTCCGGTTCGGGTCATCATATCGACTTCGGGGTAAATGGTGTCGATACGGCCCGAAATCGGGCCATCTGTGAGGCCGCGAAAGCTCACCCGAACCTCTGTTCCTACTGCAATCTCCATCAGCGCCGCTTCAGGCACTTCGGCGATGACCCAGACGGTCGAGGTGTCAGCGATGCGAAACAGCGTCTCACCCGCTTCCGACATCATGCCTTCGACCGCCATCCGCTCCAGCACCACGCCGCTGCGCGGGGCCATGATCGGAATACTCACCGTCGTCTGGCCCTCGGCCGCGATGCGGTCGATCACTTCTCCCGGCACGCCGAGGTTTTCCAATCTTTGCCGCGCGCCCTCCCTCAACCGCCCTTCCGACCGCACGTCTGTTAGGAACTGTGCAAGAGCGGCAGCGATCTCGGGTGAATAAAGCGTCGCGAGCGGTGCGCCTTCGGCGATCGTGCTGCCCGTGGTCACATCGGCAACGGTTTCTATGAAGGCGTCGGCGCGCAGCGAGATCACGCTGATCCGGCGTTCGTCCAGTTCCACGATGCCTGGCGCGCGCAATGTTGCCGCCAGGGGTGCCAACACTGCTTCGGCAGTTCGAACCCCGGTGCGCTGCAACTTGCCAGGGCTGACAGTGACTGAGCCGTCATCACTGTCTTCACCGTCATAGACGGGGATGTAATCCATCCCCATTGAGTCCTGCTTCGGCACTGGCGAGGTGTCTGGCAGGCCCATCGGGTTGCGGTAGTAGAGGATGGTCCGCTCACCTGTTTCCGCCATTGCCATATCTGAACTAGGCTCGGGCGCAGGGCCCAGCGAGAGATCCTCGCTGGCGAGGACAGGCAAGAAGGCCCGCCCATCCGCCGTTTGCTGCTCGGATACCGACCATTCGGGCAACCCATCCGGATGCCTCCAGTAGATCACCGGACCGGTCGGCTCTGCTTCAGGGGCGTCAGCACCCGGCATGGCGACTGCGTCATTGCCCATCAACACGCCAAGCTGCAGCTCAGCCATGCCTATCAGGCTGGCCACGGTGATTCCCTTTTCTCCAGCGGTCAGTCCGATCCATCCGGCAGTGCCTGCGACAAGGACTGCGGCAGTCAGCTTGCCAACCGCGCTCATGGCTCGGCTCGCAATTCCAGTTCTGCCTTCACGGTTTCCGGTTCACCCTGCACCTTGGCCGCCACCGAAAACCGCCATCCACCCGCCATGGTGAGATCCGTGCTGAACAGGTAAGTGCCCGGACCTTCGACCGGCAATGCGGTGACGGGGGAGGTCATCGTCTCCATCCCGTCGGGGGCCATGTCCATGCGCGTGGCATAAATAACCGCGCCCTCGACCGGCTGGCCGGTGCGAAGATCGGTCAGACGAAGTTCAATCGTTACCCCAGAACCGACACGATGGTCGGTCGAGACAATCTCGAAACGGTAGTCGTCTGCACCTGCCCAGAGGGCAGATGCGCCGATGAGAAGTGCCAGAACGGAGCCGCAAATGCGGCAGAACATGTTTGTCATGAGGAAGACCCTTTGATTGCAGCGACAGGGCACCCGCGAAGCCAATTGGCGCAGGTGCAAACGGCATCATCCGCGCGCTGACGCACGCGGCAGGGTCAAATGCGGGGAGGTCGCCTCAAGCCATCCGGCGGAAGCCCGGATGGTGGATGCAAGTCAGGAAGCATTAGGACTGCAGCAGATGCCTCCTCAGATACAGAAAGCCCGGGGGCTTGTACCAGAGCAAGCAATGTCATCCCGCCACGCGCCATCATTTCGCAGGCGACGCCGCATGCCTGGTCATCAGGGCAATCGCCTTCGCAGCACGGATCGGCTGCTGCCGCGATCTCCGCTGCAAGTCCGGCCGATACCTCACTGACTGTGGCCCCGAACAGGGACACAGCCAAAAGCACTGCTAAAAAGGGTCGGACTATCCACGACATTCAGATTGCATGACATGAGAAGAAAAATTCGGCAACGCACATCCGGTTGAACGGAGTGCCGTTGATGCTCTAGCGGCCCGGGGCGGCTTTTTCGGAAGAAGCGGTGCTGGCTTGAATGGTGAGTGTTGCGGGTGCGGTTAATGCGTCGCTTCTGTCTCCGGATGCCGATGATTGGTCTCGCAAAGCGAATGGTCGCCCAGAACTTCGATGACACGGCAATCGGCGATCTTGCCGCCTGCACATTGCACGACCATCCGTTCAAGTTCGGCCTTCAGCGCGGTCAGACGCGCAATGCGGCTTTCAACCTCTGCCAGCTGTGCCTTAGCGATGGCATCGGCAGCAGCGCAGGACTGATCCGGTCGGTCCGACAGGCTCAGCAGGTCGCGGATCGCTTCGAGCGTGAAGCCCAGATCGCGGGCGTGCCGGATGAAGGCCAGCCGCCCCTGCGCTTTGCGGCTGTAGAGTCTCTGGTTGCCCGCGCTGCGCTCGGCTTCGGGAAGTAGGCCGATCTGCTCGTAATAGCGGATCGTCGGTACCTTCACCCCGGCGGCCTCGCCCAACTTTCCGATAGTCAGCATCAGATTCTCCTTGAAGCTATAGTTGCTAGAGACATTAGGTTCCTGATTCGATGAAAGCAACTGCCCGCTCAGCGGCAGGAGGAATGACGATGTCGGAAGCTGCACGCGAAACATCCTGTGACTGGACGGTGACGGGCATGGACTGCGGGTCCTGCGCGACCAAGATCAAGGATGCGGTGACGCGCCTGCCGGGGGTAAGCGGCGTCGAGGTTGGCATCATGTCGGAACGCCTGCGCTTGACGCTGGATGAGGCACAAACCGGGCGGGACAAGATCGAGAAGACCGTCCGTGCGCTTGGCTATGAGATTGCGCCGCGCGCCGCCGGTGCGAAGAAGGACTTCGTTTTGCCGGGGGCCCAATCCGTACCTGAGCAGAGCGACATGCATCAAGATCATGATCACGCCGCCCACGCCGCCGCTGGTCACGATCATTCTGGTCACGACCACGGCCCTAAGGCGGCCAGCACCAAGCGCGACGATAGCGGTCACGGCAGTCCCGGTCATGTCCATGACGATCCCGCCGACCGGGGCAAGCGCTGGTATCAGACCGCCAAGGGCAGATTGGTCATCTTTACCGCCCTTCTGCTGGGTGCCGCTTGGGTCATTGAATATCTTGCACCCGAGATCGGTAAATGGGCCTTCGTTGCCGCTTGCTTGATCGGCGTGGCCCCGGTAGCGCAGCGCGCCTTTGCGGCGCTGCGGATGGGACAGCCCTTCACCATCGAAAGCCTGATGACGATTGCCGCCGTCGGCGCGCTGTTCATCAATGCTGCCGAAGAGGCGGCACTGGTGGTGTTTCTGTTCGCCGTGGGCGAGGTGCTGGAAGGCGTGGCCGCCGGCAAGGCGCGAGACGGGATCCGGGCGCTGGCCAATCTTGTGCCGAAGACGGCGCAACTCGTTACAGGTGACAGCACGCGCGAGGTTCCAGCCGCAAGCCTGTCTGTGGGCCAGACAGTCCTTGTCCGCCCCGGTGACCGGATTCCGGCCGATGGCGAGATCGTGGATGGCACTTCGGGCGTGGACGAAAGCCCGGTCACTGGGGAAAGCGTGCCCAAGACGCGCGGCCCCGGGGACGCGGTTTTTGCAGGCGCAATCAACACCGAGGCGGCCCTGCGGGTCAAAGTGACCAAAGGTCCCGAGGACAACACCATCGCCCGCATCATCCGTCTGGTTGAAGAGGCCGAAGAGGCGCGTGCCCCGACCGAACGCTTCATCGACCGGTTCAGCCGCTGGTACATGCCTGCCATCGTCGGCGTCGCGGCGCTGGTCATCGTGGTGCCACCGCTGGTCTTCGGCCAGCCCTGGGACACTTGGGTTTACCGCGGCCTTGCCCTCCTGCTGATCGGCTGCCCTTGTGCGCTGGTCATCTCGGTCCCCGCCTCCATCGCTTCGGCCATGTCCACCGGGGCGCGGCGTGGGCTGTTGATGAAGGGCGGTGCCGTGATCGAAGCGGCGGCGAAGGTGGATGTTGTGACCTTCGACAAGACCGGGACGCTGACGCATGGTCGCCCGCAGGTGACGGATCTGGTGCCGTTCGGGACGACCACCGAAGCTGAACTTCTGGCCGTGGCGGCAGGCGTCGAGACCGGCTCGAGCCACCCGCTGGCGATTGCGATCCTGAACAAGGCCAAGGACGCTGGCGTTTCTGCGCTGCCCTCGCAAGACGCAAAGGCGCTGATGGGCAAGGGCGTTGTTGCAACCGTGGGCGGCGCTGCGGCCTATGTGTCCTCGCCCCGCTACGCGATGGAGCATGGCGGGCTGGATGGCCTTGGCCTTCGGCAGGCGACGATTTTTGAGGAGGACGGCAAGACCGCGGTCGCCGTGTTTCGCGAAAAGGCCCCGCTCGGTCTGATCGCCATGCGGGACGAGCCGCGTGCGGATGCGAAAGACGCGGTGCGCCAGTTGACGGCCATGGGGGTGACTGCGGTCATCCTGACCGGCGACAACCCGCGCACGGCCGCTGCCATCGGCGGAGGCCTCGGCCTGAAGTTCGAGGCAGACATGATGCCGGAGGACAAGCTTGCCTACATCCGCGAGATCGGAAGTAAAGGTGGCGTGATGATGATCGGCGACGGCATCAACGACGCCCCCGCGCTCAAACAGGCAAGCGTTGGCGTGGCGATGGGATCGGGCACTGATGTGGCGCTGGAAACGGCCGATGCGGCCATTCTTCGTGACCGGGTGACCGACATTCCCGCCACGATCCGTCTGTCGCGCGCAGCAATGGCCAACATCCGCCAGAATGTGACCATAGCGCTCGGGCTGAAAGCCGTCTTCCTCGTGACCTCGGTCTTTGGTCTGACCGGCCTCTGGATCGCGATCCTCGCCGACACGGGTGCAACCGTGCTTGTGACGCTAAACGCCCTGCGTCTGCTGCGGTTTAACCCGGAACGCGAGGGCTGAGCAGATGATCTCCGGTTTTGGCTGGGCCGCGCTGGCCCTTCTTTTCGGTTATCTGGCGCTGTTCTTCTGGGGCAGCGCCCTGGCCGCACAAGCGGCGGGGCGTCCGGTCTGGCTGTTTGCCCGTGCCACCGGGCGCGACCGGCTGGCGGCAATCGGTTTCCGCGCGGCCTTTGCATTCGCCTTCTTCGGGCCGCTCCTCTGGCTCGCCGTTCCCGCGCTCCACAAGGTTGACCCGCTCTGGACCGAGGGGCGTGCTGTCCTTCTAGGCTTGGTCGGGGTCTTTGTCGCAGGGCTTGGCGCGATGGTGGCCTTTGCCGCTCAGATGTCGATGGGATCATCCTGGCGCGTCGGCGTGGTCAGCGGCGAAACCGGCGATCTGGTCTCCGGCGGGCTTTACCGGTTCAGCCGCAACCCGACCTTTGTGGGACAAGCGGCACTGCTGGCAGGTGTTGCGATGGCGGTTCCCTCTTTCCCTACAGTCCTCGCCCCAGTCCTGTTTCTCTGGTCGGCCAGCGCGCAAGTGCGGTCCGAAGAGGCCGCCCTGCGCATGGCAATCGGGCCGGACTATGATCGTTACGCCGCGTCGGTCCCACGCTGGATCGGCATCAAGAGCAAGGCCGTAAAATGACAAGGGTGATGCTGATTTCGCTGATTGCTGCCGCAGTGGTGGCAGACCAGTTGACCAAGACCGCAGCGCTGTCGCTGCTGTCGCAGGGGACTGCGGTCCCGGTCCTGCCGGGCTTCAACCTTTCCCTCGGGTTCAATACGGGCGCGAGCTTTGGCATGATGGGCGGGTTCATGGCAGGTAAGCCGCTTCTGATGGCGGCGCTGACGGGCGCGCTGACCATCGCCTTCGCCGCCATGGCATTCCGGGCGAAACATGCTTTGGAAAGGGCAGGCTTTGCACTGGTCGTGGGCGGGGCGCTTGGCAACATCATCGACCGGCTTCGGCAGGGCGCCGTGACTGATTTCCTTGATTTCTATTGGCGTGACTGGCACTGGCCCACGTTCAACGTTGCGGATATCTGCATCACCTTGGGCGCGGTCCTGATCCTTGTCGCCTCGCTTCCCCTTCGCCGCAGTAAGGAGCCGGTTCTTGACCAAAGCTGATCCGCAATCCATGTCGCGCGACGACCTTACCTTGACTGCGGCCTTCCTGATCGCTCTGGCGGCCACGCTTGGTGCGCTCTTCATCGGAGAGGTGCTGGGTCAGATGCCCTGCACGCTCTGCTGGTATCAGCGTATCGCCATGTTCCCCTTGGTGCCGATCCTTGGCCTGTCGCTCTGGCGGGGAGACGGGATGGCGCGCACCTATGGCTTGCCGTTGGCTTTCGCCGGGCTCGCACTTGCGGCATGGCATTCGGGCCTGTACGCAGGGATCCTGCCCGCACCGATCGTGCCATGCACTGAAAATGGCCCCTCCTGCACCGGTGAGGCGCAGATGATCCTTGGCCTGCCGATCCCCTATCTCTCAGCGGTCGCCTTTGCGGCGATCCTTGCCTGTCTCATCCTGCCGAAAGGACACCGCACATGAACCGCCGCACCCTTATCCTTGGAGCCTCCGCACTTGGTGTTGCTGCCTTCGCGGGTGGCGCCTTCGTGCTGAAGCAGCGCCGCGACGCCGAGGCAGAAGCGGCGACCGCCGCCACGCCAACCGAGGATCAGGCCCTCTTGGTCCGTGACTACTCCCCTAGCTTCGGCCCCGCCGATGCCCCCGTCACACTGGTTGAATTCTTCGATCCCTCCTGCGAGGCCTGCCGTGCATACCACCCCGTGGTGCAGGAAATCCGGCGGCAGTTCCCGACGCAGGTCCGGGTCGTGCTGCGCTACACCGTTTTCCACGAAGGCTCGGACGAGGCTGTGCGCATCCTCGAGGCTGCGCGGATGCAAGACAAGTTCGAGCCGGTGCTGGATGCGCTGCTGGAACAGCAACCAGGCTGGGCTGTCCACGGCTCGCCCGAGATGGATGTCGCCTGGGAGATTGCCGGAGCCGCAGGTCTTGATCTGGAGAAGGCGGAAACCGACCAGTTCTTTCCGGGGATCACGGGCATCCTGAACCAGGATGCAGCCGATGTCGAAGCCTTGGCCATTCGCCAGACGCCGACTTTCTTCCTGAACGGCAAGCGGCTGGAGAACTTCAGCGCCGACAGCCTGATTGCCGATGTGCGGTTCGCGGTCGAGAATAGCTGACGCCTCGTCTCTCTTTCGTCGGGCCGCAAGACTAGTGCAGACGCTTGCCTGACTATCCTCCGCAACATGAATGGTCCGCCTGAACTGGCGGGCATGCCACGTCGCCATATGAACAGAAGACGCAGCAATCGCCCGTTTTCGGTCGAAGTCTGACACTGCAGTTGGCGCAGACGTGAAAGAACTGGCAAGCGTCTACTGGCATTTGTTCCAATGAGCGGTGCCCGCAGTCCGGGCAAGTCAGTGTCGAATGGAGAATGGGTTGACCGGCCACGTTGATCACCCCGTAACGCGCGCCGGGTAGCCCGCATCAGTCGACGCAGTTGCAATGGCGTGTGCACTGGTCGCTGCGGTGTCGAAGACGACCTTGGCGGTGCGCGCCTCAAAATCGATCTCGACAGAGCGGACACCTGTGACACCCTCCATCGCGCTCTTGACCGTCACGGGGCAAAGCGCGCAGGTCATGTTGTCGATCACGAAGGTCACGGTCTGCTCTGCGGCGACGGTCTGTGCGCCCGCAGGAAGGATGCTGATTGGCGCGACGGCGGTTAGGCCAAACAGGGCGAGGGCAAGAATTTTCTGCATGAGGATGTCCTTTCGGGGTCAGTAGAGAAGCGGTGCCCACCAATCGATCGTGAGTGCCGCGACAACAACGGTCAGCGCGGCCCAGAGTGCGGTTTTGGCAACCCGCGCCGATTCGGGCCTTGCGCAGTAGGAACCGGGTTCGCAGACGGTCGGCTTGCGGAAATACACCTGCCAGAAGCCAGCCCCGATGAAGCCGAGCGCGATAGCGGCGGACACCTCCTTGTAGGGCTCCAGCGCTGTCAGATTGGCAATCCAGGCCCCTGAAATGCCGAGTGTCAAGAGAACCAAGGGCCCGATACAGCAAGCTGAAGCGAGTAGAGCACCTATCACCCCGCCCGCCGCCAGCCAGCCCTTTCTGTACTGGCGATCCGCGCTTGCGCCGCTTGTTTCGTCGTCTGTCAGCGCCATGACGTGCACCTCTCGTTCTTGAGTGACATGGGTGTAAGGTCTGTAGCAACTACAGACTCAAGAGGATTTCTGCATATGAGCAGTCACGAGCGCGCGAGCACCTTCACACGGGGCGATCGGGCCCAATCGACCGGCTGCAACATTGAAACCATCCGCTACTATGAGAAGATCGGCCTGCTGCCCGACCCGCCCCGCACCAATGCAGGCTACCGTGTCTACTCCGCCGCACTCGCCACGCGCTTGCGGTTTATCCTGCGCGCCCGCGAACTCGGGTTCAAGGTCGAGGACATTCGCGGGCTGCTCGGCCTCGAAGACGGCACCGCGCCGACCTGCGGCGAGGTCAAAGAACGGACCGAGCGACATCTTGCGGATGTCCGGGCGAAGATCGCCGACCTCAGTCAAATAGAGAAAGTGCTTTCAGCAACGGCCGCCCTGTGTTCTGGAGACGCCGTGCCGAATTGTCCGGTGCTTGGGGTAATATCACTGAACACGCGTTCTGAAGGCTGACATCGTTGCTCCAGCCTGCGCTCAGGATCTGTTGGCGAAGGCAGAAAATAGGGCCAGTGTCCGTTCGCTGACATGGTGCTCGATGCCTTCGGCATCGCGTTCCGCCGTCTCGAGATCAAGACCCAGGCTCAGCAGGAAGCGCAGAACGATCTCGTGCCGCCGCCGACATTCCTTGGCCAGCGCGCGGCCCGCCTCTGTCAGAAAGACCGACCGATACTTCGCGCGGGTGATCAGCCCCTCCCGCGCCAAACGGTCGAGGGTCTTGCTTACAGTCGGCACTTTCACGCCAAGCCGGGCGGCGATGTCCACCGGGCGCGCCTCGCCCTGTTCGTGGATCAACTCGGCGATCAGTTCGACATAGTCCTCGGCCAGTTCATTGCGCCGGGCTTCGCGAACACCCTGAAACGCCTCGGCGCGCAGGTCCGCGGGCCGGTCATCCGTTGTGGCTTGGGGTGCAGGATCGAGCTCTGTCATCTTAATAGTCTCGCACGGGATGGATTGACAAGTAAAGGCGCGGGGCAGATTGTTAGCATTGTCTAACTTTATGCGCCGCGTCTTGTCGGGCGCGATCAAGCCAGGAGTGCCAAGAGCCATGACGACCAATGCCTGGCGGCAGGAAAGCGAGACTCCCTCCCTTTCCGAAGTCTTCCGCACCATCGCGGTCGGGAACGGTGGCACCAGCCGGTTCCGCCGGTTCCTCGCCTTCATCGGTCCCGGTTATCTGGTGGCGGTGGGCTACATGGACCCCGGCAACTGGGCAACCTCGCTCGCCGGCGGCGCGGCCTTTGGCTATACGCTTCTCTTCGTCGCCCTGTTGTCGAACATCATGGCGATCCTGCTGCAATCGCTGTGCGCGCGGCTGGCGGTCGCCTCGGGGCGCGATCTGGCGCAGGCCTGCCGCGATGCGTTCCCGAAATGGATGTCGGTCCCGCTCTGGATCTTCGCAGAGCTGGCAATCATCGCAACCGACCTGGCCGAGGTGATCGGCACTGCCATCGGCTTGAACCTGCTCTTCGGCATTCCGCTGGAGATTGGCATCTTTATCACCGCCGCTGACGTGTTCCTGATCTTGTGGCTGCAGAACAAGGGGTTTCGCTGGATCGAGGCGTTGATCATCTCGCTCACGGCGCTGATTGCCGCCTGTTTTGTCGTGTTGATTGCGCAAGCCGACCCAGTCTGGGGCGAAGTCATCGCAGGCTTTGCCCCCAGCCGCGAGATCTTCAACGACCCGACGATGCTCTACCTCGCGCTTGGCATCATCGGGGCGACGGTCATGCCGCACAATCTGTATCTGCATTCCGGCATCGTGCAGACCCGCGCCTTTGGTCTTGACCTACCCTCGAAGCGCGAGGCGCTGCGGCTGGCGACATGGGACAGCACCATCGCCCTGATGTTCGCGTTGACGATCAATGCCTCGATCCTGATCCTTGCCGCTGCTGCCTTCTATACCGTGGGGCAAAACGACGTCGCCGAGATCGACAAGGCGCATCTGTTGCTGGAGCCCTTGCTCGGCTCGTCGCTCGCGCCGGTCCTGTTCGGCGTGGCGCTTTTGTGCGCTGGCCTGAACTCCACTGTCACCGCCACCATGGCCGGACAGATCGTGATGGAAGGTTTCATCAACCTGCGCATCGCCCCTTGGGCGCGGCGGCTGATTACCCGGGGCCTTGCCATCATCCCAGCGATCTTCGTGATCCTGCTCTACGGCAGCGGTGGTGTGGGCGAGCTTTTGATCCTGAGTCAGGTGGTGCTGTCATTCCAGCTACCCTTCGCCATAGTGCCCTTGGTGATGTTCACAGCCAGCCGCGCCAAGATGGGCGAACTGGTCGCTCCCCGCTGGCTGACCGGCCTCTGTTGGTTGATTGCGGCCGTGATCATCGTGCTGAACGTGAACCTGCTGTCGACCGTTCTGCTGAGCTGACCCCAGCCACTTCCATTCGGATACGGAAGGTGCAACCAGT
>Ga0209369_1001389_pt1 | contig 12217 bp, 13 predicted proteins | sample EBPBio142010_DNA_FD_185865 | JGI IMG/M metagenome (GOLD analysis project Ga0209369, IMG submission 185865) | Wastewater treatment Type I Accumulibacter community from EBPR Bioreactor in Madison, WI, USA - Reactor 1_10/4/2010_ DNA (SPAdes)... | ecosystem: Engineered > Bioreactor > EBPR >... | reverse complement strand
CTTTACCGCAGGCGCCCCGCCGCCCGCCGCCACGCTGGCGGCGTTTGAACCGCTGGGCTTCAACGTCACCCAAGTCTACGGGCTGACCGAAACCTATGGTCCGGCCACCGAATGCCTCTGGCAGACCGAATGGGACGGCATCACCGGCGATGACCGGGCCGCGCTCAAGGCCCGGACAGGGGTGGCGATGGCGGCGCTTGAAGGCGCCGAGGTGCAGGACAGCCACGGCAATCCGGTGCCGCGCGATGCTCACCATCTGGGCGAGATTGCCATGCGCGGCAATCTGGTGATGAAGGGCTATTACAAGAACCCCGATGCCACGCGCGAGGCGTTCAAGGGCGGCTGGTTCCGCACCGGCGACATCGCCTTTCAGCACCCCGACGGCTATCTGAAGATCACCGACCGCGCCAAGGACATCATCATTTCCGGCGGCGAGAACGTGTCTTCGGTCGAGGTGGAGGGCGCGCTGATGCATCATCCCGCCGTCAGCCTCTGTGCCGTGGTGGCCAAGCCGGATGAGAAATGGGGCGAGGTGCCTTGCGCCTTTGTCGAACTGAAGCCCGGTGCCACCGTGACCGAGGCAGAGCTGATCGCCCATTGCCGCGCCCGTCTGGCGGGTTTTGCCACGCCGAAACTGGTGGTTTTCGCCGATCTGCCCAAAACCTCCACCGGAAAGATCCAGAAGTTTGAATTGCGGGCAGTGGCAAAACTGCTCTGACCCGTCATTGTGGCGGCGGCGCGGCTGGGATAACCTGCCGCAACGAACCGAGAAAAAGGCAGGGGAATGCCGCCCAAGACGGCGCTTCGCAAATATCAGCGGCTGGAAAGCCCGGGGCTCTGGCGCGAGACCGAGCAATCTCAGCGGCGTGAGGTTGTGGTGGGTCTGCGCGAGGCCACGCTGGTCCTGTCGGACCCGCGCAGCGAAATGGCGCTGTCGCAATGGTCGCTGCCCGCGGTTGAGCGGCTGAACCCCGGCGAAAGCCCTGCCCTTTACGCCCCCGGCCCCGAAACCGGCGAATTGCTCGAGGTGGAAGACCGCGACATGATCGCGGCACTCGACACGCTGCACACCGTTCTGGAACGGCGCAAGCCGCATCCGGGGCGGCTGCGTAACGTGATCCTTGGCGGCTCGGCGCTTTTGGTGGTGGCGGTGGTGGTGTTCTGGCTGCCGGGGCAATTGGTGGGACGGACGGCGGCGATGCTGCCCGCGCCGACCCGGGCCGATCTGGGGCTGGCGGCGCTGGCCGATCTGGGCCGGGTCACCGGGCAGCCCTGCCGCTCGGTGCCGGGGCGGCGGGCAGCGGCGACGCTGGCGGCGCGGCTCTTCCCCGCCAACCCGCCGCAGATCGAGATTCTGCGCGAGGGGCTGACCCGCCCCGCCAACCTGCCCGGCAATATCCTGCTGCTGCCCGCGCCGCTGGTGCAGGGCGCCGATGCGCCCGAAGTGGTGGCAGGCTATCTTCTGGCCGAGGCGCTGCGGGCCAAATCCTCTGACCCAGTGCTGCCCTTGTTGTCGCATATGGGGCTGGGGTCCACCCTGCGGCTGCTGACGACCGGCGCGCCCGGAGCCGATGCGATGTCGGGCTATGGTGAACGTCTGGTGCGCCAGACAGACCCGCTCCCCCCGCTGCCGGACGAGGCGCTGCTCGCTGCCTTTGCCACGGCGCGGGTGCCGTCATCGCCCTATGCCTACAGCCTTGATGCCACAGGTGAAACCACATTGGGCCTGATCGAGGCTGACCCCTTTGCCACCACCCCGGCAGAGCGGGTTCTGAGCGACGAGACCTGGCTGGAATTGCAGGCAATCTGCACGCAGTAACGCCGCACGCCCGCCGTTTCGGGCGGGCGTCCTCAGGGTCTTGCCACGATTTCAGCGGATGAAGGCATCCCCGAACCCCGCCTTGCGGGCAACGGACAAGGCCGCCTTCGCTTCGGCGCCCGAGGCGAAAGGCCCCACCAGCACGATCTGCAATGCCTTGCCCTTCGCGGTGATGTTCGCCCGGGCCGTGGGCAACCCTGCCCCGCGCAGCCGCGCCGCTGCACCATCGGCATTCGCCTGCACGCCGAAACTGCCGACCTGCACATAGATCGCCCCCGCCGCCTTGACCGGGGCCTGCGGCACCTGTGCTTCGGGCACATTCTTGGCCGAATAGGTCACCAGAACCTGCTTGCGCTTGGCCGCTGGCTGATCCGCCACCAGTTTGGCCGGAACCCTGCGGGTCCAGACCTGATCCTGCGCGGCCCAACCCTCGGCCGTGCCCTTGCCGCGGTTGGGGTTCAGCCTGTCATCCTTCCAGGCCAGAACATAGCCCTCGGGGGCTGCGGGAACCGCCTCGGCGGCGACAACCACAGGGGCAGACTTCACCGCTACCGCCTTGCCAGTGGTCGCGACAGGCTGTTGCCCACCTTTCAGGGCATCGCCGACCCGCCCCTGCGGATAGATCGGCGGGCGCCAGCCATCCAGCGTGCCATCGCCGCGGGTGCAGACCACCGCCGTTCCGCCACCGCTCAACCGCACCCGCTCGGCCACCGGGGCGGAGGTGTAGCAGCCGATCTTGCCGGGGCCCGGGCCAGCCGCAACCGCAACTTCGCTGCCCTTCGGCGCCACATCGGCATAGGGCGCAGGCGCCGCAACCGTGGCCACGGGCGCTGGTTTCGCTGCCGCTTTCTTGACGACGGGCGCCGCGGCCTCAACCGGCGCCGGCTTGGCCACAGGCACCACCTCTTCTGCCATCTCGATCACCGGCGCGGCGCCAAAGGTCGGCGGATAGCCGCAAAGCGCCTTGCGGTCGCGGCTGACGCGGGGAACCCAGGTGGTCTGCCCGCCATAGCCCGCCTTCAGAAAGATGCAGCCGCGATTGTCAACGAATTGCTGACCCTTGTAATCCGCCGGAGGCAGATTTGCAGGGCCGCCCAGATCGGCAACAGATTGCGCCTGCACCAATGCAGACCCACAAACGGTTGCCAATACGGCAACCGCGACAAGGCGAAACGACATGACTACCCCCAAGTAGCTTGGGGAAAGCATGGCGCAGGATTGTTTCCGAGTAAAGGGCCAGATACCCCTATTTGGTGCCGAACATGCGGTCGCCCGCATCCCCTAGACCTGGAACAATATATCCATGGTCATTCAGGCAGTTATCCACAGCCGCTGTCACAATCGGAACATCCGGGTGCGCCTCTTTCATCCGCGCGATCCCCTCGGGCGCGGCCAACAGGCACAGGAACCGGATATTCTTCGCACCCGCCTGTTTCAAAAGCGAAATCGCCGCAACCGAGGAATTGCCGGTGGCCAGCATCGGATCGACCACGATCGACACCCGATCCTCCAGATGATCGGGCAATTTGCAGTAATACTGCACGGGTTGCAGCGTTTCGGGGTCGCGGTAAAGCCCGACGAACCCAACGCGCGCCGCAGGGATCAGTTCCAGAATGCCATCCAAGAGCCCGTTGCCCGCCCGCAGAATCGAGATCAGCGCCAGCTTCTTGCCCTCGATCGCCGGGGCGTCCATCGGCTGTAGCGGCGTTTCGATCCGCCGCGTGGTCATCGGCAGCTCGCGCGTCACCTCATAGGCCAGAAGCAGGCTGATTTCGCGCAAAAGCTTGCGGAACGAGGCGGTCGAAGTGTCCTTGTCGCGCATGATCGTCAGCTTGTGCTGCACCAGCGGGTGGGAAACGACGGTCAGGTGGTCAAGCATCGGCGGCCTCCAGCTTTCGGGCGAGTTTCGCCTTGGTATCGGCGTCACAGAAAGCCGCGTCAAGCGAGGTCCGGGCAATGGTGGCAAACACCCCCTCATCCCAGTCGAACGCGCGGTTCAGCATGTCATATTCCCGCGCCATGGTGGTGTGGAAGAACGGCGGATCGTCGGTGCTGACCGTCACCTTCACCCCCCGGTCGTAAAGCTGGCCGATGGGATGGGCGCGGAAGGTGGGATAGATTCCCAAGGCGACATTGGACCCCGGACAAACCTCAAGCACCACGCCACGCTCGGCAATCTCATCCACCAGCGCCAGGTCTTCGATGGCGCGCACGCCGTGCCCGATCCGCTCCACCCCCAGATCGCGGATCGCGGCCCGTACAGACTCCGGTCCTCCCCATTCTCCGGCATGGGCGGTCAGCCGCAGCCCCGCCTCGCGGGCACAGTCGAAGGACCAGAGATAATCCTTCGGCGCCCCCACCTTCTCATCCCCGGCAATGCCGAACCCGGTGATGAAATCCCCCGCCGTTTCCGCCGCACAAAGCGCCGTCTCGCGCGCCTTTTCCGGGCCGAAATGCCGGATGCAGGTCACCACGCCGCGCAGGGTGATGCCCATGCTGCGCTCGGCCTCGTCCGCCGCCTCGCGGATCGCCAGCAGGTATTCGCGCCAAGCGCCCAGATCGCGCCCGCCACAGAAATCGGGCGACAGGAAGGTTTCGCTGTAGACCACACCACTTGCCGCACTTTCCTCAAGCACCGCCAGCGTCAGACGGCGAAAATCCTCGGGGCTTTGCAAGGTGGTGCAGGCCGCCTCATAGACCTTCAGGAAGTTCCAGAAATCGGTGAAACGATAGCTGCCGTCCTCATTGAAGATGCCGGAAATATCCAGCTTCTTCTCCCGCGCCAACCCACGGATAAAGGCAGGCGGCGCACCGCCTTCCAGATGCAGATGCAACTCGATCTTCGGCAGTTTCTTCACGCCAGCCTCATCCTCTGAAGCGCAACTAATTGAGCCGCAATTTGCCGCAATCAGTTGCTGCGCGTCAAATTCTATATAATTCAGTGAGTTGCGCGGTTTGATTGCGGCTCAATTGGTGACACCGCGCCGCAGCGTAACTTGTTGATTTTATTGAAGTGGCCTTCTTTTGCGGCAATGATTGCGGCAACTAGGTCGTGAACAACTCGTTGAACACCATCTCGTTCAAACATTGATAGGGATCGTCGTAGCTCTTGTTCTCCATCTCCGCCAGGAGGTCGAGCAAAGCCCGGGAAACATGCGTTGTGATCTGAACCGGGATGAACCCGCCGCGCCGCAGGAACTCAGGATAGCTTGAAATTTCAGCTAAGTAGCCCCGCTGCATTCGCATGATTGCCAAGATCAAGGCGGCGCGCTCCTCTGATGACAGCAAGTCGAAAGTGAAGGCTGCCGCCAGTCGGCGCTGCGCATCTTCTTCCACCAGCGCCATGTAGCGTTCAGGCACACGACCGCGCCTGCGCCAGTTCGCTATCGTGCTTCTTCCGACTGAAAGCGCTTCAGCAAGGGCTTGGTCTGTGCCTGCATGCAGGCGCGCTTGCAGCGCCGCAATAACATCCTCAGCTCCGGCGCTTCTTGCAATCGGTCCTAGTCCGCTGCTGGGCTTCGTCGGCCCGTCAACGCGCGTGAGGTCACCTTTGGCATCCTGAATGTAAGAACCACCGCTTAAAGGCTTCTTGGCCATCTAGTGCACCCTTGACTGATGCCATAGGCATCTTTAATGTTTCATTGTGAACCAATCGCAGCCGAATGGAACCCATGTTTCACAGTGATACACCATCACCTGAACTCCTGAAAGAGGTTCGCGCCGTGTTGGTTCGCCGCGGCACATCCCTCAACGCGGTGGCGAAAGCGCATGGGCTTCATCGTCAGGCGGTATCGGCGGCTTTGAGTGGCAAACGCCCCGGCCCGGCGAGCCGCGCGCTCGCAGAGCGTTTCGTTGAGATCACCCGGGCAATCGAATGAACGTCCTTAGTGCGCCTCAGCTTTCCGAAGCTGCCAATATTCCGAAGCGGACGGCGCGACATATTCTTGCAGTTGCGGCAGAAGGTCGGCTGTGGAAGGGCCTCCGTCTTCCCGTTAAGCCCGTATCGGGCCAGCGGGGTGGTCGAGCCGGTGAGGGATGGGCACTTCAGGTCGATCTGTGCCCGCCCGACGTTCTAGCCCGGCTTGGCCTCTCCGAAACCCTGCCTTCAACGACCATTGAAGGCCGACTTAATGGCCGGGCGGAAGATTGGCAGATTGCCATTGCCGCCGACAAGTATCGCATCCTCACGCCGGTTCTTCTGACGCAACCCGGATCGCCGGAGCGCGCAACGGCGATCCGGGAACTGGCTGCGCAGCCGGTGCATCAGGTGGGCGGAACGTGGATGCCGGTTGCGGAACGGACGCTCTATGACTGGTTGAATGCGGCGGAGAGCAATGTTTCCGGTCTTCTTCCTGTGCCTCGCAGTGATCGGGGGCAGCGGCGGGTGCGGATCAGTCGCGCCTGGGACGCCGGATGCGGCCTGCCTGAAGATGTGCAGGAACAGATTGCAGGTAAACTGGCAGGTGTCGCGCGTGGCCTTCTGGCGAAGGGCCGTTCCGAACGGAATGTGCGAACCCTTTGCGCCGTCGAACTTCAGCGGCTGACGGCGGAAGCCGGGGCTGCGCTGACAAAGGCCCAGTTGGAGCAGCTCTGCAAGCTCAATGCCAAATGGAGCGCGCAGTTCAGCGAGATGAAGGTCGTTCATGCCTTTGCCGCTGACAACAAGACCTATACCGACCGGCACGAATTCCACGTCAGGCGTGGCCTGACAGCCCGCCCGATGGAAGTCCTGATGGGCGACGTTCACACCGTGGACTTGACCATATCGGCGGCGTTGTCGTCTAAGTTCAAGGCGTTGCGCGATGTTGCATTCGATGCGGCCATGGCGGGCGAAGTCAGCGTCAAGGCGTGGCTAATCGCCTGGATGGACGGTTCCAGCGGCTATATGTGGGCCACGCCGGTCATCACCGGACCTGGACAGGGCATCACACAACAGGATGTGGCGCTGTCGCTCTATGAGGTGCTGACCTGCCCGTGGGGCGGGATGCCGGGCGAATTCATGATCGACAATGGCGGCGAGTTCGGCTTCCTGGCTGAATCCGTGGTCCGATTTGCCGCTATGGCCGAGATTACCGGGCTGGGCGTGGTCAAGTGTCGCCCCTATCACCCCGAGGGCAAAGCCCGGATTGAGGGGGCCTTCGGCGTCATCACCCGTGGCTTTATCAGCGCCTTGCCGGGATACAACGGCGGCAACATCCTGAAACCACGCCTGAAATCGCGTGGGAAAGCCGTTGCGTCCTATGATCGCGGCCCTGATCGGCTGATTGAGGATCTTCACCGTGCCATCGCGCAATACAATGGCACCGTCCAGCAAGGTGATCTGGCCGGGCTGTCGCCGAAGGCGATGCTCAGCGCCAAAGCAGAGGCCACAGGCTGGCAGGCGCAGCGGATCGCTGATCCCGATATGTTCGATCTGGTGTTCAGCCGGGAAGAACGCCGCGATGTGCGGCAGGGCACCATTACAGTCGGCAAGCGCCGCTATTCCGGGGCTGTTCTGGCGGAACTGGTGGGCGAGAAGCAGGTGCCGGTTCTTGTGCCCTGGCGCGACCCGAATGGCCCCATCATCCTGTTCCGGGATAGGGTCATTTACCACCTGACCGAGGAAACCTTTGCGCTGAATGACCGCGAGGGTGCGGTTCGGAAGTCGGAGATGGTTGGGCTTCAGAAAGCCGAAGTCGCCCGGCGCAAGGCCACGGCGGCAGAGGTCGATGTGCAGCAGATGCTTTCGGATGCCGCCGATCTCGGGCCAGTCCAGCACAATGCGCCTGCGAACTGGGGCTTCAATGCCATCGACAAGGGCGGCTTCATCGGCGCGCCGATCAGCGAAGCAGAAGCCCGCGCACGGCGGGACGCGGAAGCCCGGGCGGATATAGAGGAATACCTGTCCATGAAGAGGGCAGGAAGGCGAGAGGCCGGTGGCTGCAACCACCAAGCCTCTCTGAATGCAACGTGACCTTGGGTAAGGGGCGTCACATGGAAGAAAACGGTAACATCGAAACGGGCGTGGGGGCAATGCTCTCCGAAGTCTGCCGCGAGGTGGCGGATGGCGCGGGGCTGGCGATCCTGCGCGGCACGGTCGGCATCGGCAAGAGCTATGCCATCAAGCAGGTGATCCCTGAGCTGGAAGCGCGGGGAATCGACGTGGTATTCCTGACGGCCTCGGAAACGGTCTCCGGGCAGGTCAATGCCTTCCTGCGGTCGATCCTCGCGCAGTATCATACGGATACTTCGTCCAGCGCAGATGCCGAAGAGGCACTGTGGAACCTGCTTGCCGGGCGCCCTTTCTTTGTCGGCGGGCGGAAGGTTCTGCTGATCGTGGACGAAGCGCAGAAGCTCGCGGTGCGGGTGCTGGAAACGATCCGAGACCTTTACGACCGTGGCGATGCTGCGCGGGAAGGCGACCGGGCTGGCCATGCCTTCGGCTGTGTTCTGGTCGGCAACCCCACCTTCATGGGCAAGGGGGGCGTCCAGCGCACGGCATCCTTCGAGACGCTGATCAGCCGCCTGACCCACAATATCCGGCTTCCCGCACCGAACCGGGCCGAATGCACCGGCTTTGCATTCAGCATCTGGCCGGACGAGGCGCTTGCGCGTGAACTGGCAGACCTCGGCATGGCGAAGGGCAATCTGCGGAGTATGGCGATTGCCGCGCGGCGTGCGGAACAGATCGCGGATGGCGGCGCAGTTTCGGTTTCACATCTGCGGCAGGCGATCAAGATGATGGGGGGCAAGTGATGACCCACAGGAAATATGTGAATATCCCGCTGAGCGGATCGGGCGAGGCGTTCATTTCAGCGCGCAGGTTCCTCTGCGTGCCCATGACGGAGGATGAAATGGAGGTGATGCGGCTGTGGCTGTCGGACCATGCGCCTGCGGCAGTCTTGCAACTGATGGAGCGTGGCGTTCTCGTCTCGGCGGAGGAAGTCCAATGACCATGCGCCACCTGCTTTCCCAGAATCCGATGACGTTCAACGAGCTTCTGGACCTGTTCGAGGCCTATGTTTCCACCATCGGCGGGCCGATCAACAAGGGCCACGACATGCTGCGCGAGGTGATCGGTGCGGGCGAGAACACTGCCCTGGGCCACATCTTTGGAGTGGCCTGCGATGCAGAGGACATGGCGAAGCGGCTCAAGCAGCTCCGCGTTGCACGCAATAACGGCACCGATGTGACGATCACCCTGACGGAAACCGAACACCGCCAGCTTGATACAGCGATTCCCGATATGATTGGCCTCGTGGAAGATACGGTGCGCGCACTTGATCTGCTTTCGGGAGGCTTTGAAACCGGAAGCATCGACTCGGATCAACCCGCCATAACAGCCACTCTTCGCTTGATCGGCCGAGCCCTGCGCGGCGCGGATGAGATCGAGATTCCGGCCTTGATGATGGCTGACCGCAAAATCCGCAAAGCAGTTGCGGCAGGCCGTGAGGCTGAACGGCAGGCCGCAGTTCACATGGAGGAAGCAGCATGACGATCAGCAAGCCGCAGAAAACGATCCTGCATGTCGCCAAGGCGAAGCTCGGGCTGGATGACGACATTTACCGGCAGGCCCTTGTCCGCATCGCGGGCGTGACCAGTTCCACCGAACTCGATCAGGCCGGGTTCGAGGCGATGATGGGCTTCTTCGAATATTGCGGGTTCCGCCCGCTCGGCAAGGGCGCGCCGCGCTATGGCAACCGCCCCGGCATGGCGACCTTTGCCCAGCTTGAACTGATCCGCGAGCTTTGGCGGGAAATTCACGACGCCCGCGAATGCGATGACGAGGCGCTGTTGGGCTGGCTGCGAAAATACCACAAAGTGGACAGCATGCGCTTCCTGACCATGGAAGGCGCGCGCAAGGCGATCACCGCCATGAAGGCATGGAAGGCCCGCCCGCGCCGGGCAGCCTGACGGCACACTATATACTATGTTCATGGGGCGGTGCCGAATGGTGCCGCCCTTCGTCTTTCCGGTGCCCGCACCGTGCGAGATACATGAACGCCTGCCACCTCGGGCAGAACACCCTTCAAAAACGCCGGAGCGCCTTCAAAAACGGCCATGGCGGGTTTTCGCGGGGGTTGCGGCATCGGAAGCCATCAAAGCGCCTCAGCGGGCGCTTTCTGCGCCCGCTCTTCCAGCAGCCGCACCATGTATTCCGCTTCGGCGATCGCTTCGGCCCGACGAAACAAATTGGCAGGCTGCGCAAGCAGCCAGTCCAGCTCGCGGCGCCAGCCGTCCAGGTCGAGAAGATCGGGGGTTGGACGAAGGACAATCATTCGCAAAATCAGAAACTGGAGCGGTGAGGGAATCCCGGCTTGCGGACCGTGGGATGCAGACAGCATCCCACGGCAAAACCGCTGCCCACTTGACTAGGGTTTCTGACAGGAAGTCGGGGGTCTGTCTATGCGGGTGTTCTCAACTGCGAACGTCATCGCCATGCTGAATGGGACTTGCGGTGAAGCCGCGTCCGCTGCCCTGGTCAAAGCGTTCGGCGGGCGACGGATCGACGTTCCGAAAACCGTGACCGGCTACCTGGTCGAAGCACTTGGACAGGAAATCACCGCCGCACTGGTTGAACACTTCGGCGGCTGCAAGTTGGATGTGCCCTCATGGGGGCACACCGAGCGCATTCAGAAATCGCTGCGCCTGAAGCACGACATCCTGACTTCCGGCGCCTCGCCAAATGAAATCGCCGCCAAGCACGGCGTCACCAGCATGTATGTCCGCAAGCTGCGTGCACAGCTTGGAACCTCGCAATCCCCTCAACTCGTGAAAGACTGACCATGGATATCACCGCCTCGTTGCTCAACGAGATGTTCAGCGGCTTCAATACCGCCTTCAACAAGGCCGTGCAGGCCACGCCGGTCTTCTGGAACAAGATCGCGATGGATGTGAAGTCCACCGGGTCGAATGAAACCTATGGCTGGCTCTCCGGCATGCCGCAGATGCGGGAATGGCTGGGCGAGCGGCATATCAAGGGTGTGGCGACCGCACGCTATACGCTGGAGAACCGGAAGTTCGAAAGCACGATCCGGGTGCGGCGCGAGGATATCGAAGATGACCGTCTGGGCGTCTATTCGCCCCAGATCAGCATGATGGCGCATGCCGCCGCCTCGCATCCCGACGAACTGGTGTTTGAGGTGCTGAAGAAGGGCTTCACTGCCGAAAGCTATGACGGCCAGCCCTTCTTTGACGCCGATCATCCGGTAATTCTCGAAGGCGAAACCGAAACCTCGGTCTCGAACTTCGGCGGCGGCACCGGAACGCCCTGGTTCCTCCTGGACGTGAGCCGTCCGGTGAAGCCGCTCGTCTTCCAGACCCGCATTCCCTACCAGATGCAACGGGTGGACAAGGACAGCGACAGTGGCGTGTTCTTCCACGACGAATACACCTATGGCATCCGGGCGCGGGTGAATGCCGGGTTCGGCCTATGGCAACTCGCCTATGGCTCAAAGCAGACACTGAACACGGCGAACTATGCCACCGCCCGGATCGCGATGCAGGGCATGCGCTACGAGGGCGGGCGCATCATGGGCGTGACGCCGAACCTTCTGGTGGTTCCGCCAGCTCTCGAACGTGACGCGCGGGAACTGCTGACGGCGGAAGAACTGCCTGGTGGCGGAACCAACGTCTGGCGTGGTTCGGCTGAACTGCTCGTCTCACCTTATTTGCAGGACTGATCCCATGGCTGGCCTTGCAGAAGAAGTGAACACTGTCCCGCTGCCGCAGATCGAGGCGGACAAATCCGAAAGCTGGGTGCAAATCCTGCCCTCCGGCAAGTTCGACCTGAACGACCAGCGCGGGCCGTGGATCGTGAAGGATATGGCGTCCGTCATCGAGCGGTCCCGCCGTGATCTGGAGCGCGGCATGCCGGTGGACATGGATCACGCCATGGATCGCCACAAGGACTCCGAAGCCCCGGCAGCGGGCTGGATCGAAGAGCTTGCGGCCCGTGAGGATGGTATCTGGGCGCGCATTGCCTGGACGCCGACCGGCAAGGCCAAGATCACCGGGCGGGAGTATCGCTTCATCAGCCCTGTCGTGATGGTGACGAAGGCGGGCGAGGTCATGGCGGTGAAACGGGCGGGCCTGACCAATGCCCCGGCCATCGCCATGAAGGCGCTTTGCTCGGTCGAGGGGGAATCTCCGCAAGTTGACCCGCCCACCGATGACGCGGCCAGCATCGTTGCCATGCTGCGCGAGGCCCTTGGAGTGGCCCCGGACACCCCGATTCCCGAACTGATCCGAAAGGCGCGGGCGATCATCGCTGCGGCAGACAGCACGAGAACCGACAACCGTGCTGTCAAGGAAATGGCATCCAGCTACATGAAGCTGCTGACCGAGCTTCACGACGACAAGGTGGAAACTGCCCTTGAGCGCGCCCGCGCCTCGGGCAAGCTCGTGCCCGCCATGGAA
>Ga0209369_1001385_pt1 | contig 12249 bp, 10 predicted proteins | sample EBPBio142010_DNA_FD_185865 | JGI IMG/M metagenome (GOLD analysis project Ga0209369, IMG submission 185865) | Wastewater treatment Type I Accumulibacter community from EBPR Bioreactor in Madison, WI, USA - Reactor 1_10/4/2010_ DNA (SPAdes)... | ecosystem: Engineered > Bioreactor > EBPR >... | reverse complement strand
TGGCTCAAGGCCACCCACGAGGCCACCGCGCCCGGCACGGTGACGCTATCCCAGCCGCGCTGCGGCGGCGCGATGGCGCCGTCGCCATGCTTGCGGCGGAAGTACTCCGGCGTCCACGCCGCCGGCGCGGTGCCCGAAGCGTTCAGCCCGTGCAGCTGCGTGCCGTCCCACAGGATGCAGAAGGCGTCCGAGCCCAGGCCGTTGCTGCAGGGCTCGACGATGGTCATCGTGGCGGCCGCGGCAATGGCCGCGTCCACCGCATTGCCGCCAGCGGCCAGCATGCGCAGCCCGGCCTGCGCGGCCAGCGGGTGCGAGGTGGAGACGATGTTGCGCGCGAAGACCGGCCGGCGCGGCGTCGGGTAATGGGTGTTCCAGTCGAAGTCGTGCTTCATGGTGCGTGTCTCAATCCAGGGTGATCTTGCGTTCGCGGATGATGGCGGCCCAGCGGTCGCTGTCGGCCTGAACCAGCGCCGCAAACTGCGCCGGTGTGTTGGCCGCTGCCACCTCGGCGCCCAGCCGGGCCAGGCGCTCGCGCACCTCGGCCGACTGCAGCGCCTTGTTGAATTCGCTGTTCAGCCGCGCGGTGATGTCGGCCGGCAGGCCCTTGGGGCCGTAGATGCCGAACCAGGTGGTGGAGCTGAAGCCCGGCAGGCCCGATTCGGCCACGGTGGGCAGCTCCGGCGCCAGCGCAGAGCGCGTCTTGCCGGTGACGGCCAGCGCCTTCAGCTTGCCGTCCTTCACGTGCGGCATGCCGGAGACGATGCTGTCGAAAAGGATCTGCACCTTGTTCGACACCAGGTCGGGAATGGCCAGTGCCGTGCCGCGGTAGGGGATGTGGGTGACGTAGATGCCGGCCTGCGACTTGAAGGCCTCGCTGGTCAGGTGGACGATGGTGCCGTTGCCGCTGGACGCATAGTTCAACTGCCCCGGCCGCGCCTTGGCATAGGCGATCAGCTCGGCCACGTTCTTCACCGGCAGGTCCAGCGGCACCAGCAGCACGTTGGTCGCATCGGCCACGTGGGCGATGGGCGTGAAGTCGCTGTCCGGCCCTGTCGTCTTGTAGGGCAGCTTCGGGTTCAGGTGCGGGCCGATCGAATGCGTGCTGCTGGTGGCGATCAGCAGCGTGTAGCCGTCGGGCGCGGCCTTGGCCACCTCGGCCGAGCCCAGCGAGCCGCCGGCGCCCGCCTTGTTCTCCACCACCACCGTCTGGCCCAGGCCCTGGCCCAGGCGCTGCGCAATGCTGCGCGCCAGCAGGTCGGTGGCGCCGCCGGCCGGGAACGGCACCACCAGGCGGATCGGCTTGGTGGGGTAGCTCTGCGCCAGCGCGCTGGGCAGACTGCAGGCCAGCAAGGCCAGCGACAACAGGCTTCGACGGATCATGAAGGCTCGCGGCGTACGACGGAGCGCGCATTGTCGCCGGCCGGCGGCGTGCCTTCAGTCCCGCAGGAGACCGGCCACCTCCTCGGCGATCGCCAGGCTGGCGGTCAGCCCCGGTGATTCGATGCCCAGCAGGTTCACCAGCCCCGGCACGCCGTGAGCCGCCGGCCCCTGGATCAGGAAATCGGCCGCCGGCTCGCCCGGGCCGCTGATCTTCGGCCGGATGCCGGCATAGGCCGGCTGCAGCGCATCGTCCGGCAGCGCAGGCCAGTAGCGGCGGATGGCATCCGCGAAAGGCGCGGCGCGCGCCGGGTCGACGCGGTAGTCCTCCTGTCCCGGCGGTGTCAGCGGCACCCACTGCACGTCGGGCCCGAAGCGCATCTGGCCGCCCAGGTCCAGCGTGACATGCACGCCCAGCCCGGCTTCGTCGGGCATCGGATAGATCAGCCTCGAGAACGCCGCCTTGCCCGGGCAGGCGAAGTAGTGGCCGCGTGCCCAGTGCGCCTGCGGCAAGGGCAGCGGCGGCACGCCTTCCAGCGCCGCGGCCAGCGCCACCGCATGCAGGCCGGCGCTGTTGACCACGGCGTTGGCCTGCAGTTGCATCGGCTCGTCGCCGCCCACCTGCAGCTCGAAGCCGTCGGGCGTGCGGCGCAGCCGCTGCAGCGGGCTGTGCAGCGCCAGCATCGCGCCGTGCGCCGCGGCCTCGCCCTGCAGCGACAGCATCAGGCCGTGGCTGTCGACGATGCCGGTCGACGGCGACAGCAGCGCCGCCGTGCAGCGCAGCGCCGGCTCCAGCGCCATGGCCTCGTCGGCGCCCAGTGCCTGCAGGTCGTGCACGCCGCAGGCGGCGGCGCGCTGGCGGATGGCCTGCAGGCCGGCATGCTGGCTGGTGTCGGTGGCGACGATCAGCTTGCCGCAGCGCTGATGCGCCACGCCATGCTCGGCGCAGTAGGCGTACAGCAGGTCGCGCCCCCGCACGCACAGCCGCGCCTTCCACGAACCGGGCGTGTAGTACAGCCCGGCATGGATGACCTCGCTGTTGCGCGAGCTGGTGCCGTGGCCGATGGCGCCGCCGGCTTCCAGCAAGATCACCTCGCGGCCGACCATCGCCAGCGCCCGCGCCACCGCCAGGCCGACGACGCCGGCCCCCACCACCACCACGTCCACTTGGTCCATCGCTACAACCCCGGCCAGGGGCCCGCCGGCTGCTCCCCGTCGGCCACGAAACGCCGCACCTGCGGCGGGCCCTCGCCGCGATGGAAGGCCAGGCGCTGTTCGCGCAGGCCGGCATCGGCGGCGGTGAAACGTTCCAGGCGGCGCAGGTGCTCCACCCAGCTCTCGTCGACGAAGTACTCGATGTAGCGCCCCGGCGCCGCGGTGTCGCGGAACAGCCCCCACGACAGCGCCCCCTGGCGCAGCCGCGCGCGGCGCGTCTTCTGCATCACCGCGGCAAAGGCCTCGGCCTGCGCCGGGTCGATCTGGTACTCCACCGTCACCATCACCGGGCCTTCGTCGGCACCCACCTCGATGGCGGTGGCCGGCAGGTTGGCGGGCTTGGCGGGGCTGAAGTCGGGGTCGGCACCACCTTCCACCGACAGCCGGCGCGTCAGCAGCCACAGCACCGGGCCCACCACGGCCGCGGCGCAGACGGCGATGCGCACGCTGGTGATGCCGGCGACCTGCCCCCACAGGAAGGCACCGGCCGCCGCACCGCCCATCAGTGCCATCTGGTAGATGGCCATGCCGCGCGCGCGCACCCAGTTGGGCAGCGCCACCTGCGCGGCCAGCGTCAGCGAATTGGCGGTGCTGATCCAGGCCATGCCCAGCACGAAGATGGCCGGCAGCGCCACCCAGGCATTGGGCGCGAACACCACCACAACCGACATCGCCGCATGCGCGAAGGTGCCGGCGACGACGAACTGGTCGCGGTTGAAGCGCTCGCGCCAGCGCGGGAAGTACAGCGCCGCCAGCACCGCGCCACCGCCGATGCAGGCCAGCATCAGCGTATAGGTGCCGGGGCCGGCGCCGTGCAGTTCGCGCGCGATCAGCGGCAGCAGCGCCAGCAGCGCCGACGAGTGCAGGAAGAAGAAGAAGATGCGCACCAGCACCGAGCGCATGCGCGGCGACTGCATCACGTGCTGCCAGCCCACGCGCATGGCGCCGACGAAGCGTTCCCCAGGCAGCGCGCTGGTGCGTGGCGTGGAGCGCCAGCGCAGGATGGTGACGAAGGCGGCCACCGCCAGCACCACGTTGAGCACGAACACCGCGCCGCTGCCCACGGCCGAGATGATGGCGCCTGCGGCTACCGGTCCGACCACCCGCGACAGGTTCATCGAGATGCCGTTCAGCGCCATCGCCGCGCCCAGCTGCGGCCGCGGCACCACCTCGGGCACGATGGCGCTGAACACCGGCCAGCGCATCGCCAGGCCCACGCCGTTGGCGAAGGTCAGCGCCAGCAGCAGCGCCGGGGTCAGCGCACCGGTCAGCGACAGCGTGGCCAGCACCATCGCCGTCACCGCCACCCACAGCTGCGTGGCGGCGAAGTAGCGCCGCCGGTCGATGATGTCGGCCAGCGCGCCGCTGGGCAGACCGAGCAGGAACACCGGCAAGGTGGATGCGGTCTGCACCAGCGCCACCATCACCGGGCTGGTGGTCAGCGAGGTCATCACCCAGGCGGCGGTGACATCGTTCATCCACATGCTGATGTTGGCCGCGAAAGTGGCCAGCCACAGGTTGCGGAACACCACCGTGCGGAAGGGCGCGAAGGTGGGGCTCTGGGTCAGCCGTCGCAGGAGGGCAGGCATCGGCTCAGCATAACGGGCGCGGGCGGCCGAAGCCGCCCGCGCCAGGGGTGGGGGTGACGGGTGTCAGCCTTCTTCCTGGAAGGCCTCTTCGCGCTTGCTCTTGATCGACGGCAGCGAGACCACGATGATCATCAGCGCCGCGGCGATCAGCAGGCCGGCCGACAGCGGCCGGGTCAGGAAGGCCGTCCAGTCGCCGCGGCTGAGCAGCAGCGCGCGGCGCAGGTTCTCTTCCATCATCGGCCCCAGGATGAAGCCCAGCAGCAGCGGCGCCGGCTCGCAGCCCAGCTTGAAGAAGGCATAGCCGACGATGCCGAAGCCGGCCGCCATGAACACGTCGAAGTTGTTGTTGTTCAGCGTGTACAGGCCGATGCAGCAGAAGGACATGATCGCCGGGTACAGGAAGCGGTAGGGCACCGTCAGCAGCTTGATCCAGATGCCGATCAGCGGCAGGTTCAGGATGATCAGCATCGCGTTGCCGACCCACATCGACGCGATCAGGCCCCAGAACAGCTCGGGGTTGCTGGTCATCACCTGCGGGCCGGGCTGGATGCCCTTGATCGTCATCGCGCCGACCATCAGCGCCATCACGGCGTTGGGCGGGATGCCCAGCGTCAGCATCGGGATGAAGCTGGTCTGCGCGCCGGCGTTGTTGGCCGACTCCGGCCCCGCCACGCCGCGGATGTTGCCCTGGCCGAAGGGCACGTCGCCAGGCTTGCCCTTGGTCTTCTTCTCGACCGTGTAGGCCGCGAAGGAGGCCAGCAGCGCGCCGCCGCCCGGCAGCACGCCCAGGATCGAGCCCAGCGCCGTGCCGCGCAGCACCGCCGGCCAGGCGTTCTTGAAGTCCTGCTTGGTGGGCCAGATGCCCTTGACGTCCTTCGTGAACACCTCGCGATGCTCGGCCGGGCGACTCAGGTTGGCGATGATCTCGCCGAAGCCGAACACACCCATCGCGATGGCGACGAAGCCGATGCCGTCGGTCAGCTCGGGCACATCGAAGCTGAAGCGCGGCACGCCGGAGATCACGTCGGTGTTGATCTGGCCGAGCAGCAGGCCCAGGATGATCATCGAGATGGCCTTGATCAGCGAACCCGAGGCCAGCACCACCGCGCCGATCAGGCCGAGCACCATCAGGCTGAAGTACTCGGCCGGGCCGAACTTGAAGGCCAGCTCGGTCAGCGGCGGCGCGAAGGCGGCGATGATGATCGTGCCCACGCAGCCGGCAAAGAAGCTGCCCAGGCCGGCCGCGGCCAGTGCCGCCCCTGCCCTGCCCTTGCGCGCCATCTGGTAGCCGTCGATCGCGGTGACCACGGAGCTCGACTCGCCGGGCACGTTGATCAGGATGGCGGTGGTGGAGCCGCCGTACTGCGCGCCGTAGTAGATGCCGGCCAGCATGATCAGCGCGGGCGTGGCGTCCAGCGCGTAGATGCTGGGCAGCAGCATCGCGATGGTCGCCACCGGCCCCAGACCGGGCAGCACGCCGATCAGCGTGCCCAGCAGTGCGCCGAAGAAGGCGTAGAACATGTTCTGCAGCGTGAAGGCCACGCCGAAGCCGAGCACCAGGTTGTTGATCAGGTCCATGGTGCGCTCCTCAGGCGGACATGAAGACAGGCCACAGCGGGATCACCAGGTTCAGGCCCTTGATGAACACCAGCCACGAGCCGACCGTGAGGATCACGATGTTGACGATCACCTCCTTCAGCTTGAATTCGTCGCCCGCCAGGCTGGACATGAAGATCAGCAGCGGCAGCGAGATGATCATGCCCAGCTTGGGCAGCGCCAGACCGAAGACCACCACCGAGGCGGTGATCAGTGCCAGCGGCTTCCAGCCGATATGGCCGATGGGGTCGCCGCCTTCGCTTTCGATGGTCAGCGACTTGAACAACACCATCGCCCCCAGGATGGCCAGCAGGATGCCCAGCCCGAAGGGAAAGTAGCCGGGCCCGGGGCGGGCCGAGGTGCCGAAGCTGTAGTTGGTGGCGCCGGCGGCAAAGCCCAGACCCGTGACCACGAACATCAACCCCGACCAGAAATCCTTCTGGCTCTTGATCTTCACCTTGTTGTCTCCTCGGCAACCTGACGGTGCGGGATTCTAGGCAGCCCGCTGCGGCGGGCCGGATGTGGTTTCCACGTAAGCCGGCGGGCGCCGGCTTTTAGCCCCGCACGTCCAGGCTGGGGGTGCTGCGCAGCACCTCTTCGACGGTGGTCAGGCCTTCGGCCACCTTCATCGCGCCCGCCAGGCGCAGCGCGCGCATGCCGTCTTTCACCGCCTGGCGGCGCAGGGCGCCGGCATCCAGCGACGGGTGCACCGCGGCGCGCGCGCCTTCGGTCATGACCAGCAGTTCGTACAGGCCGACGCGGCCGCGGTAGCCGGTGTGACGGCATTCCAGGCAGCCCACCGGCTTGTAGGGCCGCACACCGCCGGACAGCCGCCACGGCTTGGCCAACTCGTCCAGCGACTCGCGCGTGGTGGCTTCGTCGCGCTGCTTGCAGGCCGGGCACAGCATGCGCGTCAGGCGCTGCGCCAGCACGCCGATGACGGTGGCCGAGATCAGGTACGAGGGCACGCCCAGGTCGGCCAGCCGGGTGATGGCCGAGGCCGCGTCATTGGTGTGCAGCGTGCTGAACACCAGGTGGCCGGTCAGCGCGGCCTGGATGGCCATTTCGGCGGTGGCCAGGTCGCGGATCTCGCCGACCATGATGATGTCCGGGTCCTGCCGCATCAACGCGCGCAGGCCTTCGGCAAAGCCCATGTCCAGCGCCGCCTGCACCTGCGTCTGGTTGAAGGCCGGCTCGATCATCTCGATCGGGTCTTCGATGGTGCAGACGTTGACCTCGTCGGTGGCCAGCTGCTTCAACGTCGAATACAGCGTGGTGGTCTTGCCCGAGCCGGTGGGCCCGGTGACGAGGATGATGCCGTGCGGCCGGTTGATCAGCTCCTGCCAGCGCGCGGTGTCGTGCGCGCCGAAGCCCAGCGCCTCGACCCGCTTGACAGCCGTCTCGGGATCGAAGATGCGCATCACCAGCTTCTCGCCGAAGGCGGTGGGCAGCGTGGACAGCCGCATCTCGACTTCGGCGCCCACCTTGTCGGCGGTGTCGGGCCGCTTGGTCTTGATGCGCCCGTCGAGCGGGCGGCGCTTTTCCACCACGTCCATGCGGCCCAGCAGCTTGATGCGCGAGACCATCGCGTTCATCACGCCCAGCGGCACCTGGTAGACGGTGTGCAGCACGCCGTCGATGCGGAAGCGGATGGCGCCCATGTCGCGGCGTGGCTCCAGGTGGATGTCGCTGGCGCGCTGGTCGAAGGCGTACTGCCACAGCCAGTCGACCACCTGCACCACGCCCTGGTCGTTGGCGTCCAGCTGCTTGGCGGTCTTGCCAAGTTCCACCAGCTGCTCGAAGCTGGCCGCGGGCGAGACCTCGCCGGTCTTCTGCGCGGCCCGCACCGACTTGGCCAGCGCGTAGAACTCGGTCGTGTACTTGCGCACGTCCTGCGGGTTGGCCAGCACCAGCTTGACGCTGCGCCGGGTGTGCGCCTCGATCTCGGGGATCCAGCCCAGGTCGAAGGGCTCGCTGGTGGCGATCACCACCTCGGCACTGTTCAGCTGCAGCGGCAGCGCGCAGCGGCTTTCGGCGTAGTGCACCGACATCACGTCGGCCACGCGGCCCACGTCGGCCTTCAGCGGGTCGATGCGCAGATAGGGCATGCGGCAGCGCCGCGCCAGCCATTCGGTCAGGGCCTCGGTGTCCAGCGGCTGCGCGCTGCCGGCGCGCTGCAGGCCGGCGGCGCCCAGCCGCACCAGCGCATGCTGGCTGGAGGCGCCGGCACCGAAGCGGCGCGTCAGTCGCTCGGCCTCTTCGGCGCTGACCACCGCGTCGTCGCGCAGCCAGCCCAGCAGCGCGCGCCAGTCCAGCTTGCCGGTCCACGCCGGCGCCGCGGCGTCGTCGGCAACGGCGGGCCGCGGGGGGCGCTGCAGCGTGGGGACGGTGCTCATCCTGGTGTGTATTGCGCCGCGGCCACGGGCCGCAGCATGCGCAGCCATTTTCGCGCCGGCAGGCCCCAGCGGCCGAAGCGCGCCTCGATGGCAGCGGCCCGTTCGAGCAATGCGGCACGGTCGGGCAACGCCACGTCGCGCCCGGCCATCACCACGCAGTTGCCTTCGCGGGTGGGCCGCAGGCTGCACACCTGGCCGGCACCGAAGGCCGCCACCAGGTGCGCCAGGCTGCGCTCGAAGCTGGCATGGCGGCCGAACAGGTTGACGCTCATCACCCCGCCTTCGGCCAGCACCTGCCGGCAGGCGGCATAGAAGTCGGCATCGTCCAGCACCGGCGCGGCGGCCTCGTGGTCGTACAAGTCCACATGCAGCAGCTGCGCGCTGCCGTGGTGCGCCGGGTCCTGCACCCAGCGGCCGGCGTCCATGGCCAGCACCTGCAGCTTCGCCCCGTCGGCCGGCAGGTGGAAGGCCTGCCGGCAGGCGCTGATGACCGCCGGGTTCAGCTCCACCGCCACGGTGCGCATGCGCAGTGCCTTCAGCGTGAAGCGCGTGATCGCGCCGGCCCCCAGGCCCAGTTGCACCGCCAGCCCCGTGCCCAGCGCTTGCGGCGGCAGCCACAGCAGGCTGGCCAGCATGCGCTGCACGTATTCCAGCTCCACATGATCGGGCTTGGCGATGCGCATCGAGCCCTGGATCCACACCGTGCCCAGGTGCAGGCTGCGCACGCCCTGGTATTCGGACAGGCTCACTTCGGGCAGCGGCGGCGCGCCGGATCGGGTGCGGGACATGGACCAGATGCTACGGCCCGATGCCGCAGGCGCTGAACACCTGGCGCCAGGCCTGCAGCTTGCGCTCGAAGCTCCAGCTGGCGTTAGCTGGGCTGCTGGACGGCAGGTGGTGCACCGCCAGGCCCAGCGCCGCGGTCACCGGCATCTGCCGCGCCGAGGCACCGCCGTTGTGGGCCACCGCCTGCAGGCCCGGGGCGCGGCGGCGCAGGCCGGCCAGGTCGTTGTAGACCGGGTTGCGGATCGCGCTGTCCAGGCTGCCTTCGCGTTCGCAGGCGGCGATCACGTCCCACAGCCCGACGCCGCGGACGCGCAGCCGCTGCAGCCGTTGCGCATAGGGCATGGGCACTAGGTCTTCGGCCAGCAGCGCTGCCAGCAGCGGCCAGAACTGGTTGCGCGGGTGTGCGTAGTACTGGCCGGCCGCCAGCGAGGCCGCGCCGGGAAAGCTGCCCAGCACCACCAGCCGCGTCTGCCGGCCGATGACCGGCGGCAGGCCGCTCAGCACGCCAGGCCCGGCAAGGCGGCGCGGGCGTTGGCAGCGGTGCGGGCCGCCACCTCGTCCAGCGTCCAGCCGCGCAGCGCGGCCAGGGTCTCGGCGATGCGCGGCAGCTCGGCCGGCTCGTTGCGGCTGGTGGCGCCGGCGGCGCGCTGCGCCGCGGTGCGGTACAGCCATTGCGGCGGGATGTCGGGCGCGTCGGTCTCCAGCACCAGCGCCTCGGCCGGCAGCGTGGCCGCCAGGCGGCGGATCTGCAGCGCGCGCTCGTGTGTCATCGCGCCGCCGAAGCCCAGCTTGAAGCCGCGCTCGACGAACAGCGCCGCCTGCGCCGCGCTGCCGTTGAAGGCATGCACGATGCCGCCACGCACCGGCCAGCGGCGCAGGCCCTTCAGCAAGGCATCGGCCGAGCGGCGCACGTGCAGCAGCACCGGCAGGTTGAACTCGCGGGCGATCTGCAGCTGCGCAATATAGAAGTGTTCCTGCCGGCCGCGGTCGGCATCGGGCACGAAGTGGTCGAGGCCGATCTCGCCCACCGCCACCAGCCGCGGGTCGTCGCGCCAGGCAGCAAGGCAGTGGCGCAGTTGCTGCAGGTCGGCCTCGGTGGCCTGCGCCACGTACAAGGGGTGGATGCCCAGCGCGTAGACGTCGTCGTGGGCCTGCGCCAGCGCGCGCACGGTGTCGAAATGCGCCGCCGCCACGGCCGGCAGCACCAGCCGCGCCACGCCGGCAGCGCGGGCGCGCGCACGCACCGCCTCGCGGTCCGCATCGAACTCGGGGGCGTCCAGGTGGCAGTGGGTGTCGATCCAGGCGGCCATGCGCCGATGATGCACCGGCCTTCAGCCGCGGGCGGCCAGCCGGTCGAACAGGGCCAGCCCGGCCGGCAGGCAATGGCCGTGCAGGTCGTAGCGCTCGCAGACGGTGCGGCGCGCCGCCTCGCGCAGCGGCCGGGTGGCGGCCGGCTCGCGCAGCGCCTGCACCAGGGCCTGCGCCAGGCCGTCGGTGTCGAAGAAATCGACCAGGCGGCCGTTGACGCCGTCTTCGATGACCTCGCGCACCGGCGGCGTGGCCGAGGCCACCAGGCAGCAGCCGCAGGCCATGGCCTCGAGCATCGACCACGACAGCACGAAGGGGTAGCTCAGGTAGGCATGCACGGCCGAGACCTGCAGCACCTTCAGGTGGTCGGCATAGGGCAGCCGGCCGGTGAACAGCACCCGGCTCCAGTCGACGCGGTCACCCAGCTCGGCCATCAGCCGCTGGCGGTAGCTGTCGCCCGGCGGCAGCCGCTGGCCGTAGCTGACCTCGTCGCCGCCGACCACCACCACCAGCGCCTCGGGCGCCAGCTGCTGCAGCTGCGGCAGGCAGCGCATGAAGCTGTGGAAGCCGCGGTAGGGCTCCAGGTTGCGGGCCGCATAGGTGACCACCGGGTCACCATGGCGCAGGTGCCGGCCGGCGAAATGCCATTCGGCCTGCGGATCAGGCCGCCCCAGCGTGGTGTCCACGCCCTCGTGCAGCACTTGCAGGCGTGGCTGGTACTCGGCCGGGAACTGCGCGCGCTGCCAGGCGGTAGCGCACCAGCCGGCGTCCATGTCGTGCAGCGCCAGCAGCTGCGACATGTTGCGCAACTGGAGGCGCTGCCAGTGGTCGGCATCCACCGGGTATTCGGCATCGAAGCCGACATCCGCGCCCTGCATGCGGTAGTAGAACTCGCAATAGCCGAGGAAGGGCGTGTCGGGCAGCGCGCCGCGCAGGTACAGCGCTTCGCCCCAGCCCGGGTGGGCCACCACCAGGTCGGGCACCAGACCCTTGGCACGCACCTCGCGCAGCGCCTTCAGTACCGCATCGGCCCGCGCGGTCTGCAGGTACAGCGCGCGCAGGTGGGCCGGCACCGGCACGTTCTGCACGGCATCGGGCAGGCGGTAGCTGGCGATCGCCAGGTTGGGATGGCGCAGCGTCCAGCGCGACACCGCCTTGTGCTCGCCGATGGCCAGCACGCGGTCACCGCGCTGCAGCAAGGCGGCGATCAGGTGCCGGTACTGGGCCGGCAGGTTCTGGTGGATGAAGCAGATGAGCATGTGGCGCCGTGCGGCGTCCAGCACGCCGCTGCTCCCGCTGGAGCGCACGGGGACATTGTGGTGCAGCCAAAGCCCACTGGCCAGCCCGACGACCCCCCTCGGGGATGCAAGGGCGCACGCAACGTGATAACGTGAATCCAGATCGCTGCCACCGTCGTCGCCGGGCCCCTCATGCCGAACCGCAAGACCCCGCTCTACAGCCCGTCGCGCCGTACGGCGCCGGCCACGCCGCCGCCCGCTGCCCGGGCCGCGACGCCGCCGCCAGCGGGCCCCGGCCCGGCCCGGCCGGCGGCAGGCCCCGCCGCCACCCCGGCAGCCCCACCCCCCACCGTGCCGCCGCGCGCCGGCTTCTGGCGCCGCCAGGCGCCGGCCATGGCCTGGAGCGGCATCGGCGCGCTGGTGGCCGTGGCGGTGATGCTGGCGGTGCTGGCCTACCAGCCGCGGCAGCGGCTCATCACGCAGAAGCAGATCGACGCCGCGGTCCGCCATTCGCTGGAGAAGGAACCCCTGCCCTCGGCCGCCACCAAGGCCTACGAGAAGGTGGGCCGCTCGGTGGTGCGGGTGATCGGCCTGATGGACGAAAAGGACGATGGCCGCGACCGCCCCGACAAGCGTGCGCTGGACCGGAGCCTGGGCACCGGCGTGGTCATCAAGGAAGACGGCACCATCCTGACCAACCTGCACGTGGTCTGGGGCGCGAAGAAGGTGCGTGTCACCTTCGCC
>Ga0209369_1001380_pt1 | contig 12285 bp, 15 predicted proteins | sample EBPBio142010_DNA_FD_185865 | JGI IMG/M metagenome (GOLD analysis project Ga0209369, IMG submission 185865) | Wastewater treatment Type I Accumulibacter community from EBPR Bioreactor in Madison, WI, USA - Reactor 1_10/4/2010_ DNA (SPAdes)... | ecosystem: Engineered > Bioreactor > EBPR >... | reverse complement strand
CGATACAGGGCGCCGGCTTGAGCCTCGGCGATCTGTGCCGCGGCGAGCTGACCGCTGACATCGATTCCCGCCGCTTGCTGTTCCGCCAGCGCCGCCAGCGCCGTCTGCGCCGCCACATAGGCCGCTGCCAGCTCGCCGACGCGCGCGCTGCTGTCGCCGTACGCCAGCGCCATCTTTTCCGCTTCGGCCGCGGCGATGGCGGCCGATTGCGCGTGCCCGGCGGAGGCGTCGGACTCGGCGCGTCGCTGATCGACCAGCGCTTTCAGCGTATCGATCTGCTTCTGCTCGGCTTCGGTCGCCTTGCCACGCGTCGCCACCTCGGCACGGATGCCGGCCAGATGCCGCTCGGACAGCGTCAGGTCGGCACGGCGCTGCTCGGCGAGGGTGCGTGCCGCGTCGCTCTCTGTCCGCGTCGCCTCCTGCCGTGCCAGCAGCTGCTGGCGCTCGGTGCCCAGCGCCCTGGCCAGATTCGTGGTCGCCTCGGCTTCCGACTTGCGCGCCTCGGCGCTTTCCTTGGCGCGCGTGATCAGCTTCGCGCTCGACTCCTCCAGCGCGCCGTAGGTGACATTCAAACGGGTGATGGCCGCGCCGGCGTTGGCCGACGTTGCGCCAAGCTCAGCGGTGGCCGACGCCGCGCGGGCGGTCGCTCCCGAGGCCTTGAATGCCGCTTTCTCAGTCTCGCTGAATGAAGTGGCGAGCAGGCGGTTGTGCTGCGCGGCCTGCAAGAGCTTGTCGCGGCCCTCCTTGTCGATCGCCGCAAACGCCTCCTTGGCGCGATCGCTGAATCCGGACAGCCCCACCTCTCCAGCCTTCAACGCAGCGAAGAAAATGCCCAGCGTCTTGCCCACGCCAACGAAGGCCACCGACGTAGACAGCACGCCTGCCTCGAGCCCGTCGAGCGTGTTCTTCAGCGCGTCGATCACGCCCGCGTCGCCGATGGTCTTGAATGCCCCGGCGATGGCGTTCTTGAGATGCTCCCACTTCTGCGTCAGCGTCTCTGCCTGCTGGCCGGCGGCCGACGTCGAGCCGTAGAGCTTGTCGAGACCGGCGGCCAACGCCGGGAAGAGCTGCTCTGCCGTCACCTGGCCGGCTTCGACCAACTTGATCAGCTCTGCCGTCGTGATGCCGAAACCGGAAGCCACCGCATTGAGCGCGCCGGGCAGGCGCTCGCCGAGCTGCCCGCGCAGCTCCTCCATCGCCACCACGCCTTTCGACGCCATTTGCGACAGCGCCAGCAGCGCGCCCTGCGTATCGTCGGCGGACTTTCCGGCAATGGCCATCGATCCCGCCACCGCCTCGAACACCGCCCGCGTCGCCTGACCTTCGGCGCGCGTCCCCTTGGTCGCTGCGGTCAGATCTGCGTACGCCTTGCCGGCGGCAATCAGCGGCAGCCCGAGACGATCGGCCACGTCGCGCGCGTAGGCCATTTCTTCCGCGGCCTTTTCGCTCGACCCGGCCACCGCCGTGAACGTGCGCTGCATGCCCTCCAGGGCGACATTCACCGTCAGGAACTGCCGCGCCAGCTCGACGCCGCTGTACGCAAGACCCAGCTTGCCGAGGGTCGATATCAGGCCGTCCGTACGCTGTGCCGCAGCGGCGACCGAGCCCGTCGCGCCGTTGAGCTCTTCGCGAAAACGCTTGATCTGCGCCTGTCCGGCTGCGAAGGCGCGGTCCATCTCGGCGCCGGACGTGCGACTATCGCTGGCCAGCTTGAGCAGCGACTGATTGACGCCGAGGATGTCCGCCTCGATCTGCTTCGCCGAGCGGATGCCGAGCGTATTGAAGGCCTGGTCCAGGCGCTCGGTGCTCGTCTGCACGCGCTTTTCTGCTGCGCCGATTGTCGATCGACTGACCCATGGCGTCGACGTTGGCCTTTCCGGTCACGTCGGCGCCCACTTCGATTTGCAGTTTGAGATCGTCAGCCATGCCCCATTCTCACGCGCGCGAGAGCGCTTGCGCAGGGCGTAGCGCTTCGACGAGCGGGCATGAAAAAGCCCCGCGGGGCGGGGCTTCCGGGGCGGGCTTTCTGCCGGCGTTAGCCGTCGAGCAGTCGCACCTCGAACGGCTCGGTCTTGCCGGTGGGCGTCGTCAATCGTCCCTTCAGCGAGATACTGCCGAAGTTGTCCGCGACGAAGTCGAATGCGGTATCGGGGGAGATCAGCACCTCCCAGGCCGTGCAGATCGACGGCTTCCCGCCGTCGTAGTTGATGCCGTCCAGGATGATTTCGGCGCGTACCTGCGCCTGCGTCGCGCCCGCGATGCGCGTTCCGGTCGTCGCGTTGTACGTGCCCGACACCTTGAGCGATGCGCTGTTGGCGATGGCGCCAGTGGACTTGATGCGTACCCAGCCCATCCGGTAGTTGACGTCGTAGTCCGTGCCCAGCACGTAGGTCGGCGTGCCCGAGGTGTGCTTGACCACAAACCCGGCCGTGGCGAAATTGGCCTTGCTCGTCGGCACCCACTTGTCGTGCACCGCGACCAGCACCTCGTCGGTGATGGAGCCCGAGCCCTGGTTGATCACCGACTGCGTGCCGAGCAGGGCCAGTGTCAGGCCGTCCTTGTCCAGCTCCGTGAGCACCACCGTCAGGTCTGCCGGCTTCTGGATGGCAACGGCGGAGATCACCTGGCCGTACGTCGTCTTCCCCTTCGAGGTCGCTTCTTTCAGCTCGGTATTGGGCTTGATCTCGAACTTGCTGCACTCGAAGGGGCCGGCCTTGCCGGTCGGAATGCCCGTAACGGGGTCGAAGCGGTTGATGTAAAGATCGCCCGCGCCGAGGAATGAACGTCCAGCCATGGTTGGTTACCTCCTGATAAAAAGTTTCAGCTCGCCGAAACGACGTGCTGCGTAGCAACGGCCAGCGGGAACAGCAGCGCCCCGGCGGAAAAGATCGGTGGCGGTGGGGTTTCCAGCGTCAGCGGCGTGTAGCCATCGGGCGGTGTCCAGCCCAAAAGCCGCTTCAGCACGCCCGCAGCCAGCGGCGCCGCCTGCCCGCGCGCCGCGCCACCGGCCGCCGTGCGCGCTGCGCTCTTCACCGCAATCACCACCAGCCAGCGTGTTTCAACCAGTGCCGCGCGGCGCTGGCGGCGCGACTCCAGCACGCGGTAGCCGTCGTAGATCACAAAGGCGCAAGGCATCGGCTTGCCGGCCTTCTCGAGATCGTCGAAGTCCGCCATGCCATAGACCTTGAGCAATTCCGGGATCTCCGCCACGGCGTCGATCAGCGGTTGTTCGAGCCCCAGCATCAGCGCACCGCCCGCGAGAACAGCCGCTCGCTGCCGACCATTTCCACCAGCCCGGACGAAGCCGCCGACGGCGTCGCCGCATCGAGCTTGATCGCCCCGTTGGAGATATCGCGCAGGCTCGCCACGGCCGCCTTGTAGCGATCGCGGACGATGTCCGGCGCCGCGTCGGTGTACAGCGCATAGCGCACCAGGTCGCAGCACAGCCCGACCAGCAAATCCGGCACCGTCGGCAGCGGCAGCACATAACGCGCCGCCAGGTAGCCGTCGATCACCGCGCTGGCGTAGGCCAGCTCGCGGTCCACCACTGCGGCATCGATCACCGCCGCGTTGACGCGGTCGGTCTGCTCGATGAGCTCTTGCAATCCGAAGCGAGCGACCAGATCGGGTTGTGTGGCGTAGGACATCGCTTACAACCCCAGCGCCGTGTATTGCGCCGATGCCCATGTGTCGGCTTCCTGGCACACCACGGCGTACGCGCCGAGTGCAGCGGTCTGCCCGGCATTCAGCACCACCAGACCGGCCGCGGCGTGCGCAGCCATGTGCAGAAACGAAAACTGGTCCTCGGGCGTGTAGTTGTGATCCAGAATGCGTTGCTTGCGGCGCATCTTGATCAGGTCGCAATGCGGGCTGGCGGCCTTGATCGCGCTGCGCACGGCATCGTCGAGCGCCACCGGCTGAATGCTTCCGGCGATCTCCGCCGGCTGCTCAGCCGGCAGCGTATGGCCAGCCGGGATGCTGACGTAGGTCAGCGCTCCCACGGTCGCCAGCTCGACGCCGACGCTGTTTCCGTCTGCGTCGACGGGCAGGCGCAGCTCGCGCGTGACCTGGCTATCGATAAACTTGCGGTAGCTGAGGATAGAGCTCACAGCGGGCCTCCCGTAGGGTGCGCAGCATGTGCTGCAGTGAATGAGTGCGCCGGGCATGGCCCAGCACGGACACCAGGCTGTCGAGCCGGCCGCGCTTGACGGCCTGCCGGAACACGTACAGGCCGCGCCGTCGAACGAAACGCCGGCTTGACCAGGTGCGATAACCGACGAAGTTGATGCCGCGCGTCGCGGGCGCCAAAGTGAAACGAGACAGGCACAAGCCAAGCCCACCGAGAAACTCAACGATGCGCGCTTGCGCAGCCAAGAGCGCCAGGCGCGGCAGGCCAAACAGCACGAAGTCGTCGACATAGCGGCAGTAGCGATTTACGCCCAGCGTCCGCTTGATGAAATGATCGAGGGGGTTAAGGTAAATCAGTGCATAGAGCTGCGAGAGCAGGTTGCCGATCGGAATGCCGACCGGCTCTCCATGGTCGGCAAAGCGCATCATTAAATCGACGAAGCGAGCGTCCTTGATCTTGCACGCTATCTGCGCACGCAGCACTTCACGGTCGATGCGATAGAAAAACTTGCGAATATCGAGCTTGAGCACATAACTGCCCGCCGGGCAGGCTTGTAGAGCCGACTGCGCATAGTCGGCCGCCTTGTGCGTGCCATAGCCGCGCCGACAGGCGAACGACTGGTCAATAAAGCCGCGCTCGAATATCGGACCGCAGACGGCGTATATCGCATGCTGCACCACCAGGTCACGGAAAGCCGGCGCGTAGATTATCCGCGGCTTCGGCTCGCTGACTTCAAAGCTGTGGTAAGGCTGCGGGCGATAGCTGCCGTCGGCGAGCCCCTGATGGAGGGCGTCGAGATTGCGCGCCAGGTGTTTTTCGAAGGCAAAGCAGGAACGCTTGCCGTGCTTGTTGCGGGCGGCGGCGTGAAACGCGGCCAGCAGCGCCTCAGCGGTAAACGCCTGCTCGTAAAGATGGCCAACGCGCCTCATGTCGCCTGACCTTCGAGCCCACCGAAGGCGGGCCTACCAGAAAGGCGGAAGCCCGCCGATTTCGCCGCAGCACAAAACACCCGCGCTGCGCGCCGGAAAGCGCCTCCCTTGATTCCACTACGACCAAGCCGCGGCCCTTGAGGTGAAATCGAGTCCGCCCGGAACCCCACGTTATCGTTCGAGTTGCTCCGCGCATTGTTGAGATTCAACGCCCAGACCCCGGCATTCGACCCGTTGTTCCAGTTCCCGCCGGAGATCGTGCACATGTCAAGACGCCTCCCGTTTATCCAGCTGGCGCTCGGCGACAATCCAGCCGCCGATCATCCTGCCCAGATCATCAATCAAGCGCGACAGCGCGAGATAGCGATGCTCGCCACTCGCAACTGGCGATCGCTCCACGCGCTTGCCGTCCTTGAATTCAAAATAGCCAAGCGCATGCGCCAGCCTGACGAACATGCGCAGCTGCTCATGCCGTATGTCGAGATTGGCCAGGGTCGTTTTCTTGTAGTAGCGCTTCTGGCACTCGACGATGAAGCCGTACGTCTCATAGGCCGCCTGACGAATCTGCAGCGCTAGACCATACTTTTCGTGCTTCGGAAAGTGGTTCAGATGCACATTCATCAACTTCGCGAACTCCATGAATTTGCGGTCCAGCTTGGCTTCGTCGTGCAGGCCCATCGCTATCGCTCGGGCCATCAAAGATACAAGGCCGCCCGGAACCCCACGTGATCGCCCGAGGCGCTCCGCGCAGCGGCGAGATTCAACGCCCAGACCCCGGCAGGCGACCCGGTGTACCAGGTCCCGCCGGAGAGCGTGCACATGTCATTCGGCCGGTAGTCATATAGCCCATCATTGCCAAAAGCGTTTGTGCCGCCAGTCCCGCCGACTAGCGGGATTCCCAAACAGGCCATCTCCCATGCGACTCCTGACTGCGCAGAATCAAAAACTTGAGCAGCGTTGCCGAATAATTTGGTTGTGCCGCTCGCCAGTAGCGCGCCATAAGTCGCCCCGATATTGGTGTAATTGGCGGCAAGTCCGGCCGCGCCCCAGGCGTCTGTCGCCAGCGTATTGCCCCCAGTCAAGCTGGCCATTTCCACGGATTTTTTGAGGATGTAGAAGCTTGTGCCGTCCGACGTCAGCCCTGGCGTGACCTCCCACATCAGGCCATTGAGATCCGCGACGCCGCTCTCCTCACCGTTATGGGTGGTCTTGTTGAACGGCACGCCGCTGCCGGTTTTGCCGCAGTTGGAGTAGCCATCCGACGTGTAGAGCACGCCGGCATCCTGAGAATCTCTCAGGCTGTTGTTGTTGCAGCCTTTGACAAAATTGTTGGTTGCATCCCACCAGGCGCACCAGGTGCCTGATGCACTGGCCATGGCCCTGGCATAGGCGAGCAGCCCGAGGTCGGAGCGCATGGCGCGCGAAGAGGCGAAGAACTTCGGCCCGCGGGTCTTGGCGGCCGCCAGAGCACCGCCGTAATTGTTTGGTGGTGCCCCATTCAGCGCCGAGAAAGGCGAATGGTCGACGTGCGACGACAGCGGATTGCCACCTTTGATCGACACCGCCATGCCATTCGCCCCCGCCGAGCACTTGTACTTGTCGACGAAATAGCCCGACTTGACGCGCCCGCCATCGATGAACGATCGGCGCGAGGCAAAGCCCAGGGCAGCCGCATGCGTGGGGCCGTCGAAGACCCTGGCGTCGAGAATCTGCACGCCGTTGATCGCCAAGCCGTTGGTCCCGTTGCCCCACTTCCAGACGAACTCTGGGATCCAGCACATGATCGAGCCGTCGGCAGTCTGGTAGTTTCCGCGCGTCGGGGCGTAGGGGTCGTCGGCACCATACAGCGGCACCATCCCCCTCGGCAGGGTCTCGGTGCAGACGCCGACACCGAAGCCTGGGCCGTCCGGATCGCCGATACCGAATACGCTGGAAAGCGTTCCATTCGGGCCGATAGTCCCAATCTTGCGCCCTTCCCGATCGACCACCATACGACTGTCGATAGCCGAAAGCTGAGCTTTCTCCCAGTTTCCTTTAGGCACTTTGTCCCCTTCTTTTTGTGTCGATTACAGGCTAGTGACGACGAGCAGCGGCTCGGCGGTGATCGCTTCCCACTGTTCGTCGGTGAAATCTGCACGGGCAACGTCTTCGCCGTCTGGGTGCCACTTGTGATCGCCGCGCCAGAAGGCCACGTCGACCGTGGTGCGGATGTTGTGGGTCGGCTGCTGGGCGCCAGTGTCTGCAGCGGGCTCTGCGGCAGCGGCTGGTGCGGCGTCCTGGATCTTGGTTTTCGTGGTCATCGGTCTCGGTCCTTTTCGTTGCCACGCACCGCCACAGTCGGCGGTGCGGGAGCGTGCCACTTGCGGCGCGGGGTATTCGCTTAGGTCAGCCAGGGGCAGATGTAGAGCTCGACGGCCTTGAAGTTCGTGTTGCTCCCGCCACTAGCGAGCCGCTCGGCCTCGATCAGCGCCTTGGCGGCAGCGCGGTTGCTCGGCGCGACCACGAGCAGGTTCGGGGTGATGCCGAGCGGGCGGCCGTCGTCGCTGGCGTAGGCCATCATCGCGGCGATCGCGGCGTTGAAGTTGGTGGCGTCCAGCGTCTGCTTGCTGCCGTAGGCCATCTGCCAGAAGCCGTAGCCGACGTTGGCACGGGCATCGACGCCGTAGCGGTACTCGTCGCGCATCCACACGCCCTCGTCCTTGGTGTCGGTGAGCGAGGTCAGTGCGTAGTCGCGGCGTTTCTGGAAGATGATCGGACGCAGCGGGCGGCTGGTGTCGAGCAGAAACCAGGCGCTGCCCGATCCGCCGCCGTTGTTGCTGACCACGCCGGCGCCCACCGGATGGTTGGCGTCAAAGAAGTATTGGCCATCGAAGCAGCGGGTGGTCCAGCCGGCACTCAGGAGCGGGAATACCAGCTCGTCGGGGTGCGACGCGGCGGCCTGACCCATGCTGGCGAAGAGCGGCGTCAGGATGCCGTAACTGTCGTCCTCGATGTCGTCGCGCGGCACGCCGATGCTCGCCTCGTACTTCTTGTTGATGATCTGGTAGCCAGAAGCCGCAATCCCCTTCACCTGTCGATCGCCGACCCACTCGCGCAGCTTGGGGAACTGCCCGAGCCAGCCGTAGTTTTCCGTCTTGCTGGTCGAAGGCACCAGGGTGGCGACCTTGCCCCACATCGGCGCCACGCCGGCGAAGGCGTCGTTGTAGGCGGTCTTGAAGCCGTTGTACATGGCGTTCAGGCTGTCGCGGTTGACGATGATGCCGCCGAATCCGATCAGCAGACCATCGGCGGCCGAGGGCGGATGCAGCAGCCCGGTGAGCAGGCCGACGGCGATAATCGCCAGGGCCGCCACGGTCAGCGCGGCGGGAGAAAGGGAAAGGCTTCGTTTCATGGTGTCAGCTCCTATTGATAAGGCGGGCGGTGCGTGCGCAGGGCGGGCTTAGGGCGGGCGTAGGGCGGGCTTAGAACTTGACCCAGACGCCGTCGGCGTCCACTTTCATGATCGTTCCGGCGACCGAGCGCGTCGATCCGCCGTTGGTCTTGGCGACGGTCTGGTCATCGACGATGTAGCAGAGCGCGTTGATGTCGGTATCCGCGATCAGGTCGCCCGCGCTGGAGTTGGCGAACCGGAACGTCCCCCGATCCACCTTTGCGGTCACCGCCCCGTTGGCGCCGGCCGTGTTGTCGATGGTTTCCTGCACCACGCCCACAGAGACCAGCGTCGTCGCGACGGCGCCTTTGGTCAGGAAGCCGGAAGCATTGATGCAGGCGATGCCGCCCGCCCATAGCTTGGTGGTCGCGGCGACGCCGAACCCGTAGTTTTGGTTGGCGCGGCGCGGGGTGTTGCGGTCGGCGGTAAGGGCTGCCATGTCTGATATCTCCTGGTGATCTCGGCGTTACGGCTCAGGCGGCCGCGGCGCTGGTCTTGGTCTTGAGGTAGGCATCCTGCGCAAGGCCCATCGTCTTGCAGATTTCAACCTCGGTGGCGGACAGCGCCGCGGTAGCGCCGCTTCCGACCTGGCCATTGCTCTGCGTCTCGTTGGTCTTGACGATCACCGGCGCAGCGGCGAGGAAGGCGCTCAGCGCGGCCGGGTTGCTCTCGCCCAGGCTCTTCGCCCAGGCTTCGGTCGCCGGGGTGATCTTGCCGGCGGCGAGACCCTCGGCGACCAGCGCCGCGACCTTGCCCGCGGAAATCTCGGCAGTGAGCGCGGCGAGCTTGCCCTTGGCCTCGGCGTGCTCGGACTGCAGCGCCGACAGCGCGGCGATCGGCACATACTTGGCCGGGTCCGGTGCGGCGCTGATCTGCGCGCTCAGGCTGGCGACATTGGTCTTCAGCGTCGCCACGGCAGCCAGCGCTTCAGCCTCGGTGGCGGTGTCCTGCAGGCCGAGCGAGGCGAGCAGGTTTTTTAGAGTCTCGGGCATGGATTGCTCCTGTTTGTGGGGGGGGGATGCAAACAGCTCGGCCGCCAGGGCGGCGAGATCGGTCAGGCCGTCGAGGCCGGGGTCATTGGTCAGCGAGGCGTGCAGGAGGCTGAGCACGCGGCCGCTCGCCTCGTCGTAGGAGAAAACCGGGGAGAGATAGCGGTACTCGCGATCAGCGATGTGCTTGGCGGCCTGCGCTGTCCATTGCACGCCCAGCGCCCAGAGTCCGTTATCGCGCCATTCGAGCTGGCGGAACCAGCCGGCCGCCGGGGCTTTTTCGCCGTGGGCCTTGGCCCGCTTCAGCGTCGCGTGCTCGTAGTCGACCACCCGGTCCGAGCTGCGGGCAAATGCCTCGGCAACCAGGCGCGCGCCGTCTTCCGGGGTCATCACCCACTCGGAGACGTCAGTCGGGCGACCATCCCACGAGCGGAACTTTCCCGCCGGCAGCAGGCGCACGTCAGCCGGAGCAGAGCCTGCAGAGGGAAGCTCGATAGCGCAGGCGGCAACGCCAGCCAGAGCGCCAGAACCTGCGGACAGGACAGCGATGGCCGGCAGGCGTTTCTCTCTGCTGGGGGGTGTGGGGAGGCGATTCGACATGTGTGGATTGTCGGTCGCGCGCGCGCGGGCTGGGAGGCCGAAGCGCTTCGGCATGTCGCCAGGCGGGGGGGAAGGGGCAGAATCCGGGGCTTGGCGACTCTGCAATTCTACTGCGGACAGCGCCTTTACTCACTCAAAAACCGAAAGGCCCCGACATGTCACTCCGCGCCCTGCAATCCACCTTCGCCGCCCTGGTAGCCCGCCTGATCGATCAAGCCGTGGCGCAGGGCTTCGAGGTCACCCTCGGCGATGCTTACCGGGATCCGCGGCTACACGGCGAGATCGGCGTCAAGCTTGGCTATGGCCACCCCCGCAGCGCCCACAAAAACCGCCTGGCGATCGATCTGAATCTATTCAAGGGCGGCGAGTTTCTGAGCAGCAGCGAAGACCACAAGCCTCTTGGCGAATGGTGGGAAAAGCAGCACCCGCTGGCCCGCTGGGGCGGGCGCTTCAGCGATGGCAACCATTATTCATTGGAGTACGCCGGGATGAAATAGCGGGGCGCCAGCGCTGCGCGCCTGGCCGTGTCTTCTGCCGCCTGGCCGGCTTCATCGCCCGATAAATCGGGCTCCTACAGCGGCCCGCGCGATGGTTTTTGTAGGAGCCCGATTCACCGGGCGATGGTGCGCGATGCGCAGCGCTGCCATAAAACGACGACCAACCCAAGGAGGCAACGCAATGATTACCGTCAAGATCACCGACAACGGCGTGAAGGAAGCGATGGCCAGCCTCAGTCGCCGGATGGCCGACCCCAGCCCCATCATGCAGGCCATCGCGGAAGCACTGGCGACTCAGACCGCCGAGAACTTCATCACCGAATCCGGCCCGCTCGGCAAATGGCCGCCGCTGAAGTCGCCAAGGACGAAGCGCGCCGGGCAGCGCGACCAGACGGCGCAGCTGCTGCAAGACTCGGGGCGATTGCGGAACAGCATCACCGCCACCGGAATCGGCAACACGGCGGTCGTCGGCACCAACGTCATGTATGCCGCCATCCATCAATTCGGCGGCCAGATCGACATCCCGGCCCGGAGCCAGCAGTCCTACTTCAAGCAGGACAAGCGCGGCAGCGTCGGCAGGCTCTTCGTACGCAAGAGCGCCTCGAATTTCGCCCAGTGGCACACCCGAGGCCAGACAAGCATCGACATGCCGGCCCGCCCTTTCCTGCCCTTTGCCAACGGAAAGCTGCAGGACGGCGTCGAGAGCCTGGTCATGGAAGAGGTTGCAAAATTTCTGACCGGCAAAGGTTGACAGGGCTAGCCAGGCGAGGGAGGCGGGCAGTCCTTGAGCGCCGCCCTGTACTTCGCCAGCTTTGCTTCGACCTCTGCGCCCCTTGATGCCACCCGTGAATCTGCCCCCGGAGAATTGCCCATGAAATCCAGAAAGCCATCAATGACCACATCCATGGCGCCGATCATCTCGCTAGTCGGCGCCACCAGACAGCCGCTGACGGTCTGTTTTTTAGCCTCCGTGCGCAGCTCCTGCAGCTTGGCAACCGGGCCGGCAAGCGCCACCCGCGGGGTGCTTCCTGCCAGCGCCATGGCATCGCCCCAGCGCCCGAGCAAGCGCACCTGATCAGCAATCTGCAGAAGTATCGCCGTGTGCTCGGCTTCGATCGCCGCCTCGCGCTGCCACTTGCTATTTAGCTTCCAGAAAACAGCGGCGCCGAGGGCCAGCGCAATCACCAGCATCAACACCAGCAGGTTGAATCCATTTTCTCTTCTCGGACACATACGTTTCTTTCACGGAGGCAAGACATGAACACCAATCATAGTACAAAGCGCCAACCCGCCACGACCGACCACGAGCCGCTCAAGGCCTGGGCCGATCGAACGATCCGTCGAGCACTTTATGGAGATCAGCTGCTGCGTCCAGCCACTCCTCCGGCAAAGCGCTGTTGAGCCAGCCGGCATTCAGCGTTTCGTAGTGCAAGGCGTAGCTTGGCGGTGCTCATCCCGTGGTTCATTGCTGGAGGGTTCCAGAATCCTTGAGTTCGTCCAGGTACTCGGCAAGTGCAGTCCATGCGCCCGTCCTCGAAACGGAGTTTCGGAGAAAAACTAGCAGGCGGTGACGTTCGGCCAGCGGTAGAACTGGCTCGTAGAACGCTGCAGCAAGCTCAGCTTCGCCCGAAGCGGGGACTGATCGCCGGGCGCGCAGTGCGCGCCGGCCACCAGTAATTCATTGTGGCAGAGAATATCCAGCGCCCGATAG
>Ga0209369_1001377_pt1 | contig 12300 bp, 10 predicted proteins | sample EBPBio142010_DNA_FD_185865 | JGI IMG/M metagenome (GOLD analysis project Ga0209369, IMG submission 185865) | Wastewater treatment Type I Accumulibacter community from EBPR Bioreactor in Madison, WI, USA - Reactor 1_10/4/2010_ DNA (SPAdes)... | ecosystem: Engineered > Bioreactor > EBPR >... | reverse complement strand
TACCTGGCGTTGGTCATCGATTGCTACTCCCGCGCGATCATCGGGTGGGCCATGGCCGATCATTACCGTACCGAACTGATCAGCGACGCGATCCGGATGGCCGCCCGACACATCAAACTTCCCACGGAGGCGATATTCCATTCTGACCGCGGGAGTAACTACACCTCGGATGAGTACGGCCGCGTCCTGGCCGAGTTGGGTATTCATCGGTCCGTGGGCCGCACCGGTATTTGCTTTGACAACGCGTTGGCTGAATCGACGAATGGTGCGATCAAGGTCGAGCTGGTGAACCGGGAGTTCTATCCAACCAGGGCAACGGCGTACACAGCTGTTGCACGGTACATCGAAACATACTACAATCACCAAAGGCTGCATTCCGGTCTCGGGTACCAAACTCCACGCGAAGTCTTGGACGGGTACCAAAACCACCGGCCAACAGCTTGAAACCCAATATCACCGACTCCGAAAACGATCCAGCACCTCAACCAGCCCACCTGTTCGGCATGCGCGATCAGATCCAACAAGCCGGCCTTGACCGTGGCCTCGACACGGACCGGGACTGCGCCGCCGCTCAGTCCCAGCGTGCTTTTCCCTGGTGCAAATGCAAGGCGACGGCCTGCTCGGTCACTGTAGCCCGTAACCGCTCGATCTCCGCACGCGCCTCGGCCAGCTCGACCTGCTCCGCCGTCAAACCCGGACGGCCCGGCCGCGCCGACAACGCGCTCAACGCGCCCTCTTTCGCGGTCCGGCACACACTCACCACGGTGGAGCGGTCCACGCCGTACTTCTCGGCGGCCTCGCGCTGAGTGGCCTGCCCGGTCAGCAACGCCACCCACATCTCGTACTTCTGCGACGGCGCGAGCACCCGCCGCGACTTCCTGACTGGCTTCTTGCCCACGTTCTGATCCGACACGACGCTCGACCTCCCGATCGACTCGCCACACCGGATCCTGGCCGGGTATTTTCCCTGGCAGATATCTCACGAACTCAGACGCAAGGCAGTGGTCGTGGTGTGGCGTCTTGTTCATTAGCCCTTCGTGGCCTACCCAGCCCGTCCGTAAGCGGACGGCACAGGTCGTGTTTGTTTCCTACGTCGCACCGCACGAGCAGCCCCGCGCTCTCGTGTTGGCCCCACCTGTTGGGGAAGGAAACACGACCCATGAGCACCACACACCCTCCGCTGGCGACAGCGCCCGATCAGATCGGTGCGACCACGACGCTGGCTGTGACCTACCTGCGCGTCTCGACCAAGGAGCAGGCATCCAAAGGCGGCCAAGACGAAGGATTCTCCATCCCGGCTCAACGTCAGGCGAACCTGCGCAAGGCCCAAGAGGTCAACGCGGTCATCGTCGAGGAGTTCGTCGACGCCGGCGAGTCCGCCCGCCAGGCCGACCGGCCCGCGCTGATGCAGATGATCGAGTACGTCAAGACCCACCCGGTGGCCTACTGCATCGTCCACAAAGTCGACCGGCTCGCGCGCAACCGCGCCGACGACGTCGCCATCCACCTCGCGCTCAAAGAAGCAGGCGTCCTGCTGGTCTCAGCGACCGAGAACATCGACGAGACGCCCTCGGGGATGCTGTTGCACGGGATCATGTCCACCATCGCGGAGTTCTACTCCCGCAACCTCGCCAACGAGGTCTCCAAAGGCATGAACCAGAAAGCCGTCACCGGCGGCACCAACGGCAAGGCCCCGATGGGCTACCTCAACGTCACCCGGCGCGACGAACTCGGCCGCGAGGTCCGCACCATCGACATCGACCCGCACCGCGGGCCGATCATCCGGTGGGCCTTCGAGGCCTACGCCACCGGGAACTACTCGGTGGCGACCCTGCGCGATGAACTCATCGACCGCGGTCTGACCACCGTGGCGACACCCAAGCGGCCAGCCAAGGCCCCCGCCCTGTCCTCGATCCACCGGATGCTGGCCAGCCCCTACTACAAGGGCAACGTGCAGTTCAAAGGCGCGACCTACGACGGCCTGCACGAACCCCTGGTCGCCCCCGAGGTCTGGTACCGGGTCCAGACCGTGCTCGCCGCCCACCAGGCCTCCGGAGAGAAGACCCAAGCCCACGAGCACTACCTCAAAGGCACCGTGTTCTGCGGCACCTGCGGCTCCCGCCTGATCCTGTCCAACGCCCGCAGCCGCAGCGGAGTGATCTACCCGTACTTCATCTGCGCCGGCCGACACTCCAAGCGCACCAACTGCGACCGTAAGTCCATGTTCGTGCCCGACGTGGAGGCCGCGGTCGAGGACTACCGCCGCGTGCAGATACCCGCCCACATCGTCACCGCGCTGCGCGAGCTGATCACCAGCGAGTTCGACCGGCTCTTCGCCACCGCCAAGACCGAACGCAAAGCACAGATCGCCGAACGCGACCGCCTCTACGACGAGCGAACCAAGCTGCTCCAGGCCCACTACGCCGGGGCCGTGCCACTGGACCTGCTCAAGACCGAACAGGACCGCATCGCCCGACAGATCGCGTTTCTCGACTCCCGGATCGAGGCCAGCGAGATCGAGTACGACCAGGCCCGTGCCCATCTCGATGACTGCCTAGCCCTGGCAGGCAACGCCCACGCGATCTACATGAGCATCGACGACTCACTCCGTCGGATCGCCAACCAAGCCTTCTTCGAACGCCTCACCGTCGCCGACGACGCCATCGACGCCGAACCAGGAGTGCCCTTCGACACCCTGTTCAACCCCGAAGTCCAGGCCACCGCCCTCGCCCGCCAGACAGCAGGCGGAAACGGGACGGATCAAACGAACGTCGCTGGTTTGAACAACGACGCTCTGGTGCCCCCGACGGGAATCGAACCCGCACCGTTGACGATTTTAAGTCGTCTGCCTCTGCCAGTTGGGCCACGGGGACAGCGGCAACTCTACGACGCCCGGAGCCGGGCCACTGCTCGTCAACGCCCCTCTCCGGGCCCGCGGCCGCCCAACGATGACCACGGGCTGGATGGGCCGGTGTCTGGGGTCGCACGGGTGGGCCATCGGCAACGAGAAAACATTGTTATCAGCGCCCGCTCGGGAGTGCGGATGAACAAGAGCAGCACGCAGCTTCCAACCCGTGGTCGGCGCGGGGCCGCTCCCGGGCACACCGCGGGGGCCTCGCGTGCCGCGCCGAACGCAAGGCCCAGCTGATCGCCGTCGCCGAGCCGCGTGCAGAAGCGCGGGGCTGCTGCCGCGAACGAACTCCTCACAGCCGGCGTCGACGCTCACACCGCATGAAACGACGGGCACCCTCCCCGTGGGTGGATGCGTACCGCCGACGACATAAAGCCTCCCATCCTCCCCGCGCTCCCGCGTGCGACACCGCTGCGCCGGACTTGTTGTCGTCGGAGGTCCGGGGCTGTCGCCGAGGCGAGGGGGGTCAATGGCTGCCGCCGGCGGCGGACAGGGCGATGCCGTCGAGGATGTCGTGCTCGGAGGTGACGACCGGCACATCGCCGGCGACCGCTTGGACGCGTTCGACGATGGCCGCCCACACGAGGGCGCCGCCCCCGATGACGTCGACGCGGCCGGGGTGCATGAAGGGCAGGGCCGCGCGTTCGGCTCGCGTCATCGTGAGCAAGTCACCACCCGCGGCACGAATCTCGTTGCCGGGCAATGCAGTCAGGTGTATGCGGTCGGCAAGGTATTCGGGCAGGCCGAGCGCGTGCGCCGTCACCGTCGTGACCGTGCCCGCCAGGCCGACCAGGGCCTGCACACCCGCGAAGGGGACGACCGCCGAGGCGGCGTCGATGGCCGCCTCGACGTCGGCCCGCGCCGCTGCGATCTCGGCGTCGGCCGGTGGGTCGGAATGCAGATGCCGCTCCGTGAGCCGCACGCACCCGACGTCGGTCGATAACGCGGCCTCGACGTGGGCCTCGCCGCGGACGAACTCCGTCGACCCACCGCCGATGTCGACGACGAGATAGGGGCCGGGGATGCCGGCAGCGCGCAGGTCCCCCGTCGCCCCGAGGAAGCTCAGCTCGGCCTCCTCGGCACCGCTGATCACCTCGGGCGAGACGCCGAACCCGGCGGAAGCGAAGGCTTCCTCCACTCCCGCAACGAATTCCGCAGCGTTCTCGGCATCTCGGGACGCGGACGTCGCGACGAAACGAACGGCCGCGACGGCGTGTTCGCGGCACTGCGCGGCATACTGCCTGGCCATCGCCACAGCGGCGGCCATCCGCTCCGGGTCGATACGGCCGGTGCGATCGACGCCATAGCCCAGGCGCACCACTTCCATCCGACGGACGACATCGCGGAGTGCACCCGACGCAGGATCGACGTCGGCGATCAGCAGCCGGATCGAGTTGGTGCCGCAGTCGATTGCCCCGACGCGCACGTCACTCCCCCTCGGGCGCCAGCGCCTGCGCGCACGGCGAGCGCTCCCACCACTTCGGTAACAGGTCCACGGCCTCGTCACCGAGCGGATTGACCCCGGGCCCCACCGCTAGCGAGTGCGCAACCAGGACGTGGATGCACTTCACTCGCGACGGCATACCACCCGCGCTGATGCCCTCGATCTCGGGGACCGACCCGAGCTCGGCTCGCCGGGCGAGATAGTCCTCATGTGCGGATCGGTATGCGGCAGCGAGACTTTCGTCGTCGGACAGCCTGGCCTCCATCCCCTTCATCGCGCCCTCGGACTCCAGGGTGGAGATGGCTGCCGTCAGCCGCGGGCAGGTGGCATAGAAGGTGGTGGGGAACGGAGTGCCGTCGGGCAGGCGCGGGTTGGTCTGCACGACATCGACCTCCCCGCACGGGCAGCGGTGCGCCACGGCCATCGCGCCGCGCGGATCCCGGCCGAGTTGGGCGGCGACCATCTCGAGGTCGTGCGAGGTCGGCGACTCGCGGGCGACGGGTGGCTGCGTCATCCGGCAGCCGAGTCAGCGCGCGGGGACCAGCGGGTCGTCGGCGACCTTGACCGACTCCCACACCTGGCCGTACCACGGGGAGCGGGAGGCCGCCTCGGCCACGGGGTCGGCCTTGGTGGGCTCGGCCTCGTCGAGGTCGACGATGGTGTACGGCTTTTCACCGACCTTGACGAACTTCAGTCGCTGGCGGGCCTGCTGCTCGACATAGGTCTTGTCGCCCCACAGGGCCTTCTCCTTCTCCATGGCCGCGACATCGGCCCGCTGCTCGGCGACCTTCTCCTGCAAGGAGGAGATCTCACGGCGCTGGTCGACATAGGTCTTCAGCGTCGGACCGAGCAGGAAGGCGAGCATGATGAAGACCGTCAGGGCCCCGATCCAGCGACCGGCCGAGATGGCGGAACGGCGCTGGACCGCCTCGGGGGCCAGGCTCGCGCCGGCCGCGCGCAGGCGGCGGCCCGGCCCGCGCCCCTTGGGGCGGCGGGCCGGGTCGCGACGAGGGCCGGTGGCTGCCATGCGCAAAGGTCAGGCCGAGAAGCGGGGGAAGGCGCCGGCGCCGGCATACACCGCCGCGTCGTCGAGTTCCTCTTCGATGCGCAGCAGCTGGTTGTACTTTGCGACGCGCTCGGAGCGGGCGGGGGCGCCGGTCTTGATCTGGCCGCAGTTGGTGGCGACGGCCAGGTCGGCGATCGTGACGTCCTCGGTCTCGCCGGAGCGGTGGCTCATCATGCAGGTGTAGCCGGCGCGGTGGGCCATGTCGACAGCGTCGAGGGTCTCGGTCAGGGAGCCGATCTGGTTGACCTTGACCAGCAGCGCGTTGGCGGTCTTGGTCGAGATGCCCTTGGCGAGCCGCTCGGGGTTGGTGACGAACAGGTCGTCACCGACCAACTGCACCTTGTCGCCGAGGGCCTCGGTGATCTTGGCCCAGCCGTCCCAGTCGTCCTCGTTGAGCGGGTCCTCGATGGACACCAGCGGGTATTTGGCGACCAGGTCGACGTAGTAGGCGGTCATCTCGTCGCTGGACTTCTTGGCACCTTCGAAGGTGTAGGAGCCCTCGTCGTAGAACTCGCTGGCGGCGACGTCGAGCGCGAGCGCGATGTCCGTGCCCGGCTTGTAGCCGGCCTTCTTGATCGCCTCGAGGATCAGGTCGAGCGCGGCGGCGTTGGACTCGAGGTTGGGGGCGAAGCCGCCCTCGTCGCCGAGGCCGGTGGCCAGGCCCTTGTCGTGCAGGACGCCCTTGAGGGCGTGGTAGACCTCCGCACCCCAGCGCAGCGCCTCGCGGAAGGAGCCGGCGCCGATGGGGGCGATCATGAACTCCTGGATGTCGACATTGGAGTCGGCGTGGCTGCCGCCGTTGAGGATGTTCATCATCGGGACGGGCAGCACGTGGGCGTTGGGGCCACCGACATAGCGGAACAGCGGCAGCCCGGCGGACTCTGCGGCCGCCTTGGCGACGGCGAGCGAGACGCCGAGGATGGCGTTGGCGCCGAGTTCGCCCTTGTTGGGGGTGCCGTCCAGGGACAGCATCTCGTTGTCGACGAGCCGCTGGTCGGCCGCGTCATAGCCGTAGAGCTTGGGGGCAATCTCTTCCATGACCGCGTCGACCGCCTGCTCGACGCCCTTGCCGAGGTAGCGCTTCTTGTCGCCGTCCCGGCGCTCGACGGCCTCGAAGGCGCCGGTGGAGGCGCCGCTGGGGACGGCCGCCCGCGCGACCGTGCCGTCGTCGAGGCCGACCTCGACCTCGACAGTGGGGTTGCCGCGAGAGTCCAGGATCTCGCGCGCGACGATTGCCTCGATGGTGGCCACGGAATCACTCCTTGGTGATGGCAGATGAGGGCCCAGATTGGCTCCGGTCCCAGCCTAGCCCTGTCTCCGTTGCCTATTCGTGACCGACCCACCAACTCCCGGTGATGAGGCGCCGACTACCTGGTACGCGACATCCGCGTCGGCCCCGTGCCAGACTTCCCGCCATGCCCCACGATGCCTCTGTCCAGCAGATTCAGGCTTTGACCCGGCGGACTTTCCTCGGCGGAGGCGCTGCCGCGCTCGCTGCGTATGCCGCCGCGCCGGCCCCCGCTGCCGCGTTGGACCTCGGCGCGGGGTCGGGTTATTGGCTCGGCGAGCGCTACTGGGGCAACCGCCTGCAGGACTGGCTGTCGCGTGCCGGGCGGATGGAGTGCGTCGCGGAGCCGGGGATGGGGGTGGGGCGCACCGTGGCGTTGCTGACGCACGAGATCCGGACCGGCGACTTCGACCTCTCGGTGCGCACCGGCACCCTGGCTCTCGGCGAGGGCCTCTCCGGTTTCGTCCTCGGCACGGGCGTGCCGGGCGAGGACGCTCGGCGGCGGGCGCTGCTCGGGTCGGCGAGCGGGGTGGGGGGTGGACTGATCGCCTATGTCGATCACAATGGTGCGGTCGGTTTCCGCGACCACACCCCGGAGGGGGCCCAGCTCAACTGGCCGGCGATGTCCGCCACGGCGAGCGGCACGGGCAGCCCCCGGACCCTCGATGAGGATCTGACCCTGGCCGTGACCTGTCGCACGGTCGACGAGACAACCGTCTCCTTGCGGGTCGCCGTGCGCCGGACGTCGGATGACGCCGAACTGACCAGCGCCACCATCGCCGCCCTCCCCGTGACGAGCGTCCGCGGGGGGATCGCGCTGATGTCCTCCAGCCGGCAGGGGTCGGAGTCCCGCTACTGGTTCACCGGATTGTCCGCGACCGGCTCCGGGCTGACCGTGATCCCGGAGCGAACGCTGGGTCCGGTGGTGGGCACCCTCTTCACGTCGGTGGCGGGCGTCTTGCGGATGACCGTGCAATGCATGCCGGTCGACCCGCGTGACCTGCCGTCGGTGAGCCTGGAGGTGCTTCGCTCCGGCAGCTGGATTCGCTTGGGCACCAACCAGATCGGACCGGGCTACACGGCGCAGTTCTATGCCTCCGGCATGGACCCCACCACGCCGACCCGCTACCGCATCGTCGCCGGAGACCAGACCCTCTACGGCGGCACCATTCCGGCCGAGCCGCGCGGCGGCATACGGATCGCGAGCCTGAACTGCCTCAAGGCGAGCCACCGTCCGCTCGATGCGCCGAGCGCCTGGCAGGCCCGCCTGCCTGGCTCGGTGTCCCTTGACCTCTACAGCCGGCGCAATATCTACTTCCCGCACAACGAGATCGTCGACAGCATCACCGCCCAGCGGCCGGATCTGCTGGTCGCCCACGGTGACCAGCTCTACGAGACGTCACCCACACGCAAGGACACCAGCTCGGCACCGGAACTGGACTTCCTCTACAAGTTCCTGCTGTGGCACTGGGCGATGCGCCCGCTGACCCGGCGCCTGCCGACCGTGGTCCTCACCGACGATCACGACGTCTACCAGCCGAACCTCTACGGCGAAGGCGGCATCGCCACCACGGACTTCCGGACCGGCGGATATGTCAAGGCGGCAAGCTGGGTCAACCTGGTGCAGCGCATGTCCTCGTGGCACAACCCCGACCGTTTCGACGCGACGCCCGTAGCCCAAGGCATCACCGTCGGGTATGCCGCGTTCAGCTACGGCGGCACGTCGTTCGCCATCGTCGAGGACCGCAAGTTCAAGACCGGACTCATCAAGCCGGGCGCGACACCGCAATTGCTCGGGGCGCGGCAGGAAGCCTTCCTCGGCACGTGGGCGAATATGCATCCCGGTCAGCCGAAGGTGATCCTCACCGGATCGACCTGGGCGTGCGTGCAGACCGACGCGGACGGGGCCCCGCGCCTGGACGCCGACAGCAACGGCTGGCCGGCCCCCGGCCGGATGCGGGCCGTGAAGCTGGCACGTGCAGCGCACGCGCTCATCGTGTCCGGCGATCAGCATGTGGGCCACTTGGTGCGGCACGGCATCGCCGGATTCGCCGACGGGCCGCTGCAATTCACTCCCCCCGCCGGGTCGACCAGCTTCCAACGCTGGTTCCAGCCGGCACAGCCACTGCCCAACTCGACGGGAACGCCGGATACCGGCGACTTCACGGACCGCTTCGGCAACCGGGTCCGGGTGCTGGCGGCCGTGAACCCGAAGTTCACGCTGCGTCAGTTGTGGGACCACTACCCGGCGCCCGGGCAGGACTTCGGTGACCGCAACCTCAAGCGTGAGGGCTTCGGCCTCATCGCCTTCGACCACGCCCGCCGCAGGGTGCGGATCGAGTGCTGGCCGTGGAACGCCACCGAAACCGGAGCCGGCCAGTACCCGGGCTGGCCGGTCACGGTGCCCTATTCCGCGCTCTGAATCGAGATCGACGGTTCGGGCGAGCCCACGATCGAGCTGCTGATCCGGGCGAACCCGCGATGGCATGGTGGACCGGCCTGTGGGGTGTGCTCCTGCTCCAGGTTGGGCCGGCGGCCCGCAGGAGTGAATCCTCTCTCAGCTGCCAGAGCCGCCGCAGCGGAGCGCGCCCATGGCGAGAAGGTACTGGGCGGCGGTGTAGGTGGCCATGACCGCCGATTCCACCCAGGGCGGCGGGTCGGCGAGGAGGAACTGGCTCGCGCCGAGGATGGTGTCAGAGACCAGGAAGGCCGCACCGCCGGCGGCCGTCGCGGCGCGGGCGCCGGCCGGGAGAGCGGGGTCGAGGTTCGCGGCGTTGGCGGCCATGGCCGTCAGGAGCGCGGCATACCCCAGGACGGCGGGGCCGAGGACGCGCTCTTGGCGAGCGGCCGCGATGGCCATCGGCGCGCCGGAGAGTGCGAACATCACTGCGGCGGCGCGACCGGCTGTGTTGTGGCGCAACGGAACTGGGCTCGCGTTGGCCCGGAAGCCGCGGATATAGGCGGCCTGCCCGAGCCCGAAAGCGCCCACCCCGGCGGCGAAGGCCGGCAGGCCGGGGCGCAACAGGGCGACGTCCCCAAGCCAGCCCAGCGCCTGCCCGGCGCGGGTCGTGTCCCGCAGCGGCGAGCGCGCCGATCGCGGGTCGGCGGCGAAGGCTCCGGTGAGCACCGGCATGAGCAGGGGTTTGGTGACGCGTCGTATGCGGTGGGCGCGCGTGGAGCGCGAACCGGCCAGGGCCGTGTCGGCGACGGCGAGCGCGCCGTACGCGAGCTTGAGAGCGTATGCGGCGCGCGGCATACCGCCGGATGGTATCCGGGAGCCCGCCGTATGACAGGGTGAAGGCGATGATCGAACGTGAAGGAGTGCGGATGACCGGCTGGGTCGAGCACGTGTTGTGGTGGCACATCTATCCCTTGGGGTTCGTCGGGGCCGCCCACGTGCCCGGCAGCGCGGAGGTGGAGCCGGAGAACCGTCTCGGCCACATCGAGGCGTGGCTGGACCACGCGATCGAGTTGGGGCTCAACGGGATTCTGCTCGGCCCGGTCTTCGAGTCGGGCACCCACGGCTATGACACGTCCAACTATCTGCGCATCGACCCGCGCCTCGGCGACGACGGTGACTTCGACCACCTGCTCGACGCCGCCAAGCAACGCGGGCTGCGCGTGCTCCTCGACGGTGTGTTCAACCATGTCGGCACCGAGTTCCCGCTCTTTCGCCAGGCGATCGCCGAGGGGCCCGACTCCCCCGCCGCTCGGGCCTTCCGGTTCCACTGGGGCAGCACGAACGATCTTGGGTTGCCGGCCTACGACTGTTTCGAGGGTCACCAGTCGCTCGTCGAGCTCGACCACGACGCTGAGGAGGTCGTCGACCTCGTCGCCGATGTGATGACGCACTGGCTCGAGCGCGGGATCGACGGGTGGCGTCTGGACGCGGCCTACGCTGTGCCGCAACACTTCTGGGCGCGGGTGCTGCCGCGCGTTCGCGAGCGGTTCCCGGAGTGTTACATCCTCGGCGAAGTCATCCACGGCGACTATCCGGCCTTCGTCGCCGAGTCCGGGGTCGACGCGGTCACACAGTACGAACTGTGGAAGGCCATCTGGTCGAGCCTGGCGAGCGCCAACTTCTGGGAGTTGTCGCACGCTCTCGGACGGCACGCGACCTTCTTGGAATCCTTTGTGCCCCAGACCTTTGTCGGCAATCACGATGTCACGCGCATCGCCACCCAGATCGAGGACCCGCGCCACCTCGGGCACGCGTATGCCGTGCTCCTCACCGTCGGCGGCACGCCGTCGATCTACTACGGCGACGAGATGGGCTACACCGGCACCAAGGAGCAACGCGTCGGCGGCGATGACCAGGTGCGCCCCGTCATGCCCGCCACCCCTGCCGAACTCGGACTGGGCCACGGCACGTACGCGATGGTGAAGTCCCTCGTCGCCGTGCGCCGGCGCCACCCGTGGCTGCATACGGCGCGGGCAACCGACCTGACGTTGACCAACGAGGTCTACGCCTACGACCTGCGCGGCCCAGACGGCGAGCGAATCGTCGTGTGCCTCAACATCTCCGCCGAACCGGCAACCTTCGATGACGTGCCGGCCACCGTGCTGGCGGGCGACGCCGCCCTCGCTACCTCGAGCGTCATGGTGGCCCCGCACTCCTGGGCCGTCCTCGGGGACTGATTCTCCGGCTGCTCAGGTGATTTGCGGCGATCTCTCAGCCGCATCTCAGCGTCGGCGATGACGATGCGCCATGGGTTCCCGGCCCGGAGTGCGTGAGGATCGCCATGTCATCTGCACGTGAGCAGTTCAGTGGGGCAACACCCCTGGCACCGCAGCCTGATCCGCCGGAGAGCGAGGACGTCCGAGACGACCTCGCTGGTCCCAGACCTGGACGCCCCGCCGCCGCCGTCCACGGCTGATCGCCGCCCACGGATGCGCGCCTTCCTCGGCATCTTCGGGCCAGGGCTGGTGACCGGCGTGGCGGACGACGATCCCTCCGGAGTCGCCACCTACTCCCAGGCCGGCGCCGCCGCCGGGTCGGCCTGCTCTGGACAGCACCGCTGACCTTGCCGTTGCTGTATGTCGTGCAGGAGATCTGTGATCGCACCGCATTGGTCACCGGCGACAGCCTCGGCACCCTCGTGCGGCGCAAATTCGTCCGCAGCGCACGCGCCATCACACTCGGGCTGGCCGCCGCCTTGCTCGTCGGAGTCACCGATGTGCAGGAGCTCGAACCACCCCTGGCCGGCCTCCAGACGACCATGGTCTCGGTGAACGAGGACGGCTCTCGCGCGGCCTGGGCCTACAAGGAGGGCACCGCCCTCTGGCTGCTGCGCACGAGCACCGGCGGCTCCCCCTCGACCGTCCCCGGCGCAGGTTCGCTCGGGGCGTTCCGAGGGGTGGCGGTCTGTGGGCAGGTGCTGTTCTTCGCCATCGATTCCGGTGTCTATCGGTACAGCTTCTTCTAGGGAAGCGCTGATCTTTAGGACTGTGCGGCCTGTTGGCTGGCTCGGCCGGGCGGGTCGGGAAATGATGGGGTCGTGGACAGTGAGCAGCTCTCCTTCACCGACGTCGAGTACGGCAACCGGCGGCGGGTTTCGCGCCGGGAGAAGTTCTTGGAGCAGATGGACGCC
>Ga0209369_1001376_pt1 | contig 12315 bp, 10 predicted proteins | sample EBPBio142010_DNA_FD_185865 | JGI IMG/M metagenome (GOLD analysis project Ga0209369, IMG submission 185865) | Wastewater treatment Type I Accumulibacter community from EBPR Bioreactor in Madison, WI, USA - Reactor 1_10/4/2010_ DNA (SPAdes)... | ecosystem: Engineered > Bioreactor > EBPR >... | reverse complement strand
GTGGATTTCCTGATCGAGACCCTTCGCCGCGAGGCGCCGGGCACGGTGACGCTTTGCCCTCTGGGCCCCCTGACCAACATCGCCACCGCCTTCCAGCGCGCGCCGGATGTGGTGGGCCGCGTGGCCGAGATCGTCCTGATGGGCGGCGCCTATTTCGAGGTCGGCAACATCACCCCGGCGGCGGAATTCAACATCTATGTCGACCCGGAAGCCGCTGACATCGTGTTCAAATCCGGCGTGCCGCTGGTTGTCCTGCCCCTGGATGTGACGCATAAGGCGCTGACCTCGCGCGCCTGGGTCGAAGAGATGCGCGGTCTTGGCACGCCGGTTGGCCGCGCGGTGGCGGGCTGGACCGATTTCTTCGAGCGTTTCGACACGGCGAAATATGGCAGCGAGGGCGCGCCGCTGCATGACCCTTGCGTGATCGCCTATCTGCTGGCGCCGGACCTGTTCTCGGGCCGGCATATCAATGTCGAGATCGAGGTCACCAGCCCGCTGACCCTGGGCATGACGGTCGCCGACTGGTGGCGGGTGACCGACCGTCCGGCCAATGCGCTGTTCCTGGGCGATGTGGATCGCGACGGGCTGTTCCGGCTGCTGTCGGCCCAGATCGCCAAGCTCTAGGCCATCAGCCTTCGGGAAGGATCACCGAGAACACCGATCCTTCCCCCCGCTTGCTGTCGATCTTCAGCCAGCCGCGATGGCGGTTGACGATATGCTTGACAATGGCAAGACCCAAGCCCGTGCCGCCTTCGGCGCGGGAGCGGTGGGTATCGACGCGGTAGAAGCGCTCGGTCAGCCGTGGCAGGTGGATCGGGTCGATGCCCTCGCCCCGGTCGGTGACATCGACGCGGGTGACCGGGCCGCGATAGCTGGTCTCGCGGCGGATCTCGACCCGGACCTCCTGCCCGCGCGCGCCGTATTTCACCGCGTTTTCCAGCAGGTTCAGGAAGACCTGGGTCAACTGGTCGGGATCGCCCGTCACCCAGACCGGCGCCTCGGCCCCGGCAATGGCGATGCGGCTGTCCTTTTCCTCGGCGGCCGACCGCACGGTGGCGGCGACCGATTTCAAGACGCCGGCCAGATCCACCGCCTCGCGCGGGCGGACGCGTTCTTCCGCCTCGACCCGGCTGAGATGCAGCAGGTCGCGGACCAGCCGGTTCATCCGGCCCGCCTCGCGCTCCATGATCGCCAGAAAGCGTTCGCGCGCCGTGGCATCGTCTTTGGCGCTGGTGCGCAGCGTTTCGATGAAGCCCATCATGGCGGTCAGGGGCGTGCGCAGTTCATGGCTGACATTGGCCACGAAATCGCGGCGCATCTGTTCGGCCTGGGTCTCGGTCGTGATGTCGCGCAGGACGCACAGCACTTTGCTGCCGCCCTGCAAGGGGGTGACATGGGCGCGATACTGGCTGTCATCCGACAGGCGCAGCAGCGCCTCGCGCGCGCCCTCACCCGCCAGTACCTGCGCAACCGCCTGCAACAGATCGGGCGCGCGCAGCACCAGCGCCAGGTTGCGCCCCAGCGCCGCCTCGCCCAGAACGGCCTGCGCCGCCGGGTTCAGCGCCAGAACCCGCTCATCCGCGCCCAGGATCAGCGCAGGCAGCGGCACACCGCCCAGAAGCTCTGCCTCGACCGTGGCGTCCATGATCCTCTCCGCACCATCTGCGCGACCCGTCTAGCCTGCGGGGCCGCGTGGCGCCAGAGGTCAGGCCGTGTTGTCGCGCTGCCAGATCCAGTCATGCTCCGGGTCATTGGCATAGCGCCATTTGCGCAGCGGCCCGGCCATGACATTCAGGTAATACATCTCATAGCCATAGGGCGCGCCGCAGGGGTGATGGCCGCGCGGCACCAGCACGAGATCGTGGTTCTTCACCGCCATTGTCTCGTCCAGGCTGCCATCCTCGGTATAGACCCGCTGGACACCGAAGCCCTGGGCCGGGTTGAGCCGGTGGTAATAGGTCTCTTCCAGATAGGTCATGCGCGGATAATCATCCTCGTCATGGCGGTGGCTGGGATAGGAAGACCAGTTGCCCGCTGGGGTGAAGACCTCGGTCACCAAAAGGCTGTCGGCCACCTCACGCGCTTCCATGGCGATGTTGTTGATATGGCGGGTATTGGCCCCCTGCCCACGCGGTGTCAGGGAAATGCCTTCCGGCCCAAGGCGTTGTGCGGCGAAGTTTCCCTTGCCGGGGGCGGTGCAGACCGCCAGCGTGCAGGGCGTGGTCGCTACCGCGCGCCAGTCCGACCCGTTCGGGACATAGAGGCAATGCGGTGGGGTCTTTTCAAACACATCCATCCGCGCGCCCAGCACGCCCCAATCCTGCCCGGCGGCGGTGATCTGCGCCTTGCCCTCGACCAGGACCAGGATCACCTCGCGGTCGCCGGTCATCTCCTCGGCCACATCGCCCGGCTCCAGCCGGTAAAGGCCAAAGCCGACATAGGACCAGCCCGCGCTTTCCGGTGTCAGGTCATGCACCTTGCCGCGCGTCCCCTTCGGCTTTCGCAGCAGATCCGCCATTCCTTGCCCCTTCATCCTGGCAATAATATCCCGGGGGTCGCTGGGCAGAGCCCCCGGATCAATTGGATTTCAGATCAGGCCTGCCGCCTTGGCCTGCCGCTTCAGCGTCGCCAGACCCAGCGTCTGATACAGAAGCGGGTTGCGGACCTTGGGGTCCTGCTCGGCCTCGATCACGATCCAGCCGTCATAGGAAGCGCTTGCAAGCTGTTGCAGAAGCGGCGCAAAATCGATGGCGCCGTCCTGATCGCCCGGCACGGTAAAGGCGCCTGCGACCACGCCTTGCAGGAATGACAGGCCCTCGTTGCACACCCGCGCCACCACATCGGGGCGGATGTTCTTGGCGTGGAAATGGCGCACGCGCCCGATATGCCGGGCCAGAACCTTGGCCGGATCGCCGCCGCCAAAGGCGCAATGGCCCGCATCGAACAACAGATGCGTATGCGGCCCGGTCGCGGCCATCAGCGCGTCGATCTCCTCGGGGCTTTCAACGATGGTGCCCATGTGGTGATGATAGACCAGGGTCACGCCCTGCGTGGCAAGATAGGCGGCGAAGCCTTCGAGTTTCCTGCCGAACTCCGCCATCTCGGACGCGGTCAGCCTGGGCCGGTCATTCACCGGCTTCTTCGCATCGCCATGGATCGCGTTCGAGGTCTCGCAGACGATCATCACCTTGCAGCCATTGTGTTTCAGCTTGGCCAGATGCTTCTGGCAGGCGGCGATTTCTGCCTCGACCGAGCGGGTCAGCAGCTCGACCGAGTACCAGCCTGAGATGAACTTCAGCCCGTAAGAGGCCAGAAGTGCGCGCAATTCCTCGGGGTCATCCGGCCAGCGATGACCGTTTTCGATACCGTCGAAACCGATCTGGTTTCCCGCCTCGTCCAGGATGCGGGCGGTGGGAATATCCGCCCCGATCGTCTGGTCGTCATCATTGGCCCAGGCGATGGGGTTGGTGCCGAAAAGGATCATGTCATCTGCCTCAATTGACAAGCCACTGGGCCTTGACGGCCCGTTCATAACCTTCGCGCGCAGCGCGCACCTGCGGCCGGGCGGAAACCTCGGGGACCGCGACATCCCACCAGGTGCCGCCCGCCCCGGTGCCGGGGGCGGGATCGGTGTCGATCACGATCACCGTCGGCAGACGGGCGGTTTTGGCCTTCTGCATCTCGGCCTCCAGCCCGGCAATGCCTGACACCTTCACCGCCAGCGCGCCCATGCTGCGGGCATGCGCCACAAGATCGAGCTGCAAGTCATTGACATGGAAGGAATCGTCCAGAAGATTGTTGAAGGGTGCGCCGCCGGTCGATTGTTGCAGCCGGTTGATGCAGCCATAGCCGCGATTGTCGGTCAGCACGACGGTGAAGGGGATGCCCATCATCACCGCCGTCGCCAGTTCGGAATTGGCCATCATGTACGATCCGTCCCCCACCATGCAGACCACGTCGCGATCGGGCTGGGCCATCTTGATGCCCATCGCCCCCGCGATCTCATATCCCATGCAGGAGAAACCGTATTCCATGTGATAGCCGCCCTGCGCCGCGCGCCAAAGCACATGCAGCGCACCGGGCATGGTGCCTGCCGCCGACATGATCAGCGATTGCTTGCCCGTGTTGCGGCTGACCGCGCCGATCACCTGCGCGTCCGAGGGAAGCTGGTTGCCCTCGGGGGCCACGAAAAGCCGGTCGGTCGTGGCGAACCAATCCTTGCGGGCGGCGAAATCAGGGTCGGCGAAACGCTGCGCACCAAGAGCGGCGCTGATCTTCTCCAACGCGACTTTCGCATCGCAAACAAGCGGTTGCGCGCCGCGCTTATGGGCATCGAAGCCGTGGATATTGATCGACAGCAGCTTGCGGCCCGGGGCCGAGAACACCGTCCACGACCCGGTGGTGAAATCCTGGAACCTCGTGCCGACACCGATGACCAGATCGGCCCGCGCCGCCAGCGCATTGCCGCAGCCGGTGCCGGTGACGCCGGGCGAGCCGAAATGCAGATCCTCTTCCCAATCCACCGCGCCCTTGCCGGCCTGGGTTTCGACCAGCGGGATATTGTGGCGACGCGCGAAATCCAGCAGCACCTGCTCCGCGCCGGAATAGATCACGCCGCCGCCCGCGACGATCAGAGGCGCTTTCGCCGCCTTGATCGCGGCCACGGCCTCCTCCAGTTCCTGGGCATCGGGTTCCGGGCGGCGGAAGGCCCAGACCCTGGGGGCGAAGAATTCCTCGGGGTAATCATAGGCTTCGGCCTGGGTGTCCTGGCAGAAGGCCAGACAGACCGGGCCGCAATTTGCGGGATCGGTCAGCACACGAAAGGCCCGCGGCAGGGCGGTGAGAATGTGTTCGGGCCGCGAGATGCGATCGAAATAGCGCACGACCGGGCGGAAACAGTCATTGGCGCTGACCGTGGCGTCATCGAAATCCTCGATCTGCTGCAGCACCGGGTCAGGCGCGCGGTTGGCGAAGACATCGCCCGGAACGAACAGAACCGGCAGACGGTTCACATGTGCCACGGCTGCTGCGGTGACCATGTTGGTCGCGCCCGGCCCGATCGACGAGGTCACGGCCATGGCCCGGCGGCGCTTGCTGGCCTTGGCAAAGGCGATGGCGGCATGGGCCATGGTCTGTTCGTTCTGGCCCCGCCAGGTGGGCAGATCTTCCTTGATGCCATGCAGCGCCTCGCCGATCCCGGCGACATTGCCATGGCCAAAGATCGCCCAGACACCTTCGATCACGCGGTGGCCATCGGGCGTGCGTTGCGCGGCGATGTATTTCACCATGGCCTGCGCGGCGGTCAGTCTGATCGTGGTCATGCGGCCATCTCCCCGGCCCGGCGGGCCTCGTCCCAGATGCGGCAGAGCCGCGCGTATCTGCTTTCCATCTGCGCCACCGCCTGCTCCGAGGTGATCTGCCCCGCAAGCCAGGCCCGGGCAGCTTCGGCAAAGATCGTGCGGCCCACGGCGAAACCCTTGACCAGTTCATGGCTGGCGGCAAGGCGAAGCGAGACGGCAAGGTCTTCCTCCGGCGCATCCAGACCCAGGACGACGATGCCGCGGACATGCGGGTCGTTTTCGGTGATGGCGGCGCAGGCCGCGGCCCAGGCGGCATCGGTGGTGAAGGGTTCCAGCTTCCACCAATCGGGGAAGATGCCGATCTCGTAGAAGCGGCGGATCAGCCGGGCCGAGGTCTGGTCATCCACCGGGCCGACCTTGGAGGGGATGATTTCCAGAAGCATTTCCAGACGGTTGCGACGGCAGGCGTGGAACAGACGGGTGATCGTGTCTTCCTGCGCGGCGCGGGTGGCGGCGTCGTCGTCGGGGTGGCAGAAACACAGGACCTTGACGACATGTTCCAGCGGCCATTCCGACAAGCCGCCGAAATCGGGGCCGATTTCGGGCTCCAGCGTCAGCGGGCGCGAGCCGGGCCATTCGACCGGATGGCCGATCCAGAGGCCCGTCCCGGCGGCGGCGAACAGCGCATCGCGGCCAAGGCGGCTGTCGCAGAGGATGCCATAGCCCGGCCGGCCATCCTGAACCTTTAGCGCAGCTTCAAGGCAGAGCTTCTTGAATTCAGAGATGTTTTCCGGACTTGCCCCCTCCATCGCCTCAAGCTGCATGCGGTGATCAAAGGCAAAGACCCGCATGGTGGACCAGTCCTTGTGGCGGTTGGTCGCCCAATGGATCTGTTCCAGTGCGGCATCCTTGCGCAAGGCGGGGGTCTGAACGCCGCGCATCAGGAAGAATTGCAGCTCGTCCCAGCTTGGATAGGCCGGGGTGCAGCCATGGCGGCTGACGGCGAAGGCGCCGCAGGCATTGGCATAGGTCAGCGCGCGGGGCCAGTCCTCGCCATCGAGCCAGCCCTTTAGTAAGCCGGACATGAAACCATCGCCCGCGCCAAGCACGTTGAAGACCTCGATCGGGAAGCCGGGGCCGGACAGGCCTTCATCCAGACTGTCGGGGATGGCGCCGGTAAAGGCCACCGCGCCCATCGGGCCGCGCTTGCAGACCAGCGTGGCCTTGGACACCGCGCGAACCGCGCGCAGGGCCGCGATCGTGTCGGTCGACCCACCGGCGATGTGAAACTCTTCCTCGGTGCCGACGATCAGATCGAAAAGATGAAGTGTGGTTTGAAGTTGGGCGGTGACCTTCGCGCTTTCGATAAAGCGGTTCTCGCCATCGCCATGGCCGGAAAGGCCCCAGAGGTTCGGGCGATAGTCGATATCGAGCGCGGTCTGCGCGCCGTGTTTGCGGGCCAGGGTCAGCGCCTTGAGCACGGCGGCCGCCGTATGGGGATGCGACAGATGGGTGCCTGTGGCGACGACAGCGCGCGACCGGGCGATGAAACCCTCGTCGATGTCATCCTCGCACAGCGCCATGTCGGCGCAGTTTTCCCGATAGAAGATCAGCGGAAACTGCTTGTCATCGCGGATACCCAAGAGGACCAGCGCGGTCAGCCGGTCCGGGTCGGTCTTGACGCCCTGCACATCCACGCCTTCGCGGGCCAGTTCCTCGCGGATGAAGCGGCCCATATGCTCGTCGCCGACGCGGGTGATGAGGGCGGATTTCAGACCCAGCCGCGCAGTGCCCGCCGCCATATTGGTCGGGCTGCCGCCGATATATTTCTGGAAAGACCCCATATCCTCAAGCCGCCCGCCCACCTGCGCGCCATAGAGGTCGACCGAGGACCGGCCGATGGTGATCACATCCAGCGTCTTCATGCCTGCCCTCCCCGGCGTGCCGCCCTGCCCCCTCCCGGGCAGAGACTCAGGGTTGCCCCTGCTTTTGGAATTTTTATTCCATTATCTCGCGCAGGGGAAGCGGTTTTTCGGGGCCGGGCCTTTTCAGCCCTCGCGGGCCGATCCGACCGCGACGGCAAGCGAGATCGCCATGGCGATCGTGGCCGAAAGCGAGCGGAAGGCGCCGAAATCAACTTCGGGCACCATCAGAAGCGCGCTGGCATTGCGCGCAAGCGGGCTGGTGGCGCGGTCGGTCAGGGCGACGACCGGCAGTCCACGGTCGCGGGCATCCTGGGCCAGCGACAGGGTTTCCTCGGAATAGGGTGCGAAAGTGATGGCGACGACAGCATCGCCGGGGCGCAGGGCGAAGCGGTGGTCCAGCTTGCCCACCCCGTCATGCAGCATGGCCGGAACCTGCATCTTCTCAAACACATAGACAAGATAACTTGCCACTGGAAAGGCGCGGCGGAAACCTACGACATGCACGGTTTCCGCCCTGGCCAGCGCCTGCACGGCGGCGGAAAGCGCAGCCTCATCCACCGATTTCGCCAGCGCTTCCAGCGAGGCGCGGCCCGCCTCGACGAATTCCGCCAACAACGCCGCCGGACTGCCCGTGCCGCTGTCTTTAAGGTTCTTCAACCGCGTCGAATAATCCGGCCAGCCCGGGGCATAGGCCTCGCGGAACAGCTTCTGCATCTCGGAAAAGCCGGAAAAGCCCATGATCTGGCAAAAGCGCATCAGGGCCGAGGGCGGCACATCGGCCCCGGCGGCCAGTTCGGCCACAGTGGAAACCGCGATCCGGTCGGTATGGGCGGCGATGTGTTCGGCGCATTGGCGCAGACGCTTGGGCAGGTCATCCAGCACGGCGGAAAGCCGGTCACGGAATTCCTCGACCGTGGCGGGGGGCGTCTGGGCGGCAGTGTCTTCCATCGAATATCCCTTGACAGCAGGGGGCGGGTTCAGGCTAGCACGCATGGAACAAATATTCCAACAGGAAAGGCTGGATCATGGCGTCGCTGGGCGTGGGACTGATCGGCACGGGGTTCATGGGCAAGACCCATGCGCTTGCCTGGCGCAACGTCAAGGCGGTGATGGGGGATGCGGGCGCCTCTGTGGCCGTGCCGCACCTGGCGCTTCTGTGCGACACGCCCGACCGCGCGGGCGAGATGGCGGCGCAATTCGGCTTTGACCGCGCCACCAGCGACTGGAGGGCGCTTTGCGCCGATGCTGCGGTGGATGTCGTCTCGATCACCACGCCGAACGGCCTGCACCATGAGATGGCGCTGGAGGCCTTGCGCAACGGCAAGCATGTCTGGTGCGAAAAGCCGATGGCGCTGACCCTGGCCCAGGCCGAGGAAATGGTGGCGGCGGCCAGGGCGGCGGGCAAGGTCACGATGGTCGGCTACAATTACCTGCGCAACCCCGCCTATACCCATGCGCAAAAGCTGATCCGCGAAGGCGCGATCGGGCGCGTTGTGCAGTTCCGCGGCTGGGTGGATGAGGATTACCAGGCCGACCCCGATCTGGAATGGAGCTGGCGGGCGAAACTGGCCGATGCGGGCCTGGGGGCGCTTGGCGATATCGGTTCGCACTTGGTCAGCCTGGCGCGCGGTCTGGTGGGCGAGGTGGAAAGCCTGATCGCCGAGATGCAGACCATCCATGAGACCCGCCCCCTGCCCGGCGGCGCGGGCCGCGCGGCGGTGGAGAACGAGGATGCGGCCAGCGTGATCCTGCGCTTCGCGGGCGGGGTGCAGGGCAGCATGGTGATTTCGCGCTCGGCCTGGGGGCGCAAGTCGCGGCTGGGCTTCGAGGTGCATGGCACCAGGGGCATGGTTGTCTATGACCAGGAGCGGATGAACGAGTTGCAGCTTTATGTGAATGAGGGCGACAAGGCGCTTCAGGGCTTCAAGACCATCCTGACCGGCCCGTCCCATCCGCCCTATGGCGCCTTCTGCCCGGCACCGGGACATCAGCTTGGCTTCAACGAGTTGAAGGTGATCGAATGCGCCGTGCTCATGCGGGCGATTGCGGGCGGAACGGCGGATATGGATTTCTCGGAGGCGCTGAAGATCGAGCGGGTGATCCATGCGATTGCCGAAAGCGCCAGGGCGGGCGGCGCGCGGGTCAGGCTGTAACGGGCAAATCCCTTCGAAGCGACTTGCGCGCTAAAGCGCCTTCAACCCGGCCCGGAATCGCGCCGCATTGGCGCGGTAGCCTTCGGCCGATTTCAGCAATCTGGCCCGGGCCGCGTCATCCAGCTCCCGCACCACCTTGCCCGGGCTGCCCATGACCAGGCTGCCATCGGGAATTTCCTTGCCTTCGGTGATCAGGGCACAGGCGCCGATCAGGCAGCCCTTGCCGATCTTGGCGCCGTTCAGCACGGTCGCACCCATGCCGATCAGGCTGCCCGCGCCGATGGTGCAGCCATGCAGCATGGCCTTGTGGCCGATGGTGCAATTCGCGCCGATCACCAGCGGATTGCCCATGTCGGTGTGAAGGACGCAGTTTTCCTGGATGTTCGTGGCCTCGCCCACCTCGATCCATTCATTGTCGCCGCGCAGCGCCGCGCCGAACCAGATGCCCACGCCCGCCGCCAGCCGCACCCGGCCCATCACATGCGCGCCGGGCGCGACCCAGGCGTCGGGATCGACGTCAGGAGATATGCCGTCAAGCGCATAGATCATCTGGTTTCGAACTCCGTATTCAATCCGCGGACAAAACCCGTCAGGCCGGGCTGGCGGTTGCGCTTCAACCTCTCGGCAGTGACGATGGCCTGAAGGTCGGCGAAAGTCGCCTCGACCTCATGGTTCACCAGCACATAGTCATATTCCAGCCAATGGCTGATCTCGTCACGGCTTTTCGCCATGCGCCCGGCAATCACCTCGTCGCTGTCCTGCCCCCTGCCCCGCAGCCGCCGTTCCAGTTCGGCGATCGAGGGCGGAAGGATGAAGACCGAGACCACATCGTCGCGCATCGCCTGCTTGATCTGCTGGCCGCCCTGCCAGTCGATGTCGAACAGCGTGTCGCGCCCCTCGGCCATGGCCTGTTCGACCGGCGCGCGCGGGCTGCCGTAGAAATTGCCGAAGACCTCGGCATGTTCCAGCATCCCGCCGGCCTCGATCAGCCCGCGAAAGCCGTCATGGTCGTGGAACCAGTAATGCACGCCATGCTCCTCGCCGGGGCGCGGCCTGCGCGTGGTGGCGGAAACCGAGAAGCGGATGGTGGGGTCCCAGTCCATCAGCCGCCGCGCCATGGTCGATTTGCCCGCACCCGAGGGCGAGGAGAGGATGAGAAGAAGGCCGCGTCTGGGCATATCCGGCATGGTCATTCCACGTTCTGCACCTGCTCGCGCATCTGGTCGATCACGGTTTTGAGGTCAAGCCCGATCCGGGTCAGATCCAGATCGCCCGCCTTGGACAGAAGCGTGTTCGCCTCGCGCAGGAATTCCTGCATCAGGAAATCGAACTTGCGGCCGACGGGCGCACTGTCGGCCAGAAGGGCACGGGCGGCGGCGACATGGGCCTCGAGCCGGTCCAGCTCCTCGGTCACGTCGGACTTGACCGCCATCAGCGCCAGTTCCTGCGCGACGCGCGTCTCGTCAAAGCCTTCGCCATTGGCCAGCAGCCGGGCCATGCCGTCGCGCAGGCCCTGCGCCGCCTTGTCGCGCCGGGCCTCGGCCTGTTTGCGGGCATCACCGGCGAGCGCCGCGATATTGTCAATCTGTGCGCCGATGACGGCTTGAAGGGCCCTGCCCTCGGCGGCGCGCATGGCGTGGAATTCGTCCAGAAGGGCCGGAAGATCGGCCAGGATGGCCGTGCGCAGCGGCCCGGTGTCTTCCTCGGCCGCCGATTGTTCCAGCACGCCGCGCATCGCCAGGACATCGGCGGATGTGGGCTGCGCAAGTGTGACACCCGCCGCCATCGCCGCCTCTTCCACCTGGGCCAGGGCCTGCAGTACCCCTCCCAGCACGCCGGGATTGACCCGCGCGCCTTCGGCCGGTGCCCCTTCGCGCGCGACTTTCAGCGACAGGCTGACATTGCCGCGCCCCAGCGCCTTTTGCAGCTCGGCCCGCAGAGCTGCCTCAAGCCCGTCGATCCAGTCGGGCACGCGCAGGCGCAGCTCCAGCCCCTTGCCATTGACCGAGCGGATGTCCCAAAGCCAGCCATGCATGGCTGCGGAATTGCGGCGTGCCGCGAAACCCGTCATCGAGATTGTCATCGGTTCTTCTCCCAATTTCACCCGCTGCGGGAATTTACCATTTGTCGAGATTTTCACCCGAATCCGAGCGATCCCGATTATGTTCATTTCATGGCAATCAAGGTTGCCAGCGCCTTAATTCCGCCACGCATCCGCGACGGGCCCTGTGCGGGTCAGCAGCGGACCTAGCAGAGCAGGACAGGCGCGGCAACAACGGCCGGGGTGTGAACGGCGGCATCGGCCTGGGAGAGACAGCGATGGTTTTGACATTTCTGGGCGGCAAGGGCCGGGGGAATGGGACGACGGCGGCAGCCTTTCGCGAGTTGCAGCTGGTGCGCGGCTACTGGGAAGGGCTGCGGGCCGAGCATGGCGCGATCCCGCCGCGCAGCGCGGTCGATCCGCGCGGGCTTGCGGCGGCTCTGGACCATGTCTTCGTGGCCGAAAAGATCGGCACCGGCCTGATCCGGCTGCGCATCGCCGGGATGGGGCTGACCGATCTGGCCGGGCTGGACATGAAGGGCCTGCCCCTGTCGACCATCTTTCTGCCGGAAGCGCGGCTGCGGCTGGCCCAGGTGATCGAGCGGGTCTTCGCCCTGCCCGTGGCGGCGGAGTTCCATCTTGAGGCCGAGCGCACCATCGGACGGCCCGCGCTGGAAGGGCGGCTTCTGTTGCTGCCGCTGACCTCGACCGGGCAGAATTGCGATCTGGTGCTGGGCGTGCTGAAGACCGAGGGCCAGATCGGCCGCGCGCCGCGCCGGTTCGACATCGCGCGGGTGATCGAAGAGCGGCTGGTCCTGCCGGGGACCGGGGCCGAGGCCCCTGACCCAGCCCATCCGCCTGCCCCGGCCTTTGCCGAGGACCCTGCCCCGCTCGCG
>Ga0209369_1001375_pt1 | contig 12317 bp, 9 predicted proteins | sample EBPBio142010_DNA_FD_185865 | JGI IMG/M metagenome (GOLD analysis project Ga0209369, IMG submission 185865) | Wastewater treatment Type I Accumulibacter community from EBPR Bioreactor in Madison, WI, USA - Reactor 1_10/4/2010_ DNA (SPAdes)... | ecosystem: Engineered > Bioreactor > EBPR >... | reverse complement strand
AATGCCAGCCTTCGGCCAGTTCCAGCTTCCAGCCCCGCGCAACCGGGCTGCGGGCCGGGCGAAAGCCCCCCGCGACCGAGGCGACCAGCAGGGCGGCCAGCGCATAGGCCAGCGCATTGGTGCCAAAGGGCAGCACGATCGACAGGCCCAGCAGCGCCGCGCCAAGGGCCGGGCCGACCAGCGTGTTGCCGATCAGCTCGACGCTCCACAATCGGCCATTGGCCTCTTCCAGCCGGTCATGCGGCACCAGGGCGGGCAGCATGGTCTGGGCGGCATTGTCGCGGAAGACCTCGGCCACGCCGACCGCAAGGGCCGCGGTCAGCAAGGCCGTGAAGGCGAGGGGCGAAGAGACGCCGGAAGCGGGCGCTTCGGGCAGGGGCAGGCTGGCCATCAGCGCCAGCGAAGCCCCGGCAAAGGCGGCGGCGCGGACCAGGTCCATCGCCAGGATCAGGCGGCGGCGGTCGGTGCGGTCGGCGACGATGCCGGCGGGAATGGCGAAAAGCGCCCAGGGCAGGCGCAGGGCCACGGCGACGGCGGCGACCAGCAGCGGGTCGCGGGTCAGCAGCGACGCGACCCATGCCCAGGCCAGGGTGGCGATGCCATCGCCCAGATTGGTCAATCCGCTTGCGGCGATGAAGCGGGCCAGGGGGCCGGTAACTTTCACGATAACCCTCTCACCACTTCGCCGTCAGGCCGGAATTGCGCGCGATCCTGCGGCGGCGGCGTGGCGGGCGCAAGGGGGGTGCGCAGCGCCTCGCGGCTGGCCAGGGTGACGGTGACGAAGGCCACATACAGGAGCAGATACCAGGAGCCGAGCTTGGCAAGCGACGCAGGTGTTCCGGGCGATTGTCCGGCATAAAGCCAGGTTCCGGTCATCGTGCCCAGCGTTTCGGCCAGCCACAGCGCCAGCGCCGACAGGAGCGCCGCCAGCGGCAGCGGCATCCAGAGACGGCGGGCGCGGCAGCGAAAGCTGATGCGGCAGCGGGCATAAAGCAGGACGGTCGCGGCGAAAAGCGGAACGCGGATGTCTGGCAGGTAATGATGGGCGAAGAAATTGACATAGATCGCCCCGGCCAGAAGGACGGTCAGTCCGAAGGGCGGATAGGGTGCGAAACGCATCTCGAACAGCCGGATCACCCGCAGCATGTAGCTGCCGACAGCGGCATACATGAAGCCGGAAAACAGCGGCACGTCGAACAGCCTGATCAGGCCCGGCTCGGGATAGGCCCAGCTTCCCGCCGCCACCTTGAACCATTCCATCGCCGTCCCGGTCAGGTGGAACAGAAGGATCACCCGCGCCTCCTGCCAGGTTTCCAGGCCGAGGCGCAGGAACAGGGCCTGCACGAGAAGCGCGAACAGCAGAAGCGCGTCATAGCGCTGCAGCGGCCAATCCGGCTGCCACAATGCCTTGGACAGACAGATCGCGGCCAGCATCAGCCCGCCGAACAATGCGGCGCGGGCCTGGGTCAGGATGAAGCTGGAAAGATCGGCCAGGGTCGGGGCAAGGCGGGGCATTCGGGGCATCCTGCACAGCAAAGGGGCGCGGAGGTTCTGTCCCCCGCGCCCCTTGCAGATGCCGTGCAGTCTTGCTGCGGCCCGTGATCAGCCCCGCGCTTAGAGCGTCGGGTACATCGGGTATTTCGCGCAAAGGGCCTTGACCTCGGCCTTGACCTTGGCCTCGACGGCGCCATTGTCGGCCTCGCCATTGGCGGCCAGGCCGTCGACGACCTCGGTGATCCAGCGCGCGATCTGGCGGAACTCGGCCTCGCCGAAGCCGCGCGTCGTGCCGGCCGGGGCGCCGAGGCGGATGCCGGAGGTGACGAAGGGCTTTTCGGGGTCGAAGGGCACGCCGTTCTTGTTGCAGGTGATATGCGCGCGACCCAGGGCGGCCTCGGCCGCCTTGCCGGTCACCTTCTTCGGCCGCAGATCGGCCAGGCAAAGGTGGTTGTCGGTCCCGCCCGAGACGATGTCGATGCCGCCCTTCATCAGCTCATCCGCCAGGGCGGCGGCATTGGCCTTGACCTGCGCGGCATAGGCCTTGAATTCGGGGCGCAGCGCCTCGCCGAAGGCCACGGCCTTGGCGGCGATCACATGCATCAGCGGGCCGCCCTGCAGGCCCGGGAAGACCGCCGAATTGATCTTTTTGGCGATTTCCTCGTCATTGCACAGGATCATGCCGCCGCGCGGGCCGCGCAGCGATTTATGCGTGGTGGTGGTGACGACATGGGCATGCGGGATGGGCGAGGCATGGACGCCGCCCGCCACCAGACCGGCGATATGGGCCATGTCGACATGCAGGTAAGCCCCCACCTCATCGGCGATGGCGCGGAAGGCGGCCCAGTCCCATTCGCGGGAGTAAGCGGTGCCGCCGGCGAGGATCAGCTTGGGGCGGTGCTCCAGCGCCTTGGCGCGGACCTCGTCCATGTCGAGGCGCTGGTCCTGCGGGCGCACGCCGTAGGAGACGACGTTGAACCATTTGCCCGACATGTTCACCGGCGAGCCATGGGTCAGGTGGCCGCCCGAATTCAGGTCGAGCCCCATGAAGGTGTCGCCCGGCTTCAGAAGCGCCAGGAAGACGGCCTGGTTCATCTGCGAACCCGAGTTCGGCTGGACGTTGGCGAAATTGCAGCCGAACAGTTCCTTGGCGCGCTCGATCGCCAGGGTCTCGGCGATATCGACATATTGGCAGCCGCCGTAATAGCGCTTGCCCGGATAGCCCTCGGCATATTTGTTGGTCAGGACCGAGCCCTGGGCCTGCAACACCGCCAGAGAGACGATGTTCTCGGAGGCGATCAGCTCGATCTCGTCGCGCTGGCGGCCAAGCTCCGAGGTCACCGCGCCGAAAACTTCGGGATCGCGGGACGAAAGCGCTTCGGTGAAGAAGCCGGTATCGCGGTGGGGGGCGTTCATCAAGATCTCCTTGTTCAACCGGTCCAGCCCAGGCCGGCGGCGATGCTGTTCATCGACTGGATCAGGGGCACGGCGGCGCGGGTGCTGGGCTTTGTTCTGGCCTCGTGCAGCAGGCTGACCTGCAAGCGGTTGATCCGGTCCAACTGCGGCCGCAAGCGCGCAAACCTGTCGCGCATCAAGGGGAAGCGCGTGCCGATGGCCGCGCTGCCGGTCAGGCTGCGCAGGGCCGCGATCGTGCGGGCATGTTCGTCGCGGATGCGGGTGAAGATGCGGTCGCGGATCTCGTCATCCTCGACCAGACCGGCATAAAGTGCCGCGATCTCCATATCCGACAGCATCAGCGATTTCTCGACCTCGTCCACCATCAGCCGGAACAGCGGATGGCGGGCGAACATTTCGCCCAGAAGCCGGTCACCATCGGCCCCGCGCACCTGCCGGAACGAGGCGACGGCCGAGCCGAACCCGTACCATCCCGTCAGCAGATGGCGGTTTTGCGACCAGGCGAAGACCCAGGGAATGGCGCGCAGATCGGCAAGGCTTTTCGCGCCGAAGCGCCGCGCCGGGCGGGAGCCGAGCTTGAGCATCGCCAGCTCCTCGACCGGGCTGGCCATCTGGAAATAGTCGATGAAGCCCGGCTGTTCGAGCAGGTTGCAATAGGCGGTCTGCGACATGGCCGACAGCGCCTCGAGCGCATCGGCATGTTCGGGATTGGCGGCGGGCTGCACCCGCGTCTGCATATGCGCCAGAACCGAGGAAGCCAGGAGTTCAAGCTGGTTCAGCGCCGTGCCGCGATTGGCGTATTTCGACGAGACGACCTCGCCCTGTTCGGTGATCCGAAGCTGGCCATGGATCGTGCCGGCCGGTTGCGCGGCGATGGCGCGTTCGGTGGGCGCGCCGCCCCGGCTGACCGATCCGCCCCTGCCATGGAAGAAGACCGGCTTCAGCCCGTGCCGGGCCAGCATCTGGGTGATGCGGCGCTGCGCCTTGTCCAGCTCCCAGGTCGAGCAGATGAAACCGCCATCCTTGTTGCTGTCGGAATAGCCCAGCATGATCTCGACCATGCCGTTGCGCATGCGGATGCTGCGCTGCGCCAGGGGCACCGAAAGCAGATCGTCATAGATCGCGGCGGCACGGCGCAGGTCGCCGATGGTTTCGAACAGCGGCACCACCCGCAGGTCCAGTTTCTCGGCCCCGAATCCGGCATAGCGCGCCAGCAGGTAGACGCCCAGGATATCGTCGCTCGACCGGCTCATCGACAGGATGAAGGGGCCGATCGCCTCGGGGTCGCAGGACAGTTGCGTGGCGCGCATCAGCGCCAGAACATCCAGAAATTCGCACGCCTCGGCGGACAGGCGGGCGCGGTCGATATAGGGCAGGTCGGGCTGGCCCAGCTCGCGCCGGAGCTGGTCAGACCAGGCCCGGCTGCCGAATTCGGGCGCGGCCCCGGCCAGTTTCCAGATCTCGGCCAGGACGGCGGTGGTGACGGTCGAGTTCTGCCTGATGTCCAGCGTCGCGGTGCGGAAGCCAAAGGTCTCGGCCCGCCAGCGGATTGGCCGCAGATGGCGTTCGGCGATGACGTTGGCGTCAATTGCCACCAGCGCCGCATCCAGCACCGACAGATCGGCCACGAATTGCGCGACCGAGGCATAGGCCCGGCCCGTGCCTGCGCCGGTCGCCTCGATCCGTTCGGCCATGACACTCAGCGCCTGACGGAACAGCTCTCCAGGATTGCGCGATTCCTGCAAGGCCGGGTCGCCGGTGCGGGCGATGATGGCGCGCAGGCGGGTTTCGTCGGACAGGGGCAGGCGGACGATGCGCGAGGTGATGCTGATCGCCCCCGCCGCGGCGCGCAGGGTGGCAAGATATTTGTCCAGCACGGTCTGGCGCGAGCGGCGGATCGCCTCGGCGGTCATCGCCGCCGTCACATTCGGGTTGCCGTCGCGGTCGCCGCCGATCCAGGAATGGAATTTGATGCAGGGCGTGATCTCGGGCATCGCGCCAAACCGCGCCGCCGCGGCCGAGGCAAAGCGGTCGAACACCTGCGGCACGGCGTCGAAGATGCTGTCGCGAAAGAACTGCAGGCCCCAGTCGATCTCGTCCTTCAGGCTGGGGCGTTCCAGGCGCAATTCACCGGTCATCCACAGCAGGTCGATCTCGCTTTCGATGTCGCGCAGGATCTCGTCGCGTTCGCGCGGCGTCCAGCGCTGGGTCTCAAGCGCGACGAGATGACGGTAGATCCGGCGGTGGATTTCCAGCACGGTCACACGCTTGGCTTCGGTCGGGTGCGCGGTCAGGGTGGGGCCGACCGAAAGCTGGTGCGCCATTTCGGCGAAAGCCGCGCCGGACATGGCCGGGTCAAGTTCGGCCAGCGCCTTGGCGAAACTGCCCTCGACCGCTGTGGCGCCCTGCTGCGCCTCGGTCTGGCGGCGGTCGCGCATCGCCACATTCTCGTCCATGATCCGGGTCAGCTGGAACCAGATCGTGATCGCCTGAAGACAGGGGATCGCCGCATCCCCCGGCGGCAGGTCGACCTCGGGGCCTTCGATCAGGGCGGCGACCTGCGGCGCACGGCGGCCGATGACATTGCGCCAGAGCCTGCTCAGATCGGCGCGGAGGGTTTCCGCATAGTCGAAGGTCTCGGCCGGAAGGCTGTCGCGCGGCTTCAATGTGACGGGCATGGCCTAAGCCACCCGATCACGCGGCGTCTTGCCGTCGAAGAAATCGGTCAGGTTGTCGAAGACGCGAAAGCCCATCGCCTCGCGCGTTTCGCGGGTGGCCGAGCCAAGATGCGGCAGCAGGACCAGATTGTCGGCGTTCAGAAGCGCGTCGGGCACCTGCGGTTCGCGTTCGAAGACATCCAGGCCCGCGCCGCCGATGGTGCCGAACCACAGGGCCTGGGCCAGCGCATGTTCATCGACCACCTCGCCCCGGGCGGTGTTGATCAGGAAGGCGCCGGGGCGCATCAGATCAAGCCGGCGTGAATTGATCAGATGGCGGTTCGCCTTGCCGCCCGGGCAGTGCAGCGAGACGAAGTCGCATTCGGGCAGCAGCTCTTCGATGGTCGGCACCTGCACCGCGTTGTAGCGGGCCAGAACCTCGGCCGGAACCGCCGAGCGGTTCTGGACCAGGATCTTCATGCCAAAGCCGAAATGCGCCCGTTGTGCCATAGCCTGGCCGATGCGGCCAAAGCCGATGATGCCCAGCGTCGCACCCGAAACCTTGGTGCCGATCAGATGGGTCGGCCGCCAGCCGGACCAGCGGCCCTCGCGCAGCTCACGTTCGCCTTCGCCCGCCCGGCGCGCCACCATCAGCATCAGCGTCATGGCGATATCCGCCGTGCATTCCGACAGGACATCGGGCGTGTTCGTCACGGTGATGCCGTGCGTCTTGGCGGCTTCCGTGTCGATATGGGCAAAGCCCACCCCGTAATTGGCGAGGATCTTGGTCCGCCTGCCCGGGCCGTCGAAAACCGGCGCGGGCAGGCGGTCTGTCACTGTGGGAAGGATGGCGTCATACTGGCCCAGGGCGTCGCGAAGCGCCGCCTCGGACAGCGGTTTGTCATCGCGGTTCAGGTCTAGGTCAAAGACCTCGGCCATGCGCGCTTCAACCGCCTGCGGCCAGCGCCGCGTCACCAGAACCTTCGGCTTCGCCATCTTCCCCTCCTGTTACGCTGCCTTGCGGCCCATGACCCGCGCGACCGTCTCGCCGATGACCGAGGGGTTCTCGGCCACGGTGACCCCGGCGGCGGTCAGGATCTCGACCTTCTCGGAGGCGCTTTCGCCGAAGGCCGAGATGATCGCGCCCGCATGACCCATGGTGCGCCCCTTGGGCGCGGTCAAGCCGGCGATATAGGCGATGACCGGCTTGGTCATGTGTTCCTGGATATAGGCGGCCGCCTCGGCCTCTTGCGGGCCACCGATTTCGCCGATCATGCAGACGATATGGGTTTCGGGATCGGCCTCGAACCGTTCCAGGATATCGCGGAACGAGGACCCGTTGATCGGGTCGCCGCCGATGCCGACCGAAGTGGAGACCCCGATGCCGCGATCCATGAGCTGTTGCGCGGCCTCATAGCCCAGCGTGCCCGAACGCCCGACGATGCCGACATGGCCCGGCAGGTAGATATGGCCGGGCATGATGCCGAGAAGGGCCTTGCCGGGGCTGATCGTGCCGGCGCAGTTCGGCCCGGTCAGCACCATGCGCCGCTCGCGCGGGTAGCGCATCATGTAGCGCTTCACCCGGATCATGTCCTGCGCGGGGATGCCGTCGGTGATGCAGACGCAATAGCGGATGCCGCCATCGGCCGCTTCCATGATGCTGTCCGCAGCAAAGGGCGGCGGCACGAAGACAAGGCTGGCATCCGCGCCGGTCGCTTCGACCGCCTGTTTCACCGTGTCAAAGACCGGCACACCGAAGACGGTCTCGCCGCCCTTGCCGGGCACCACCCCGGCCACGACGTTCGTGCCGTAATCCAGCATTTCCTTGGTGTGGAACTGCGCCATGCGGCCCGTGATGCCCTGAACGACAACGCGGCTTTGCCGGTCGAGGAAAATGCTCATCAGATCGCCCTCATCTTGGTGTTCTGTTTCTGGTCGTTTTTCCAGGCCGTGACCGCCCGCTCGGCCGCTTCCATAAGCGAACCGGCGCGCAGGATCGGCAGGCCGGAATTGGCAAGGATCTTCTGCCCCGCCTCGACATTGGTGCCCGCCAGCCGGACGATCACCGGCACGTCGACGGGGTTGGCGGTCAGCGCCTGCACGACGCCTTCGGCCACCCAGTCGCAGCGGTTGATGCCCGCGAAGATGTTGACAAGGATCGCCTGGACATTCTCGTCCGACATCACCAGCCGGAAGGCCTTGGCCACCCGCTCGGGCGTGGCCCCGCCGCCGATGTCGAGGAAGTTCGCAGGCTCGCCCCCGGCCAGCTTGATCGTGTCCATCGTCGCCATGGCAAGGCCCGCGCCGTTGACGATGCAGCCGATATTGCCGGTCAGGCCGATATAGGCCAGGCCGCGATCCGCCGCGCGGGCCTCGCGCGGGTCTTCCTGGCTTTTGTCGCGCAGCTCGGAGATCTGCGGATGGCGGAACAGCGCGTTGTTGTCGAAGGTCATCTTCGCGTCGAGCGCGAGGATGCGGTTGTCGGCGGTGATGACCAGCGGATTGATCTCGACCATCGTGGCGTCAAGCTCGCGGAAGGCGCGGTAGCAGCCGGTCAGGGTGCGGACCATCTGCTGGGTCAGCGCGGGCGGGATCTTGAGCGCATAGGAAATTTCGCGGGCCTGGAACTCCTGCAGGCCGACGGCGGGCTCGACGGTCGAACGCACGATCGAGTCGGGGCGCGTCTCGGAAATCTCTTCGATCTCCATCCCGCCTTCCGAAGAGGCGACGATCATCACCCGCTGCGTCGTGCGGTCCAGCACGAAGCCGAGATAGATCTCGCGGCCGAAATCCACGGCGTTTTCCACATAGACGCGATAGATGCCCTTGCCCTCCGGCCCGGTCTGATGCGTCACCAGCTTGCGGCCGAACATCTCGTTCGTGGCATCCTGGATCTCGTGCTCGGAATTGCACAGCTTGACGCCGCCTGCCTTGCCACGCCCGCCGGCATGAACCTGCGCCTTGACGATCCAGCGGTCGCCGCCCAGTTCGCGGGCGCGATAGGCCGCCTGCTCGGGGCTGTAGGCCAGGCCGCCCTGCGGCACGGCCACGCCAAACCGCGCAAGGATTTCCTTGGCCTGGTATTCGTGAATATCCATCTTAGCCTCCCTCTCTTCCGGCTATTCCGCGGCCATCAGGTTCTTGTAATAGGCTTGCAGCCCCTGGGTGGCGCGGGCGATGTCCACCCCGGCCCCCATGTCGTTCATCGCCGTGGCAAAGCGCGTCACGATGTCGGTGATCGCGGCCTCGGACAATTGGTTCAGGATGCCGATGCGCACCTGAACCGGCTCGGACAGGGTCGGCCAGATGCCGAAGCCCTTGGCCCGGCAGGACTGGACCAGTTCCTTTTCCCGCCCCGCCAGCGCGCCCGGCAGGTTCAGGACGACAAGGCTGGTCATGTTCGAGGTGACCTCGCAGCCCATGGCCGACACGGCTTCACGCAGGGCGCGTTCGTGATGGGCATAGTCGGCCGCCTTGCGGGCTTTGCCGTGCTGGAGGTTGATGCGCAGCGCCTCGTGGAAGGCCGCGACCGCATAGCCGGAATGGGTGCGGTGATAGCTGCCCGCCGCCACGTCCTTGCCATCCACGATGCCCCAGTGCCGGGCCTCGAGGATCGGGTGATGGACATAGGTGTGGCAGCCATTGGCGCGCACTTCCTCGATATACTTGTCGGCAAAGCTCACCGGCGCATAGGTCAGCGGCAGGCAGAGCACGCCTTTTTGCGGGCAAGAGGCCCAACCGACCACACCCGGGTAATCGTCGATCGAGAAATCGGCGATGCCCAGCGACGAGACGGCATCGACAAGGCCAAGGGCGGAATGGCGCTGACAGGCATCCGAGAAGCCCTGCAGGTCGTTGATGCGGCCCGATCCGGTTTCCCAATGCGCCATGAAAGCCCATTTCGGTTTTTTCTCGGCCAGGACCCGGTCGACCAGTTCGGCGCTGACCGACTGGCCATGCGGCACCGTGACGATGGTGACATTGCTGGGACGCGGGTCCATCGGATTGGCGCGCAGGTCCTCGCGGCTGGCGGCCTTCATGCGGATCGACAGCCCGTCGATGCCGCTGAACGTGCCGTTCACGAAGACGACGACCGTGTCCCCGGGCAGAATGGCCGAGACCAGGCAGTCCAGCCCGCTGAACCCCGTGCCGCCGACACCATAGGTATAGGTGTTCTTCGTGCCCCAGACCTTGCGCAGCATCTCTTTGCATTCGATCATCCCGCGCAGGACATCGGCCTGCATGTGATCGGCAAGGCCCGCATTGGCAAAGCTGGCCAGCACACGCGCATCGGTATTGCCCGGACCGGGGCCGGCGGCCAGGGTCTCGGGAATCGAGAGTTGCGGGAAAATTTCGGTATCTGTCATGCGACGCCCCTCCCAAGGCGATTGACGGCGTGACCGAGCGTTTCGGAAGACCTGCGACCTTCCGGGTGCAGCGGAAGAAAGGGTCGCGGGGCCTGCCTGGGACATCGGTCCTGACGCTTAGGAAAGCGGCGCTCGACAAATCCCACAACAGTCGAATATCCTGCTTTTGGGCATCTATTTGGATGGGGAAATACCTACCCAAATAGGTGGATATACTGCGGTATGCAATTTGCACCCTACCAAAACGGGTAGGACGGAGGTCGGAATGGCTGCTTTTGAGGCACAGAACAAGGCTGAGCGGATCACGCTGATGCTGGCGGATGCCAATCCGCTGATGCTGACGGCGCTGTCCGAGATTTTCGAGAAGGATCGCCGATTCTCTCTGGTGGCGACTGCGGCCACGGCCGAGGGGTTTCTTGGCATGGCGATGCGGATGCCGGTGCAGGTCGGCGTGATCGGCTGGACCCTGCCTGTCCTTGGCGGTGCGCGGCTGATCGACGTGCTGCGCGCCCAGGCCAATGCCCCGCGCCTGGTGGTCTATGCCGAAGACAGCGGCGATATCCCGCGCAAGGCGATGACCGCAGGCGCCGCCGGATTCGTCTCACGCTCCGAATCGGTCGACCGGCTGCTGGAAACCTGCCTTGCCGTCGCCAATGGCCAGATGGTCTTTCCCTTCCTGGATGTGCGCAGCCTGAAGCAGGACCCTATTGAATCGCTGTCCCCGCGCGAACGGATCCTGCTGGAAGCCCTGTCCAAGGGCCTGACCAACCGCGAGCTGTCGCGCGAGCTGAACATCAGCGCGAATACGGTGAAATTCCACCTCTCGAACCTGTTCGAGAAGCTGTCCGTGAAGAACCGCGCCCAGGCCATCGCCTTTTTCTATGCCAATCGCGCGACCCGCGGCGAGGTTTAGGCCGCGACATTTTCTGTCTTGACGAAGCACCCCGCCTTCGCGGATGCCTTAGGACGGGTGCAGCTCCTACGTCTTGGCAGGAGCCCAAACAATGTCTTTCCACGTCATCCAGCAGGCGCCCGCGCGCCTGAATCGCAGCGAGCTGGCCGTTCCAGGCAGCGCCCCCCAGATGTTCGAAAAGGCGGCCGCTTCGGATGCGGACGTGATCTTCCTTGATCTGGAGGATGCCGTCGCGCCGGATGACAAGGCCCAGGCCCGCAAGAACATCATCAAGGCCCTGAACGAGATGGATTGGGGCAAGAAGACCATGTCGGTGCGGATCAACGGCCTTGATACCCATTACATGTATCGCGACGTCGTCGATGTGGTCGAACAGGCCGGCGAACGTCTTGACCTGATCATGATCCCCAAGGTCGGCACCGCCGCCGATGTCTATGCCGTCGACATGATGGTGACCCAGATCGAGGATGCGAAAGGGTACAAGAAGCGCATCGGCTTTGAACATATCATCGAGACCGCTCTGGGGATGCAGAATGTCTCGGACATCGCCGCCGCCTCGAAGCGCAATGAAAGCCTGCACTTCGGTGTGGCCGATTATGCCGCCTCGACCCGCGCCCGCACCACGATCATCGGCGGCGTGAACCCCGACTATTCGGTGCTGACCGACAAGCTGGACGATGGCAGCCGCGCCGTGCATTGGGGCGACATGTGGCATTACGCGCTGGCGCGCATGGTGGTGGCCGCCCGCGCCAATGGTTTGCGCCCGGTTGACGGTCCCTTCGGCGATTTCTCGGACCCGGATGGCTATCGCGCCGCCGCCAAGCGCGCCGCCGTGCTGGGCTGCGAGGGCAAATGGGCGATCCATCCCAGCCAGGTCGCGCTGGCCAATGAGGTGATGAGCCCCTCTGAAGCCGAAGTCACCCGCGCCCGGCGGATCCTTGAGGCGATGGAACAGGCGGCGCGCGAGGGCAAGGGCGCGGTGTCGCTGGATGGCCGACTGATCGATTATGCCTCGATCCGCCAGGCCGAGGTTCTGGTCGAGAAGGCCCGCCAGATTGCCGGAGCCTGATCTTTCGGTCATCGGCCTGCGCGAAAGGGCACAACAGCTTTTCGCGCAGGCCTGCGCCGCCGCCGACCCGGCCCGGGCGCTGGCCCATGCCCTGTCCGATGCGCCTTTGCCAAAGCCCGATCCCGGCGGCATGTACCGCATCGTCGCGGTGGGCAAGGCCGCCATTCCCATGGCCGCCGAATTGCTGGGGCGGCTGGGTCGCGCGCCTTTGAAGGCGGTGGTGGTCACGAATGCCGAGAATGGCCGCCCGCTGCGCGGCGCGCGGGTCTATGTCGCGGGCCATCCGGTGCCCGACGAAAAAGGCGCCCGTGCCGCGGCGGCGGTCGAGGCGCTGCTGGCACCCGCCACTGCGGCGGATCGCGTGATCGCCCTGATCTCGGGCGGCGGTTCGGCCCTGCTGC
>Ga0209369_1001374_pt1 | contig 12323 bp, 12 predicted proteins | sample EBPBio142010_DNA_FD_185865 | JGI IMG/M metagenome (GOLD analysis project Ga0209369, IMG submission 185865) | Wastewater treatment Type I Accumulibacter community from EBPR Bioreactor in Madison, WI, USA - Reactor 1_10/4/2010_ DNA (SPAdes)... | ecosystem: Engineered > Bioreactor > EBPR >... | reverse complement strand
TCTCTTCGGCGGAAAACTGCCGGCGCGTCGCCCGCCGGATGTCCTTCACGACCTGCTCTGCCGGAGCTTTCTCCGGCCCGGATTTCTGTCTCATCTGCGCTCCTGAATGGCTGCGATGATCCAGAAATCCTCCCTTCCCGAAAATCCCTAAATGGTCTCAAGAGTGCTGACGGCGGACACCAAGCCGCTGATCATGATCGTGCCCTTCGCGGCCGGCGGCCCGAGCGATCTGATCGCCCGCTTGCTCGCCGAGAACATGGGCCGAACGCTCGGCCAGCAGATCGTGATCGAGAACGTCGCGGGCGCGGGCGGCACCGCGGGCGCCAAACGGTTGCTCAACGCCGAGGCGGACGGCTACACGCTCCTCATTCACCATCTTGCCCTGGCCGCGGCGCCAGCGCTCTACGACAATCTCGGGTATGACACGAAGACGGCATTCGCGCCGATCGGCCTCGTCAATACCGGTCCGATGGTGGTGACCGGCAAAAGTGCCCTCTCGGCCACGGACGGCAAGGCGTTCTTCGCGTTTGCCAAAACCCAATCCGATATGATGACGGTCGCTCACGCTGGCGTCGGCTCGAACTCGCATCTCTGCGCGGTATTGATGTCGCAGGCGCTGGGCGTCAAGTTCACGCAAGTCGCCTATCGCGGAACTGGACCCGCGATGAACGATCTCGTCAGCGGGCAGGTCGACGTTCTGTGCGACCAGTCGACCACCGCCGTGCCGCAGATCGAGGGCGGCAAGATCAAGGCTTTCGCCGTCACCTCGCTGGACCGCCTCGATGTCCTCAAGGACACGCCGACCGCCCGCGAGATCGGCGTTTCTCTCGACATGACGATTTGGCACGGGCTCTACGCCCCCAAGGGCACTCCGACGGCCGTGCTCGACATGCTCAACGATGCGCTGAAGACGGCGTTGCGCGACAAGACGATCGGCGAGCGCTTCAAGGCCGTCGGCACCAGCACCTTCCCGGAAGCCGACTGGACCCGGGATGCGCATCAGAAGCGCCTGCTGGCCGAGAGCGACAAATGGGCCGTGGCCATGAAGGCGGCCGGCCAGACTCCGCAAGCGGCGAAGTGATCTGAGTGCCGCTCGTGTCGGTAAAACAATGATGGGGCTGGGAGGAGCGGAAGACGATGAAGGATTCGAAGTTCTCGGACGCGCAGAAGGCGTTCATCCTGAAGCAGGGCGCTGACGGGTTTCCGGTGGCGGAGATCTGCCGGCGGGCTGGAATCAGCCAGGCAACCTATTTCGCTTCGCGGACCTTCGGTTAAACTGGAAGAAGAAGTATGAGGGGCTGCTGCCGGCCGAGATGCGCCGGCTGAGCAGCTCGAGGACGAGAACGCGAAGCTGCGCAAGCTTGTCGCCGACCTCGCCCTGATTCGAGACAGAAGGCGCGCATCTGGGTGATCAGCCGCGTGCGCTGCATCTCCATCTGGTCCCGCACGCGATGCAAAGACTGGACGTCGATCTGCTCGATTGCCTTGGCCTCGACAAACCGCATGGACGGGCGTGTCACCGCCTCCGCGATCACTTCGGCATCCAGCGTGTCCGACTTGTTCGACTTCAGGTATGGCTTCACGAACTGCGCTGGCATGATGCGCACGCGATGGCCGAGACCTTGGAGCTTGCGCGCGAGCCACTGCGAGCCAGGGCAGGCTTCCATGCCGACGAGGGCCGGCGCCGCCCGATCGAAGAACACTAGTAAGGTCTCGCGCCGGAACTTCATCCGCCGCAGGAGCTGGCCGCTCTAATCCACGCCGACGACGTGGAAGATGTTCTTGCCGAGATCCACACCGTAGACGGCGGCATCACAAGACTGGTGCTGGCTCATGACTTTTCTCCTCCTGGATCGTCACAGCATGCCGGCGGGAGACGGAGCGGACCATCCCATTAGCTCTGAGGCCTGGTCGCAAGCGCGAGCTCGTCGGCGTGATGTGTGGCAAATGGCAGGTGTCGATCCGGCGGGCCTGTGCGGTCCTGGAGTTCGACACGTCGAGCTACTACTACAAATTGTGCCAGCCACGATCAGGCCCCCTTGGCAGCCCGGATCAAGCTGATCTGCGAGATGCGGTCGAAACGATGGAGACTTGGGGCCGATACTATAACGAGGATTGGTCGCACGGGACCACCGGCAACAAACCTCCGATCTTGCCACAAAATTACAGCGGCATGCCCAGCCCGCCGCCGTCATCGAAGGCAGAAAACTTCAGCCTTCGGCGATCCGCAAATGGTCTCGGATCAGCTTCGCTCGCGACGCGCTATGCGTGGTGCAAGATCTGGCCGAGGAACTTGCGCGTCCGCTCGCTCTGCGGCGCGGAGAAGAACTGCCCCGGCGGGGCTATCTCGACGATCTCGCCGGCATCCATGAAGATCACGCGGTCGGCGACCTTGCGGGCGAAGCCCATCTCGTGGGTGACGCAGATCATCGTCATGCCGCTCTCGGCGAGCTCGACCATGGTATCGAGCACCTCGCTGACCATCTCGGGGTCGAGTGCCGAGGTCGGCTCGTCGAACAGCATGATCTTCGGGTTCATGCAGAGCGAACGCGCGATCGCGACGCGCTGCTGCTGTCCGCCAGAGAGCTGGACCGGGTATTTATGCGCCTGCTCGGGAATATGGACGCGTTCCAGGATCTTGCGGGCTGTCGCTTCTGCCTCGGCCTTCGGTGTGCCGCGCACCTTCATCGGCGCCAGCGTGCAGTTTTCCAGTGCGGTCAGGTGCGGAAACAGGTTGAAGCTCTGGAAGACCATGCCGATCTCGCGGCGGATGTCCTCGATGCCCTTGAGCTTCGCGTGGACGGTGGTGCCGTCGATGACGATCTCGCCCTTCTGGTGCTCTTCGAGCTGGTTCAGGCAGCGGATCAGCGTCGACTTGCCTGAGCCCGAGGGGCCGCAGATGACGATGCGCTCGCCGCGCGAGACGGTGAGGTCGATATCGCGCAGGACATGAAAGTCGCCATAGAACTTGTCGACCTTGCGCATCTCGATGATCACGTCGCCGATCTCATGATCGGTGGCGGCCGGGGTTGTCGCGGACATCTGCAAAAACCGTTCTCTGACAATCGAAAGAGGTGCCCGGCGTGAGGCCGGGCACCTGTTGGGCGTGATCAGAACTGCGGCATCGCCGGCAGCTTCGGCAGGGGGATGCCGAACCACTTCTGGTTGATCTTGGAGAGCTCGCCATTGGCCTCGATCTCGGCGATGAACTTGTTGGAGAACTCGGCCAGCGCCGTATCGGCCTTGCGGAAAGCCATGCCGTTGGCCTGCTCGCGCAGCGTGATCTTCGGCTCGATATTGAGCTGCGGGTAGTCCTTGAGGAGCTGGGCGAGGATGGTGTTGCTCGCGCCCATCGCCTGGACCTGGCCGGAGATCAGGGCCTGCAACGCGGTCGCGTCGTCGTCGAAGCGCTTGAGCGGCGTGCCGGCCGGCGCGACGGCGCTGATTGCGGTGTCCTGGGTCGAGGCACGCGCGACGCTGATCGTCACCGGCTTGAGGTCTTCCGCCGTCTTGATGTTCAGGCTCTTGGGGGCGAGCACGTAGATCGTCAGCGTGCTGTAGGGGTTGGAGAACAGAACCTGCTTCTGGCGCTCGGCGGTGATGCCGAAGGTGGCGATCAGCACGTCGACCTTGTTGGTCAGCAGATAGGGGATGCGGTTGGGACCGGTGACCGGGACGAGCTCGAGCTTCACGCCGAGCGACTTCGCCATCAGGGCGGCGACGTCGGCATCGTAGCCGGCTGGATTTTGCTGGGCGTCGGTGCCGCCGAAGGGCGGATAGTCGGTCAGCACGCCGACCATGAGCTTGCCGCGCGCCTTGATCTCGTCGGGCGTGGCGGCGTGGGAGGGCGCGGAGCCGAGCGACGCGGCGGCAAGGCCGGCGAAGACGAGCGCGCCAAGGCTGCGGCGGCAAATCGATTTAAACAGTGACATGGGTCGTTCTCCTCTGAGGTGGGCTTCGTGTTGCGCAGCCGCGCTCAGCGCGCGGCGACGAGGAGCTTTTGCTCCATTCTCTTGCTGTAGGCCGAGAGCGGCCGGCAGATGACGTAGTAGACCAACGCCACCAGCGCGAAGATCGTGAAGGGCCGGAAGGTGGCGTTGTTGATGATCTGCGCCGCGCGCGTCAGCTCGACGAAGCCGATGATCGAGGCGAGCGAGGTGCCCTTAATCAGCTGCACGAGGAAGCCGATCGTCGGCGGGATCGCGATGCGGATCGCCTGGGGGGCGATGATCAGCACCATCTTCGGGGCGTAGCGTAGGCCGAGCGAGGTCGCTGCCTCCCATTGCCCGCGCGGCACAACCTCGATGGCGCCGCGCCAGATCTCGCCGAGGAAGGCGCTGGCATGGAGTGACAGGCCGAGAGCAGCGGCCGTCCAGGGATCGACCGACCAGCCGAACAGCCCCGGTACGAAGAAGGCGAGGAAGAGCTGCATCAGGAGCGGGGTGCCCTGGAAGACCTTGATATACCCGGCCGAGGCGACCCTGAGCCATTTGTACTCGCCGGTCCGGGCAAGCGCGACCAGTGCACCGCCGAGCGCGCCGCCGAGGAAGGCGACGAGCGAGAGCAGCAGCGTCCAGCGTACCGCCATGAGGATATAGATGATGTCGGGGGAGCCGAGTGTGCGCATCGTCTCACCTCACCGGGTTGGCTTGCGCAGGAAGGTGCGCTCGATGGCGGCGAAGACCGTCCAGAAGAAGACGGAGAGGCCGAGATACATGCATGTGACGACGAAATAGACCTCGAAGCTGCGGAAGGTGCGCGACTGGATGTCGCCAGCGACCGCCGTCAGCTCGCTCGCCGCGATCGCGGAGCAGACGCTGGTGTTCAGCATCAGCAGGATGAACTGGCTGGTCAGCGAGGGGTAAATCGCCTGTATCGCCGGCTTCAGGATGATGTAGCGGAAGATCTGGAGCGGACGCATGCCCAGCGACTTGCCGGCCTCGATCTGCCCCTTCTGGATGCTCTCGATGCCGGCGCGGATGATCTCGATGCCATAGGCGCCGACATTGACGACCAGCGCCAGCAGCGCCGCCGTGTTCGAGGTCATCTTCAGGCCGAGCGAGGGCAGGCCGAAATAGATCATGAAGATCTGGATCAGGAACGGCGTGTTGCGGATCAGCTCGATATATTCGTCGATGATCCAGACCAGCCATTTCGGGCCCGAGGTCTTGCCGAGCGCGCCGGCGACCGAGACTACCATGCCGATCGCCATCGCCAGCGCCGAGAGCACGAGCGAATTGAACAGCCCCTGCAGCAATTCGGGCCAGGCCGCGAAGACGTCGGCGAAATCGAACTCATAGCTCATGCGGGCAAGCCCCTCCGGAGCTTCCGCTGCTCAACAGCCTTCATCGATCCTGTCCTCCGTGGGTATTCGGCTGGCTTGGCGCCCGCTTCTCGGTGTTGTCGGTCCAGTCTTGCTACAATCGCGGGATCAGCAAGCCGCCATCGACGTTGATCACTGTCCCCGTCGCATAGGCGAATTGCCCACTGGTCAGGGCGGCAACCGCGGCCGCGACGTCTTCGCCTTCGCCCCAGCGCCCTGCGGGGATCAACCCGTCGGCGATACGCGCATCATACTTGGCTGCGACCTTCGCGGTCATGTCGGTGCGGATCACGCCCGGCCGAATCTCGAAGACCGGAATGCCTTCCGGCGCGAGCCGCACTGCGAGCGCTTTCGCCCACATCGAGAGGCCGAGCTTGGAGACGCAGTATTGCGCCCGGTCGATCGAGATCAGCTCCGTCGAGGCCGAGGTGATGAAGACGATCGCCGGGCGTTCCGGCCTGTCCGCCAGCATCGCCTTGGCGACTTCCTGGCTCAGGAAGGCGGCGCCGCGCAGGTTGATATCCATCACGAGGTCAAAGCTTTCCTCCGTGATCTCCAGCATGTCGCCGCGCACCGGCGCGCCGATACCGGCATTGGAGACGAAGAGATCAAGCCGGCCGAAAGCCGCCTTCACATCGGCGACGAGGCCGGCATGGCTCGGGACCGCCGTGACATCATGCCTGAAGAAGCGCGCCTTCGCGCCAGCCGCTTCGAACAGCCTCAACGCTTCGGCCACGGCGTCGTCCTCGGCGATATCGGTGAAGGCGATATCATGGCCGGCTTTGGCCAGCGCCACGCCGATGGCGCGGCCGATGCCGCGTCTCGCGCCGGTGATGAGGGCGACGGGTCGCGTCATCTCATTCTCCCCGATAGGTCGGTGTGCGCTTCTGCTGGAAGGCAGCGACACCTTCCTTGACGTCGTCCGTATAGGAGACGAGTGAGCTCGCCAGCGCTTCCATCACCGCGCCGCTATCCTCGTCCTCAGCCGCATTGATCAGCTGCTTAACGACGATATTGGCGACGGGACCGCGCTGGCAGATGCGCTCGGCCATCGCCTGCGCCGCGGCGAGCGCGCCGCCCTTCTCGACGACCTGATCGACGATGCCGAGCGAAAGCGCGGTCTCGGCGGTGACGATCTCGCCGGTCAGCGCAAGGCGCCGCGCGACCTGCCCGCCGAGGCGCTTCACGAGACGCTGCGTGCCCGACCAACCGGGGATCATGCCGAGCCCGGTCTCGGGCAGGCCGATCTTGGCCTGGACCTCGCAGATGCGGATATCGGCGGTGACGGCGAGTTCGAGCCCGCCGCCGAGCGCATGGCCGTTCATCGCGGCGATGACCGGCGGCTTCACCCGCGCGAGCTTGTCGAAGACGCGGTGGCCGGAGCGGACCCAGCCCTGGCCCATCTCCAGCGGAGATAACCCGCCCCAGGCGACGATGTCGCCGCCGGCACAGAAAGCTTTTCCTTCAGCCGTCAGGATGACTGCGCGCACCGAACGGTCTGCATCGACAGCATCGGCGAAGCGGCCGAGCAGCCCGACCATGACATCATCGAGCGCGTTGAGCTTTTCCGGCCGGGCGAGCGTGATCGTCGCGATGCCGGCGGCAATGTCGAGGCGGACGGGATCGCTCATGCCGCCCTCGCGGGGATTTCGAGGCCGAGCAACGCCTCATCGAAGAGCGCGGCGTCCATCAGCTTCGGCGGCTTCGACACCAGCAGGGGGAACTCGCTCTGGCTGAGGATATCGCGCTCCAGATCGACGCCGGGCGCGATCTCGGTGACGACGATGCCTTCCGGCGTCAGCTTCATCACGCAGCGCTCGGTGACATAGGTGATGTCCTGGCCCTGGGCGATCGCGCGGGGGCCGGAGAACGAGATGTGCTCGACCGCCTCGACCAGCTTCTTCACCTTGCCTTCCTTCTCGATGACCAGCTTGCCATCCGCGATCGCGAGCTTGGCGGCGGCGCTGAAATAGCCGGAGAAGACGATGCGCTTAGCGCGCGCCGTGATGTCGATGAAGCCGCCGGCACCCGCCGTGACATGGGGCCTGACGCCGAGCTTCGAGACGTTGACGCAGCCTTGCCGGTCGATCTGCAGGAAGGAGAGCAGCGACAGGTCGAAGCCCGCCCCCTGGAAATAGGTGAACTGGTAGGGGGAGGGGACGATGGCTTCGGCATTGGAGGCGCAGCCGAACTGGAATTCGAGCAACGGCACGCCACCTACGGCGCCCTGCTCGATCACCCAGGTGACAGTGCCGTGCTGGCCTTCCTCGATCAGGATGCGCGGGACATTGGCCGAGATGCCGAAGCCGATATTGACGGCGTCGCCATGGTGCAATTCCTGCGCGACGCGCCGGGCGATGACCTTGGCGACGTCGAAGGCCGGGGTCTCGAAGCTGGACAAGGGCCGGCGCACCTCGCCGGAGATGGCGGGGTCGTAGATGGTCTGCGTCGTCTGCATCTGGTCGGGCGCGACCACGATCGCGTCGACGAGGATGCCGGGCACGAAGACGGCCTGCGTGTTGAGGCTGCCGGCCTCGACCACGCGCTTCACCTGCGCGATGACGATGCCGCCATTGTTGCGTACGGCCAGAGCCTGATCGAGCGGGCCGAGCAGGCCGCCCTCATGCTCGTAGGAGAGGTTGCCGCGCTCGTCGGCGGTGGTGGCGCGGATGATCGCGACCTTCGGCACGATGCTGCGGAAATAGAGCCAGTCCTCGCCGTCGAATTCGACGCGGCTGACGATCGGCTCGGCCATGGCGCGCGCGTTCATCGCGCAGCCCTGATGCTTGGGGTCGACGAAGGTATCCATGCCGATCTTGGTCAGCACGCCCGGCCGCTTGGCGGCGGCCTCGCGATGCATGTCGAACAGGATGCCGCTGGGGATGTTGTAGGCCGGGATCTCGTTGCCCGTGACCATCTTCCAGATCGCAGGCGGCTCGGCCGAGGAGGGGCCGGACGGGTAGGAACCGCCCATGATCCGCGCCAGCAGGCCGGGCTTGGCGATGTGATCGACGCCCTTGACGCCCCACATGTCGCCGGCCGCGATCGGATGCAGCGTCGTCAGGTTGCGCGGGTGGCCGGAGGCGTCGAAGTGCCGGCCGATCGCGGCGAGGACGGCATCGGGGCAGCCGAGGCCGGACGAGGAGGAGACCGTGACGATCGCCTCGTCCGGGATCAGGGCGGCGGCTTCATCGGCGGAGAGGATGCGGGGGAAGGCCATGATCTCTTGTCTCTTCGGAAAGGGTTCAGCCGGCGGCGGCGAGCGCGCGCTGATAGGCGCCGCAGGATTCGCGGATGACGAGATGGGCGGGGCCGATGAAGCTTTCCGGCTCCGCGGCGGGATCGTTGATCTGCTTGAGCAGGAGGGCTGCGGCGCGCTCGCCGAGGCCCACCGGATCGACCGCGACGGTGGTCAGCGCCGGCGAGACATGGCGCGCCTCGCTGGTGTCGTCGAAGCCGACGATGGCGATGTCGCGCCCGACGACGAGGCCATGCCGCGCGGCGGCGAGCATCGCGCCGATCGCGGTGACGTCGTTGTAGCAGACCACCGCCGTCGGCCGGTCGGCGAGCGAGAGCATCGCGCTCATCGCGCTGAAACCGCCGTCGCGCGTCGGCATGCTCTCGAGATTGAGCGCGGGGTCTATGCTGCGGCCGGATGTTTCCATGGCCGAGAGGAAGCCACCGTGGCGCTCCTGCCGGACGACCATCGAATGCATGCCGCCGAGAAAGGCGATGCGCTCATGGCCGAGATTGATGAGATGGCGGGTGACGCGGCTGGCACCGAGGAGGTTTTCGGGGACGACGATGCTCGTATCGGCGCCGGGCAAGCGGCGGATCGCCACCAGCAACGCGGTGCCGGCCGCCTTGGCCCAGTCGAGATGCTCGGGGCGCGTGTCCAGCGCGGGGCAGAGGATGATGCCGCCGGCGCCGTGCTCGCGCATCATCCGCATCACCTGCTCCTGCCGCACCACGCTCTCGGCGGTGTTGGCCATGAAGGCGACATAGCCGGCCATCTGCAGCACCTTCTCCACGCCGATGGCGAATTCGGCGAAGAACGGGTTGGAGAGGTCGTTGAGGACGAGGCCGACAATGCGGGACTGCGCGTTGCGCAGGTTGGCGGCGCCGCGATTATAGACATAGCCGAGCCGATCCATGGTCTGCAGGACATGCTGGCGGGTCTCGGGCTTCACCGCGCCGCGGCCGGTGAGGACGAGCGAGACCGTCGATTTCGAGACGCCGGCGGCGTCCGCGATCTCGATGATCGTCACCTTCTCCTTGCTGCCTTGCGGCTGCGGCATGGTTTCGTCCCTGATGCGCGTGGCGCTGTTCTTTTCTTGGAACGTTCCATTATCAGCGAATGGACCGTTACGCAATATGTCTCTTTCAAAGCCATTATTGCCTCTGTATAAGGTTGGAAACGCGTTTCATAATTGGAACGTTCCAATAAATTCACCGGAGGAAGCGATGGTCGAGATCAGCCTGCCCCGTATGGACGGCAGCAGCGAGCGCTACAGGCTGGCGCCGCCTTCGCCTTTCCCGCAGACGGCCAAGGCCAACCGCATCCGCACCGTCTATGCCGCCGCCCATGTCGTCGCCGACCCATTGAACCTGGTCGATCCCTGGCGCGAGCCGGCCGTCGATTGGGACGCGACGCTGGCCTTCCGCCACCATCTCTGGGGCCTCGGCTTCAAGATCGCCGAGGCCATGGACACCTCGCAGCGCGGCATGGGGCTGGATTGGCAGAATGCCGCCGAATTGATCACCCGCGTCCTCGCCGAGGCCAAGGCGACGCCGGGCGCCGATCTCGCCTGTGGCGCCGGCACCGACCAGCTTGCTCCGCAGGATGCCCGCAGCCTCGATGACGTGATCCGCGCCTATGAGGAGCAGATCGGCCATGTCGAGGAACATGGCGGCAAGATCATCCTGATGGCGAGCCGCGCGCTTTGTCGCGTCGCGAAGGGGCCGGACGATTATCTCGCCGTCTATGGCCGCCTGATCCGCCAGTGCCGCGGCAAGGTGATCCTGCACTGGCTCGGCGATATGTTCGATCCGGCGCTCGCCGGCTACTGGGGCAGCCGCGATTTCGAGCCGGCGATGGAGACGGTGCTCACCCTGATCCGCGACCACGCCGACAAGATCGACGGTATCAAGATTTCGCTGCTCGATGCCGGCAAGGAGATCACGATGCGCCGCCGCCTGCCGGCGGGCGTCGTCATGTATACCGGCGACGATTTCAACTATGCGGAGCTGATCGGCGGCGACGATCAGGGCTTCTCGCATGGCCTGCTCGGCATCTTCGACCCGATCGCGCCGGCAGCCGCCGCGGCCTTCGCCAAGCTGGAGGCGGGCGACCGCGCCGGCTTCCACGCCATCCTCGACCCGACGGTGGCGCTCTCGCGCCGGCTCTTCGAGGCGCCGACCCAGCATTACAAATGCGGCGTCGTCTTCCTCGCCTGGCTCAACGGCTTCCAGAGCCATTTCCGCATGGTGGGCGGTGCGGAATCGGCGCGCGGCATCCTGCATTACGCCGATCTTTTCCGTCTCGCAGACCAGTCGGGGCTGCTGATCGATCCCGAACTGGCGGCGCGGCGGATGACGCATCTCTGCGCCCTCAACGGCGTCGCCTGAGGGGAGGGCAGGCCATGCACGCTCCCCTGCTCGATGCCGAGATCTACGACCGGATCCGCGAGACCGCCCGGCGCTTCGCCGAGGAGGTCGTCAGGCCGGCCGCTGCCGATCTCGACCGTGACGAGACCTTCCCGGCCGATATCTACCGCCAGATGGGCGGGCTCGGCCTGTTCGGCATCACCGTGCCGGAGGAGCATGGCGGCGCCGGTCTCGATACCTACGCCTATTCCATCGTCATGGAGGAATTATCGCGCGGCTATGCCTCGGTCGCCGACCAGTGTGGCCTCGTCGAATTGATCGGCACGCTGCTGACCCGCTACGGCGCGCCGGAGCAGCTCAAGCGCCTGCCCGGCATCCTCGCCGGGAAAACCCGCGTCGCCTATTGCCTGACCGAGGCCGAAGCTGGCTCCGACCTCTCCAATGTCCGCACCACCGCGCGCGAAACCGCCGAGGGCTATGTCATCGACGGCGGCAAGCTCTGGATTCACAACGCGCCGGTCGCCGATCTCGGCTTCGTCCTCGCCTCGACCGACCCGTCAGCCGGTCATCGCGGCATGAGCATCTTCCTGGCCGACCTGCATGCGCCGGGCGTCTCGCGCGGGCCGAAGGAGCACAAGATGGGTCAGCGCGCGAGCCAGGTCGGAGCGCTGACCTTTGACGGTGTTGCCGTCCCGCGCGAGGCTCTTCTCGGGCCGAAGGGGCGCGGTTTCCACATCATGATGAGCGTGCTGGAAAAGGGACGCGTCGGCATCGCCTCGCTGGCGGTCGGCATCGCGCAGGCGGGGCTGGAGGCGGCGCTTGGCTATGCCCGCGACCGGCGCCAGTTCGGCAAGCCGATCCTCGACAATCAGGGCCTGCAATGGCTCCTGGCCGACATGGCCAAGGACATCGCCGCCGCCCGCGCGCTGGTCGAGCGCGCGGCGCTCCTGATCGACCATGAGAAGCCCGCGACCTCCGCCTCCTCGATGGCCAAGTGCTTCGCCAGCGATATGGCGGTGGCGCAGACGGCCAATGCCGTGCAGGTCTTCGGCGGTTCCGGCTATATCCGTGGCTTCGAGGTCGAACGGCTCTATCGCGACGCCAAGATCACCCAGATTTACGAAGGCACCAACCAGATCCAGCGCACCATCATCGCGCGGGAATTGATCAGGAGCGGTGCGTAAGCTCGGCCGAGCTTCCTCCCGGAATGAGCGAAGGGCTCGGGACGAGTCTGATCTGAGCCCTTAAAACTGGATCGCGTTGGGTTAGAGTTTTCCGCGTCGTTTCCCACGGGCTGGGAGGAGCGGAAGACGATGAAGGATTCGAAGTTCTCGGACGCGCAGAAGGCGTTCATCCTGAAGCAGGGCGCCGACGGGTTTCCGGTGGCGGAGAT
>Ga0209369_1001371_pt1 | contig 12338 bp, 9 predicted proteins | sample EBPBio142010_DNA_FD_185865 | JGI IMG/M metagenome (GOLD analysis project Ga0209369, IMG submission 185865) | Wastewater treatment Type I Accumulibacter community from EBPR Bioreactor in Madison, WI, USA - Reactor 1_10/4/2010_ DNA (SPAdes)... | ecosystem: Engineered > Bioreactor > EBPR >... | reverse complement strand
ATCGCCTGAAGCCGTTCGGGCGAGGGGGCGTCGCTCAGGGCGTCCATTTCAGGAAATTGGCGATCAGCCGCAGCCCGGTGGCCGAGGATTTCTCGGGGTGGAACTGGGTGCCGACGATGGTGTCGCGCCCGACAATGGCGGTGACCGGGCCGGCATAGTCGACATGGGCCAGAAGATGCGCCGGATCGGCCACGCGGAACTGGTAGGAATGCACGAAGTAGGCGTGGTCGCCGGTGGCGATCCCGGCCAGAACCGGATGCGGCTGGCCAAGGATCAGGTCGTTCCAGCCCATATGCGGCACTTTCAGCGCGCGGTCTTCCGGCGTGATCCGGGTGACATCGCCACCGATCCAATCAAAGCCCGGCGTCTCGGTATATTCCAACCCGCGCGTCGCCAGCATCTGCATCCCGATGCAGATGCCCAGAAACGGCCGGGCGCGGGTGGTCACCGCCTCGACGATGGCCTCGTACAGCCCCTCGCGGGCGGTCAGCGCCGCGCGGCAGGAGGGGAAGGCGCCGTCGCCGGGCAGGACGATGCGGTCGGCGCGGGCGACATCCTCGGGCCGCGAGGTGACGATGACCTGGCCTGCATCGCCCTCATGCGCCATGCGCTGAAAGGCCTTCTCGGCAGAATGCAGGTTGCCGGAATCGTAATCGATAAGGACGGTCAGGCTCATGCCAGGGCGCCCCTCACAGCGCGCCCTTGGTCGAGGGCAATTGCCCCGCCATGCGTGGATCGGGCTCGACCGCCGCGCGCAGGGCGCGGGCGACCGCCTTGAAACAGGCCTCGGCGATGTGGTGGCTGTTCAGCCCATGCACCAGATCGACATGCAGCGTGATGCCGCCATGGGTGGCGAGGGCCTGAAAGAACTCGCGCACCAGTTCGGTGTCGAACGTGCCGATCTTGTCGGTCGGGAAGGGCAGGGACCAGACCAGATAGGGCCGCGCCGACAGATCCAGCGCGCAGGCGACCTGCGCATCGTCCATCGCCAGGTTGAAATGGCCATAGCGGCGGATGCCGGTCTTGTCGCCCAGGGCATGCGCCAGCGCCTGACCCAGCGCGATGCCGCAATCCTCGACCGTGTGGTGATCATCGATATGGGTGTCACCCTTGGCCTTGACCGCCATGTCGATCAGGCTGTGGCGGGCCAGCTGGTCCAGCATGTGGTCAAAGAACCCGACGCCGGTCGCCATTTCAGACTTGCCGGTGCCGTCCAGGTTCACCGCCACCTCGATCGCGGTTTCCTTGGTCTTGCGGGTGATCTCGGCCTTGCGCATCGTCCACTTCCTTCGCCTTGCGCCTTGGCCAGTAACCCGGGAAGCCCGCCCCCGGCAAGCGCCAGAAATGCGAAAGGGCAGCCGAAGCTGCCCTTTGTCGCTGGAGCGGGCGATGAGATTCGAACTCACGACCCTAACCTTGGCAAGGTTATGCTCTACCCCTGAGCTACGCCCGCACTCCGTGGCGCGGCTGATAGCGCATGGCCGGGACGGGCGCAAGCGGCAATCGGAGGTCTTGCAGGGCCGGAGACGCGGCGGGTTGCAGCACACCCGGAAATGCAAAAGGGCGCCCCGAAGGGCGCCCTCTGGCTGGTCCGACTGGAGCGGGCGATGAGATTCGAACTCACGACCCTAACCTTGGCAAGGTTATGCTCTACCCCTGAGCTACGCCCGCGCCGGTTGGACAGGCGGGGATTTATGAGACCCGCGCAGGGGCTGCAAGGGGGAAATGCGGGCCGGGCCAAAAATTTTCCGGCCAGACCCGGGGCGGACCCGGGGCTGGTCCATCGTGACCCATCGACTCAGGCGCGGAACCGGCTGGATCGTGCTATCCTGAACCGGATCGCAACTTCTGGGGGAGGGCCGATCGTGACAGCCATGAACATCGTGCATATGCGGGTCAAGCCAGGCCAGCAGGACGCCTATGTCGCCATTCATCGCGAGATGACGCTGAACGGCATGGCAGGGGCGCGCAACTTCTGGCTCGTGAAGTCGGGCGAGCGCAGCTTCATCGTGGTGGGCGAATGGGACAGCCAGGCCGCAATGGCCGAAGCGCGCCCGGCCATGATCGCCAATCTCGACCGGCTGCGGCCGATTCTCGAGGATCTGGGCGGCGGACGGGGCGTGACCGAACCCTGGTCGGGCGAGGTCGCGCTGCATCTGGCACCCTGACGGGGGGTGAAATCCGGAGGCCAAGGCTGACGGCAGTGCCGCCAGCCCCGGAATTGTCTGTCTGCGCCTATTCCAGCTCGATCAGCAGATCCTTGGCCTCGATCTGGCTGCCGGGCTGGGCGTGGATCGCCTTGACCACCGCCTCACGGTCGGCGTGAAGGCCGGTTTCCATCTTCATCGCCTCGATGGTCAGCAACAGATCGCCCGGCCGCACCTTCTGGCCCACCGTCACCGCGACCGAGGCCACCGCGCCCGGCATCGGCGCGCCGATATGGTTCGCATTGCCGTCAGCCGCCTTGGGTTTGGCGGCGGTCTTCGCCTTGACCGCCCGGTTCGCGACGCGGATCACCCGCGGCTGGCCGTTCAATTCGAAGAAGACCCGGACCTCGCCATCCTCGCCCACCTCGCCCACGGTTTGCAGGCGCAGTTCCAGCGTCTTTCCGGGGTCGATCTCGACTGCGATCTCCTCGCCCGGCTCCATGCCGTAGAAGAAGGTCCGCGTCGGCAGGGTGCGCACCGGCCCGTAGAGGCGATGGCGGCCCATATAGTCGAGGAAGACCTTGGGATACATCAGGTAGCCATTCAGGTCCTCGTCATCGACCTTGAAGCCGTTCAGCTCCTCGGACAGCTTCCTGCGAGTCGCTTCGACATCCACTGGCGCCGCCAGCAGGCCCGGCCGCTCGGTGAAGGGCGTCTCTCCCTTCAGCACCTTCTTCTGGATGCCCTTGGGCCAGCCGCCATGCGGTTGCCCCAGATTGCCCTTCAGCATGTCGACGACCGAATCCGGGAAGGCCACGTCGGTCTTGGGATCCTCGACCTGCGCCCGTGTCAGGCCCTGCGCCACCATCATCAGCGCCATGTCGCCCACGACCTTGGACGAGGGCGTGACCTTCACGATATCGCCGAACATCTGGTTCACATCGGCATAGGTCTGCGCGACCTCATGCCAGCGCTCCTCCAGCCCCAGGCTGCGGGCCTGCGCCTTGAGGTTGGTGAACTGCCCACCCGGCATCTCATGCAGATAGACTTCCGAGGCCGGGGCCTGCAGCCCGCTTTCAAAGGCCGCATATTGGGTGCGGACATGTTCCCAGTAATTCGACATCTCGCGGATCGCCGCCATGTCGAGGCCGGTGTCGCGCTCGGTATGCTTCAGCGCCTCGACGATCGAGCCGAGGCAGGCTTGCGATGTGCCACCCGAGAAGGCGTCCATCGCCGCATCGACCGCGTCGACGCCCGCATCGCAGGCGGCCAGAACCGTGGCCGCCGCCGCGCCCGACGTGTCATGGGTGTGGAAATGCACCGGCAGGCCGACTTCCTGCCGCAGCGTCTTGACCAGCACCCGCGCCGCGGCGGGTTTCAGCAGCCCCGCCATGTCCTTGAGGCCAAGGATATGGCTGCCCGCCGCCTTCAGTTCCTGCGCGCGGTCGACATAGTATTTCAGATCATATTTGGACCGGTCCGGGTCCAGCATGTCGCCGGTATAACAGACCGTGCCTTCCAGCACCTTGCCGGTCTCCAGCACCGCATCCATCGCGACGCGCATGTTCTCGACCCAGTTCAGGCTGTCGAAGACGCGGAAGACATCGACCCCGGTCTTGGCCGCCTGCGAGACGAAGCCCTGCACGACATTGTCGGGGTAATTGGTGTAGCCGACGCCATTCGCCCCGCGCAGCAGCATCTGCGTCATCAGGTTGGGCATAGCGGCGCGCAGGTCGCGCAGGCGCTGCCAGGGGCATTCCTGCAGGAAGCGGTAGGCCACGTCGAAGGTGGCACCGCCCCAGCATTCGACGCTGAAGAGCTGGGGCAGGTTGGCGGCATAGGCGGGGGCGGCCTTGATCATGTCGATCGACCGCATCCGCGTGGCCAGCAGCGACTGATGGCCGTCACGCATGGTCGTATCGGTGATCAGCACCTTCTTCTGCGCCTTGAGCCAGTCGGCCACCGCCTGGGGCCCCTTCTGCTCCAGCAGGTTGCGCGTGCCCATCGCGGGTTCGCCCCGTGCCTTGGGCGCCTTGGGCGCCCGGGCCTCGGCCGGAGGCTTGGCGCGGCCCGCCGTCTCCGGGTGCCCGTTCACCGTGATGTCGGCGATATAGGTCAGGATCTTGGTCGCCCGGTCGCGCCGCTTCTTGAAGGTGAACAGCTCGGGCGTCGTGTCGATGAACTTGGTCGTGTAGCTGTAGTCCAGGAAGGTCGGGTGCTTCAGCAGGTTGATGACGAATTCGATATTCGTCGCCAGGCCCCGGATGCGGAATTCGCGCAGGGCGCGGTCCATCCGGCTGATTGCCTTTTCCGGCGTCTGGGCATGGGCGGTGACCTTCACCAGCAGCGAGTCGTAATAGCGCGTGATCACGCCGCCCGCATAGGCGGTGCCGCCGTCCAGCCGGATGCCATTGCCGGTCGCGCTGCGATAGGCGGTCAGCCGGCCGTAATCGGGGATGAAGTTGTTCAGCGGGTCTTCGGTCGTCACACGGCACTGCACGGCATGGCCGTTCAGCTTCACGTCGGCCTGAGACCCCACCCCGGTCGCTTCGGCCAGGGACTTGCCTTCCTCGATCAGGATTTGCGCCTGCACGATGTCGATGCCGGTCACTTCCTCGGTGACGGTATGTTCGACCTGGACGCGCGGGTTCACCTCGATGAAGTAGAACTTGCCCGAATCCATATCCATCAGGAATTCGACCGTGCCCGCACATTCGTAATTGACGTGTTGGCAGATGCGCTTGGCCATGGCGCAGACATCTTCGCGCTCGGCCTGGGTCAGATAGGGCGCGGGCGCGCGCTCGACGACTTTCTGGTTTCGGCGCTGCACGGTGCAGTCGCGCTCCCACAGGTGCCAGACCTCGCCCGTCTTGTCGCCCAGGATCTGCACTTCGACATGGCGGGCGCGCAGGATCATCTTTTCCAGATAGCCCTCGCCGTTGCCGAAGGCGGCCTCGGCCTCGCGGCGGCCCTCGCGCACCTTGGCCTCAAGCTCGTCCTCGTTGAGGATCGGCCGCATCCCGCGCCCGCCACCGCCCCATGACGCCTTGAGCATCAGGGGATAGCCGACCTTCTTTGCCTCGGCCTTGATGGCCGCGAAATCCTCGCCCAGCACTTCGGTCGCCGGGATCACCGGGACGCCCGCCTCGATGGCGACCCGGCGGGCTGACGCCTTGTCGCCCAGGGCGCGCATCGTCTCGGCGCGCGGTCCGATGAAGGTGATGCCCGCCGCATCGCAGGCCTCGACGAAATCAGGGTTTTCCGACAGAAGCCCATAGCCCGGATGGATCGCATCGGCCCCCGCCATCCGCGCCACGCGGATGATTTCGGGGATCGACAGATAGGCGCCCACGGGCGAAAGGCCCTGACCGATCAGATAGGCCTCGTCGGCCTTGAACCGGTGCAGCGAAAGCTTGTCTTCCTCGGCATAGACGGCGACGGTCTTCTTGCCCATCTCATTGGCCGCGCGCATCACCCGGATGGCGATCTCGCCCCGGTTCGCGATCAGGATCTTCTTGAATTCAGGCATCGGACACGTCCCCTTCGTGGATGCGGTGCAGCGCACTTCGGGGGGCACTGTAAGGGTGCTGCGGTGCAGCGCAAGGGCGGGGTGTCACGGAACTGCAAAGTTTGCGAAATATTCAGGCAAGAATTTGCAGGTGCGAAGTCGGGCTCCGGCGGGGTCGGTCAGGGCGTTTGCGGCAGGCCTCCGGGGGCGCTTCGCCGCTGGCCCCCCCCGAGGATATTTGGGTCGGGATGAAGGCGGAAGGCCTGTCCGTCATTCGCCCCGCGGCGCGATGCGGTTCACCAGCAGGACCTCTTCCAGCACGAAGGTCAGGGCAAGGCCGGTCAGCGCCAGACCCAGCGAGATCCAGAACACCGGATGCAGGCTGGTGCTGACCGCCTGGCCGATCGTTTCCCGCGTGGCGGCGTCAAGCCCGGTCAGCATCTGCGGCCCCAGCTCGGCCACGTTCACGGCGCCCGCACCGGCCGCGCCCATCGCAGCCGCCATGCCGCCCGCGAAGATCGCGCCATACAGCGCCACCGCGACCGACCCGCCGACCTGGCGGAACATCAGCCCGGCCGCCGTCGCCGTGCCGATCTGCTGGCGCGGCACGGTGTTCTGCACCGCGGTCGTCACCACCGGGAAGATCGTGCCCATGCCGCTGCCCACCAGGAAAAGCGCCAGCCACAGAAGCGGCGAGGGGGTTTCCGGCGAGATCTGCGTCAGGATCAGCAGCCCCACCGCCGACAGCGCCAGGCCGATCTGCGGCAGCACCCTGTAGCGGCCCGTCCGGCCCATGTAGCGGCCCGACAGCGTGGACAGCGCCAGAATGCCCGCCGTCATCGGGATCATCTCCCATCCCGATTGCGTCGGCGTCGCACCCTTGGCGATCTGGAGGTAGACCGGGATGAAGGTCAGCGTGCCGAACATCATCGCGCCCGCGACAAAGCCGATGGCCGAGGTGACGTTGAACACATTGCCCTTGAACAGCGACAGCGGCAGGACGGGTTCCGCCGCCCGCGTCTCGACCCAGAGGAACAGGGCCAGCGCCGCCAGCGCCAGCGCGATCAGCCCAAGGGCCTGCGGGCTGCCCCAGCCAAAGCTGCGCCCGCCGAGCGATGTCACCAGCACCAGCGAGCCCAGCGTCAGCGCCAGAAGCGCCGCCCCGGCATAGTCGATCCTGTGGTTCACCCGCACGGTATTGGCGTGGAAGAACAGGACGAATCCCGCCAGCGCCATCAGGCCGAAGGGCAGGTTGACATAGAAGATCCAGTGCCAGCTTGCGACCTCGACGAACCAGCCGCCGATCAGCGGGCCGATGACCGAGGAAATTCCGAAGACGCCCGCGAAGACGCCCTGGATCTTGCCGCGATCCCTGGGCGGGATCACATCGGCGATGATCGACAGGGCCAGCACGAACAGCCCGCCGCCGCCCAGGCCCTGCACGGCGCGCGCCGCGATCAGGAAGCCCATCGACCCGGCCATGCCGCAGAGAACCGAGCCGAGAAGGAAGATCGAGACCGAGACGATCACCATGGTCCGGCGGCCATAGAGATCGCCCAGCTTGCCATAGATCGGCGCCACCACGGTCGAGGCCAGGATATAGGCGGTCACGACCCAGCTCAGATGCTCAAGCCCGCCCAGATCGGCGACGATGGTGGGCAGGGCCGTGGCGACGATGGTCTGGTCCAGCGCGGCCAGAAGCAGAAGCACCGCGACCGAGGCTATGACGACGCGGGTGGAGGATGCGCCCTGAACGGCGGTGGCGGGGGCGGGCGCCGCCTCGGGCGCCGGGGCAGAGGAAGTGTCGGACATGGGGACCTGCACGGGAGACGGACGGGCGAGGGGGAACGCCCTCGCGACTGTGGCAAGAAATGCCGTTGCAGAAGATGTATGTCAATGGCATATATTTGCGGTTAGCAGTTTATTGACACGGGCAGCACTTTGCCCCATCTGCGCAGGCCATGACCGAACCCTCCGCCCCCAAATCCCCTGCCCCCAAATCCGCCGCCCATCGGGCCGAAGCCACCCGCGCCCTGTCCGATGCGGGTTTCGCCCCTGCGGCGATCGAGGCGCTGCTGGCCTTTGATGCCGAGCATTTCCTTTATGTCCGCCGGGTGATGAAGGGCGATATCCCGCAATCCCTGATGCGGGAACTGGATGCCGGGATCGAGGTTTCGCAATTCCACGCCCTGTCCGCGATCCTGCGCATCCGGTCGGGCTTGGGCCGCGCCGCACCCGCCGAACCGACGGTCGGGCTTCTGGCCGAGGAGATGTGCCTCGACCCCTCGCGCGCCAGCCGCATCGCCGCCGATCTGGTGGAGCGCGGCCTGGTCACCCGCTGCGTCAGCCAGGAGGATGGCCGCCGCTCGATCCTGCTGCCGACCGAGGCGGCGACGGCGCTGATGCAGGATTTCCTGCGCGCGAAATGGCAGCACAATGTCCGCATCTTCCAGGACTGGAGCGCCGAGGACATCGCCGCTTTCCAGCGGCTTTTCGCGCGCTACAATGAAGGTCTGCGCAACAGCTATCCGCTGTAGCGCAGACCCCCGAAAGGACCGCCATGACCATCACCCATGAGGACGAGCTGGACAGGCTGAAAGCCATCGGCCGCATCGTCTCCACCACGATGCACGCCATGGCGCGGGCGATGGAACCGGGCATGACCACGCGCGAGCTGGACCGGATCGGCCGGGCGCTTTTGGAGCGGGAAGGTGCGGTCCCGGCGCCCGAGGCGACCTATGGCTTTCCCGGCGCCGCCTGTATCAGCGTGAACGAGGAGATCGCCCATGGCATTCCGGGCGACCGGGTTCTGGCGCGCGGCGATCTGGTGAATATCGACGTCTCCGCCTCGAAGGACGGCTTTTTCGCCGATACCGGCGCGACCTTCCGGCTGGGCACGGTGAGGCCCTCGCTCGACCGGCTGTGCCGGGACGGCAGGCGCGCGACCGAGATCGGCATCGCGCAGGTCGGCGCGGGCCGTCCGCTGGCGGGGATCGGCAGCGCCGTGGGGCGTTTCGCCCGGGCGCGCGGCTATACGCTGATCCGAAACCTGGCCAGCCATGGCATCGGCCGCGCCCTGCATGAAGCGCCCAAGACGGTGCCGACCTGGCCCACAAGCGGCGACCGGCGGCAGATCCAGCCTGGCCTGGTCCTGACGGTCGAACCCTTTCTGTCGCAGGGCGGCCTCTGGGCGCGCGAGGGCGGCGATGACTGGACGCTTTACGCCGAACCGCCCGCCCCGGTGGTGCAATATGAGCATACGGTGGTCGCGACCGCGGGCCGCGCCATCGTGGTGACCCTGCCGGTCTGACGCCGCTACGGAGACAATGCGCGGCATTGTCCGCCGCAAGGGTGCTGATATTAACGGAAATTCCGTGTATAACGGGCCTGTCGACCCTAAGTCCCGTGTTGCATGATGAGTTATATCCGTTTCGTTTGCCCCAGCCGAAGGGAAGGCCTGTCTGCGCCAGAAGGCATCTTTGGCGCGGCCTATGCCCTGCGCGATGCGCATCGCGTCAGCCCGGCCACGGCAGAGCGGCTTGAAACCCTTCTGGACTGGTTCCATCACAACATGTCGATGCCCGGTTTCGGCACGCTGCCCGGTTCGGGCCGCAAAGCCGAATCGGCGCTGGGGCTGAGCTGGTTCAAGGATGACGCCTCGGACGCGCTGGCCCGGGCCTATGACCTGACGCGCTTGCTGCAAGGCCAGGGCTACCGGATCGAGATCCTGCACAGCCGCCGCATCGGCGCGATCCTGTACGAGGATGACTATCAGGTCGTCGCCGAGCCGGTGGTCGGGCGCTGGCACTGATCGCGGCACCTGTCTTCGAGCAAATCCTGAACAATTCAAGAACAATGCTTTTCACCGCCCGCAGGGGCGGCTAAACTCGCGCCCCATGAGCGCCTGGGACGACCCCGATTCCGAATCCGCCGCCTTCGCGGCCGCCGTGCCCCTGTCGCAGCGCGCCGTCGCGGCGCGACCCGCCCCCTATCTGGACGGGCTGAACCCGGCGCAGCGCGCGGCGGTCGAGGCGCTGGATGGCCCCGTTCTGATGCTGGCGGGGGCGGGCACCGGCAAGACGCGCGCCCTGACCGCGCGGATCGTGCATCTTCTGCATCTTGGCAAGGCGCGGCCCCATGAAATCCTTGCGGTGACCTTCACCAACAAGGCCGCGCGCGAGATGAAGGACCGTGTGTTCCGCATGCTGGGCGAGGCGGTCGAAGGCATGCCCTGGATGGGTACGTTCCATTCGCTCTCGGTGAAGATCCTGCGCCGCCATGCCGAGTTGGTCGGGCTGAAGCCCAGCTTCACCATCCTCGACACCGACGACCAGCTTCGCCTGCTGAAACAGCTCATCTCCGCCCGCAACATCGACGACAAGCGCTGGCCCGCGCGGATGCTGGCGGGGCTGATCGACGGCTGGAAGAACCGCGCGCTGACGCCCGAACGGGTGCCGTCCTCGGAAGGCGGCGCCTATAACAACATCGGCACCGAGCTTTACGCCGAGTATCAGGACCGTCTGCGCAGCCTGAACGCCACCGATTTCGGCGACCTGCTTTTGCATTGCGTCGAGATCTTCAAGAAACACCCCGACGTTCTGGCGCAATACCAGCGCTGGTTCCGCTATATCCTGGTCGACGAATACCAGGACACCAATGTCTGCCAGTATCTCTGGCTGCGGCTTCTGGCCCAGGCGCATCAGAACATCTGCTGCGTCGGCGATGACGACCAGTCGATCTATGGCTGGCGGGGGGCCGAGGTCGGCAATATCCTGCGCTTCGAAAAGGATTTTCCGGGGGCAAAGGTCATCCGGCTTGAACAGAATTATCGCTCCACCCCCCATATCCTCGCCGCCGCATCAGGCGTGATCGCGGCCAATGCCGGGCGTCTGGGCAAGACGCTCTGGACCGAGGCCAAGGCGGGCGAGAAGGTCCGCCTGATCGGCCATTGGGATGGCGAGGAAGAGGCGCGCTGGATCGGGGAGGAAATCGAGGCCATCCAGCGCGGCACGCGTGGCCGGGCGCCGGTGGGGCTGAACGGCCAGGCGATCCTTGTCCGCGCCAGCCACCAGATGCGCGCCTTCGAAGACCGTTTCCTGACCATCGGCCTGCCGTATCGCGTCATTGGCGGGCCGCGCTTCTATGAACGGCAGGAAATCCGCGACGCCATGGCCTATTTCCGCCTTGCGGTCTCGCCGGACGACGACCTTGCCTTCGAGCGGGTGGTGAATGTGCCCAAGCGCGGCCTGGGCGACAAGGCGGTCCAGTCGATCCAGCGCGAGGCGCGGGCCAATGGCCTGACCCTGGTCGATGGCGCGCAAAGCCTGCTGGCGGCGGGGGGGCTTGGCGGCAAGGGCGCCAACCAGTTGCGCGCCTTCACCGAGGGGATCGAACGCTGGCACGCCGCGATCCGCGATGCCCGGCCCGCGGTGGCGGATGCGGTTATCGAACCCCTGTTGCCCGACACCGCCCCGGCCAATGATCTTGGCCATGTCCGGATGGCCGAAGTGATCCTTGAGGAATCGGGCTATGTCTCGATGTGGCAGAATGACAAGACGCCCGAGGCGGAAGGGCGGCTTGAGAACCTCAAGGAACTCGTGAAGGCGCTGGAACAGTTCGACAGCCTTCAGGGCTTCCTCGAACATGTCAGCCTGATCATGGACAATGACAGCGAGGATTCGTCCGAAAAGGTCAGCATCATGACCCTGCACGCCGCCAAGGGGCTGGAGTTTCCGGTCGTTTTCCTGCCGGGCTGGGAAGACGGGCTGTTCCCCAGCCAGCGCAGCATGGATGAAAGCGGGTTGAAGGGGATCGAGGAGGAACGCCGCCTCGCCTATGTCGGCATCACCCGCGCCGAGGAGCTGTGCACCATCTCCTTCGCCTCGAACCGCCGGGTCTATGGTCAATGGCAAAGCCAGATGGCCAGCCGTTTCATCGACGAACTGCCCTCCGCCCATGTCGAGGTGCTGACGCCGCCCGGCCTGATGGCGGGCGGCTATGGCGCGGCACCCGGCTTTGGCGGATCGGCGCTGGAAGAGCGCGCCACCAAGGCCGATGTCTACAACTCGCCGGGCTGGCGGCGGCTGCAGGACCGCCAGGGCAGCCGCCCGGTCAGCCAGCCGCGCGAGGCGAAGGGCGTGACGATCGACCTGCAGGCCGAAAGCTCCTACACGGTGGGCGAGCGGGTTTTCCATGTGAAATTCGGCTATGGCCGCGTCACAGGGATCGAGGGCGACAAGCTGGACATCCGCTTCGACAAGGCGGGCGAGAAGAAGATCGTCGCGCGCTTCGTCATGCCCGCCGATATGGGCGACGAAATCCCGTTCTGACGCCCGTTCCGATGCCTGCGCCCGCGCGCCCCGGAGGTTTCGAAAAATCCGGTCAATCTTCCGCGCAGGAATTTGCCGCTATCGCAGCGCCGCAGCACGCTCCATCGCGTAGAGGCCAACCCCCGCCACCAGCCCCCAGAAGGCCGCGCCAATGCCCAGGAACGGCAGGCCCGCCGCCGTGATCCCCAGCGTCAGGGTCGCGGCAAAGCGCTGTTCCGGCACATGCATCGCCGTCGCCAGCGCCCCGGTCAGCGCCCCCAGAAGCGCCAGCGCCACCAAAGCCAGCATGACCTGCGGCGGCATCGCGGCGATCAGGGTCAGGATCACCGGCGAGAACAGGCCCAGCATCAGCCA
>Ga0209369_1001368_pt1 | contig 12375 bp, 10 predicted proteins | sample EBPBio142010_DNA_FD_185865 | JGI IMG/M metagenome (GOLD analysis project Ga0209369, IMG submission 185865) | Wastewater treatment Type I Accumulibacter community from EBPR Bioreactor in Madison, WI, USA - Reactor 1_10/4/2010_ DNA (SPAdes)... | ecosystem: Engineered > Bioreactor > EBPR >... | reverse complement strand
CGGCACCGACAGCCACACGACGATGATCAACGGCATCGGCGTGGTCGGCTGGGGCGTGGGCGGCATCGAGGCCGAGGCCGGCATGCTGGGCCAGCCGGTGTACTTCCTGACGCCGGACGTGGTGGGCCTGAAGTTGAAGGGCCGGCTGCGCGAGGGCTGCACCGCCACCGACCTGGTGCTGACCGTGACCGAGCTGCTGCGCAAGCACAAGGTGGTGGGCAAGTTCGTCGAGTTCTTCGGCGAAGGCACGCGCACGCTGGCCCTGCCCGACCGCGCCACCATCGCCAACATGGCGCCGGAATACGGCGCGACGATGGGCTTCTTCCCGGTGGACGAGCGCACCATCGACTACTTCAAGGGCACCGGCCGGCGCAAGCGCGAGATCGAGCTGTTCGAGGCCTACTTCAAGGCCCAGCAGCTGTTCGGCGTGCCTGGCGAAGGCGAGATCGACTACAGCCAGGTCATCGAGCTGGACCTGGGCACGGTGGCGCCCTCGCTGGCCGGCCCGAAGCGGCCGCAGGACCGCATCACGCTGACCGACGTGGCCTCGAAGTTCACGCAGCTGTTCAGCGCGCCGGTGGCCGACAACGGCTTCAACCAGCCGGCCGAAAAGCTGGCGCAGCGCTACCCCACCAGCGACGGCCTGAGTTTGCGCAATGGCGACGTGCTGATCGCCGCCATCACCAGCTGCACCAACACCAGCAACCCTAGCGTCCTGCTGGCCGCCGGCCTGCTGGCGAAGAAGGCGGTGGAGGCGGGGCTGAAGGTGCAGCCGCACATCAAGACCTCGCTGGCGCCGGGCTCGCGCGTGGTCACCGAATACCTGCAGAAAACCGGCCTGCTGCCCTACCTGGAAAAGCTGGGCTTCAGCCTGGCAGGTTACGGCTGCACCACCTGCATCGGCAATGCCGGCGACCTGAGCGCGCCGATCAACGAGGCCATCACCGGCAACGACCTGGTGTGTGCGGCCGTGCTGTCGGGCAACCGCAATTTCGAGGCGCGCATCCACCCCAACCTGAAGGCCAACTTCCTAGCCAGCCCGCCGCTGGTGGTGGCCTATGCGATTGCCGGCAACATGACGGTGGACCTGATGACTGAAGCGCTGGGCCTGGGCCGCAAGGGCAAGCCGGTGTACCTGGGCGATGTCTGGCCCGGCAGCGACGAGGTGCATGCGCTGCTGAAGTTCGCGATGAACCCGAAGGTGTTCCGCGAGAACTACGAGAACGTGGCCGCGCAGCCCGGCAAGCTGTGGAACGCGATCCAGGGCGCCAAGGGCCAGGTGTACGACTGGCCGCACAGCACCTACATCGCGATGCCACCCTTCTTCCAGGGCTTCACGATGACGCCGCGGCCGCCGGCGGCCGGCGTGAAGGGCGCGCGCATCATGGCGCTGTTCGGCGATTCGATCACCACCGACCACATCTCGCCGGCCGGCTCGATCAAGGCCAGCTCACCGGCCGGCAAGTACCTGGTCGCGCAGGGCGTCAAGCCGGTGGACTTCAACAGCTACGGTTCGCGCCGCGGCCACCACGAGGTGATGATGCGCGGCACCTTCGCCAATGTGCGCATCAAGAACCTGATGATCCCGCCGGCGGCCGACGGCTCGCGCGAAGAAGGCGGCGTCACGCTGTACCAGCCCACGGGCGAGAAGCTGCCGATCTACGACGCAGCCATCAACTACATGGAAGCCGGCGTGCCGACGGTGATCTTCGCCGGCGAGGAATACGGCACCGGCTCCAGCCGCGACTGGGCGGCCAAGGGCACCATGCTGCTAGGCATCCAGGCGGTGGTGGCGCGCAGCTTCGAGCGCATCCACCGCAGCAACCTGGTGGGCATGGGCGTGCTGCCGCTGCAGTTCAAGGGCCACGACAGCTGGCAGTCGCTGGGCCTGCAGGGCGACGAGGTCATCGACATCGAGCTGCCCGCGCCGATCGTGCCGCAGAGCGATGCCGTGCTGCGCATCACCGGCCGCGACGGCGCCGAGCGCCGGGTGACGGTGACGCTGCGCATCGATACGCCGATCGAGGTGGACTACCATGCCCACGGCGGCATCCTGCCCTATGTGTTGCGGCAGTTGCTCGCCGCCTGAACCCGCAAAGGAGACTGCAGATGATCAAGGTCAGCGTGATGTACCCGCACAAGGAAGGCGCCCGTTTCGACCACGACTATTACCGCGACAAGCACATGCCGCTGGTCAAGGCGCGCATGGGCGAGGCGTGCAAGTTCTACACGATCGACAAGGGCCTGGCCGGCGGCGCGCCGGGGGCGCCGCTGCCTTTCGTCGGCATGTGCCACATCTACTGCGACAGCGTCGACGCGTTCCAGAAGGGCATGGGGCCGCACATGAAGGAGATCATGGGCGACATCCCCAACTACACCGACATCGCGCCGGTGATGCAGATCAGCGAGGTGGTGGTCGGGCCTTAAAGGGCCCGACCCTCCCCTGCTTCAGGCCGCCACGGCGGCCGCGGCCCGCGGATAGTCGGTGTAGCCCTGGGCGCCCGGCGTGTAGAAGGTGGCCGGATCGGGCGCGTTCAGCGCCACGCCGGCCTGCATGCGCTCGATCAGGTCCGGGTTGGCCAGCCAGGCGCGGCCGAAGGCCACCAGGTCGCCGCGACCTTCCTGCAGCGCCTGCTCGGCGCTGGTGCGGTCGTAGCCGCCGGACGCGATGAAGGTGCCGCCGAAGGCCGCGCGCAGCTGCGCCTTGAAGGCTGCCGGCACTGGCGGCGCACCCAGCGACGAATGGTCGACCAGGTGCAGGTAGGCCAGCTTCAGCCCGCCCAGGGCCTGGGCCAGCGCCAGGTACTGCGGCTCGACACCTTCGTAAGCGCCAGCCCCGTTGAACACGCCATAGGGCGACAGGCGGATGCCCACGCGCCCGGCGCCGATGGCCGCCGCCGTGGCCTGCGCCACTTCCAGCACGAAGCGGTTGCGGCGCTCGGCGCTGCCGCCATAGGCGTCGTCGCGGGTGTTGATGTTCGCGTTCAGAAACTGCTCCAGCAGGTAGCCGTTGGCGGCATGCAGTTCCACGCCATCGAAGCCGGCTTCGATGGCCAGCCGCGCCGCCTGCACGTATTCATCGGTGGCCTGGCGGATGTCGTCGGCGCTCATCGGATGCGGCACGGTGTGCGGCTGCGGGCCGTGCGCATCGGTGTACATCTCACCAGGCAGCGCCGTGCCCACCGGCCCCACCACCTTGGCGCCGGACGGCAGGTTGGCGACATGGGACACGCGGCCGGTGTGCATCAGCTGCACGAAGATCTTGGCGCCCTGCGCGTGCACCGCGTCGGTCACGCGCCGCCAGCCGGCCACCTGCTCGGCATTGAAGATGCCCGGAATGCGCGGGTAGCCCAGCCCGTTGGGCGAAGGTGACGTGCCTTCGGTGATGATCAAGCCGGCACCGGCGCGCTGCGCGTAGTACTGGGCCATCAGTTCGTTCGGCGTGTTGCGCTCGACGGCGCGGCTGCGCGTCAGCGGCGCCATCACGACGCGGTTCTTCAGTTGCAGGGCGGGGCTTTGGAAGGCTTGGAACAGCATGCTCGGGTCCTCGGGGGAGTCGTTGGGAAGGCGGTCTTTTTGGACCGAAAGGTCAATAAAGGTGTCAAGAAAAGCGCGCCGGGGCGCGCCGTGGGCGGGCGGGCGGCGGCTTATCCGCTGTCCAGCACGGCCAGCGCCAGGTCGACCGTGCGCTGCAGGCGCGCGGCACCGAAATCGGCCCGCGCATTGACGCGCAGGCCGGCCATCAAGGCCAGCAAAAGATCGGCCAGCGCAGCCGAGGGCGCCGGGTTGCGGATCGAAGCGTCCTTCTGGCCGCGCTCGACCGTGGCGCGCAGCAGCTCGTGCGAGGCGGCCCACTTGGCGCGCAGCGTCTGCACGATCAGCGGGTCGTCCACCGATTCCAGCAGGCCCGAGGCCACGGCGCAGTTGCGCTCTTCAGGGGCCCGGCTGTCGCACTTGCCGACCACGTGATCGAAGAAGACCTGCACGGCCGCGCGGCCGGTGGGCGCCGCCTGCATCTGCGCCTGCACGTCCTGGTAGCGCGAGCTGGCGCAGTCCAGCGCCTTCAGGTACAGCGCGCGCTTGTCGCCGAAGCAGTTGTACAGGCTCTGCTTGCCCAGGCCGGTGGCGTCGAGCAGCATGGCCAGCGAGGTGCCCTGGTAGCCGTGCGAAGTGAACAGGTCCGCGACTTCGTCGAGGACCTGGGCTTCGCTGAACTGCTTTTCCCGCGCCATGTGCGCAGTCTACGATAAATTGACCGAACGGTCAAACACCGATCGCCTGCCAGGCTGCCACGAAGGCCTGGGCCTGGGCCTGCACCTGCGCCGGCGTCATGCCCGGCTTGTACAGCGCCGAGCCCAGGCCGAAGCCGCTGGCGCCGGCCGCGCGGTAGGCCGCCAGGGTCTGCGGCGTGATGCCGCCCACCGGCAGGAACGGCACCTCGGGCGGGTACACCGCGCGCAGCGCCTTCACGACCGCCGGCGATAACAGCTCGGCCGGGAAGAGCTTCAGCGCATCGGCGCCGGCCGCCAGCGCGGCAAAGCCTTCGGTGGGCGTGGCGATGCCCGGTGCGCAGCTCAGGCCCTGCGCCTTGGCAGCTCGGATCACGGTGGCATCCGCATGCGGCATCACGATCAGCCGCCCGCCGGCGCGCGCCACCTCGTCGACCTGCGCCGCGCTCATCACCGTGCCGGCACCGATCAGACAGTGGCTGCCGAAGGCCTGCGCCAGCCGCTCGATGCTGCGCAGCGGCTGCGGCGAATTCAACGGCACCTCGATGATCCGGAAGCCCGCCTGCACCAGCACCTGGCCCACGGGCAAGGCCTCGTCGGGCGTCAGGCCGCGCAGGATGGCGATCAGCGGCAGGGCTTCCAAGTGCTCACGCATCGTAGTCTCCTGGGGCGCACAGCCCAGCGCGGCGGGCGATGCGCCACAGGCCGGTGGCGGCCGCATCGTCGCTGTGGATCGTCGCGGCATGGCCGAACAGGCCCAGCGCCCGCTGGTAGCGCGCGCACAGCGCGGCGTCGCCCACCAGCTGCAGTGCGGCGCCGCCGGCCTGCGGCAAGGCGCTGCGCAGTTCCTCGCCGATCAGCAGGCCGGACAGGTAGTCCAGGCTGTGCACGGCGGCCAGCTCGCCGGCCAGCACCCGCGCGCGGGCCGAAAACAGCAGCGCCGTCGCCCCGGCCGCGCCGCCGTCGCGCACCGCCATCACGCCGGCGTCGAAGGCCGCGTCCGAAGGCTGCCCGCCGCCGGCTTGCTGCGCCGGCCGGCCCAGAATCGAATGCTCGCGCAGCAGCGCATACAGCTCGCCGGTCATATAGGTCTGGAAGTCGACGATGCGTCCCTGCGCCTGTTGCACCCACTTGCTGTGCGTGCCCGGCATCACCCGCCAGCCATCGGCCGAGGGCAGGCCGACGAGCTGGGTTTCCTCGCCGCGCATCACGTCGGGCCGCGGGCTGCCGCGGCGCACGCCGGGCACGATGTGCAGCATCACGCCGGGCAGCGCCTCGAAGCGCAGCAGCCCGGCCGCCAGCGCGGCGGCATCGGCCGGCACCGGCACGTAGGGCGCTTCGCGCCAGCCCTGCGCGCTGCCAACCATGCCGCTGGCGATGATCGGCAGGCCGGGATCAGCCGCCAGCCAGTCGCCGGCGATGCCCTGCAGCGCAGCCGGGAAGCCGCCCTCGGGCAGGTGCAGCAAGCCCCAGGGCTGGTGCCGCGATACCATGGGCCGGACACCGGCGCCCAGCAGGCTGGCGCGCAGCGAGGACGTGCCCCAGTCCAGCGCCAGCAGCGCGGGCTGCGGCGTCATCGTTCAGCCCTTGGGTGCCTTGGCTGCGGCCAGCGCCTGGCATTCAGGAACCGGCGTCACCGCGCCCTTGCCACCGAACCAGGACAGCAGGTTGTCCACCACCAGCTGGCCCATCGCATTGCGCGTGTGCACCGAGGCCGAGCCCACGTGCGGCAGCAGCACCACGTGCTCCATCGCGATCAGCTCGGCCGGCACGCGCGGTTCGTCCTCGAACACGTCCAGCCCGGCCGACAGGATCTTCTTGTCGCGCAGCGCCGCGACCAGCGCCTGCTCGTCGATGACGGTGCCGCGGCCGACGTTGATCACGATGCCGTCCGGGCCCAACGCTTCCAGCACCGGCTGGTTGACGATGTGCCGCGTTTCGGCGCCGCCCGAGGCCACCACCATCAGCACGTCGCAGCTCTGCGCCAGGCCCAGCAGCGTCGGGTGGTAGCGGTACTTCACGTCCGGCTGCGGCTTGCGGCCGTGGTATTCGATCTCCAGGTCGCAGGCCTCCAGCCGGCGCGCGATGGCCTTGCCGATGCGGCCCAGGCCCAGGATGCCGACCTTGCGGCCGCGCAGCGTGGCGGTCAGCGGATACGGCCCCTTCAGCCACTGGCCGGCGCGCAGGTAGCGGTCCACCTGCGGCAACTGGCGCACGGTGGCGATCAGCAGGCCCAGCGCCAGGTCGGCCACCTCGCCGGTCAGCACGTCAGGCGTGTGGGTGACGACGATGCCGCGCGCGGCCAGCGCCGCGGCGTCGATGTGGTCGTAGCCGACGCCGAAGCTCGAGACGATCTCCAGCTTCGCGAAGCGCTCGACGAAGGCGGCGTCGATGCGGGTGTGGCCACCGCACACCGCCAGACCGCGCACCTCGGGTGCGGGCTCGCGCACCACCTCGAAGCCCGCCGCCAGGCCCTGGGCCACCAGCGGCGGCGCGGTGCCCACGGTGCAGATGCTGACCTTGTTGCTCATGCCGGCATTCCCTTTCAGTGGTTGTCGCGCGGCAGGCCGCGCCGCGCATGGATGCGCTGGTACTTGACGGCCGGCTTCAGCACCATGCCCTGGGCCAGCTCGTCGACGATGCCGCGCTGGATCTCCTGCCACGGCGTCTGGCTGGGCGGGTACGGATAGCCGCCGGCGGCGGACAGCGCCTCGCGGCGACGGGCCAGCTCGGCCTCGTCCACCAGCATGTCGGCGCGGCGTTTCTTCAGGTCGATGCGCACGCGGTCGCCGGTCTTCAGCAGCGCCAGGCCGCCGGTGGTGGCGGCCTCGGGCGAGGCGTTCAGGATCGACGGCGAGCCGCTGGTGCCGCTTTGCCGGCCGTCGCCGATGCAGGGCAGCGCGGTGACGCCCTTCTTCAGCAGGTAGGCCGGCGCGCGCATGTTCACGACTTCGGCCGCGCCGGGGTAGCCCACCGGCCCCACGCCGCGGATCACCAGCACGCTGCTGGCGCTGATCTTCATCTTCGGGTCGTCGATGCGGGCGTGGTAGTCCTCGGGCCCGTCGAAGACCAAGGCCGTGCCCTCGAAGGCCATCGGGTCCGCCGCGTTCTCGAGGTAGCGGCCGCGAAACTCGTCGGTGATCACGCTGGTCTTCATGATCGCCGAGTCGAACAGGTTGCCCTTCAGGTTCAGGAAACCCGCCTTCTTCTTCATCGGCTTGTCGTACGCAAAGATGACCTTGCGGTCGGTGCTGAACTGGCCTTCGCAGTTCTGCGCCAGCGTCTTGCCGTTGACGGTGATCGCGTCCTTGATCTTGCCCTTCTTCACCAGCTCGGCCACCACCGCCGGCAGGCCGCCGGCGCGGTAGTACTCCTCGGCCAGGTACTCGCCGGCCGGCTGCAGGTTCACCAGCAGCGGCAGCTCGTAGCCGATCTTTTCCCAGTCGTCGTTGCTCAGCTCCACGCCGATGTGCCGCGCGATGGCATTGATGTGGATCGGCGCGTTGGTCGAGCCGCCGATCGCCGAGCAGGCGGCGATGCAGTTCTCGAAGGCGTTGCGCGTCAGGATGTCGCTGGGCTTCAGGTCCTCGCGCACCATCTCGACGATGCGCCGGCCCGTCAGGTAGGCCGCCTCCTGGCGGTCGCGATAGGGCGCGGGGATGGCCGCGGTGCCCGGCAGCATCAGGCCCAGCGCCTCGGCCAGCGAATTCATCGTGCTGGCCGTGCCCATGGTGTTGCAGTGGCCGGTGGACGGCGCCGACGAGGCCACCAGCTTCAGGAACTGCGGGTAGTCGATCTTGCCCTCGGCCATCAGCTCGCGGGCCTTCCAGACGATGGTGCCCGAGCCGGTGCGCTGGCCTTCGTGCCAGCCGTTCAGCATCGGCCCGGCGTTCAGCGCGATGGCCGGAATGTCCACCGTGCAGGCGGCCATGATCTGCGCCGGCGTGGTCTTGTCGCAGCCGGTGGTCAGGATCACGCCGTCGATCGGGTAGCCGTACAGCACCTCGACCAGGCTCAGGTACTGCAGGTTGCGGTCCAGCATCGCGGTCGGCCGCTTGCAGGTTTCCTGGATCGGGTGGATCGGGAACTCGAAGGCCACGCCGCCGGCATCGCGGATGCCTTCGCGCATGCGCTGGGCCAGCACCAGGTGGTGGCGGTTGCAGGGCGCGATGTCGGAGCCGCTTTGCGCGATGCCGATCATCGGCCGGCCGGACTGCAGCTCTTCCAGGCTGATGCCGAAGTTCATCGTGCGCTCGAGGTACAGCGCGGTCATGTCGGCATTGGCCGGGTTGTCGAACCAGGCACGCGAACGCAGCGTGCGGGCGGCGGTGGATTTCTTGCGGGACTTGCTCATGTCGTGGCGGGCGGGCGGGGGTGCGAAGGTTGTACTACAGGCCCGGTGGCATGATCGGAAGCACAAACCCGGCCCCGGAGACGCCCGATGAGCACCCCCACCGAAGACTGCCTGCCACTGGGCGCCAGCGGCCTGAAGGTGTCGCGCCTGTGGCTGGGCACGATGATGTTCGGCGACCGCACCGACGAGGCCGAGGCCGCGCGCATCGTGGCCGCCACGCGCGAGGCCGGGCTCAACGCCATCGACACCGCCGACATCTACGCCGGCGGTGAGTCGGAGCGCATCACCGGTCGGCTGATCGCCGCCGAGCGCGGCCACTGGGTGCTGGCCACCAAGCTGGCCAACCCCACCGGCCCCGGGCCCAACGACCGCGGGCTGTCGCGCCGCCACATGCTGCGCGCGGTGGAATCCAGCCTGCAGCGCCTGGGCACCGACTGGATCGACCTGCTGTACATGCACCGCGACGACGAGAGCACGCCGATGGAAGAAGCCGTGGCCACCATGGCCCAGCTGATCGCCGACGGCAAGGTGCGCTACTTCGGCGTGTCGAACTTCCGCGCCTGGCGCCTGGCCAAGATGGTGGAGCTGTGCCGGGCGATGGGCCTGCCGCAGCCCATCGCCTGCCAGCCGCCGTACAACGCGATGTCGCGGCAGATCGAGGTGGAACTGCTGCCCGCCTGCGCCCACTACGGCGTCGGCGTGGTGGCCTACAGCCCGCTGGCGCGCGGCGTGCTCAGCGGCAAGTACCAGCCCGATGCGCCGCCGCCGGCCGATTCGCGCGCGGCGCGCAACGATCGCCGCATCCTGCAGACCGAGTTCCGGCCCGAGTCGGTGCGGCTGGCGCAGCAGGTGCTGGCCCATGCGCAGGCCCGGGGCCGCACGCCCACCGCGCTGGCGCTGGGCTGGGTCTGGCACAACCGCCTGGTGCACGGGCTGATCGGCGGGCCGCGCATGCTGGCGCAGTGGCAGGACTACCTGGATGCGCTGCAGCAGCCCTTCGATGCCGAGGACGAGGCCTTCCTGTCCGGCCTGGTGGCGGCGGGCCATGCCTCCACCCCCGGCTACACCGACGCGCAGTATCCCGTCACCGGGCGACAGCCGCGCGTGGCGATTTAAAGTTACGTTGCCGCAGCAGGCGGTTCAATCGAGGAGCAGAGGATGAAGAGCAGCATGGGGTGGGTGGCGGCACTGGCGGTGCTGGCCGGCTGCGCACCCGACCAGTTCAACAATCGCGAAGCCACCGGCTTCAACGGCTTCGTGGACAAGGCGACGGTCGAATGTGCGCCGCTGTACGTGGGGCCGATGATCATCACCCGCAACTACGAGCCGCCCAACTACGCCACCGCGCAGTACGGCGTCTGGCTCGACCAGACCTCGAACCTGTACTACAAGCGCCAGTCGCCCGAGGCCTACCTGCAGAACATCGGCAACCTGTTCCCCGGCGACCGCAACATGGCGTCGGCGCAATGCCTGGTGTCGAAGCTGCCGCCGCCCGACCAGCGGCCCAGTTCGCCGCGCTGAGCCGCGCTCAGCGCACGCCCAGCTTGAAGGCGATCATCGCCCGCAGCTTGTTGGGCAGCACCGGCTTCAGCAGCAGGTGAAAGTCGTGCTCGGCGGCCTCGGTCTCGTGGCCGCCGATGGTGCTGCCGGTGATCACGATCGCCGGCAGCTTGCGGCCCGGCCAGTGGCGCCGCACCACGGCCAGCGCATCCAGGCCGGTGCGGCCCTGCGGCAGGCGGTAATCCACCAGCAGCAGGTCGGGCGCTTCGGCCGGGGCGGTGTCCAGCCAGGCCTGCAGCGTGGCCACCGTGTCGAAGTCGATGACGGTGGCGCCCCAGGCCTTCAGCAGCACCACCAGGCCCTCGCGCACCGCGGGCTCGTCCTCGACCAGCAGCATGCGCCGGCCCTGCAGCGTCAGGCCCAGCGGCGCCTGCGGCCGCACGGCCGCCGGCTCCAGCGCCCGCACCGCCTTGCCACGCGGCACCTCGAAGGAGAACACCGTGCCGTGGCCGACACGCGAGCGCACCGTGATCGGCGCTTCCAGCAGCCCCGCCAGCCGGGCCACGATGGCCAGCCCCAGGCCCAGGCCCTTGCGCTGGTGGGCCTGCAGCGGCCGCTGGCTCTGCACCTGGTAGAACTCGTCGAAGATGCGCGGCAGGCTGGCTTCGCTGATGCCGATGCCGCTGTCCCATACCTGCATCCACACCTGCATCAGCAGCTTTTGGCCGCGCGGCCGGCAGCTGACGAGCACACCGCCGTCGTCGGTGTAGCGGATGGCGTTGCTCACCAGGTTGCGCAGGATGCGCTCCAGCAGCACCGGGTCGGCATGGGCAATGTGGCGCTCGCCATGGAAACTGAGCGCCAGGCCCTTCTCGAAGGCGGTGGGCTCGAAATGCAGCTTCAGCCGCGCGAACAGCTCGCGCATGCCCACCGGCGCCGGGTTGACGTCGACGCCGCCGGTGTCGATGCGGGTGATGTCCAGCAGTTCGCCGAACAGGCCTTCCAGCGCATCCACCGATTCGTTGATGCTGTTGACCAGCGACGCCACCTCGGGGTCGTGCGTGCGCTGGCGCAGCGCCTCGGCAAACAGGCCCATCGCATGCAGCGGCTGGCGCAGGTCGTGGCTGGCGGCGGCAAAGAACTGCGTCTTCGCGCGGCTGGCGGCCTCGGCGGCGCGGCGGGCCTGGTCGGCCTCGGCCTTTTCCACCTGCAGCTGCGCCGCCAGCTTGTCGGTGTGCGACTTCAGGCGGATCACCTGGTCGAGCGCGCTGCGCTGCGCGCGGCCCATCACCAGCACGATGGCGAACAGCAGGCACAGGATGCCGGCCAGCTGCCAGTGCCAGGGCTGCGCGGTGTCGGTGGCGATGCGCAGGATGGCCGGCGCCAGCACCAGCCCGGTGAAGACAATGAACAGCCGCTGCTGCGTGGCCAGCAGCTGCACCGAGCCCAGGCAGTAGCTGACGGCGATCAGCAGCAGCGCGGTCATGTGGTACGGCGTGCCCAGGCCCCAGAACAGCCACACCGCCAGCCCCCACATCGCGGCCTGCCCCAGCACCAGCAGCTTCCAGCTCTGACGCCAGCGCAGCATCAAGGCGTCGTCGGGTTGCGCGGTGCGGCGGAAGCGCAGGTAGTGCGCCAGGCGCAGCGCCATCAGCACCGCGGCCGCCAGCATCCAGGCCAGCAGCGGCGTGCGCTGCGCCAGCGGCCAGTACATCAGCACGATCAGGCACCAGCCGACGGCGTTGCCGATCAGCGTGGCCGGCGTCTGCACGAACAGCGCCCGCACATGGTCGAAACGCCGGCTGACCGGCGGCGCGCCCTCGCCCGCCGCGGCCGGCGGGGCGGCCTGCGCGGGCAGCGTGGCGCTCATGGGTTGTCGGAGGGTTGCCGCGCGTGCTGCGCGGCCTGTTGCTGCATCTGGCTGACGGCCAGCACCGCCTGGGTGCGCGAGCTGACACCCAGCGCGCGCAGCACGGCGGCGACATGGTCCTTCACCGTCTCGACCGAGACGTTCAGCTCGCGCGCGATCAGCTTGTTGGGCTTGCCCTGCAGCAGCAACGCCAGCACGTCGCTCTGCCGCGGCGTCAGGCCCACCGATTCCAGCGACAGCGGCACGCGCTGGTACGGCGACTGGCTGCTGGGCGTGCCCACCGGGCGCATCACGTCGGGCACGGTGTCGCCTTCGACTGGCGGCGATTCCAGGCCCAGCATCATCGGCGGCACGTACAGCCCGCCGGACATGACCATGCGCAGCGCCTCGAACAGCTGATCGTTCGACGAACGCTTGGGCAC
>Ga0209369_1001363_pt1 | contig 12440 bp, 11 predicted proteins | sample EBPBio142010_DNA_FD_185865 | JGI IMG/M metagenome (GOLD analysis project Ga0209369, IMG submission 185865) | Wastewater treatment Type I Accumulibacter community from EBPR Bioreactor in Madison, WI, USA - Reactor 1_10/4/2010_ DNA (SPAdes)... | ecosystem: Engineered > Bioreactor > EBPR >... | reverse complement strand
TCACCATGCCCACGCCAAACAGCAGGCCGCCGACCAGCGCGCCCGACAGGCTGCCGCGGTTGGCCAGCTGGCGCACGCCGCTCACGTCCAGCCAGCCGGCCAGAATCAAGCCCTGCACCGCGATCAACGCTGTGGCAAACGCCAGCAGCCAGACGGAGAGCTTCTCGGCAAACTTGCCGCGCCAGAACTCGATCACCGCCGCGCGCAGGCAAAAGCGCGAGCGCTGGGCGAAAAAGCCGAACAGCAGGCCGATCACGGCCCCGCCCACCGAGAGCACACCGGCCGTGCCATGCCGCTCCACCAAGGTTGCCAAGTCGATGGTCATTTTTGATAATCAATTAGCTCTTACTAATACACGCGGGAGACATCATGCAACCAACACCGAGCCGACGCCAAGTTTTGCAGGGCTGCGCCTGCCTGGGCCTGGGCGGCTTGCTCGGCGGCCGCTGGGCGGGCTATGCCCAGGCGGCTGACAAACCGCCCGCGGCACCCGCCATGCAGGCGCTGGAGGCGGCGCCGGGCTGCTGGTATGTCGAAGGCCTGTCGGCCCTGGGCTCGCCGGCCAACCAGAACTTTATCTCCAACGCCGGCTTCATCGTCACCTCCAGCAGCGTGGTGGTGATTGACGCCCTGGGCTCGCCCGCGCTGGCCGAGCGGCTGCTGGCCGAGATCGCCAGGGTGACGGACAAGCAGGTCAGCCATGTCATCGTCACGCATTACCACGCCGACCATGTCTATGGCCTGCAGGTGTTTGCCGACCGGGGCATACCGATACTGGCGCACCAGGCCGGGCGCGAATACCTGCACGCCGACACCGCACGCCTGCGGCTGCAGGCCTCGCGCGAGGAGCTGGCGCCGTGGATCAATGACAAGACGCGGCTGGTGCCGGCCACGCAATGGGTCGAGGGGCGCCAGGAGCTGACCGTGGGCGACACGCAAATCGTGCTGCAGCCCGTCGGCCCGGCGCACACGCCGGAAGACCTGGCCGTCTACCTGCCCCGGCGCAAGGTCTTGTACGCCGGCGACCTGGTGTTTCGCAGCCGCATCCCCTTCGTCGGCCAGGCCGACAGCCGCAGCTGGATACTCTCGCTGGACAAGCTGCTGGCCTTTGACACGCAGGTCATCGTGCCCGGCCATGGCCCGGTGTCTACCGAGGCGCGCCAGGACATGCAGCTCACGCGCGACTACCTGGTCTACCTGCGCAAGACCATGGGCGCCGCCGCGCAAGAGATGACGCCCTTTGAAGAGGCCTATAAGGCCACCGACTGGAGCGCCTTCGAGCACCTGCCCCTGTTCGGCGCGGCCAACCGCATGAACGCCTACAACACCTATCTGCTGATGGAGCATGAAACGCCATGACCACGCCGCACCCCGCCAACGCCGGCACAACCCGCCGCCACGGCCTGGCGGCCATGGCCGCAATCTGCCTGGGCGGCGGCTGGCTGCCCCAAGCCCTGGCGGCCAAGGCCCAGCTGCCGCTATCGCAATCGCTGCCCGACGAGCTGGCGCGCGCCCTCAAGCAGGGCCAGCCGCTGGTGGTCATGGTCAGCCTGCACCCCTGCCCCTGGTGCGACGAGGTGCGCACCAACTACCTGGCCCCCATGCATGCGCGCGAAGGCCTGGCCGTGGTGCAGGTGGACATGCGCGGCACGCAGGTCACGCGCAACCTGCAGGGCCAGCCCAGCACGCATGACGCGCTGGTGCGCGCCTGGCAGGTGAAGGCCGCCCCAACGGTGCTGTTCTTCGGGCCTGGCGGCAAGGAGGTGGCGGACCGGCTGGTGGGCGGCTCGCCCGACTTTTATTCGGCCTACCTGGACGGCCGCCTGGAGCGGGCGCGCCAGGCCCTGGGCAAATCATGATTTACAAAATTTTGGCCTCAAGCGCTTATGTATCAAGCGCAAGCAGCTATCACATCAATAGTAAAAAGGAGACCCCATGCCACCCCTGATCCCGCAATGGCTGCTGCTCCTGGCCCTGGGCTTCGGCCCGGCCGCATCGGCGCAAGAGCCCGCCTTGTTCAAGAATGCCGACCTGAAGCTGGGCCAGCGGCTGATTGCCGAGAACAAATGCGCCGCATGCCATGCGCGCAACTGGGCCGACGATGGCAACGCCATCTATCGCCCCAAGGGCCGCATCAACACGCCAGCGCTGCTGCAAGGCATGGTCGAGCGCTGCAGCAGCGAACTGAGCCTGAACCTGTTCCCCGAAGAGGTCACGGCCATTGCCGCGGCGCTGAACCGCGAGCATTACAAGTTCCGCGACTCGCAGTAACGGGCTGCCCGGGCCGCAGCCCAGGTAGCCAATAGCCAGCCTTACTCGATCGCCAGGCGCTGCGTCTTGTTGCCCTGCTTCTTGGGCAGCGTGAGCGTCAGCACGCCGTTGTCGTAGCGCGCCTTGGCCTGGGCGGCGTCCACTTCCACCGGCAGCTGAAAGCTGCGGGCGACCGAGCCGTAGTAGCGCTCGCTGCGCAGCAGCTTCTCGCCATCCTTCTTCTGGTCATGCTGGCGCACCTCGGCGCGCAGGCTGACCACATTGCCGTCGATGGAGACGTTGATGTCCTCCTTGGGCACGCCCGGCACCTCGGCATGCACGGTGTAGGCGGCGTCGTCCTCCTTCACGTCGATCTTGATCTGGGACGGCTCGGGCAGCGCGTCGCCATGCAGCGGACGCACATAGAAGGCGGGCGCAAAGTCCTTGAGGAAATCGTCGAACAAACCGCTGCGGCTGACCAGTGCATTCATGATGAAACTCCTTCCTTGACACGATGAGATAAAGAGCCCCTGGGGGCCATCGGGCAAGCGAATCCTGCCCGTTGCAATCTATATAGGCCCCCACCCCCTGGGTTCAAGGGCACAGGGTCCAGGGGTTTGATATGGCGCAAACCCAGCCATGGGCGGGGACAATCAGCCCCATGCTTGCCGCCCTGCTCAGCAGCTTCTCCTGGCGCGCGCTGCGCCACCACCCCTGGCGCAGCGCTGCCGCCGTGGCCGCCGTCATGCTGGGCGTGGCGCTGGGCTTTGCCGTGCATGTGATCAACGCCTCGGCGCTGGGCGAGTTCAGCCAGGCGATGCGCTCCGTGGGCGGCCAGCCCGACCTGGAGCTGCGCGCCACGCGCGGCGCCCTGCCCGAGTCGCTGTATGGCCTGGTCGCCGCCCAGCCCCAGGTAGCGCTGGCCAACCCCTGGCTGGAGCTGCCGGTGCGCGCCAGCAGCGCCGCCGCGCCAGAGGGCGTGGCGCTGCGCCTGCTCGGCGCCGACACCCTGCTGCTGCCCGCCATGGCACCGGCCCTGGCGCCACGCCCGCATGCGGGCGCCGACCGCCTGGCCATGCTGGCACCAGCCACGGTATTCCTGAACGCGGCGGCGCAGCAGGCCCTGGGGCTGGCCAGCATTGACGCCAACAGCCCGGCCCTCACGCTGCACGCCGGCCTGCAGCGGCATGTGGTGCGGGTGGCGGGCGTGGTAACGGCCGGCGGCGCGCCCCTGGCCGTGATGGACATTGGCGCGGCGCAGGACTTATTTGGCCGCCAGGGCCAGCTCACGCGCATCGACCTGCGCCTGCGCCCGGGCAGCACGCGCGCGCAGCTGCAAGAGGCGCTGGCCGCCCTGCCCAACTGGCCGCCGGGCGTGCAATTTGCCGAGCCACAGGACGCCCTGCAGCGCGTGGACAGCCTCTCGCGCGCCTACCGCGTCAACCTGACGGTGCTGGCGCTGGTGGCGCTGTTCACCGGCGCCTTCCTGGTGTATTCGGTGCTGGCGCTCAGCGTGGCGCAGCGCGCGCCGCAGCTGGCGCTGCTGGCCGTGCTGGGCGCCACGCCGCGCGAGCGGCTGGCGCTGGTGCTGCTGGAGTCCGCCGCGCTGGGCGTGGTGGGCAGCCTGGCCGGCATTGCCCTGGGCACGCTGCTCGCGGCCCTGGCGCTGGCGCTGCTGGGCGGCGACCTGGGCGGGGGTTACTTCACGGGTGTACGGCCGGCGCTGCAGTGGAGCGCCCCGGCCGCCCTGGTCTATGGCCTGCTGGGCGTGGTGGCGGCCCTGGCCGGCGGCTGGTGGCCCGCGCGCCAGGCGCAGGGGCTGGCGCCGGCTCAGACGCTCAAGGGCCTGGGCGCCCAGGGCGGGCACGGCGCTCGCCCCTGGGTAGGTATTGTTTTAATAGCTGCCAGCGCTTTATTGGCGGGCGTTCCACCTGTTTTTGACCTGCCGCTTGCGGCCTATGTGTCGGTCGGCCTGCTGCTGGTCGGCGGCATGGCCCTGCTGCCCTGGCTGGTGCAGGCCCTGCTGCGACGGCTGCGGCCGCTGGCCGCGGGCAACGCCCTGGCCCTGCTGGCGCTGGAGCGCGCGCGGCGCCTGCCCGGCGGCGCGGCCGTGGCCGTGGGCGGCGTGGTCGCGGCCCTGAGCCTGGCGGTGGCGCTGACGGTGATGGTGGGCAGCTTTCGCGGCTCGCTCAGCCAGTGGCTGGACAGCGTGCTGCCCGCCCCCCTGTACCTGCGCGCCGCCGGCGGCGCCACGGGCGACGAGGCTGCCGTGTTTCCGCCAGGCTTTGCCGACGCCGTGGCCCGCCTGCCCGGCGTGGCGCGGGTGCAGGCGCTGCGCACCAGCAGCCTGCAGCTGCAGCCCGATCGGCCGGCCGTGGCGCTGCTGGCGCGGCCGCTGGGTGGCGACCCGGCCCAGGCCCTGCCGCTGGTGGGCGCGGCCCTGCCGGTACCAAAGGGGCGCGTAGGCGTGTATGTGAGCGAGGCGGTGCGCGACCTGTACGGCGCCAGGCCGGGCGCGGACTGGCCCCTGATTTCCAAGGTTTTTAGGCCTCTAGCGCAATCAGGACAAGCGCCAACAGCTATATTTTATGTAGCTGGCGTATGGCGTGACTATGTGCGCCAGCATGGTGCCATCGCCCTGGACAGCCAGGACTTCATGCGCCTGACGGGCGACGCGCGCGCCAGCGACCTGGCCCTGTGGCCCGCGCCCGGCGCCAGCGCCGATGCCCTGCAGGCCCAGGTGCTGCAGCAGGCGCGCCAGAGCCTGGGGCCGGCGGCGGCCAGCGCGCTGGCCTTCACCACGGCCGAGGCGATACGCGCACGCTCCATGGCAATGTTCGACCGCAGCTTCGCCATCACCTATTGGCTGCAGGCGGTGGCGATTGCCATCGGGCTGTTCGGCGTGGCCGCCAGCTTCAGCGCCCAGGTGCTGGCGCGGCGCAAGGAGTTTGGTCTGCTGGCCCACCTGGGCCTGACACGCCGCCAGATCCTGGCCGTGGTCGCCGCCGAGGGCGCGGCCTGGACAGCCGTGGGCGCCATCGCCGGCCTGCTGCTAGGCCTGGCCGTGGCTGCGGTGCTGGTGCATGTGGTGAACCCGCAGAGCTTTCACTGGAGCATGGATCTGGCCCTGCCCTGGGCGCGCTTGGGCGCACTGGCCGCTGCCGTCGTGGCCGTGGGCACGCTGACGGCCTGGCTGGCGGGCCGCCAGGCCGCCGGGCAGGATGCGGTCATGGCCGTCAAGGAAGACTGGTAAGCCGCACAATGCGCCCCATGCCCACCATCTCCGCCCCCCCATCCCCCAGCGCCAGCGCCTGGCTGCACCACGCCATCGCCCGCATCGAGGCCGACTACCAGCGCAGCGCCGACACGCACCTGATACCGCTGCCGCTGCCGGCCTACTCCGCCGCCGGCATCGACCTGTACCTGAAGGACGAGTCCACCCACCCCACGGGCAGCCTCAAGCACCGGCTGGCGCGCTCGCTGTTTTTGTACGCGCTGTGCAACGGCTGGGTGCGCGAGGGCTCGACCATCGTCGAGGCATCCAGCGGCTCCACGGCCGTGAGCGAGGCCTACTTCGCGCGCCTCCTGGGCCTGCCCTTCGTGGCGGTGATGCCGCGCAGCACCTCGGCCGAGAAGATCGCGCTGATCGAGTTCTATGGCGGGCGCTGCCATTTCGTGGACGGCGCGGGCGAGGTCTACGACGCCGCGCGCGCCGTGGCGGCCGAGACGGGCGGCCACTACATGGACCAGTTCACCTACGCCGAGCGCGCCACCGACTGGCGCGGCAACAACAACATCGCCGAGAGCATGTTCAGCCAGATGCAGCGCGAGCGCCACCCCATCCCAAGCTGGATCGTGGTGGGCGCGGGCACAGGCGGCACCAGCGCCACCATTGGCCGCTATGTGCGCTACCAGCAACACGCCACCCAGGTCTGCGTGGCGGATCCGGCGGGCTCGGTGTTTGCCGAATACCACCGCACGGGCGACGCCACGCTCACCGCGCCGGGCTCGCGCATCGAGGGCATAGGCCGGCCGCGCGTGGAAGCCAGCTTCATCCGCACCCTGGTCGATCGCATGGACGAGGTGGCAGACCAGGATTCGATCGTCGCCATGCGCGCCCTGTCCACGCTGCTGGGGCGGCGCGTGGGACCTTCGACCGGCACCAACTTCGTCGCCATGCTGCGCCTGGCGCAGGAGATGCGCACGCGCGGCGAACAGGGATCCATCCTGTCGCTGCTGTGCGACGCGGGCGAGCGCTACCTGCCCACCTACCACGACGCGGACTGGGTGCGGCGCTGCATGGGCGACTGCGCGGCTGCCGAGCAGCGGCTGCGGGAACAACTGGCTTGATCAACCGCCGCGCGCTGCTGGCCCTGGGCGCCTTGGCCTGGGCCGGGCCGGCGGCGGCGCTGCCTGCGCGGGCGCTGGTCTTTCCACGCGACCATGGCAGCCACCCGGACCTGCGCACCGAGTGGTGGTATCTCACCGGCCAGGCGCGCACCGGCCCCGCGCCTGGGCGGCTGTGGGGCTTTCAGATCACCTTCTTCCGATCGCGCGTCGAAGCCACGCAGAGCCTGCAATCGGCCTTTGCCGCGCGCCAGCTGATCTTTGCGCATGCGGCGCTGACCGACCTGCAGGGCGCGCGCCAGCTGCACGACCAGCGCATCGCGCGCGCCGGCTTCGGCATTGCGCAAGCTGCCGAAGACGACACCAACATCCACCTGCGCGACTGGTCGCTGCTGCGCCAGGCCACGACCGCACCGGGCGCCAGCCGCTACCAGATTCGCGCCCAGGCCGATGGTTTTGCGCTGGAGCTGGACTGCGCCAGCACCCAGCCCGTCTTGCTGCAGGGCGACGCCGGCCTGTCGCGCAAGGGGCCACAGCCGAGCCAGGCCAGCTACTACTACAGCCAGCCGCAGCTGGCGGTGACCGGCGCCATCACGCTGGGCGGGCGCCGCATGGCCGTAACCGACGCGCCTGCGCCCGACAACCGCGCCTGGCTTGATCATGAATGTAGCCAAGCGCTGATGCACCCCGATGCCGTGGGCTGGGACTGGATAGGCATGAACCTGGATGACGGCGGCGCGCTCACCGCCTTCCAGCTGCGCCGCAGCGACGGTAGCGCGCTATGGGCAGGCGGATCCTGGCGGCAGACGGGAGCATCCCATGCGCAGGCCTTCGGGCCGCAAGCGGTGCGCTTCACGCCGCTGCGGCGTTGGCGCAGCGCCAGCAGCGGCGCGCTCTATCCGGTCGAATGGCGCGTGGACACGCCCGCCGGCAGCTTTACCGTGCAGGCGCTGCTCGATGCCCAGGAGCTCGACAGCCGCGGCTCGACGGGCGCGATCTACTGGGAAGGATTGAGCCAGTTGCGCGACGCGGCGGGACATGCGCTGGGGCGCGGCTATCTGGAAATGACGGGCTATGCGCAGCCGCTGCGCCTGGTACGGCAACCCGGAAATATCGAAACATGAAAGCGCCACCTTCAGTCATGCCTCTGCATACGACCAAGAGCCCTTCAGGAGCAAGAGAAATACAGGCCATGAACAAGCGTCGCCACATTCCACTGTCCATGCCGGACCCCGACCCGCAGGCCTGCTCGCTGGCCATGCGCCTCGCCGTCTGCCAGAAAGTACCGCTCTTTGCCGAACTCGACGCGCAGCAGCTGGCGCAGGTCAACCGGCATTGCCGGGCGCAGCGCTTTGACGCCGGTGCGCCGGTCTACATGGAGGGCGATGCCGCGACGCATCTTTACGTGGTGGCGACCGGTGCCGTCAAAACCACGCGCCTTGCGGCCGATGGGCGCGAGTCCCTGATCGACCTGCTCACCCCGGGCGACTTTTTTGGCGCCCTGCCGGCGCTGGGGCAAAAGCACTACGCAGACAGCGCCACCACCTTGACGCCGGCCTGCCTGCTCGGGCTCGATGCATCCGAATACGATGCCGTGATGCATGAAATCCCGCAGGTGGCCGTGGCCACCCTGAAGGGGGTTGCGCACCGGCTGACGCAGTCGCAGCAAGCCATCCACATGCTCGCCGGCGCGCCGCTCGAGCAGCGGCTGGCCGCCATCCTGCTGGTGCTGGCCGGCAAGGTCGGCAAGCCCTGGAACGGGGCGACGCTGCTGGACGTGCCCCTGGCGCGCGAAGACCTCGCTGCCATGGCCGGCGCGGCCACCGAATCGGTCAGCCGCCTGCTGAGCCAGTGGCAGCGCGAGGGCGCTATCGAGGCGGGCCGGCGCTGGGTCGCCGTTGCCGATGCGGCGCGCCTGCGGCAGCTGCGCGACGGCATGGGCTGACCGGCACGCTAAGGCCGCGTGCGGTTGATTGACGTTTCTCATGGAGCCATCCGGCCGGCCGGCCTATGGTGAAGGCATCCCCCAACCAAGTAGTCATCAACAAGGAGAACACCATGAACCCCACGAACACCCGCACCACCTTGCGCGCCGAAGGCTTTTCCTGCCCGTCCTGCGTGACAAAAATCGAGAAAAGCGTCGGTGGCATGGCTGGCGTGAGCCAGGTCAAGGTGCACTTCGCGTCGGCGCGCATCGAAGTCGATCACCACCCCGAGACCGTCAGCGTGGACGATCTCATCGCCGCCATCGCCAAGGTCGGCTTCACGGCGCGGGCATCGGCGTTCTGACGCGGCGCAGCGGGCCGCAGCATGGCCCGCTCATTTCACCCCACAGCAGCATGCCGCCTGGCGGCGGCATGCCTCTTCTTTTGATCTCCCGACCCTGATCACGAACATGGATACCTCATGAACAACATCAATGCATGGATCAACGGCCGCTGGACGATTCCCGCCCTGTCCGGCCTGCTGATCCTGGCTTCATTCACCGCCTCCAAGGGCTACGGCGCCGCCACGGCCGGCGATCTGCTGATGGTCGCCGCCGCCATCGTGGCCGGCCTGCCCGTCGTGCGCAACGCCATCCGCGCGCTCGCCGTGCGCCACATCAGCATCGACCTGCTGGTGAGCATTGCCGCCATCGGCGCGCTGATCATCGGCGAGTATTGGGAGGCGGCGGCCGTCACCTTCCTGTTTGCCATTGGCCACGCGCTGGAATCGGCCACCTTGAACAAGACCCGCGCGGCGCTCGCCGAGCTGATTGCCGTGGCGCCGGACACGGCCATCGTCATGCGCAAGGGCGAGCAGGTCGAAATCCCCGCCGCCAGCGTCGCCATGGGCGAGGTGGTGCTGGTCAAGAACGGCGCCAAGGTGCCGGTCGATGGCGAGGTGATCGCCGGCACCGGCGCGCTCGACGAGGCGTCGATCACCGGCGAATCCATCCCGGTGGAAAAGTCCAAGGGCGACCATGTCTTCGCCGGCACCATCTCGCGCGGCGGCTTCCTGCAGGTGCTGGCCACCGGCATCGGCGCCGACACCACGCTGGCGCGCATCATTCACCGCGTGGAAGACGCGCAGGACGCCAAGGCGCGCACGCAGAAATTCATCGACAAGTTTTCGTCCTGGTACACCCCCGCCATCGTCGTGCTGGCGCTGCTGGCCGGGCTCATCAGCGGCAGCGTGGTGCTGGGCCTGACCCTGCTGGTGGTGGCCTGCCCGGGGGCGCTGGTGATCTCCATTCCCGTGTCCATCGTCGCCGGCATTGGCCGCTCGGCACGCGACGGCATCCTGATCAAGGGCGGCGAGTTCCTGGAGACCGCGGCCAAGATCGACGTCGTGGCCGTGGACAAGACCGGCACGCTGACCAAGGGCCGGCCACAGCTCACCGACGTGGTGGCGCTCGCGCCGGGCGTGGAGAAGAACCAGGCGCTGGCCTGGGCCGCGCGCGCCGAGGCGGGCTCCGAGCATCCGCTGGCGCGCCCCATCCTGGAAGCCGCCGAGAAGGCCGGCATCCCGGTGGCCGCGCTGCCCGAGCACATCGAGCCGGTCATCGGCAAGGGCATCACCGCGCGCGTCGATGGCAAGCGGGTGCTGATCGGCAACCTGGCCTTGCTGGAGCAATTTGGCGTCGCCGATACGGTGGGCGCAGACCGCGTGGCGCACGAACTCGCCACCCAGGGGCGCACGCCCATGATCGTTGCCGTGGACGACCAGGTGCTGGGCGTGATCGCCGTGGCCGACGAGATCCGGCGCGACGCCGCCGCCATGGTGGCCGCGCTGCACAAGGCGGGCGTGAAGAAGGTCGTCATGCTCACCGGCGACGTGAAGCCGGTGGCCGATGCCGTCGCCGCCGCCACCGGCATCGACGAGGTGCACGCCGGACTGCTGCCCGAGGACAAGCTCGACATCGTCGCTCGCCTGCAGCGCGCCGGCCATGTCGTGGCCATGGTCGGCGACGGCGTCAACGACGCCCCGGCGCTGGCCACCGCCGACGTCGGCGTGGCCATGGGCGCGGCCGGCTCGGCCGTGGCAGTGGAAACCGCCGACATCGCGCTCATGGGCGACGACCTGCTGAAGCTGCCCGAGGCCATCTCGCTGGCGCGGCGCACGCTCGCCAACATCCGCCAGAACATCGTGATTGCGCTGGTGACCGTCGGCTTGCTGCTGGCCGGGGTTCTCATGGGGGGCGTGACCATGGCCGCCGGCATGCTGTTCCATGAAGGCTCGGTATTGATCGTCATCGCCAATGCCATGCGCCTGCTGCGGCGTAAAACCCCGGCGCGCGCCAATCTGCCAGGCCCGCTGCGCCAAGAGATCCGGCGTTGATCAATCCGAGCGATTGATTGATGGTTGCTTGCCATGAAAACACAGCGGCCATACGCGGCAAGGTACCGTGTATGGCCGCTGCGCGGGGCACGGCGGCAGGGCCATGCATGCCTCACGTCAATGGCTGTTGCCGCCGCCGGTTCCGCGCCGCTCCAGCCAGGCAACGATCTCGCCCATGATGCCGCGGCGGAAGGCCAGCACGCAGACCACGAAGATCAGGCCGGTGACGATGGTCACCGACTCGCCCAGGGTGTTGAACCAGTCGATGGTCGTCAGCTTGGCCAGCAGCGTGCCCAGGTCGCCGATCTTGTTCTCCAGCGCCACCACCACGGCGGCGCCGACCAGCGGGCCGCTCAAGGTGCCCATGCCGCCGACCAGGGTCATCAAGACCACATGGCCCGAGGCGCTCCAGTGCACGTCCGACAGCGTGGCAAAGCCCAGCACCAGGGTCTTGAGGGCACCAGCGAGCCCGGCGATGGCGGCCGAGATCACGAAGGCCAGCAGCTTGAAGCGGTTGGTGTCATAGCCCAGCGAGGTGGCGCGCGGCTCGTTTTCCTTGATGCCACGCAGCACCTGGCCAAACGGCGAATCAATGGTGCGCACGATGAGCAGGAAGGCCAGCACCACGATCACCAGGCACACGTAGTACATGGTCAGATCGCTGGACAGATCGAGCACGCCGAACAGCTTGCCGCGCGGCACGCCCTGAAGGCCGTCCTCGCCACCGGTGAACGGCATTTGCAGCGCCGCAAAGAACAGCATCTGCGCCAGCGCCAGCGTGATCATGGTGGCGTAGATGCCCTGGCGGCGGATGGTGAACCAGCCCATCACCAGGCCCAGCAGTGCACCAGAGAGCGTGCCGATCAACAGACCCAGCTCGGGTGTGGCGCCCCAGACCTTGACGGCATGGCCCGTCACATAGGCCGCGCCGCCCAGAAAGGCCGCATGGCCAAAGGACAGCAGGCCGGTGTAGCCCAGCAGCAGGTTGAAGGCCGTGGCGAACAGCGCGAAGCACAGCAGCTTCATCACGAACACCGGGTAGGCACCCACGAAGGGCGCGGCGATCAGGCCCAGCAGCAGCAGGCCGTAACCGATGGGGGCAAATTTCTTGACGTTCATGTGGATCACCCCTCTCGGCTTACTTTTCTTTGCCGAACAGGCCGGCGGGGCGGATGAGCAAAACAATGGCCATGATGACGAACACGACGGTGGAAGACGCCTCGGGGTAGAACACCTTGGTGAAGCCCTCGATCACGCCCAGGCCCAGGCCGGTGAGGATGGAGCCCATGATGGAGCCCATGCCGCCGATCACCACCACGGCGAACACCACGATGATCAGGTTCTGGCCCATCAGCGGCGTGACCTGGTACACGGGCGCGGCCAGCACGCCGGCAAAGGCCGCCAGCGCGGCGCCGAAGGCGTAGGTCAGCGTGATCATCACCGGCACGTTGACGCCAAAGGCCTCGACCAAACGCGGGTTCTCGGTGCCGGCGCGCAGATAAGCGCCAAGCTTGGTCTTCTCG
>Ga0209369_1001360_pt1 | contig 12504 bp, 10 predicted proteins | sample EBPBio142010_DNA_FD_185865 | JGI IMG/M metagenome (GOLD analysis project Ga0209369, IMG submission 185865) | Wastewater treatment Type I Accumulibacter community from EBPR Bioreactor in Madison, WI, USA - Reactor 1_10/4/2010_ DNA (SPAdes)... | ecosystem: Engineered > Bioreactor > EBPR >... | reverse complement strand
CGGGCCGTCGTCCTATGAGTTCATGGCGGCCTTGCGCGCGCTGGGGCAGGAGGATGCGGCGTTCCAGCCCGACCGCTGCCCGGTCCTGTCGTGCAACGTGACGGAATGCGAATTGCCGGCGCTGGGCGCGGCGGCCGAGGGGCTGGTGGCGGCGGGCCCCTATTTCCGCGGGGTGCCGGGCTGGCCGGGGGCGGGGAATTTCGGGTCTTCGCACGAGGCGGCAGCGTTTTCGGCGGTGATGGAGCTGGCGCGGCTGCTGACCGGGCGCGAGGGGGCGGAGCACTGGCCGCTGTCGCAGCTTCTGGCGGGGCGGCCGGGCATCGTCGATCCGAAGACGCATCACACGGTTCTGCCGGTGATCATCGCCCGGGTCGAAGGCGGGGCGTTCCGGGCGCTGAAGCGCTGGGAGGCGGTGGCGGGCGATCCCTACCTGACGCGCAGCAGGTCCGTGCCTGCGCCGGTCTTGCGGGTGGTGTCATGAAGCGCCGGGCGATCCGCATCCCGACCCTGGGCGGGGCGCAGGCGATCATCCTGCACCGCCCGCATCCGACGGTTCAGGCGCTGGCGCGGCAACTGACGGCGATCGGGTTGCAGGTCACGCAGGCCTGGCCGGAGCTGGGGCCCGAGGCGCTGGCGGCGGATTACATCTTCTTCGACGCCGACATGGGTCATGACGGGATGTTCCCCTGGGAGGCGGGGCAGCCGCCGATCCCGATGATCGCGCTGATCGGGTCCGAGGCGCCGGGGCGGATCGAATGGTCGCTGAAGGCGGGGGCGCATGCGCAACTGCTGAAGCCCGTCGGCGACAGCGGGGCCTATTCGGCGCTGCTGATCGCGCGGGATACCTTCGACGCGCAGAAGGCGCTGTCGGCGGAAATCGCCGACCTGCGGCGGCGGCTGGACGAGCGTCAGACGGTGGTGCGCGCGGTGACGCTGCTGGCGGCGCGGGGCAAGACCGAGGCAGAGGCCTATGGCCAGCTGCGGCAGATGGCGATGGCCTGGCGGATCAGTTTCGAGGATGCGGCGGCGCGGATCGTCGCGGCGCAGGGGGGCGTGGATGACCGATCTGAGCGCGGCTGACGCCCCGCCGCAAGGGGCGATGGCGCGGCTTTTGCGGCGCAAGATGGCGCTGTTCGGGCTTGCGATCATTGCGCTGGTGGTCTCTGGCGCGGTTTTCGCGCCGCTGATTGCGCCGTTCGACCCGAACGACCAGATGTTCGACGGTCTGACGCTGGAAGGCGCGCCGATGCCGCCGGGCGGGCAATTCCTGATGGGGACCGACCTGCTGGGCCGCGACCTGTTCAGCCGGTTGCTGTACGGGGCGCAGACCTCGCTGATCATCGGGGTGGTGGCGAACGGGCTGGCGCTGGTGATCGGCACGCTGGTGGGCATCACCGCCGGGTTCTTCCGGGGCTGGATCGGCGGCATCCTGATGCGTTTCACCGACCTGATGATGGCCTTTCCGGCGCTGCTGCTGGCGATCTGCCTGGCCGCGATCTTCCAGCCCTCGCTGTGGATCGTGGCGCTGGTCATCGCGCTGGTGAACTGGGTGCAGACGGCGCGGGTGATCTATACCGAGACCTCGTCGCTGGCGACGCGCGACTTCATCGCGGCCGAGCGGACGCTGGGGGCCTCGACCGGCCGCATCCTGTTCCGCCACATCCTGCCGCATCTGCTGCCGACGATCATCGTCTGGGGGACGCTGGGGATTTCGACCACGGTGCTGCTGGAGGCGACGCTGTCCTTCCTTGGCATCGGGGTGCAGCCGCCGACGGCAAGCTGGGGCAACATCATCTTCGAGAACCAGACCTATTTCCAGACCGCGCCCTGGCTGGTGTTCATTCCGGGCGCGGCGATCATCCTGCTGGCCTTGGCCTTCAACCTGGTCGGCGATGCGCTGCGCGACGTGCTGGATCCGACGCAAAGGGGGCGCGACTGATGGCGGCCTATCTGATCCGGCGTCTGGTGCAGGCGGTGCTGATCCTGCTGGGGGTCAGCTTCATCACCTTCTTCCTGCTGTATGTCCTGCCCGCCGACCCGGTGCGCCAGATCGCCGGGCGGTCGGCGACGGCGCAGACGGTCGAGAACATCCGCGAGCAGCTGGGCCTGGATAAGCCCTTCGTGGTGCAATACGCGCGCTATCTGGGCGCGCTGGTGCAGGGCGACATGGGGCGGAGCTATCTGCAGAAGACGGAAGTGGCCGAGCTGATCCTGTCGCGGCTGCCGGCGACGCTGCTGCTGATGGTCGCGGCGATTGTCTGCGAGCTGGTGCTGGGCCTGACGATGGGGATCATCGCCGCGCTGTGGCGGGGCAGGGCGGTGGACCAGACGCTGATGATCACGTCCTTCGTCACCGTCTCGGCGCCGCAGTTCGTGGTGAGCCTGCTGCTGCTTTACGTCTTCGCGGTCAAGCTGGGCTGGTTCCCGATCGGGGGCTACGGGACATTCGCCCATCTGGTGCTGCCTGCGGTGACCCTGGGGATTCTGGGCTCTGGCTGGTATTCGCGGATGATGCGGTCCAGCATGATCGACGTGCTGCGCGCCGATTATATCCGCACCGCGCGGGCCAAGGGGCTGTCGCGCGCGCGGATCGTGCTGCGCCATGCGCTGCCGAACGCCATCCTGCCGGTGATCGCGATGATCGGGATCGACATCGGCGTCTTCATGGGCGGGATCGTCGTTGTCGAAAGCGTCTTCGGCTGGCCCGGCATCGGGCAGCTGGCCTGGCAGGCGATCCAGCGCGTCGACATTCCGATCATCATGGGCGTCACGCTGGTTTCGGCCTGCGCCATCGTGCTGGGGAACCTTCTGGCCGACCTGATCGCCCCGTTCATCGACCCCCGTATCCGACTTCGCTGAAACACCAACAGGAGAGAAACAATGAAGAACCTGCTCGCCTCGACCGCCGTGATGCTGGCGCTGGCCCTGCCCGGCCTTGCACAGGACTATTCGCCCGACCCGAACGCCAAGCCGGGCGGCACCATCACCATCACCTACAAGGACGATGTGGCGACGCTGGACCCGGCCATCGGCTATGACTGGCAGAACTGGTCGATGATCAAGTCGCTGTTCGACGGGCTGATGGATTATGTGCCCGGCACCACGACGCTGCGGCCCGGTCTGGCGGAAAGCTACGAGATTTCCGACGACGGGCTGGTCTACACCTTCCATCTGCGGCCGGGGGTCAAGTTCCACAACGGGCGCGAGATGACGGCCGAGGACGTGAAATACTCGCTGGACCGGGTGACCAACCCCGCCACCCAGTCGCCGGGCGCGGGCTTCTTCGGCTCGATCGCCGGGTTCGAGAACGCGGGCGATGGCGGGCTTTCCGGGGTCGAGGTGGTCGATCCGCAGACGGTGAAGATCACGCTGACCCGTCCCGACGCGACCTTCCTGCATGTCATGGCGCTGAACTTCTCGTTCGTCGTGCCGAAAGAGGTGGTCGAGGCCGAGGGCGCCGATTTCGGCAAGAAGCCGGTCGGGACCGGGGCCTTCAAGCTGACCGAATGGACGCTGGGCCAGAGGCTGGTGTTCGAGAAGAACCCCGACTACTGGATCGCGGGCGTCCCCTATCTGGACAGCTTCACCGTCGAGGTGGGGCAAGAGCCGGTCGTGGCGCTGCTGCGGTTGCAGAACGGCGAGGTGGACATCCCCGGCGACGGCATTCCGCCCGCCAAGTTCACCGAGGTGATGGGCGACCCGGCGCAGGCGGCGCATGTCGTCGTCGGCGGGCAGCTTCACACCGGCTATATCACGCTGAATGTCACCACGCCGCCCTTCGACAAGCTGGAGGTGCGCAAGGCGATCAACATGGCGATCAACAAGGAGCGGATCACCCAGATCATCAACGGCCGCGCGGTCCCCGCGACCCAGCCGCTGCCGCCCTCGATGCCGGGTTATACCGAAGGCTATGCGGGCTATGCCTATGACCCGGAAGGCGCCAAGGCGCTGCTGGCCGAGGCGGGGCTGGGCGACGGGTTCGAGACCGAGCTTTACGTCATGAACACCGACCCGAACCCGCGGATCGCGCAGGCGATCCAGCAGGATCTGGCGGCCATCGGGATCACCGCGAACATCCAGAACCTTGCGCAGGCCAACGTGATCGAGGCCGGGGGCGCGGGCACGGCGCCGATGATCTGGTCGGGCGGCATGGGCTGGATCGCCGACTTCCCCGATCCGTCCAACTTCTACGGGCCGATCCTTGGTTGCGCAGGCGCGGCAGAGGGCGGCTGGAACTGGTCGAAATTCTGCGACGAGGCGCTGGATGCCAAGGCCATCGAGGCCGACAGCATGTTCGACCCGTCCAAGGCCGAAGACCGGCTGAAGCTGTGGTCCGAGGTCTACATGGGGGTGATGGACAAGGCGCCCTGGGTCCCGGTCTTCAACGAGGAACGCTATACGATGAAGTCGGAACGGATGGGCGGCGAGGATGCGCTGTATGTCGATCCGGTCTCGATCCCGGTCAACTATGACTACGTCTGGGTCAAGCAGTAATGTGCAAGGCCTGCGACTACACGATCCACGGCGCGCAAGCCCATTTCGGCTGGGACAATTCCCTGCCGCCTGCGCTGCGCGTCGCGCCGGGCTCGACCATCGAGTTCCATTGCCAGGACAGTTCGGCGGGCCAGCTTGGCCCGTCGTCCACGGTGCAGAACGTCGTCGATCTGGACTTCGGCCGGATCAACCCGGTTTCGGGGCCGGTCTTTGTCGAGGGCGCGAAACCCGGTGACGTGCTGAAGGTCACGCTGGAAGGGTTCCAGCCCCGGGTCTTCGACGGCAAGGGCTTCGGCTGGACCGCCAATATCCCTGGCTTCGGGCTGCTGGCCGACCAGTTCACCGACCCGGCGCTGTGTCTGTGGTCCTATGACCCCACCAGCATGGCGCCGGCGATGTGGGGGGCTTCGGCGCGGGTGCCGTTGAAGCCCTTCTCCGGCACCATCGGCTGTGCGACTGCCGAGGCGGGGTTGCATTCCGTTGTGCCGCCGCGCCGGGTGGGGGGGAACCTCGACATCCGGGACCTGACCGCGGGTGTCACGCTGTATCTGCCGGTGGAGGTGGAGGGGGCCTTGTTCAGCGTGGGGGACACCCATGCGGCGCAGGGCGATGGCGAGGTCTGCGGGACAGCGATAGAAAGCCCGATGAACGTGGTTCTGACGCTGGATCTGGTGAAGAACCAGCCGTTGAAGACCCCGCGCTTCACCACTCCGGGGCCGGTGACGCGGCATCTGGATGCCAAGGGCTATGAGGCGACGACGGGGATCGGGCCGGACCTGATGAGCGCCGCACGGGATGCGGTTTCGGGGATGGTCGATCTTCTGACCGCGCAGCAGGGTATCTCGGCGGTGGACGCCTATATGCTGTGTTCCGTCTGTGGTGACCTGCGGATTTCCGAGATCGTCGACATGCCGAACTGGGTGGTCAGCTTCTACTTCCCCCGGGTCGTCTTCGAATGACCTTGGCGGAAGCCTTGCCAAATGCCGGGGCCGTGACGGCCCCGGACCCCGTGCTGCGGGTCGAGGGGCTGTGCGTCTCGGTCCGCACGGAGGCTGGGCTGAAGCCCCTGGTGCAGGACCTGTCCTTCACGCTGGCCAAGGGCGAGACGCTGGCGATTGCCGGGGAAAGCGGGTCGGGAAAGTCGATCACCTCGCTGGCGATCATGGGCCTTCTGCCGCCACCTGCGGTGAGGGTGACGGGGGGGCGGGTGCTGCTGGGGGGCGAGAACCTGATCGGCCTGCCCGAACCGGCGCTGCGGGCGGTGCGCGGCGACCGGATCGCGATGATCTTCCAGGAGCCGATGACCAGCCTCAACCCGGTGATGACGGTGGGCGCGCAGCTGGTCGAGGCGATCCGCGCGCATGAGCCGGTGGGCCGGGCCGAGGCCGCCAAGCGGGCGGTGGAGGCGCTAAGGGCGGTGCGGCTGTCGGAGCCCGACCGCAGGATGGGGCAGTATCCGCATGAACTGTCGGGGGGTATGCGTCAGCGGGTGATGATCGCGATGGCGCTGGCGCTGAAGCCCGAAGTGCTGATCGCGGACGAGCCGACCACGGCGCTGGACGTGACGGTGCAGCGCGAGGTCCTGGACCTGCTGCGCGACCTGCAACGGCAGATGGGGACCGCTATCATCCTGATCACCCATGACATGGGCGTGGTGGCGGAAATGGCCGACCGGGTGATCGTGATGCGGCAGGGGCGGCAGGTGGAGGCGGCGGCGACCGCCGATATCTTCATCCGTCCACAGGCCGACTATACCCGCGCGCTTCTGGCCGCGGTGCCACGCATGGGGCAGGGGGCGTCGCGGCCGCCGGTCACCGCAGAGCCGATTGCCCGGCTGGAGGATGTGGTCGTCCGCTATCCCCTGCGCGGCGGGCTTCTGGGCGGGGTGACGCGGAACGTCCATGCGGTCGAGCATGTCAGCTTCGACATCCGCCGGGGCGAGACCTTTGCGCTGGTCGGCGAATCCGGCTGCGGCAAGTCGACCATCGCCAAGGCGCTGGTCGGGCTGGCGCCTCACAGCGGACGGATCGAGATTGCCGGGCAGGCGCTGGGCGGGCTGGATGCGCAGGGCCAGAAGGCGATGCGCCGCCGGGTGCAGATGGTGTTCCAGGACCCGATGGCGGCGCTGAACCCCAGGATGCGGGTCGGAGAGCTGATCGCCGAGCCGCTGCTGATCCACGGGCTTGGCACGCCCGCCGACCGCCGTGCGAAAGCCGCCGACCTGATGGCGCGGGTCGGGCTTGAGGCGGGGCAGCTTGACCGCTACCCGCATGAGTTTTCCGGCGGGCAGCGGCAGCGCATCTGCATCGCCCGCGCGCTGGCCCTGCAGCCCGACCTGATCATCGCCGATGAAAGCGTCTCGGCGCTGGATGTCAGTGTGCAGGCGCGGGTGCTGGGCCTTCTGCGGGCGCTTCAGGCGGAGTTCGGCATGTCCTACCTGTTCATCAGCCATGACATGGCGGTGGTCGAGAATATCTCGGACCGGGTCGGGGTGATGTATCTGGGGCAGATCGTCGAACTGGGGACGCGGGCGCAGATCTTCGGCAACCCGCAGCATCCCTATACACGGCGGCTGATCGACGCGGTGCCGGTGCCGAACCCGGCGCATCAGCGCGCCGCCGCCCCGCGTCTGGCCGGAGAGGTGCCGAGCCCGCTGCACGCGCCGGGCTCTGGCCCGCCCCGCGTGCGGCTGGTCGATATCGGCGGGGGCCATCTGGTCGGGCAGGGCTGAGGCCCGCTGCCTTCAGGGGGCGGCGATGATCCGGCGGATGTCGCGGGCGGTCTGTTGCAGGGCGGTGAAGGCGGCGTAGCGCCTGTCGTGCAGGGCGGCGAGGTCCCCGGTCGCCGGGGCGAAAAGGCGCGCGGTGCCGGACATGGCGGCCATCGCTGCGGCGGCGTCGGGGTGGGTGCCGCTGGCCATCGCGCCCAGCATGGCGGCGCCGAGAAGGACGGGTTCCGGTGCCTCGGGCAGGGCGACGGGCAGGCCGGTGCTGTCGGCAAGCATCTGGCAGGCAAGGTCGCTTTGCGCGGCGCCGCCGCTGGCGATCAGGGTGGCGATGGCGATCCCCCGGTCGGCGAAGGCGTCGAGCAGCTGCCGCAACCCGTAGCCGATGCCCGTGAGGCCGGAGAGGTAGAGCCGCGCCAGGCTGTCGATGCCCCGGTCGAGGCCGAGGCCGGAGATCACCGCGCGGGCCTGCGGGTCGGCGAGGGGCGAGCGGTTGCCGAGGAACTCGGGGACGACGATCTGGTCCTCCAGCGCGCGGATCGCGGCGAGGGGATCCTGCGCCATGCGGGCGGCGTGGTCGGCGACATGGGCGATCAGCGGGCGGCCTTGCCGTGCAGCCTCTGCGGCGATTGCGGGGGCGTCGCGGTGCAGGTGGACCAGATGGTCGAGCGCGGCCCCTGCCGCCGACTGGCCGCCCTCGTTCAGCCAGAGGCCGGGCAGCATGGCGTCGAAATAGGGGCCCCAGACGCCGGGGACGGGGGTGGCGTCATGGGTCGAGGCCATCGAACAGGCGGAGGTGCCGAAGATATAGGCCAGCCGCCGGGTGGGGTCGGGGTCGCCGGGCAGGGTCACGCCCAGGGTGCCAAGGCCCCCGGCATGGGCGTCGATCAGGGCGGCGGCGACGGTGACGGTTTCCGGCAGGCCAAGATCGCGCGCGGCCATCGCGTTCAGCGGGCCAAGCGCGGTGCCGGGGGGGACGACCTCGGTTCCGATGCGGCGGAAGCCTTCGTCGGCCAGCGCGCCAAGGCCCACGGCGCGGAAGTAGCTTTCGTCCCAGCGCGCTTCATGCGCGAGGTAGGTCCATTTGCAGGTGACGGTGCAGGAGGACCGCGCCAGTCGTCCGGTCGCGCGCCAGGTCAGGTAATCGGACAGGTCGAAGAAATGCGCGGCCCTGGCAAAGCTGTCGGGCAGGTGGCGGGAGAGCCAGAGGAGTTTTGGCGTTTCCATCTCGGGCGAGATGCGGCCGCCGACGTAGTCGAGGACCTTGTGGCCGCCCGCGTTGATCTCTTCGGCCTCGGCTTGCGCGCGATGGTCCATCCAGACGATGACGTTGCGCGCCGGGTCGCCGGAGGGTCCGACGGGGATGCCCTGGCCCCGATCGCCCACCGCGACCAGCGAACAGGTGGCGTCGAAGCCGATGCCGGTGACGGTTTGCGGGTCGATGGCAGAGGCTTGCAGCGCCTCGCGCACGGCCGAACAGACCGCTTGCCAGATCTGGTCCGAGGATTGCTCGACGATCTCGCCCGGCTCCTGCCACATGGTGACGGGGTGCTTGCCCACGCCCAGCAGGCGGCCGGTGGCGTCGAACACCCCGGCCCGTGCCGATCCGGTTCCGACATCGACCCCGATCAGCATCTTACAGGTCCACCGAATTGGGCAGGATCACCAGATCGCGCACCACCACGCCCTTGCGGCGGGTCAGCATGAACAGGATCGCCTCGGCCACCTCGATCGGCTGCATCAGGCTGCCATTCGCCAAGGCCTCGTCCATCTTGGCCTTGGGCCAGTCGTCCAAGAGCGCCGTCACCACCGGTCCGGGCAGGATCGCGCCGACCCGGATGCCATGTGGGGCAAGCTGGCGGCGGATCGTGTGGGCAAAGGCCTGCACCGCGAATTTCGAGGCGGTGTAGATCGGTTCCCACACCACGGGAACGACACCGGCGATGGAGGAAGTCAGCACGATGTCACCCGTCTTCCGTTCGATCATGTGGGGGAGCACCGCATGGATCGAGCGGAAGGCCGCGTTGATGTTGAGGTTGAGCATCCGGTCCCAGGCATCGGGGTCGCCGTCCTGCACCGGGCCGCCGACATAGGCCCCGGCATTGGCGTGGAAGACGTCGAGCTGGCCGGTGAGCGCAAGGATGCGGGGCAGGATTCCCGACGCCTGTGCCCCGTCGAGGAGATCGACCTGCAGGGGATGGGCGTTGGCGCCAAGCTCTTTGCAGAGGGCTTGCAGCCTGTCCCCGGCGCGGTCGATCAGCACGACCCTGGCCCCTTCGGCCAGCATGGCGCGGGCGCATTCGAGGCCGATCCCCGAGGCCGCGCCGGTGATCGCGGCCACTTTTCCGTTCAGACGTCCGGTCATTTCGGTCTCCTTACCCCCGGCCGTGGCTGACGCGCGACTGGCGGGCCAGGCTGTCGACGATCACGGCGACGGCAAGAACGCCCCCGGTGATCATGTAGCGCAGGGATGACGACAGGTTCAGAAGCGTCAGCCCGTTGGAAATCGCCTGGATCACGATGATCCCCAGCACCGCCGACCAGGCGCTGCCGCGCCCGCCGAACAGGCTGGTCCCGCCGATCACCGCCGCCGCGATGGCGTTCAGGTTCACGTCGCCGGTGCCGGCCTGCTGGCTGGACGAGGCGAGGCGCGAGGCGGAGAGGATGCCGCCAAGGGCCGCGAGGGTGGAGCAGAGCATGAAGGCGGACAGGTAGATCTTGCGGACGTTGATCCCGGACCGCCGGGCGGCCTCCTTGTTGCCGCCGACGGCGAACATGGAGCGGCCCCATTGGGTGCGGGTCAGGCCGTAGTTCAGGATCACGGCGAGAAGCACGAAGAGGCCGAACATCACCGGCACACCCCGGCCAAGGTGCAGGTAGTAGATCGCGCCCTCCAGCGCCACGGTCAGGGCGGCGGCTTTCAGCATCAGTCGGGTCAGGGGCTGCGAGGAAAGGCCCGCCGCCCGGCGCTGCTTCATGACGGAGAGGCCGACCCAGATCATCACGGCCCCGGGGACGAGGCCGAGAAGGTAGGACGCCCAGGCGGGCAGGATCCAGAGCTGGCCGAAGCCGACGAGGGGCGAGGCGAAGGGCAGGTTGATCGAGCCGGTGGGGCCGAGGATGTAGAGCTGCAAGCCGAGGATGGCGAGAAGACCCGAGAGGGTGGAGACGAAGCTGGGCATCCCGAGCCGGTTGTAGAGCGTCGCATAGACCGCGCCGATCAGCGCGCCGGTGGCAAGGGCGGCAAGGATGGCGAGGGGCAGCGAGACCCCGGCATTGACCCAGAGGACGCCGATCATCGCCGAGGCAAGGCCGCTCATCGAGCCGACGGAAAGGTCGATCTCGCCCAGCATCAGCACGCAGACGATGCCAAGCGAGATGACGCCCACGGTGGCGCAGTCGAATAGCAGGTTCACCAGGTTGTTCGGCGCAAGGAACACCGGGTTCAGCATTGAAAATACGGTGGAAATCAGGACCAGCCCGACGATTACCGGCAGCATGCCCAGATCGCCCGACCGCAGCCGGTCGGTGAAATCCTTCAAGGCTCCGCTCAGGCTGTCGTCATGCCGGACGCGGGCATCGGCCCGGTCGAGTGTCGGTTTTTCGCTCATGCCGGTGTCCCCCCTGCTTCGGCTGCCAGCCTGTCCTGCCGACGCGAGACTGAATTCTCGCTGGCCCCGGTGATCGCGGCGACAAGGTCCTGATGCGAGGTCTCGCGCGTGAAGACACCGTTGTTGCGGCCAAGCCGCAGGACCACGATCCGGTCGGCCACGGCGCGGACGTCTTCCATGTTGTGACTGATGATGATGACGCCCAGGCCCCGGTCGCGGACGCGCTCGATCAGGTTCAGCACCTCGGCGGTCTGCGCCACGCCAAGCGCGGCGGTGGGTTCGTCCAGCATGATGATGCGGGGGTCAAGAAGCAGCGAGCGGGCGATGGCCACGGTCTGGCGCTGGCCGCCGGAAAGGGAGGCGACAGGCTCGCGGACGGAGGGGATGCGGGCGGCAAGCTCTTTCAGCAGGGTCCAGGCCCGGACCTCCATCTGCACCTCGTCCAGCCGCCAGGGCGAGAGTTCATGGCCGAGGAACAGGTTCGCCACCACGTCGAGGTTCTCGCACAGCGCGAGGTCCTGGAAGACGGTGGCGATGCCCATCTCCAGTGCCTTCGCAGGGGTATCCAGCGTGACGGGGCGGCCCATGTATTCGATGGCGCCCTCGGTCGGCTGGTGGACGCCCGCCAGCACCTTGACCAGCGTCGATTTCCCCGCGCCATTGTCGCCGACCAGGGCCACCACTTCGCCCGCATGAACATCAAGCTCGATGTCGGTCAGCGCCGAGACCGCGCCGAAGCGTTTCGAGACGCCGCGCAAGGACAGGATGCGTTCGCCCTTCGCGGGCAGTCTTTCGCGTGCCTGCATGATTTCTCCCCCATAGGATGCCCGGCCCCGATGGGACCGGGCCTGTTCATGGCTTACTGGGTGATCCCCAGCGCCTTGCAGCCTTCGGCATATTCGCCGGTGCAGATTTCTTCCGGCGTATTGATGCCCTTGTCGAAGATTTCCGCCTTGATGTTCTCGGCCGTCACCACCGCCGGGACGAACAGTTCCGAGGGGGTGTCATAGAGCGTGGTCTTGGCTTCCGGGGTTTCGCCCTTCAGGAAGGCCACCGCGACATTCGCCGCTGCCGCCGCCACGATTTCCGAAGGCTTGGAGATCGTGTTGTACTGGTCGCCCGAGATGATCAGTTGCAGCGCCGCGATGGTCGCGTCGTTGCCCGTGACCGGGGGAACCGGATCCACGCCCGCCGCCTTGAAGGCCGCGATGGCGCCGCCGCCGGTGCCGTCGTTCGCGGCGACGACGCCGACGATCTCGGCCCCGAAGCGGGTGATCTGGCCCGCCGCCCATTGCTGGGCTTCCGGCGGCGCCCAGTCGGGCGTGTCGAACTCGGCCAGGGTCTTGTAGGGCGAGGCGTCAAGCGCCGCGTCGATCCCGTCGCGGATCAGCCCGGCGGCGGCATCGGTCGGCGAGCCGTTGATCTGGAGGACCCCTGCGCCATCCGGCACGCCCTTGGCCTTCAGGTGGTCGACCAGCGACTGCGCGATGGCCTGGCCGATGCCCTTGTTGTCGAACGAGACATAATAGTCGGCCTTGGCGTCCGGGATCGGGCGGTCATAGGCGATGACCTTGACGCCCTGCGACTGTGCCAGCGTCACCAGCGCGGCGGCGGCGGCGCTGTCGACCGGGTCGAGCACGATCACCTTGGCGCCCTGCGTCAGCACCGAGTTGA
>Ga0209369_1001358_pt1 | contig 12526 bp, 12 predicted proteins | sample EBPBio142010_DNA_FD_185865 | JGI IMG/M metagenome (GOLD analysis project Ga0209369, IMG submission 185865) | Wastewater treatment Type I Accumulibacter community from EBPR Bioreactor in Madison, WI, USA - Reactor 1_10/4/2010_ DNA (SPAdes)... | ecosystem: Engineered > Bioreactor > EBPR >... | reverse complement strand
TCAGCGAAACCTCGTCGTTGGCCTGCACCGCGCCGAAGCGCTTGCAGATGCCCTGCAGCCTGACGGCCGGCGCGCTCATCGACCGGCCGCGACGCTCAGAACTTGCAGCTGTTATCCGCCATGTAGTCGGCGACCTTGATCTTGCCGGCAATGATGTCGGCCTTGGCGGCATCGACCTTGGCCTTCATGTCGGCCGTCACCAGCTTGGCGTTGTATTCGTCCAGCGCCACGTCGACGCCGCCTTCCTTCAGCCCCAGCACGGTGATGCCGGGCTTGTGGCCCATCGACACGTTGTAGACCGCCACATCCACGCGCTTCAGCATCGAGGTCAGCATCGTGCCGGGCTGCAGGTGGTTCTGGTTGCTGTCCACGCCGATGGCCAGCTTGCCGTTGTCCTTGGCCGCCTGGTACACGCCGATGCCGGTGCCGCCGGCCGCGGCAAAGACCACGTCGGCGCCCTTGGCGAACTGCGCCTTGGCCAGTTCGCCGCCGCGGCCGGGGTCGCTCCAGGCGGCGCCGGTGGTGCCGGTCATGTTGGCGAAGACCTCGGCCTTGGGGTTGCTGTACTTGGCGCCCTGTTCGTAGCCGCACTGGAACTTGCGGATCAGCGGGATGTCCATGCCGCCGACGAAGCCCACCTTGCCGGTCTTGCTGGCCATCGCGGCCATCAGCCCGACCAGGAAGCTGCCTTCCTGCTCCTTGAACACCACCGACTGCACGTTGGGCTGATTGACCACCATGTCGATGATGGCGAACTGCAGCTTCGGGAAGTCCTTGGCCACCTTCTCGATGCTGGAGGCCTGGCTGAAGCCCACGCCGATGATCGGGCTGGCGCCGCGCTCGGCCATGCGGCGGATGGCCTGCTCGCGCTGCGATTCGCTGGCGATCTCGAACTCCAGGTAGTTCTTGCCCGTCTCCTTCTTCCAGCGCTCCATGCCGCGGTAGGCGGCCTCGTTGAAGCTCTTGTCGAACTTGCCGCCCATGTCGTAGACGATGGCGGGCTGGGCGCGGGCGGCCACGGCGACGAAGGCGGTGGCCAGGGCGGCGGTCAGGGCGGGCAGAAGCTTCATGGCGGTGCTGTGGATGGCTGGCGATGGCTGCGTCTTATAGTGCAAAGCAACTCCCGCGCCCAATGGCAATGACCCTCTCCCCTGCACCGGCCATGCCCATGGTGCTGCTGCACGAGCATCTGGACGGCGGTCTGCGGCCGCAGACGCTGCTGGAGCTTTGCCGGGCGCGCGGCATCCGCCCGCCGGCCGAGGACGCCGAAGCGCTGGCCGCCTGGGTGCAGGCCAATGCCAATTCCGGCAGCCTGGGGCGCTACCTCGCGGGCTTCCAATTGACGGTGGGCGCGATGGCCTCGCTGGCGGCCTGCGAGCGTGTGGCCTTCGAGGCCGCCGAGGACGCGCTGGAAGACGGCTGCGTGCTGGCCGAGTTCCGCATCGCGCCGCTGCTGCTGGAGCCGTTCGGCCTGGCCGGCGAGGCGGTGGTCGAGGCGCTGCTGGCCGGCCTGGCGCGCAGCCGGCTGCCTTGCGGGCTGATCGTCTGCGCGATGCGCCACGAGCCGCCGGCGCACACGCTGCGCAGCGCGTTGCTGGCCGCGCGCTATGCCGGCCGCGGCGTGATCGGTTTCGACTTGGCCGGTGCCGAGGCCGGCCACCCGCCCGGCGAGCATGCCGCCGCCTATGCCGCCGCGCGCGACGCCGGCCTGGGCCTGACCTGCCATGCCGGCGAGGCCGACGTCGGCGCCCGCGTGCTGGAAGCCGCCGCGGTGGGCGCCACGCGCATCGGCCACGGCATCCACATCGTCGACGACGAGCGCAACATGGACCGGGCGCGCGAACTGGGCCTGCACTTCGAGGTCTGCCCCAGCAGCAACGTGCACACTGGCGCGGCCGCGTCGCTGGCCGCGCATCCGCTGAAGCGCATGCTGGCGGCGGGGCTGTCGGTGTCGCTGTCCACAGACAACCGGCTGATGTCGGGCGTGCGGCTCAGCGACGAATGGCGGCACGCCCGGCAGGCCATGGGCCTGGACGAGGCCGCGCTGCAGGCGATGAACCGCGCTGCGGCCGCGGCGAGCTTCATGCCGTGCGAGGCGCTCGCTGCCGCCTTGGCGAGCCCCCCAGCGGGCTGACGCTCTTCGCCACAGCACCCGGCTGCAAGCGCCACCGCGGGCTGCGGCGCCGCGACGCTCAGCCGCCCGAGATCACCGATTCCAACACCTGGTAGTGCTCGTAGTCGTTGACCTCGATCGTCCACAGGTCGCCGGCCTTCGTCGCCTTGACCTTGTCGCTGCCGCTGGTCACGGTGTTGCCGCGGAAGCTCAGCACGCGCTCCAGGCCGCCCGCGGGCTTGATGTGCACTTCGGCGTTGCCTGGTTTGCCGCGAATGACGCCGAACTCGCAGGGCGTGGACCCCATCGCCGCGTTGCCCATCGCGCACGGCAGCGGCCCGGTGGCGTGGTAGCGCGTGCCCGGCACCTTCGCGTCGCCGGCCGGCGCCTGGCCCAGCGCGGGCGCTTTCGCGGCGCCAGCGGCGCCGGTCACGCCGACGGTCAGCGCGTACGAGGCGGATTCGTTGCGCCGCGCCGCGCTGCGCATCAGGTACACGCGCAGCTTGTATTCGCCGTCGACCGGCAACGGGCCCGACCAGGCGTTGCCGCCAGATGAGCCGACGAAGATCGCGACATCGTCGGAACCCGGCGGCAGCACGTTGAAGTAGTTGGCGCCGTGGCGTGTGTCGAGCTTGACGCTCATGGTCTGCCCTGCCCTGGCGCGGACCGTGTAGTCGACGGTCTGGTCGCCCTGGATCGTGCCCTTCACCGTTGCCGACGACGCGCCCTTGGCGAACTGGATCGGCCGGGTCTCGATGGTCGTGGCGGCCATCGCCCACGCCATGCCCAAAGGCAGCAAGCCGACGGCGAGCCGGCGGACCGATCGCAAGCACCGCTGGCCGGCCGTACCACGGGCCGGAGCTGCGCTGGCGCGGGCCCAGCGCGAAAAGAAACGAAGCATCATCAACTCCTGCTACTTGTGTCCGCGCTGAATGCGAGGCGAGCGCCGCGGAACCCCCAGCGCGAATTCTCCCGAGGGGCGAGCCTGGGCAACCAGCATCCAGTTGACAGTTGGTGCGCATTCGCCACCGCTGCGGTTTGGCCCGGCGTACTTCCTCCGACCGACACTCCCCAGCTTGACACGCTCAGCGCCCGGCGCGCCAGCGGCACAGGCCCCACAACAGCAGCAGGTTCAGCGCCGGCGCCCCCACGCCCGCCGCCGCCCGAAGGGCTTCGGGCAGGCCATCGAGTGCCAGGTTCCACGGCAGGCCCAGCGGCACGAGAAACACGCCAGCCAGCGGCCCCTGCGGGCTGCCGAACCAGCCGAAGCTGCCGATCAGGAACAGCGCGAAGGCCGCCGCATACAGCGCAGCGAAGCCGATCACCGCCCAGCGGCAAAGGCGCGGACGAGCCACTTCAGAGTTGATCCATCGACTTGCCGCATGCCGCTGGCATCGCTCTTTCCTTTCTGTAGCGGGCGGTTGCCCGAACCCAGCGCGCCATGATGCGCGACCTGCGCAGCTGCCGACCAGCAAGCCGTTGACAGTCTGCCGTCGGGCCGATGGCGGCTGCGGATAATCCGCTTCAGCCGCATGGCCGCGACACGCAAAGCACCCCCCTCCATGGCCGAGGCGCCGCCCGATCCTCGATGGCAGAGCCCAGAGCTGCTGGCGCGCGGCATCGCCCGATTTTCGCCCTTCAAGGCCTGGCCCCTGCCTTCCTTGCTGCGCCTGGCGCGGGCGGGAACGGTGTCGCGCCATCCGCCGGGCGCCGTGCTGGTCCGCTACGCGCAAGCGCAGCAGGTGTTGAGCTTCATGCTGGAGGGGGCCTCCCAGGTGGCGATCACCGACGCCGGCGGGCGGCGTGTCACCTTTCTCTACGACGGCTCGACAATGGTCTACGGCCTGGCGCCGCTGTTCGACGGCGAGCCGATGCTGCACGACCTGCTCGCGGTCGACCCGGTGGTCCTGCTGCGCGTCCCCATCGCCGCAGTGCGCACCGAGCTGGCCGCCGCGCCCGCGCTGTGGGAGTCCGTCGGCGCCGAGATGTGCGCACGCTACCGGCGCAGCGCACAGCAGATGACGCGCTTCGTGTTCGACGCGCCCCGGGTGCACATGGCGGCGCTGCTGGTGGGCCTGGCCGGCCAGGGCGCCGGCGGCGATGGGCCGATCCGCATCGACATGCGCCTGCCACAGGAGAAGCTGGCCGAGATGCTGGCCATCTCACGCCAGTGGGCCACGCAGCTGATCCGCGAGATGGTCCAGGATGGGCTGCTGCAATGGCGCTACGGCCGCGTGACGCTGCTCGACCTGCCGCGGCTGCGCGCGCTGGCCGGGCAGAGCGTCGGCCTGCCGTAGCGCCCACCGGCGCTGGACGGGCCATGCCCTGCGAGGGCGTCAGCCTGGATTCGTCCCGGCGGCCGCGACCGCGCCATCCAGCGCCGTCAGCCCAGCGCCGCGCAGGCGCGCGCTGGCCTGCTCGATCGGGCCCGGCAGCCTTTTCTACAGCCGCGCACCCGGCTCACGGCGGAAGGCACCGAAATGTCCCCTCCGCTTCACACCGACCTGCCGCGGCGGCGCGCAACGCGGTGGCGTGGTCTTCGCGCTGCGCAACGAGGTGGCGGCCGGGGTGGCGCCTGCCGGTGCCCGAAGGCCAGGCGGTGCAGGCGCTGGCGGCCAGGCCGTCACGTTAGCGCGTTGGCCGCGGCCCGGCTACTTGTAGAGCACCTGCGGCAGCCAGAGCCCGATGGCCGGGAACTGGTACAGCAGGATGATCGCCACCACCTGGATGCCCATGAAGGGCAGCATGCCGGCGAAGATCTGGTTCAGTGTCACGTGCGGCGGGCTCACGCCCTTCAGGTAGAACGCGGCCATCGCCACCGGCGGGCTGAGGAACGCGGTCTGCAGGTTCAGCGCCACCAGCAGGCCGAAGAACAGCGGGTCGACGCCGAAGTTGTCGAGCAGCGGGATGAAGATCGGCATGAAGATGACGATGATCTCCGTCCACTCCAGCGGCCAGCCCAGGACGAAGATGATCACCTGGCTCAACACCAGGAACTGTGTCTTCGTCAGGTCCAGCGACATCACCCACTTCTCGACCAGCTCCTGCCCGCCCAGCAGCGCAAAGGCGGCCGAGAAGATGGCCGAGCCGACGAACAGCCAGCAGACCATCGCGCTGGTCTTGGCGGTGAGGAAGACCGATTCCTTCAGCACCCGCATGTTGAACTGCCGATAGGCCACCGCCAGCAGGAAGCCGCCGAAGGCACCGACGGCCGCCGCCTCGGTGGGCGTGGCCAGGCCGAAGACGATGGAGCCCAGCACCGCCAGGATCAGCACCAGCAGCGGGAAGAAGCTGGCCAGCAGCATCTTGAAGATCTCGAAGTGCTGGAAGCTCAGCATCGCGTAGAAGGCCACCAGCGCCAGCGCGCCGACGCCTACGCCGATCCAGTAGCCGGCGGTCGGCGCGGTGCGCTCCGGTGCGGCGGCGGAAGAGGTGGCCGTGCCGGCCGCAGCGCCAGGCTCGCGCAGGCCCCCGCTGGCCCCGGGCGGTTCGGCCAGGCCACCGGAGGACGAGCCGGGCGGCTCGGCCAGCCCGCCCGAGGAAGCTCCCGGCGGTTCGGCCAAGCCGCCAGAAGAAGCCATCGGGGGCTCGGCCAGCCCGCCAGACGAAGATCCCGGCGGTTCGGCCAGCCCACCCGAGGAGGCTCCCGGCGGCTCGGCCAGGCCACCGGACGAGGCCCCGGGTGGCTCGGCCAGCCCCCCGGACGGGGCCGTGGCGCGCTGCGCGCTGCCCGGCTCCTGCAGGCCGCCGGACACCGGCGCGGGCGGCGCATCGCCAGGGCGGGTGTTCAGGTCCCAGGCCCAAAGCGCCACCAGCAGAAACAGCACGGCCGGCAGCAGCGCCGCAGCCAATTGCTTCAGCAGGTAGCCGGTGGGCACGCCCAGATTGCGCTGACCCTTCAGCCCGGCCAGCAGGCCCGGCAGCGCACGCTTCGACACGGTGTCGGCCAGTTGCTGCAGCGCCGCCGGCATCGGCACATGGCGCTCTTCGGCCGTCAGCGGCGGCATCAGCCGCGGCTTCAGCTTGGCCAGCAGCACCACGTACAGGATGTACAGGCCGGCCAGCATCAGGCCGGGAAAGAAGGCACCCGCGTACAGCTGCACCACCGACACGCCGGCGGTGGCGCCATAGACGATCAACATGACGCTGGGCGGGATCAGGATGCCCAGGCAGCCGCCCGCGGTGATGGCACCGGCCGAGACACGCACGTCATAGCCGGCACGCAGCATCTGCGGCAGCGCCAGCAGGCCCATCAGCGTGACCACCGCGCCAACGATGCCGGTGGCGGTGGCGAAGACCGCGCAGGTGAAGAGCGTGGCCACGGCCAGTGAGCCCGGCACCCGGGCCAGCGAAAGGTGCAGGCTCTTGAACAGCCGCTCGATCAGGTTGGCGCGCTCGACCAGGTAGCCCATGAAGACGAACAACGGGATCGAGATCAGCACGTCGTTGCTCATCACCGAGAACGCGCGCTGCACCATCAGGTCCAGCGTCTGCGTGATCGCGCCGCCCGCGCTCTGGCCGCCGCTGTGATAAGCAAAGTAGGTGAAGAGCATGCCCATGCCCATCAGCGTGAAGGCGGTGGGAAAGCCCAGCATGATGGCCACCACCACCAGCGCCAGCATCATCAGGCCGTAGTGGCCGTTGGTGATGGTCTGCGCCGACAACAGCATCACCGCCGTGCCGGCGATGATGATCGCCATCAGCGTGAAGCCGAACCAGAGTTCCTTGCGGATGGTCATCGCGCGGCCCCGCCCTTCTGCGCTTCGGGCGTGACGAACTTGTCCAGCGCAGCGATGTCCTCGTCCTTGACGTGGACCATCTCCTTCAGCTTGTCGACGTCCACCTCCTCCACGTCCTGCTCGCGCGAGGGCCATGCGCCTTCGCGCAGGCACAGCACGCAGCGCACGATCTCGACCAGGCCCTGCAGCAGCAGGATGGCGCCAGCCAGCGGCACGATGAACTTGAAGGGGTACAGCGGCAACGGCGTGGCCGAGAAGGTCTTCTCGCGGATGGCCAGCGATTCGTTCGCGTAGCTCCAGCCGGCCCAGGTCAGCGCCACGATGCCAGGCAGGAAGAAAACGATGTACAGCACCAGGTCGATGGTGGCCTGGGTGCGCGGCTGGAAGAAGCCGTAGAGCACGTCGCCGCGCACATGGCCGCTCTTGGCCAGCGTGTAGGCGCCGGCCATCATGAACAGGGTGCCGTACATCATGATCTGCACATTCAGCGCCCAGTCGTGCGGATCGTTCAGCACGTAGCGCGAGAACACCTCGCCACAGATCATCAGGGTGAGCAGCACGATCAGCCAGGCGAAGGCCTGGCCGATCCAGGTGGACAGGCGGTCCACGCCGAGCAGCAGCGATTGCATCGAAGTTCCTTGGAGCCCGTTTCAAGCGACAAGGGCCGCCCCGTGGCGGCCCTTGGGCGACAGCAGCGCCTCAGCGGCGGCCGAAGTAGTGGTTGGAAGCCATCTTGAAGTCGACCATGTAGTCGTTCTGCCAGGCCGTGGCGCGCTGCGCAAAGGCCTTCTGGCTGTCGAGCACCTTCTTGAACATCGGGTTCTCGGCCGACTTCTTGGCGCAGACCTTGTCCCACACCTCGAGCTGGTTGCGCAGGATCGCGTCCGGCGTCTTGTAGAACTGCACGCCGGCCTTCTTCAGCTCGGCATAGTCCTTCGAGTTGCGGTCGATGGCTTTCCAGCTCATGTCGGCGCTGGCCGCCTCCACCGCGTAGTCGATGATCTTCTTCAGCTCGGGCGACAGCGCGTCGTACTTGGCCTTGTTGAACAGCACCTCGAACTGCTCGGTACTCTGGTGGAAGCTCTGCAGCATGCAGACCTTGGACACGTCGGGGAAGCCCAGCAGGCGGTCGGACGAGGCGTTGTTGAACTCGGCGCCGTCGATCAGGCCGCGGTCCAGCGCCGGCACGATCTCGCCGCCGGGCAGCGGGTTCACCGCCGCGCCCTGCTCGGTGTACATGTCCACCGCCAGGCCCACGGTGCGGAACTTGATGCCCTTCATGTCCTCGACCTTGGCGATCGGCTTCTTGAACCAGCCGTAGGGCTGCGTGGGCATCGGGCCAAGCAGGAAGCTGACCACGTCGATGTTCAGCGACTTGTAGATTTCCTGCAGCAGCGCCTCGCCGCCGCCGTAGTAGTGCCAGGACAGCAGCATGTTCGGGTCCATGCCGTAGCCCGGGCCCGAGCCCCACAGCGCCAGCGCCGAGTTCTTGCCGTAGTGGTAGGCCACCACGCCGTGGCCGCCGTCGAGCGTGCCCTTGGCCACGCCTTCCAGCAGCTGGAAGGCCGGTACCACCGCGCCGGAAGGCAGCACCTCGATCTTCAGCCGGCCGCCGGCCATGTCGTTGACCTTCTTGGCGAAGTCGTTGGCGTACTCGTGGAAGATGTCCTTGGCCGGCCAGGTGGACTGGAAGCGCAGGCTCACGGTCTGCGCTTTCGACACCATCGGGAAGGCCAGCGTGCCGGCACCTGCCGCGCCGGCGGCGGCCTTGCCCAGGAACTTGCGTCGTTGTGCGGGGCTCTTGCTCATGTCGAAGGTCTCCTATGCGTCAAGTGGGATGAAGATGCGGGGGCCGCACCCGTGCGGAGCGCGGCGCGAACCCCCAAATGCTAGGGAGGCGCAGCGCGTGTACGCGCTGGCGAATACCCGCGCTGCCAGGGAAAGCCCTAGGACGGCGGTCGATCAGCGCCGGCAGTCGCCGCGCCCGCGCGTGGTCACCTGCGTGACGCGGCCGCCGTTGACGGCCAGGCGCACGCACTGCTGGCTGGCGTCCTGCCACCAGAACTGCCAGAACCCGCCGCCCTGCGCACCGACGTTGTTGGTCAGCACGTAGCCGCGCTGCGGCATCACGCGATCGACGGTGCCCACGCTCTGGTTCAGCATGTCGTTGGGCACCGCGCCGCCTGAAGGCGGCCGGCCGCCGCCGCCGCGCTGCGGGCATTCGTCGGGGCGGGTGGCGATGATCTGCGACACCTGCCCGCCGTTGACCGCCACGCGCAGGCATTGCCCGCTCTGGCCGCTCCACCAGTACTGCCAGAAGCCGGCCCCGGCGGGCACGGTGTTGGACAGCTGGTAGCCGCGGCGCTGCAGTTCGCGCGCGGCCTGCGCCTCGGGCCGGTAGACCAGATCGGCCTGCGGGCTGCCGCCCCCGCCGCCCCCGCCGCCGAAGGGCGGCTGCGGGCCGCCGCCGCGCTGCGGGCATTCGGCCGGGTTGGTCGCGATGATCTGCGACACCTGCCCGCCGTTGACGGCCACGCGCAGGCACTGGCCGCGCTCGCCGCTCCACCAGTACTGCCAGTAGCCGGCGCCGGCCGCCACCGTGTTGGACAGCTGGTAGCCGCGGCGCTGCAGTTCGCGCGCGGCCTGTGCCTCGGGCCGGTAGACCAGATCGGCCTGTGGGCTGCTGCCACCCCCGCCGGACGGCGGCGGCAGGCCGCCGGCACGGTTGGGGCAGTCGCTGGGCCGGGTGGCAATGATCTGCGTGACCTGGTCGTGGTTGATGGCCACGCGCAGGCATTCGCCGCGCTGCCCGTTCCACCAGTACTGCCAGAAGCGGTTGCCGCCGGCCGATTCCTGGTTGGACAGCGTGTAGCCGCGCCAGCCCAGCTGGGCAGAGGCGTTGGCCTGGCTCTGGAACATCAGGTCGGGCATCGCCGAAGGCTGGGCGCCGGCCCCCAGGACCGCGCCGGCCAGCACGGCGCCCAGAAGCAGGTGACGAAAGCGGGCGCCGAGGGCGATCGGGTCGAGGTGCTTCATGTCGGCTGTCGGGGGTGGTTCAGGCGCTGCGGCGGGCCCACCAAAGACGATTGGCGCTGTAGGCCCGGGCATGCTCCTGCACCCAGGCCTCGCCATCAGCCAGGCTGCGCACAGCCCGACGCACGGTGCGGGCCTGTGCGGCGGCACGGGGCAGGTGCTGGTAGATCGGCTGCTGCTCGGCCGAGACCACGAAGCCGATCGGGAACGAGCGCAGCGTCGGCGGCACCCAGCGGTAGTAGTCGGCCGTCACCGGCGGCAGGGCCAGCAGGGCCTGCTGCAGATCGCTGAGCACCGCATGCGCCCCGGCGTCGGCCGCGGCCCGAAGCAGCCGGGCGCTCAGGTCAGCCGCCGTGGCCGGCAGCACCAGGCCTGTCCAGCGGGCCCGCAGCACCCCGTCGGCGTCGATGCGATAAAGGGCCGTGGCGCCGCCGCTTTCGATCTTTTCCATGGGCTTGTTGTTCGAGTTCGCCCCATTCTGCATCAGGCCAGCGCGCGGCCGATCAGGATCTTCTGCACCTCGGAGGTGCCTTCGTAGATCTGCGTCACGCGCACGTCGCGGTAGATACGCTCGACCGGGAAATCGCTGACGTAGCCGTAGCCGCCGAAGACCTGGATCGCCGCCGAGCACACGCGTTCGGCCATCTCGCTGGCGTAAAGCTTGGCCATCGCCGCTTCCTTCAGGCAGGGCCGGCCGGCATCTTTCAACGACGCGGCATGCCAGATCAGCTGGCGCGCGGCCTCGATCTGCGTGGCCATGTCGGCCAGCTTGAACTGCACCGCCTGGTGGCCGAAGATCGGCTGGCCGAAGGCCTGGCGCTCCTTGCTGTAGGCCAGCGCCGCCTCGAAGGCGGCGCGCGCCATGCCCACGGCCTGGCTGGCGATGCCGATGCGCCCGCCTTCCAGGCCCGACAGGGCGATCTTCAGGCCCTCGCCCTCCTCGCCCAGCCGGTTCACCACCGGCACGCGGCAGTTCTCGAACAGGATCTGCGCGGTGTCGCTGGCATGCTGGCCCATCTTGTCTTCCAGCCGCGCCACCGTGTAGCCGGGCGTGGCCGTCAGCACGATGAAGGCGCTGATGCCCTTCTTGCCGGCGGCCTTGTCGGTGACGGCCATCACGATGGCCACGTCGCCGTTCTTGCCGCTGGTGATGAACTGCTTGACGCCGTTCAGCACGTAGTGGTCGCCGTCGCGCACCGCCGTGGTCTTCAGCCCGCCGGCTTCGGAGCCGACGTGCGGCTCGGTCAGGCAGAAGGCGCCGAGCATCTCGCCTCGCGCCAGCGGCTTCAGGAACTGCGCCTTCTGCGCATCGTTCGCGAAGGCCATCAGGATCGAACACACCGGGCAGTTGTTGACGCTGACGATGGTGCTGGTGGCGCCGTCGCCGGCGGCGACTTCTTCCAGGATCAGCGCCAGCGCCAGATAGTCCAGGCCGGCACCGTCGTATTCGGTGGGCACCGCCACGCCGTAGCAGCCCAGTTCGGCCAGGCCGCGCAGCTGCGCCTTCGGGAAGTGGTGGTCCTTGTCCCAGGCGGCCGCATGCGGCGCGATCTGTTCCTGCACGTAGGCGCGCACCGCGTCCTGCACCGCCCGATGGTCTTCGCTCAACAACATGCTTGGCTCCCGGCGCGCCGCCTACCAGGGCAGCGGCGCACCTCCAGGGTCGAAGAAACCGCCATTGTCGGCGGGCTGCAGGCGCGCGATCAGCCGGCGCAGCGCCTGCGCGCTGTCGTCGGCCGACAGCGGGGCCTCCGGCCCGCCGATCGCGGTGCGCACCCAGCCCGGGTGCACGGCCACGCAGATGGCCCGGCCGGCCAGCACCAGCGAGGCGTCCTTGGCCACCGAATTGAGCGCCGCCTTGCTGGCCCGGTACAACCAGCGCGCGGCATGGCTGCGCAGCCCCAGGCTGCCCATGTTCGACGACACCAGCAGCACCCGGGCGCCGGGCGCCAGCGCCGGCTCCACCTGCGCCAGCACGCGCATCGCGCCGAGCACGTTGGTGCGCATCACGGTGTCGAACTCGGCCTCGGTGGGCACGTCAAAGGCGGCACGGTCCGGGCCGTAGACGCCGGCGTTGACCACCACCACGTCGAAGGCCCAGCCGTCGCAGGCCCAGGCCAGGCCCGAACTGCCGGCGGCATCGGCCACGTCCAGCCGCAGCGTGTGCGCGCCGGCGGCGGCCAGGCGCTGCAGCGCCTCGGGCGTGCGCGCGGTGGCCAGCACGGTGGCGCCGTCGGCCAGGTACTGCTGCACCAGCGCCGCGCCGATGCCGCGGCTGGCGCCGACCACCAGCACCTTCATGCGCGCGCGCCGGCCAGGCGCAGGGCCAGCCCCAGGAACAGCCCGCCGCCGGCCAGCCGCAGCCACCGCGCGGCGCGTGGCGAGGCCTGCAGCCGGCGCAGCCGCGCCGACACCGCCACCAGCCCCAGCAGGAACAGCGTGCCCTGCAGCACGAACCAGGTGCCCAACAGCAGGAAGGACGCGGTCGGGCTGGGGCTCGTGGCCGGCACGAACTGCGGCAGGAAGGCCAGGAAGAACAGCGCCACCTTCGGGTTCAGCACGTTGGTCAACAGGCCGATGCGGAAGTCCACCCAGGCGGTGCGCGCCGCCGCACCGGCCGCGACGGCGGCATCCTGCGGCG
>Ga0209369_1001348_pt1 | contig 12669 bp, 10 predicted proteins | sample EBPBio142010_DNA_FD_185865 | JGI IMG/M metagenome (GOLD analysis project Ga0209369, IMG submission 185865) | Wastewater treatment Type I Accumulibacter community from EBPR Bioreactor in Madison, WI, USA - Reactor 1_10/4/2010_ DNA (SPAdes)... | ecosystem: Engineered > Bioreactor > EBPR >... | reverse complement strand
CGACAGGATCGACCAGGCCCGCAGCGTGTCATAGAGCGGCAGGCTCTCGCCCTCTGCCGTCAGCGCCGCATCCACGGCCCGGGCCAGCGCGCCCGGCAGGTGCTTCTGCACCGCCGCGTCATAGACCGCATCGGCCCGCACCGCCGCATCGAAGCCCAGGGGCCCTGCAAACAGCCGGATCGGCGCCTTCTTCGCGGCCTGCTCCACGCCCCTTGCCGCTTCGCCCAGCCGGGTCAGCCGCTGCGGCAGATCGGGGATCACGCCGTCACGGTCCAGCCCGATGTCCAGCGCCTCGGCCTCGAAAAGCTGTGTCAGGTCGCGGTGGAAGCGCCATTCGACGAACCCGGCCCAGCCCGCAACCAGCAGCACGAAAGCCAGGATCAGCACCAGCGTGATCCCGGTCCAGCCCGCGCCGAGGTTGCGGTCGAACCGGGTCCGGCTGCCTTCCAGCACCGCCAGCCGCCGCTCCATGAAGACCTTCACGCCTGCGAACTCCGGCCCCGCCTCGCCCGCCTTGCGGATGAAGTCGCGCAAGGTCGCCGCCGAGATGTCGCGCCCGTCGAAGATCAGCCGGTGTGCCCCCGCGCCCCAGAGCGCCACATCCACCGCCCGGTTCCTGCGCGCCGTCTGGTCCAGCACAAGCCCCAGCGCATAGCGCGCGGGCTGCACGGTCGAGGGATGCACCCCCGCCCGTTCCAGATCGGCGTCGAACCGGTCCAGCGCCTCGGAGGCGCGCTGCACCAGCACCTGCGCTTCCACCCCCCGGATCGTCGCCAGTTGCCCTATCATGCGCAGGACCGGCCCCGCCGCCCGCTCATAGACCTCCGGGTCGATGACCCGCCCCCCGCGCTTGGGCGGCAGGACGGTGCGCGGGCTGTTCGGGCCATCGGTCATTGCGACGGGATCAGCCCTTCATCGACCCATTTCTTCAGGGTCTCCTCGCCCACCTCGAAATGCATCCCGTCCTCGCGGTTGTAGCCGCCGCCCCAATACCAGCCTTCATCGTTGAAATGCTCGGCCAGGATCACGAGGCCGATCTGCATCGTCCCGTCGGCAAAGGGGTCAAGCTCGCCCTGAAGGGTGATGTCGATGGCCGTCCCGAAGGAATGGTTGGAAACCGAACTGTTGGAACCGCGGATCAGCCGCACGCACAGCGCGCCGGCGGTGCCAAGCTTGGCGTAGATGTCCGGTTCGTCTTCCTTCAGCTTGGCGAAGATGCGTTCCAGACTGTCCAGCGCGGGCTTCAGCATCGTGGCCTTGATCGGGCCGATCTGCCGGGTCTCGACCAGACCCTTGAGACGCGGGTTGGTGATTCCGCGGCAGTCGGTCCCCAGATCCTCGCGCGGGCGGCCCAGCAGCGCCAGCATGGTCTTGTTGCGCGGCTGGGTCACGCCCTTGTTGAACCGCTCCCGCGCCGCCTTCATCTGCTCGGTCAAAGCTTCGGTCTCGGGCTGGTGCTGTTCGTCCTCGCCCGCAGTCAGGCTTTCCGCATCGGTCGTCGGGATCGTCGTGGTGGTCTCGGTGGTGGTCGCCACCGGGGCGCGATTGGCAAGAAGGCTCATGTCGTCGCGCAAGCGGGCGAGATCGGATTTCAGCGTGCCGATCTCGGCCTCCAGGCGGGCGCGTTGAGCGGCTTCGGCGTCGAAGGCGGCTTCCAGCCGGGTCAGCCGCAGGTCCGCCCCGCTGTCGGCCGATTGCAGCAACGTTGTCACCATCGCGAAGGCCACCGCGGCGATGATCACGCCGATGGCGACGATGATGGGGGCGATCAGGCTGTTCTGCTGCATGGCCCTCAACCTTCCCGGATCAGGACCGCAATCGCCGAGACATTGTCGGGTGCGCCGTTCTCCAGCGCCTCGCGCAGAAGCTTCTGGCAGGCCTCCTCCGGTCCCGCCGCCTCGCGCAGCAGGGTTTCGACCGTCTGCTCGTAGACGCAGCGGGTCAGGCCGTCGCTGCACAGAAGCAGGCGGTCGCCCACCGCCAGCGGCACGCTGACCAGGTCGACCTCCAGCTCCTCGCTGCCGCCGACTGCGCGTGTGACCATATGCGATTCCGGGTGGCTCTCGGCCTCCTCCGGTGAAAGCTCGCCCCGGTCGACCATTTCCTGCACCACCGAATGATCCCGTGTCAGCGGGCGTAGGTGCCCCCCGCGCAGCAGATAGGCCCGGCTGTCCCCGGCCCAGGCCACATGCGCCACGGCGCGGGCGATCAGCACTGCCACCACGGTCGCCCCCATCCGCCCCATCCCCGGCGCGCGCTGGCGGTCCAGCACCAGCTGGTTGGCCTCTTTCAACCGCGCCACCAGCGCCGGGCCGGGGTCGGCCCCGTCCGGAATCTGCGCCAGGCAGTCGATCACGATATCGGATGCGACATCGCCGTTGCCGTATCCCCCCATCCCGTCCGCCACCGCCCAGAGCGTGCCCGACGGATCGGTCAGGATCGAATCCTCGTTCCTCTCTCGCACCATGCCACGATTGGTCAGACCGGCCCCGACGGCCACCGGCAGGGCGGATCTGGCCCCCGGAATCACAGTGATCGGCGTGTTCATGGCCAAGGCCCGCCCAAAGGTGTGAATTGAATGCAGGGGCATCATAGCCTAGACTTCCCCCAGTCATAAATCCGTTTTTTGGAAGGTGGTTTGAATATGCGCAACATGCTGACCGGGCTTGCCCTCTGCGCCGCATTGCTGCCGACCGGGGCCTTTGCCCAGGACCTGTCGGAAGACGACTTGCTGAAGCTTTTCCTTGCACAGCGTGACGCCTACAAGGCCGCGGTCGAGGGCAAGACCGGGCTGACCCGGGGCCTGACGCTGGTCACCGCCGACGACGTGCAGATTTCGACCGAAGTCGAGAAGGACCCGGCGACGGTCGAAACCGCGACGGGCACGACGACCGAAGCCGCCGGCACGACCGAAGTGGCCTCGACCGCCTCGGGGACCGCCACCGAAACCGTGGTCAAGGACGCCGAGACCGCCACGCTGGTCAAGATGCCCGCCGATCTGGGGGTGAACGTCCGGATCGAGTTCGCCTTCGACAGCGCCGCGCTGGACGAGGCGCAGAAACCCAAGCTGGCCACGCTCTGCAACGTGATGAAGGACTCGGACATCCAGCTGTTCCGCATCATCGGCCACACCGACGCCTCGGGCAGCGACGCCTACAACGAACGCCTCTCGCGCCTTCGGGCCGAGGAGGTGCAGCGCTTCTTCGTCAACGATTGCGGCATCGACGCCGGGCGGCTTGAGGCGGTGGGCGTGGGCGAACGCTTCCTGCTGGAAGGCGCCGACCCCGATTCCGACCAGAACCGCCGGGTGGAGTTCCAGGCGCTGAGCTGAACGCAAGTCCGGGGTCTGCGCCCCGGACCCCCGTCGCCGCGATTGCCTGAACCGGCGGATTGTGGCATCCTTCTTCCGGATTTCTTCTTGTTCTTTCTTCATCTCGTGCGGTTGGCCTTCGCTTCAGCAAATGGGTCCCTTCATGCCTTGGTCTCGCTCTCTTGTCCTTGTCACCGTCTTCGGTCTTGTCAGCGCCTGTGACGAGCCTGTGCCTCCGCCACAGAAACCGGCTCCTGTCGTCGTTGCGCCGGTCAAGAAGCCGGTCGCCGCTGCCCCCGCGCCGGTGGTCAAGAAGAAAAAGACTGTCGACATCGACTTTGGCAGTGACGGCGGTGGCGGCGGCGGCGGCTGGAACTGAGCCATGCCCATCCGGCGCATCCTTGCGAAAGGCGGCGCGGCGGCCCTGCTCGTGGCCGCGACGTCCCTTGCCGCCACGGCGCAGGACAGCACCCTCGGCCCGTTTCCTGAAGGCCATGTCCCGGCCAGCGCCCGCAAGCTTTCGTCTGACGCCGGTCCGCGCCAGAAATACGCCATCGTCATCGGCAACCAGGCCTATTCCCACGCCCCGCAACTGCCGAACGCCTGGAACGACGCGCTGGATGTTGCCGATCTTCTCGCGGGGCAGGGCTATGACGTCACCCTGTTGAAGGATGCGTCCAAGCGCGATTTCGAGGGGCTGATGCAGCGCGTCCTCTTCGACGTCGACCGCGACACCGAAGTGCTGTTCTACTACGCGGGCCACGGTGTGCAGATCGGATCGGAGAACTACCTGATCCCGACCGATGCCCAGCTTGACCGGGTCGACGACCTGCCCTTCGAGGCGGTGTCGCTGGGCAGTCTGGTCTCGATCGTCGGCGCGCGGGCGCGCTGGCAGATCGTCATCCTCGACAGTTGCCGCAACAATCCCTTCGCCGGGCTGAAGGTGCAGGATTCGCTCGGCCCCGACCTGCGCGAGATCGAGACCGGCTTCGCCTCGCTTGCCGCGCCGGTGAACTCCTATGTCGTCTTCTCCACCTCGCCGGGCGAAGTGGCGCTGGACGGCGCAGGGCAGAACAGCCCCTTCGCCACCGCCTTCCTGCAAGCCGCCGCGCTGGGTCCGGTTCCGGTGACCGAAGTGTTCGACAGCGTCCGCCGCAAGGTCTTTGTCGAGACCGAGGGGGTGCAGGTCCCCTGGGACAGCTCGACGATGGTCGAGGAGGCGCGCATCGCCTCGGTCGGGACCACCCCCGAAACCGCCGGCCCGGTCGAGGACAACGGCACTTCGGTCGCGCGCGGCCTGACGTTGTTCGCTGCCAGCTCGGCCGAGCTGCTGCCCCTCGACGCTGCGCTGCCGACCCCGGATATCGGCATCGCCGCGTCCCTGTCCCCCGCCGTCCCCATCGGCGCGACGCTGGCGCAGAAGCTGGCCCTTGCGCCCGGCGATACCGTCGGCCTTGCCGAGCCCCCGCGCGGGGGCCGGCTGGTGCTGCTCGACGACCAGGGCCTGCAATCTGCCCCGGTCTTCCCGCTGTCGGCACCGGATCTTCAGCGTCTCGCCTTCGCCTATGTCAGCGGCCCGACCGTCACCTTGGGCCAGGACCCGGTGCTGAAGGTCCAGTTCAAGCTTGACCTGAACGGCACGCCGAAGCTGGTGCAGGTCGACCTAACCCCCGATCCCTGCGATCTTCAGGCCGCCGACCACCTTGATCCCGAGGGCGTCGGCCTCGCCCGCTTCGCCAACGAGATCGAGCCCGAGGCCGCCCTTCAGGCCTGTCAGGCCGCCGTCGCGCGCGAGCCGGAGAACGGCCGCTTCCATTACCAGCTTGGCCGTGCCTATGCCGCGCTGCGCCGCCATGACGAGGCCCGCGCCGAATGGGATACGGCCCGCAAGCTGGGCCATTCCCGCGCCTCCTATGCCATTGGCAACGCCATTCTGAACGCGGCCAGCGAAACCGGCGGTGCAGGGGCCGAGGCCGCACCTGAGGAAGCGCTCGCCTTCTACCGCGAGGGGGTGGAGCTGGGCGATCCCTATGCCTTCTACGCGCTTGGCCGCCAGATGGTGCGCTACGGCAAGACCGGGCAAGACCGCCTGCGCGGCTATGACCTGCTGATGCGCGCGCTGGAGGTCGGCCATACCTATGCGATGAACGAACTCGGCTACTTCTACCTGGACGAGGGCAGCGAGTATTACGACCCCACGCGCGGGCTGCGCTATCTGACCGAAAGCGCCGACCGGGGCGACATCTATGGCTACAACAACCTGGGTCTGGTCTACATGAATGGCCTCGGCGGCCAGAAGAAGGACGCGAAGCTTGCGCTGGAATGGTTCACCAGGGCGGCCGAGGGCGGGCATCCGAACGCACCCGGCAATATCGGCACGCTGATCGCCTCCGGCGCGCTTGGCAAGAAGGCGGACCTCGGGCAGGCGGTCGAATGGTTCGACAAGGGGCTGGAACGCGGCGACGCCAATGCCGGGGCCTATGCCGCCTACCTGATCCTGACCGAGGGCGCGGGCGGGCTGTCTCCTGCCGATGCTGCCTACCGGGCCGGTCGCGCCGCCGCCCTGCGTGACAAGAAGTCGGTCGAACGCGCCCGCAAGGTGCTGGATGCGCTTCCGGTCGAAGCCGTCGATGAGGCCGCACAGCGCCTGTTGCAGGCGCTCGGGGCCGATGTCACCCCCGACGGCGCTTTCGGCGAGGGCAGCAAGACCGCCTACCAGGCCATTGCCAGCCAGCACGGCGTCACCTCGGTGGAGACCGATCCGATCGAGCGGCTGATCGCCATCGCCCGCATCCACTGGTCGACCACTCCCTTCCGCGTCGATCTCTACTGACCCCCCGGCCTTGGACTTTGCCCGCCCGCCGCCTACCTTCAGACTTCGCGGCTTGACGACAAGGCGAAGGATATGGCCCGTCCACCCCTGCTGCTTCCCCGCCCCGAGGGGCTTTACTGCCCCGCCGGGGATTTCTTCATCGACCCGACGCACCCCGTTCCACGGGCGCTGATCACCCACGGGCATTCCGACCACGCCCGCCCGGGCCACGGCGCGGTGATGGCGACGCAGCAGACGCTTGACATCATGGCGATCCGCTACGGCGAGGACTTCGCGCAGAGCCGCCAGCCCGCCCAAGGCCCCACGCGCATCGGCGAAGTGACCGTCTCGTTCCACCCCGCGGGCCACGTCCTCGGCTCGGCGCAGATCGCGGTCGAAAGCCCGACCCAGCGCATCGTGGTTTCCGGCGACTATGCCCGCATCCCGACCCCCACCTGCGCCCCGTTCGAGCCCGTCGCCTGCGATATCTTCGTGACCGAGGCGACCTTCGCGCTGCCCGTCTTCCGCCACCCGCCGCCAGAGGTGGAGATCGCCCGCCTCCTCTCCAGCGTCGCGGCCTTCCCGGAGCGTAGCCACCTGATCGGCGCCTATGCCCTGGGCAAGGCGCAGCGGGTGATCGCCGAACTTCGCCGGGCCGGATGGGACGCACCGATCCACATCCACGGCGCGCTGCAACGGCTCTGCGACTACCACGTCGCCCAAGGCATCGACCTCGGCGACCTTCGCCCCGCGACCGAGGGGAAGAAATCCGACTTCGCCGGTGCCATCGTCATCGCGCCGCCCTCTGCCTTTGCCGCCACCTGGGCGCAGCGTTTCCCCGATCCGGTCATCGCCTTCGCCTCGGGCTGGATGCAGGTCCGCGCCCGCGCCCGGCAACGCGGCGTCGAACTGCCGCTGATCCTCTCCGACCATGTCGATTGGCCGCATCTGACCGGCACCATCGCCGAACTGGACCCCGCCGAAGTCTGGATCACCCACGGCCGCGAGGACGCCCTGATGCGCTGGTGCGAACTGACCCAGCGCAGCGCACGGCCCCTGCATCTGGTCGGCTACGAGGACGAAGCGGAATGAGCCTTGTCGCCTTCGCCACCCTTCTGGAACGGCTTGCCTTCGCCCCGCAAAGGCTGGGCAAGGAGCGCCTGCTGACCGCCGCCTTCTCCGATCTGCCGGACCCCGAGCGTGGCTTCATGCTGGCCGCCCTGACCGGCGACCTGAAGCTGCGACAGGTCACCCCCAGCCTGCTGCGGGGGTTGACAGAAATGCGAGCAGACGCTCAGCTTTTCGCATACAGCTATGATTTCGTTGGCGATCTGGCCGAGACGATTTCCCTGATCTGGCCCGAGGGCGCCCGGTCCGACCCGCCCCTGTCCGAAGTCGTCCACGAGCTTGCTGCCACGCCGAAAACCCGCCTTGCCGCGCTGATCACCGCAAGGCTGGACAGCCTCGGACCCTCGGAGCGCTACGCCTATCTCAAGCTCGCCACCGGGGCGCTGCGGGTCGGCGTTTCCGCCCGGCTTGCCCGGTCGGCCTTCGCCAGCTGGGCCAACCTGCCGCTCACCGAGGTGGAGGAGATCTGGCACGCCCTTTCGCCCCCCTACCTGGACCTTTTCGCCTGGGCCGCAGGAAGCCCGCGCCCCGAGGCCGCCGCCCGTGCGCCCTTCCGGCCGGTGATGCTGTCCACCCCGACCGACCTCGACCAGCTTTCGGCGCTGGACCCGGCGGACTATGCCGCCGAATGGAAATGGGACGGCATCCGCATCCAGGCAGTCAGCGACGGCGGCACAAGGCGGCTCTACTCCCGCACCGGCGAGGACATCAGCGCCGCCTTCCCCGATATCGTCGAGCTGATGACCTTCGACGGCGCCCTCGACGGTGAGCTTCTGGTGCGGCGCGATGGCGAAGTCGCCCCCTTCGGCGACCTGCAACAGCGCCTGAACCGCAAGACGGTGACGCCCGCGATGCTCCGCTCGCACCCGGCGGGCCTGCGCCTTTACGACGTGCTGATCTGGAACGGCGAAGACCTGCGCGACCAGCCTTATGACGCTCGCCGCGCGGTCCTGATGCAAGCCATAGCCCCGCTCGGCCCCCGCATCGACCTCTCACCGGACCTGCCCTTCGCCAGTTGGGACGATCTCGCCGCCCTGCGCGCCGATCCCCCCGCTGCCGTCATCGAGGGCGTGATGATCAAGCGCCGCGACAGCCCCTATCTGGCGGGCCGGGTCAAGGGCCCCTGGTTCAAATGGAAGCGCGACCCGCATCTGATCGACGCGGTGCTGATGTATGCGCAACGCGGGCACGGCAAGCGGTCGGGCTACTATTCCGACTTCACCTTCGGGGTCTGGAACGGCGACGAACTGGTCCCTGTCGGCAAGGCCTATTTCGGCTTCACCGATGCCGAGTTGAAAGACCTTGACCGCTTCGTCCGCAACAACACGGTGGAACGCTTCGGCTCTGTGCGCGCGGTTGCCCGCAGCAAGGTGGTGGAGGTGGCGTTCGAGGGCCTGAACCGATCCTCCCGCCACAAATCAGGGGTCGCCATGCGCTTCCCCCGGATCAACCGCATCCGCGACGACAAGCCGGCGGCAGAGGCCGACCATCTGTCGACCCTGCAAGCCATGCTGGGCGACGATTGAAGCGTCAGGCGTGGAACACGAATGACCGCATCGACACCGACCCCAGGTCGATGGCATCGGTCATGAACGTCAGCCGGTCCTGCACATCCGAGGCGCCCGCGATGGTCAGCGCGGGCATGTAGTGGTCGACCGTCGGATGGGCCATGCGCAGCAGCGTCCCCAGACCGTCACGGTCGGCCAGTGCCGCAAGGTCGCGGGTTTCCAGCTTGTCGGCAAACAATCGGTCGAACTCCAGCGCGAAATCCTGCGGCTGGCCACCAAAGCGCATGGCGCGCAGGTTGTGCACCACGTTGCCCGATCCAAGGATCAGCACCCCCCGGTCGCGCAGCTGGGACAGCGTCCGCCCGACCTCCAGCTGATGCTCCAACCCGCGTCCCATGTCGATGGAGACCTGGAAGACCGGCACCCTGGCCTGCGGATACAGGAAGCGCAGCACCGTCCAGGCCCCGTGGTCCAGCCCCCAGGTGTCATCTTCTGCCGCGTGGTGGCTGGCCAGAAGGCTTGCCACTTCGCGGGCCAGGGCCGGATTGCCCGGCGCCGGATAGTCCATCGCATACAGGGCATCCGGGAAGCCGTAGAAATCATGGATCGTCTTCGGCAGGGCAGAGACGTCGACCAGCGTCGTCCCCCGGGTCATCCAGTGCGCCGAGACCACCAGGATCGCCGCCGGTTCCAGCAGGCTTTGCCCCAGCGCCGTCCAGGTTCGGCTATACTCGGTATCCTCCAGCGCGTTCATCGGGCTGCCGTGACCCAGGAAGACCAGCGGCATCCGGGCCGAGGGCTTCAGCCGGTCGCGCAGGGCATGCAGGTCGGTGATCGCGCTCATGGTCGGTCTCCTTCGGGAAAGCGGGGCCGCCCGAACCGGACGGCCCCATTCTGTCACGCCAGCGCCGCAACCCGGGCCGAGGGCTTCAGCGCATAGGCGCCGCTGCCCAGAAGCGCGATGGCGCCCTGCACCACGGCCCAGAACAGCGGGAACTCCCAGCCGCCGCCTTCGTTCGAGAAGGTCCAGCCGTTCCCCGAATGCACCCAGGTCGCGCCCAGCAGAACCGGGATCAGCGCAAGGGCGACTGCACGGGTCGCCACGCCCAGGATCAGCGCCAGGCCACCCGCGACTTCGGCGAAGATGGTCAGATAGGCGAGGAAGCCGGGCAGGCCGAGGCTTTCGAAATAGCCGACCGTGCCGGGAATGGTGAAGACGAAGACCTTCATCAGCCCGTGGGCGATGAACAGCGCCCCGCTGGACAAGCGAAGGGCAAGCGCGGCGAAGTCGGAATTGGTGGACATGGGAAGCATCCTTTGCTGATGGCCACCCCCGGGCGGCACCTGGTTTGATGCTGCGGAAATAGCTCTTGACCTCCCTGCATGAAATGGCAGGTTTTCGGAATGACTATCCACGCTTCATTCCCAATTGCCGCATGGACCTGATCGACGAACTCAAGGCCTTCGTCGCCACTGCGCAGACCGGCTCGTTCACCGCCGCTGCCGGGCAGCTTGGTGTGTCGAACCGGCTGACCTCGAAATACGTGGCCGAGCTGGAGGCGCGGCTGGGCGTCCGCCTTCTGCAACGCACGACCCGCAAGGTCGGGCTGACCCCGGCGGGCGAGGACCTTCTGGCCCGTGCTCCCGCGCTTCTGGATGATCTCGACGACCTGATCGGCGAGGTGTCCGAAGGCTCGCGCGGGTTCGCCGGGGTGATCCGGGTCTCTGCCTCGGTCTCCTTCGGCGAGATCTGGGTGGCGGGGATGCTGGAACGTTTCGGCCGACGCAATCCGGCGCTTTCCTTCGACCTGCGGCTCAGCGACCGCCACGTCGATCTGGCAAGCGAGGGGATCGACGTCGCCTTCCGCATGGGGCGCAGCGACACCCTGTCGCTCAAGGCGCGCAGGCTGGGCGGTTTTGGTTCGCATCTGGTCGCAAGCCCCGACTACCTCGCCCGCCGGGGCACACCGCAGGACCCCGCCGCGCTGGCCGGGCATGACTGCATCATCGACACCAACCGTCGCACCCCCCGGCGGTGGAGTTTCGGAAGCGGCGCCGAGGAAATCGCGGTGACGGTGCAGGGCCGCTTTCAGGTCAACTCTGCCCGCGCGGCGGTGGAACTGGCGATCAAGGGCTGCGGTCTGGCCTATGCCCCGCGCTTCGCCCTGCGCGAGGCGCTGGCCGCCGGGCTGGTGGTCCCGGTCCTGCCCGACCATGCCGGGGAAACCAGTGCGCTCAGCGCTGTCTACCTGGAAGGCCGCGTCCTGCCCCGCAAGGTGCGCGCGCTGATCGACTTCGCCGCCGAGGATATCAAGGCTGCCGATCTTCTGTAACCAGCGCCCGGCGGTCGTTCCGGTTCAATGCGGGATGATCCGGCCCTTCGCCGCGCTTTGCCGGGCGGCGTCCAGTGCATCCTGGCCTGCGGTATCCACGGGCCGGAAAACCTCTAGCGGATCGAGGCGATCAGCCGCAGAACGTTCTCCGGCCCCACCGGCACGATCCCCGACGGGTTCAGCGTCTTGATCGAGTAGTATCCGGCCTTGATGTGGTCGATGTTCACCGTCCCCGCCACACCCGGCAGACGCAGCACCCGCTCCATATGCGCTTGCAGGCGCGGGTAGTCCGCGATCCGGCGCAGGTTGGTCTTGAACAGCCCGTGATAGGCGGCATCGAAGCGGATCAGGGTGACGAACAGGCGGATATCCGTCTCGGTGAAACGGTCACCGAACAGGAACGTTCCTTCCAGCCGCGCCTCCAGCCGGTCGAGCGTGGAGAAGACGCCTGCCACCGCCTCGTCATAGGCGCCCTGGGTCGAGGCGAAACCCGCCTTGTAGACCCCATTGTTCAGGCTCTCGTAGATCTCGGCATTCAGCGCGTCGATTTCCGCCGCCAGATCGGCGGGGTAAAGCGGCGGTGTCTCCGGCGCCAGACCGGCAAAGGCGGTGTCGAACATCCGCAGGATATCGGCGCTTTCGTCGCTGACGATGGTGCCGGTCCGGCTGTCCCACAGGATCGGCACCGTGGCCCGCCCGGTAAAGGCCGGATCGGCCTGCGTATAAAGCTCGTGCAGATGCGCCGCGCCCAGTACAGGGTCGGCATCCGTCCCTGGATAGCCGCCAAAGGCCCAGCCCTGATCGGTCAGCATCGGATTGACCACCGTCACCGGGATCAGCCCCTCCAGCCCCTTGACCTTCCGCGCGATCAGCGTGCGCGAGGCCCAGGGGCAGATCAGCGCGACGAACAGGCGATAGCGCCCCGCCTCGGCCTTGAACCCGCCGGCCCCGGTCGGGCCGGGGCTGCCGTCTGCCGTCACCCAGTTGCGGAAGGACGACACCTGCCGCACGAAGCGGCCCTGATCGTCCTTGGCCTGCACCGGCTGCCAGTTCGCCGTCCACTTGCCATTCACCAGCATGATCCGCTCCGCGTCCTTTGATACCCCGCCGCTATGCGCCGGATGTGTTCGGACGGAAAGAGCGAAGATGTGGTATCTCTTTCCCCGTTCTGTTCTGAATGCTAGGCCCGCGCGGCCTGCAAACCGTTCTCGGTCAGGATCACGTCCAGCGCGATGTCATGCGGCTGCGGGAAGATCGTCGCCAGCCGCGCCGATTGCAGCCCGATCCCGATGGTGAAGGGCCGGGGCGCCAGTGCCGCCAGCGTCCGGTCGAAATAGCCGCCACCATAGCCCAGCCGGAATGCCCCTTCGGTCCAGCCCATGACCGGAGCCAGCGAAATTTCCGGCAGCACCGCCTCGGCCTCGGGCGGCGGAACCGGGATGTTCCAGTCGCCCCGCACCATCTTCGTCTCGGGCGTCCAGCGCCGAAAGACCAGCGGCGCGGCCTTCACCTCGACCAGCGGCAGGGCGACATGCACCCCGGCCCGATGCAGCGCCGTCAAGGCGGGCCGCAGGTCGG
>Ga0209369_1001347_pt1 | contig 12682 bp, 6 predicted proteins | sample EBPBio142010_DNA_FD_185865 | JGI IMG/M metagenome (GOLD analysis project Ga0209369, IMG submission 185865) | Wastewater treatment Type I Accumulibacter community from EBPR Bioreactor in Madison, WI, USA - Reactor 1_10/4/2010_ DNA (SPAdes)... | ecosystem: Engineered > Bioreactor > EBPR >... | reverse complement strand
TGGTGCTGAACCTCGAGGTGAGCATGCTGTGGGACCGCAAGTCCGAGCTGGGCACGCCGGACGACCTGGCGACCGCACTCGCCCAGAACACCGACCTGAAGGCGCTGGTGGTGCACGGCTACCAGGACCTGGGCGCCAACTACTTCCTGTCGCGCTACCTGCTGGAACAGGTGGTGCGCACGCCGGCCGCGCGGCAGCGGCTGGGCTTCCACACCTACACCGGCGGCCACATGTTCTACCTGCGCAAGGACAGCCGGGCAGCGCTGGCCCGCGACGTGCGCAGCTTCTTCGAAACCGCGCCCTGACGGCGCAGTTTCAGCCGGGCCGCCTGCGCCTCAACTCCTGGCGCAGCCGTTGTCGGCCGGCTTGCCGGCGAAGCGGTCCTCGATCCACGGCACGTACAGCGGCAAGGACGCGCCGGGCGTGGTGAAGTGGTTCTGCGCGCCGGGCAACTGCACGCGCGTGACGTTGGCGCCCATCGCACAGCGCCGCTGGTGGTAGAGCTGGCCCATCACCGGGTTGTTGGTCACGTCCTTCGTGCCCCAGTAGATGATCACCGGCGCCAGCGGCGGCTGCGGGCCCACGCTGCCTTCGACCAGGGCCTTGATCCAGGCCGCGGGCTGTTCGGGCTGCGCCTTCAGCAGCGACCGGTAGCTGTCGCCGAAGTTGAAGCTCAGCGTGTCGGCGGCGGCGTGCATGCACTTGCGGGTGAACACCGCGTCCACGGCCTTGGCGCCGTCGTCGGTGAACAGCTCGCCCAGCTTCAGTTCGGGGAAGGCGGCCGCGGTGGCCCACATCGTCATCGCGTAGTGGGTGAAGTTGAAGACGCTGTCGGAGAAGGCCTGGACCAGGCCCTGCATCACCTTCGGCGCCGCGGCAGGTTCGGTGGCCCCTGGCGGGATCAGCACCTCCACCTCGTGCGGGGCCAGCGCCACGAAGCCTACGAAGCCCACGCCGTCGAAGGCCGTGCCGGGCCGGGCCAGGTAGTCCGTCAGGCTGGCCGCGGCCAGTGCGGCGCCGCCGCCCTGCGACCAGCCGTAGGCCACCGCCTGCTTCGCGCCGCCCGACAGCCCCAGGCTGCCAACGGCCCGCGCGGCATTGATGATGTCGCGGCCCTGCGTGGCCGCCACGGCGTACTGGTGCACGCCGCCACCGCCCAGGCCCTGGTAGTCGGTGGCGATCAGCACGTAGCCATTGCGGATGAAGCGGGCCGCCGCGGGCACGCCGAAGTCGGTCCACGAAGTGCCGCCGATCAGGTTGTATTCGTTCAGCTCCTGCGCCGGGTCCAGCACCTGCGAAGGGCCGCAGTTCTGCGCCGTGCCGGTGGTGCCGTGCGCCCAGACCACGATCGGCCGGCCCGCGGCCGGCGCCGCCCCCACAGGCGCGATGACCAGCGCGGTGGACAGCGTGGGCCGCTCGCGCGCGTCGCTGGAGCGGTAGGCGATGCGCCAGGCCTCGGCGCCGGGGATGGCCGTGGCCACTGGCTCGCGGGCCACCACCTGCCCCAGCGGGCCGGCCGCCGGCAGCCTGGCAACCGCCTGGTAGAACGGGGCCAGCGCGACCTCGGCCGCCTGGGCCGCCCATGGACCCGACAACGCCCCGAGCAGCGCCAGGCCCTGCAGCAATCTCTTCATCGAACACCTTCACGCAGGCCGCCACCGTCGGCCCTGACCTGCGCGCTCACCGCGCGCTTTGGAAGGTTCGCAGGTTCGGGCCCCGCCCTGGCGGCGATTTGCACCAGATTTCGCACACCGCCACGGCGGGCGGTGGCGTGCTCAGGCCGTCTCGGGCACCAGGAAGTCGCGGCTGATGCCGCCGCCCAGGTCGCCCACGCGCGCCAGGAACTGCGTCAGGTACGCATGCAGGCCGGTGGCCAGGATCTCGTCGATGCGGCCGTACTGCAGGTCGGCTTGCAGCCGGCCGGCACGGCGAAGCGTCTCGCCACTTTGCTGGTTGGCCACCAGCTGCAGGTTGGTGACCACCTCGTTTATGCAGGCCGCCAGCGAACGCGGCATGTCCGGCCGCAGGATCAGCAGCTCGGCCACCAGCTCGGGCCGGATGACGTTGCGGTAGACCTTGCGGTAGATCTCGAAGCCGGAGACCGAGCGCAGGATCGCGCTCCAGTGATAGAAGTCGACCTCGTGTGTTTCCTTGCCGTTGCCGGCCCCGAAGAACTCGCCGGCCAGCGCGTGGAACTTCACGTCCAGCAGCCGCGCGGTGTTATCGCCGCGCTCGAGGAAGGTGCCGATGCGGATGAAGTGCAAGGAGTCGTCCATCAGCATCGTGCCGACGGTGACGCCGCGCGACAGGTGCGAGCGGAACTTCACCCATTCGAACAGGCTGCCCGGGTCGCGCGCCAGCGCGCCTTCGCGCAGCAGGCGGTTGAATTCCAGCCAGGTCTGGTTCTGCGTTTCCCAGACTTCGGTAGTCAGCGCGCCGCGCACCGCGCGGGCGTTTTCGCGCGCCGCACGCAGGCAGGCCAGGATGCTTGACGGGTTGCTGTCGTCGCGGACCATGAAGTCCATGACGTCGCGACCGTTGAAGCCGCTGTAGCGCTGCAGGTAGGCGGGCGTCAGCTCGCTGATGCTGAGCAGGCCGCGCCAGCCCTGCTCGGTGGCCTCGGCCGACTGCGGCAGCAGCGAGGTCTCGTAGTTGACGTTCAACATCCGCGCAGTGTTCTCTGCGCGCTCCATGTAGCGCGACATCCAGAACAGGTGGTCGGCAGTGCGTGACAGCATGGTTCTTGTCCTCCCTCAGTCCTCGAGGACCCAGGTGTCCTTGGTGCCGCCGCCCTGCGACGAATTCACCACCAGCGAGCCCTCTTTCAGCGCCACGCGGGTCAGCCCGCCCGGCACCATCTGCACCTCGGTGCCCGACAGCACGAAGGGCCGCAGGTCGATGTGCCGCGGCGCAATGCCCGATTCGACGAAGGTCGGGCAGGTGGACAGGCTCAACGTGGGCTGGGCGATGTAGTTGCTGGGGTTGGCCACCAGGTGGGCGCGGAATTCCTCGATCTCGGCCTTGGTGGACGCCGGGCCGACCAGCATGCCGTAGCCGCCGGCGCCGTGCACCTCCTTCACCACCAGCTCGCCCAGGTGGGCAAGCACGTAGCTCAGGTCCTTGGCATCGCGGCACATGTAGGTGGGCACGTTGTTCAGGATCGGCTTCTCGCCCAGGTAGAACTCGACCATCTTCGGCACATAGGGGTAGATCGACTTGTCGTCGGCCACCCCGGTGCCGATGGCATTGGCCAGCGTGATGTTGCCGCTGCGGTACACGCCCAGCATGCCGGCGCAGCCCAGCGTGCTGTCGGGTCGGAAGACCTGCGGGTCGAGGAAGTCGTCGTCGACGCGGCGGTAGATCACGTCCACCCGCTTCGGGCCCTGCGTGGTGCGCATGTACACATGGTCGTCACGCACGAACAGGTCCTGGCCCTCGACCAGCTCCACGCCCATCTGCTGGGCCAGGAAGGCATGCTCGAAGTACGCGCTGTTGTACATGCCCGGCGTCAGCACGATGACGGTCGGGTCCACGACGCCGGCCGGCGCCACCGCGCGCAGCGTTTCCAGCAGCAGGTCGGGGTAGTGCGCCACCGGCGCCACGCGGTGCGCGGCGAACAGCTCGGGGAACAGCCGCATCATCATCTTGCGGTCTTCCAGCATGTAGCTGACGCCGCTGGGCACACGCAGGTTGTCCTCCAGCACGTAGTAGGTGCCGCTGCCGTCGGGGTTGGCGGCGCGCACGATGTCCACGCCGGAGATGTGCGAGTACACGCCGCCGGGCACGTTGACGCCCTGCATCTCGGGCCGGTACTGCGCGTTCTTCAGCACCTGCTCGGCCGGCACCAGCCCGGCCTTCAGGATCTCCTGGTCGTGGTAAACGTCGTGCAGGAAGCGGTTCAGCGCGGTGACGCGCTGGCGCAGGCCCTTCTCCATCTCCGTCCACTCGTGGCTGGGGATGACGCGCGGAATCAGGTCGAAGGGAATCAGCCGCTCGGTGCCGGCGCCGTCTTCGTCCTTGGCGCCGTAGACGGCGAAGGTGATGCCCACCCGGCGGAAGATCATCTCCGCCTCGTCGCGGCGGTCGCGCATCAGCTCCTGCGGCTGGGCTTTCAGCCAGCTTTCGTAGGTGCGGTAATGGTCCCGCACCTCGCTGCCGCTGATGCGCATTTCATCGAAGCTGGGTGGCATGCAAGAGCTCCTCGGATGGGCGTCAAGTTAGCAACATTCGGGCCTGCGGCTCCTGGATGCGGCGTGTGCTGACGCGCACCTCCAGGGTATGCCGGCCGCCGCCGCGGATCACGCCGCGCAGCGGCGTCACGTCGCCGTAGTCGCGGCCCAGCGCCAGGCGTACATGGCTGGTGTCGGGTACCAGGTCGTTGGTCGGGTCCAGTTCCAGCCAGCCTTCAGGCAGGCCCGGCGTGTCGGGGCAGTACACCTGCACCCAGGCATGCGAGGCATCGGCGCCGACCAGCGCCTCCTGCCCCGGCGGCGGCTTGGTCAGCAGGTAGCCGCTGACATAGCGCGCCGCCAGGCCGGCCATACGCAACGCGGCGATCATCAGGTGGGCGAAATCCTGGCAGACGCCGCGGCGCTGCTCGAAGGCCTCGATCAGCGGCGTGTCCACTTCGGTGGCCTGGGCGTTGAACTCGAAGTCGTCGTGGATGCGGTGCATCAGCGCCAGCGCCCCTTCGGCCACGGGCAGGCCGGTGTCCAGGCAATCCAGCGCATAGTCGCGCAGCGCATGCAGGCGCGGCACGTAGGGCGAAGGCTGGGCGAATTCCACCGCCGGATCGTAGCCGGCGCCGGCCTCGTAACGCAGCCGCTGGCGCACGTCTTCCCAGCGCGGCGAGGCGGCGGGCTCGAAGGCGGCGCGCGGCTGCAGCGCCACCCGGCTGCAGGCCCGCACCTGCAGCGCGCGATGCGGCTGGCTCAGGCTGAACAGCGTGCGCGCGTTGCCGTAGGCATCGCGGTCTTCCAGCCGCTGCTGCGGTACGGGCTCGATCTGCAGCGTGTGCGACAGCAGCCGCTGCCGCGCGTCCTGCAGCGGCTTCAGATAGGCCAGGTGCTGGGCCTGCGTCACCGGCGCGGCATAGCCGTAGACCGTCTCGTGCACGACTTCCAGCACCGTGGGCAGGGGCGCGTCAGACACGTTGCAGCTCGTCGCCGGTGGAGGCATGGGCAAAGAAGCGGTGGCTCAGCACGTCGGCCAGCTCGGCCCCGGCGGCCTGCAGCTGCTGGCACAGCGGGCCCAGCACCTGCAGCACCTGGCGCTCGTCGGCGCCGCGCAGCTCGTCCAGCTGCAGGCCGGCGCCTTCGGCCGGCAGCCGGGCCAGCAGCGTGGCGATGAACTCGTCGCCGCCGGGCAGCTTCTGCAGCTCGGTGCGCAGGCGGCGCAGCACGCCGGCCAGCGAGCGCGGGTTGGCGCTGTCCAGCACCACCAGGTCGGTCAGCGCCAGCAGGTCCTCGTGGCGCTGGTAGCGGGCGCGGAAGGTGATGGCGCTGTCGAACAGCTCCAGCAGCACCTCCATGCCGGCCGCATGCACCAGCGCGCCGGTGTCGACGAAGGCGGCCAGCTGCCCGCCCAGGCCGATCAGCCGCTCGAGCAGCCGGCCCACCGTCATGAAGCGCCAGCCGTGGTCGCGCGTCATGCGGTCGGTCTGCGCGCCGGTCACCGCCGCCAGCTGCACGCCCAGCCGGTCCAGCGCCAGCAGCACCTGCGGCAGCGCCGGCACCGCCGGCGGCGTGCCCTGGCGCAGCGCCAGCACGTGCGTGCTCATCGCCCGCACCACGCCCCATTGTTCGGTGGACAGCCGCTCGCGCAGCGCCTGCGCGGCACGTTCCAGCGCGCCCAGGTTGAAGGCGATGCTGTTGGCGGCCGGGTCGGCCAGTGCGCCCAGCAGCGCGCGCTCGAACAGGTGCGGCGCGCGGTTCAGCGTCGGCGCGCCCCAGGGCGCCAGGCCCGTGCGTACGGCCAGGTCGGACAGCGCCTCGCGCAGCGTCTCGGGCGCGTCCTCGTCGGTGTCGATCAGCATCAGTACCGTGCGCGCCAGCCGCACCAGCAGCTCGGTGCGCTCGGTGTAGCGGCCCAGCCAGAACAGGTTTTCGGCCGTGCGGCTGGACACCGGCGGCCGCCGCGCGGCGATGTCGTCCACGCTCAGCCGCGTCGGCAGCATCGAGAAGCTGTCCACCGGGCCGTCGGTCAGCACCCAGGTGTCCAGGCTGGAGCCGCCGCGCTGCATCGACACGCTCAGCTCTTCGGCCTTGGCCACGCGCGTCATGCCTCCGGGCAGCACGTGCCAGCGGCCGCCTTCTTCCCCAATGGCGTACACGCGCACCATCGCGGGGCGCGCCAGCATGGTGCCGGCCTGCCAGACCGGTGCACGCGAGAAGCGCACCCGCTCGGTCACCGTCCAGGCATCGGGGTCGTCGTCGATGTGCACCTCGCCGGGCCGCACGATGGTCGACACCCGGCCGGCGCGCGGGAAGGCGCTGCGCACGATCTTGTCGTCGAGCCGGGTGCGCACGTCGTGCCAGGCGGCGGCCTCGCCACACCACCAGGTGGGCAGCGCCGGCAGCAGCAGTTCCTGGCGCAGCAGGCGCCGCGCGATGGCCGGCAGAAAGCCCTGGATCGCCGGCGATTCGAGGAAGCCGTTGCCCAGCGCATTGGCCATCACCACGTGGCCCGAGCGCACCGCCTGCAACAGGCCGGGCACGCCCAGCGCCGAATCGGGCCGCAGTTCCAGCGGGTCGCACCAGTCGTCGTCCAGCCGGCGCAGCAGGCCGTGCACCGGCTCCAGGCCTTCCACGGTCTTAAGGAACAGGCGCTGCTCGCGCACCACCAGGTCGCCGCCCTCGACCAGCGGCAGGCCCAGGTAGCGCGCCAGGTAGGCATGCTCGAAGTAGGTCTCGCTGTAGGGCCCCGGCGTCAGCAGCACCACGCGCGGCGGCGCGCCGCCGGCCACCTGCCGGGCGGGCTGCTCGATGGCGTCCAGCAGCCGCCGGTAGCTGCTGGCGATGTGCTGCACGCGCAGCTCGCGGAAGGCATCGGGAAACTGCCGCGACACCACCAGCCGGTTGTGCAGCACGTAGCCCAGGCCCGAAGGGTTCTGGCTGCGGCAGCCCAGCACCTGCCACTGGCCGCTGGGCGCGCGGACCAGGTCGAAGGCCACCAGGTGCAGGCGCAGCCCACTGGCAGGCTCCACGCCGTGCATCGAGCGCAGGTAGCCCGGGTGGCGCAACAGCAGCGCCGGCGGGAACAGGCCCTCGTGCAGCATGCGCTGCGGGCCATAGGCATCGGCCAGCATGGCCTGCATCAGCTGCGCGCGCTGCACCACGCCGGCCTCGATGGCGGCCCAATCGGCGCTGTCGATGATCAGCGGCAGCAGCTCCAGCGACCAGGGCCGCGGCGCGGCGCCCTGCTCGCCGAAGACGTTGTGGGTGATGCCGTCGCGGCGGATCTGCCGCGCCACCTGGGCCACGCCGCGGTCCAGCTGCTCGGCCAGGCCGATGTTGGGCGCCGGCTCGGGCAGCCAGCGCGCAAACTGGCGCCAGGCCTCGCGCAGGCGGCTGTCGCCGTGGCGCAGCTCGTCCCACAGCCCGGGCTCCATGCCGGGGCTGCGCTGCAGCAGCCCGGCCCAGGCCGCCAGACCCGGCTCGCGCGCGTCGTCGCCCGCAAAGGGCAGCAACGTCTGGCTCTGGGTCTGGCTCTGCGGCACGGTCAGCGCTGACGCAAATCGAGCGTGAAGGGGAATTCGAGGCTGGCCTGCGCCGGCTGCACCTTCATCTGCCCCGGCGTGTGGCCCATGCGGATGAAGCGGGCCAGGCGCCGGCTTTCGGCCGTGTAGGCATTGACGGGGAAGTCCTCGTAGCTCAGACCGCCGGGGTGCGCCACGTGGTACTGGCAGCCGCCCATCGAGCGCTGCTGCCAGTTGTCGACGATGTCGAAGGTCAGCGGCGCATGCACGCCGATGGTCGGGTGCAGCGCCGACGGCGGCTGCCAGGCGCGGTAGCGCACGCCGCAGACGAACTCGCCGACACGGCCGGTGGGCTGCAGCGGCAGCGCCTGGCCGTTGGCGGTGACGATGTGGCGGTTGCCGTTCAGGCCAGTGACCTTGACCTCCAGCCGCTCCAGCGACGAATCGACATAGCGCGCGGTGCCGCCGGGTGCGCCCTCCTCGCCCATCACGTGCCAGGGTTCCAGCGCAGTGCGGATGCTCAAGGCCACGCCCATCGTCGACACCTCGCCGATCAGCGGGAAGCGGAACTCCAAATGCGGCGCGAACCATTCGTCGTCGAAGGCATAACCGGCCTGGCGCAGCTCGGCCATGACGTCGGCGAAGTCCATCTGCACGAAGGTGGGCAGCAGGAAGCGGTCATGCAGGCCGGTGCCCCAGCGCGTCATGCGCGTCGTGCCGTGGCCGCGGTAGGGCTCGCGCCAGAACCACGCCAGCAGCGCGCGCAGCAGCAGCTGCTGCGCCAGGCTCATGCGCGCATGCGGCGGCATCTCGAAGGCGCGCAGCTCCAGCAGGCCCAGCCGGCCGGTGGGGCCGTCGGGCGAGTACATCTTGTCGATGCAGAACTCGCTGCGGTGCGTGTTGCCGGTGACATCGATCAGCAGGTTGCGCAAGGACCGGTCGATGAGCCAGGGCGGCACGCTGTGGTGCAGCGCCAGCTGCCGCTCCAGCTCGGCGAAGGCGATCTCGATCTCGTAGACCTGGTCGTTGCGCGCCTCGTCGATGCGCGGCGCCTGGCTGGTGGGGCCGATGAACATGCCGCTGAACAGGTAGCTCAGCGACGGGTGGTTGTGCCAGTAGGTGAGCAGGCTGGCCAGCACGTCCGGCCGGCGCAGGAAGGGGCTGTCGGCCGGCGTGGCGCCGCCCAGCACGAAGTGGTTGCCGCCGCCGGTGCCGGTGTGGCGGCCGTCGAGCATGAACTTCTCGGTGGACAGCCGCGTGCGGTGCGCCGCGTCGTACAGGAACTCGGTGTGGTCGACCAGCTGCTCCCAGTTCGACGCCGGGTGGATGTTGACCTCGATCACACCGGGGTCCGGCGTCACCTGCAGGATCTTCAGCCGCGGGTCGCGCGGCGGCGGGTAGCCCTCCAGCACCACCTTCATCTTCAGGTGGGCAGCGGTGGCCTCGACGGCCGCCAGCAGTTCGAGGTAGTCCTCAAGGTGCTTCAGCGGCGGCAGGAAGACGTAGAGCACGCCGCTCTTGCCGCCGTGCTCCTTCTCGGCCTTGGGGCCATTGGCGCGCTGCGGGTCGCGCACCTCGACGCACAGCGCGGTGCGCGTCAGCCAGTGGGCGGATTCGAAGCGGTTCGGGTAGGTGTCGGCCGACTTGGCCGGCGCGGTCTCGGGCAGGTGCACCGGGCCACCGTCGCCACCCTCGCCGCCGGGCGCGCCGCCAGCACCCAGGCCGGCCTCGCTGTCCAGGTCCTGCGGCCAGGGCTGGTTCTGCAGCGCCACCACGCCGCCTTCGGCAAAGCCGCCGCCGGGCTGGCGTGCGCCGTAGCCGCCGGGCACGCCGTACTGCGCGCGCAGCGTGGCCGCCTGCGGCAGCGGCCGCATCGGGTTGAACGGGTCCTGCGTGATCAGCTGCTGGCCTTCACCCGGCGCGGCCCAGGGCAGCGAATCCAGCGGCAGCCGATAGCCCATCGGCGAATCGCCGGGCATCAGGTAAAGCCGCTCGTCGCGCATGAACCACGGGCCGGTCATCCATTGCGGGCCCGAGGTAGGGGTGTGCCATTCGCGCTTCAGCGGCAGCAGGTAGCCGACCACGGCATCGAGCCCCTGCGTGAAGACGCGGCGCAGGCGCGCGCGCTCCATCTCGTCGTCGAGCTTGCTCTCGAAGGGGTCGACGTTCACCGGCAGCCGGCGCTCGCGCCACAGGTAGTACCAGGTGTCCTCGTAGCCGGGCTGCACGTACTTGGCGTCCAGCCCCAGGCGGGCCGTCAGCTCGGCGATGAAGGCCTGGGCGTCCTGCGTGGTGTAGTGATGCGGCTCGCGCTCGTCGGCAAACAGCGACGGGTCGTGCCAGCAGGGCTGGCCGTCGGCACGCCAGCCCACGGTGAGCGCCCAGCGCGGCAGCTGCTCGCCCGGGTACCACTTTCCCTGGCCGAAGTGCAGGAAGCCGCCCTGGCCGTACTTGGCCAGCAGCCGGTGCGTCAGCTCGGTGGCATAGCCGCGCTTGGTGGGGCCCAGCGCGTCGACGTTCCATTCGGCACCGTCGCGGTCGTCCACCGACACGAAGGTGGGCTCGCCGCCCATCGTCAGGCGCACGTCCTGGCGCTGCAGCTCGTCGTCCACCTGCTGGCCCAGGGCCAGCACCTGCTCCCATTGCGCCTCGGTGTAGGGCTTGGTCACGCGCGGCGATTCGTAGATGCGCGTGACCTGCATGTGGTGCTCGAAGCTGACCTCGCATTCGTCGACCGCGCCGCTCACCGGCGCGGCGGTGCTGGGCTCGGGCGTGCAGGCCACCGGGATGTGGCCCTCGCCGGCCATCAGGCCCGAGGTCGGGTCCAGCCCCACCCAGCCGGCACCGGGCAGGAAGACCTCGCACCAGGCATGCAGGTCGGTGAAGTCGACTTCGGTGCCGCTGGGGCCGTCGAGGCTCTTGACGTCGGGCTTCAGCTGGATCAGATAGCCGGAGACGAAGCGCGCCGCCAGGCCCATGTGGCGCAGCAGCTGCACCAGCAGCCAGCCGGTGTCGCGGCAGCTGCCCGACAGGTTGGTCAGCGTCACCTCGGGCGTCTGCACGCCGGGCTCCATGCGGATCAGGTAGCCGATCTCGCGCTGCAGCCGCTGGTTCAGGCCGACCAGGAAGTCGATGGTGCGCACCTCCTCGCGGGAAACGCTGTCCACCAGCGCCTTGAACTTCGGCGTCAGTGGGCCCTTGACCAGGTAGGGCAGCAGGTCGTGCTTGAGCTCGGGCGCGTACTCGAAGGGGAAGGTCTCGGCCTCCGGCTCCAGGAAGAAGTCGAAGGGGTTGTAGACCGACATCTCGGCCACCAGGTCCACCGTGACCTTGAATTCGGTGGTCTTCTCGGGGAAGACCAGCCGCGCCAGGTGGTTGGCGAAGGGGTCCTGCTGCCAGTTGATGAAGTGGGTGGCCGGCTCGATACGCAGCGAATAGCTCAGGATCGGGGTGCGGCAGTGCGGGGCCGGACGCAGACGCACCACCTGGGGCGACAGGCCGACCAGCCGGTCATAACGGTAGTGCGTGACATGGTTCAGCGCGACATGAATGGACACGGAAAGCTCCTCGGATGGCGTCAGGGGTCTGAATGCAAGCTGCGGGCCATCCGTCTGGTTCAGGGGCCGCCCGGAGGGTCGACCACGGGAGGATGATGCCAGTAACGGCGCGCTGCCTCGCGCTGGCAGCGCATCGTGCCGTCGGCCGCCCAGGTCCAGGCGCCGCAGCGGTCGCTGCGCACCAGCGCCGCGCCGGCGGCCCGGTAGCGGGCCTCCACGGCCGGTGCCGGGTGGCCGAAGCGGTTGCGGTAGCCGGCCTGCACCACGGCCGTGCCCGGCGCCACCGCCGCCAGGAATTCAGGCGTGGACGAGCTCAGGCTGCCATGGTGCGGCACCAGCAGCACGTTGCTGCGCAGCGCCGGGCCCAGCCGGGCGGCCAGCGCGGTCTCCTGCGCGGCCTCGATGTCGCCGGTCAGCAGCAGGCTGCGGCCGTCGCCGCCCTGCACCCGCAGCACGCAGCTCAGCGTGTTGGGCGCCGCGCCGGGGCGGTCGTCGGCCGCCGCGGGGTGCAGGATCTCGAAGCGCACGCCGTCCCAGTCCCAGGCCTGGCCGGCCCGGCAGCGCTGCGACGGCACCGCCGCCGCCCGGCGCAGCGGGTGGCCGTCTTCCAGCGAGCCGGACAGCCAACCCACCGGCAGCGCCTGCAGCAGCGCCGCCGCGCCGCCGACATGGTCCATGTCGCGGTGGCTCAGCAGCAGCCCGTCGATGCGGCGCTCGCCACGCGCGCGCAGCAGCGGCAGCAGCACGCGCTCGCCGGCGTCGGTATCGGGGCCGTAGCGCGGCCCGGCGTCGTAGACCAGCACGTGCCCGCGGGTGCGCACCAGCACCGCGCTGCCCTGGCCGATGTCGGCCGCCAGCACCTCGAAGCTGCCCTGCGGCGGCCGCGGCAGCGGCGGCGCCAGCAGGGGCAGCAGCAGCGGCAGGCCCAGCAGGCGCAGCCGCCAGGGCAGCGGCATCAGCAGCAGCGCGCCGCCCAGCAGGCCGGCAGCCACCGCCCAGGCCGGTGCGGCCGCCGCTGTCCACAGACCAAAGGGCAGCGCGGCCAGCACCTGCAGCACCGCCACCAGGCCCTGCACCAGCGCGGCCGCCAGGCCCCACAGCGGCGGCAGCACGATGCCCAGCAGCGCCAGCGGCACCACCGCCAGCGTGACCAGCGGAATGGCCAGCAGGTTGGCCACGAAACCCACCACCGACACCTGCTGGAAGAACACCAGGCTCAACGGTGCCAGGCCGATGCTGGCCACCCACTGGGTACGCAGCCCGCGCCGCGCCGCATCCAGCGTGGCGGCGCGCCAGCCGCCGGCCCGCGGCGGAGTGGCCTCGGCATCGGCATCGGACACCATCAGCAGCGCCACCGCCGCGAAGGACAGCCAGAAGCCCGGCTGCAGCAGCGCCCAGGGGTCGCCCAATGTCACCACCACCGCCGCGG
>Ga0209369_1001346_pt1 | contig 12683 bp, 12 predicted proteins | sample EBPBio142010_DNA_FD_185865 | JGI IMG/M metagenome (GOLD analysis project Ga0209369, IMG submission 185865) | Wastewater treatment Type I Accumulibacter community from EBPR Bioreactor in Madison, WI, USA - Reactor 1_10/4/2010_ DNA (SPAdes)... | ecosystem: Engineered > Bioreactor > EBPR >... | reverse complement strand
CAGGTTGCCCTCGTAGCGCGCACCCAGGAAGTCGGGGATCGTGAACTGCCCGAACTTGCGCAGGTACGGTGCGAGGAACAGCGCCACCAGGCAGTAGCCGCCGGTCCAGCCCAGGATGAAGGCCAGACCGCCGTAGCCGGTGAGGTACAACGTGCCGGCCATGCCGATGAACGAGGCCGCGCTCATCCAGTCGGCGCCGGTGGCCATGCCGTTGTAGACGGCGGGCACGCGGCGCCCGGCCACGTAGTACTCGGCCGCATCCGAGGTGCGGCTCATGATGCCGATGCCGGCGTACAGGGCCACGGTGGCCAGCAGGAAGATGAAGCCGATCCACTGCCGGCTCAACCCCATCTGCTCGAAGATGGCCAGCACCACCACGAAGGCGACGAAGCCCCCGGTGTACCAGCCGTAGACCTTGTTCAGCTGCTGCTTGAAGGCGCGGTTGGCATCGGCGTTGCTGACGCCGGCGCCGCTTTCGAAACTCAGGCCTGCCATGTCATTCCTCCTCGGCCACGCCGTGCTCGATGTCGAGCTTGTTCATGTAGTACGCGTAGAACCCGATGATGACCACATAGACCACCAGGGCGCCCTGCGCCGCCACCCACCAGCTGAAAGGCCAGCCGAAGAAGGTGAACGCGAGATCTCGCGCAAAGAAGGCGACCACGAAGGTCACCACGAACCAGATGAACATCAGGATCGATGTGATCCTGAGGTTCTTCTGCCAGTAGCGTTGAAGGTTCTCACTGACTTGCATCGACTCACCCCTTTTTCATGAATCTCTGACCCAACCGCCCTTGCGGGCCTTGTGCCTGCCACGGTGGCCCGTGGAAGACGCCCGCCCTGCAGCCGCACCGCTCAGGAGCCGGTGCCGCCGGTGAGCAACCCGGTCTCGCGCTCCAGTTGCCTTCGGCTCGAAGCCCTTGAGATGGCGAATGATCTTCACCGCCTCGTCGGGCTGATGCCTGTCGACATGCACCCGGGCCAGCTGATACCAGCCGTACGGGCTCATGGGCTGCAGTTCGGTGTTGCGCTTGAGGGCGACGATGGCCTCGTCGAAGCGCTGCAGTCGGATCAGCACCAGCCCCTGGCCATACCAGGCGCGGTCGAGTTCGGGGCTGAGGTCGGTGGCCCGCCGGAACGCGGCCAGCGCGTCGTCCCAGCGGCCCAGCAGTTCGAGCACGAAGCCCTTGTTGAACCAGGTGTGGGCATCGGCTGCGTTCAGGGCCAGCAGCGCCTCGTAGTCTTCCAGCGCGGCGGCGTGGCGGCCGGCCTGGGCGTTCAGGTGTGCGCGGCTGGCGCGCGGATAGGCCGCGTCGGGGTAACGCTGCGCCATCTCGTCGAAGACCGCCATGGCCTGGGCGTTGCGGCCGATCAGCAGCCAGGCCATGGCCTGGCCCTTCAGCCACAGGTAGCGCAGGCTCTTCACCGGCAGCCCTCCATGCCGCTCTGCACGCACAGGCCGATCTTCTCGAAGGTGACCACCGCATAGGCGATCAGCAGCAGGAAGAAGGTAACCACCGGCACGTGACGGTCCGCCACCTGGCGCGGCGTCAGCTTGCGCACCAGCAGCGTGAAGGGTTTGCTGACGATCTGCAGCAGCTGGTAGAAGAAGTTGCGATCGCGCTTGGGCCCCGCCAGCACGTACAGCGCCCCCTGGCCGACCAGGGCCAGCAGGGCGATGTACAGCACCAGTTGCGCGATGTTCAGGAAGGTCAGCATGGGGGCCTTCGAAGTCCGGGTGGACTTTTTCGTCCCGCGCTTACGGCTTTCTGACAGCCGGGGCAAAGCACTGGCAAGCCCGATTAGGCATTTCCCTAATGCCCGGCGCGGGGCCTCGCGACGGGCGGGGCTACCAGCGTCAGCGCTTGGCCAGGCGGCGCCAGGTGTCGACCACGGTGTCCGGGTTCAAAGACATCGAGACGATGCCTTCCTCGGCCAGCCAGTCTGCGAAGTCAGGGTAGTCGCTGGGCCCCTGGCCGCAGATGCCGACGTACTTGCCGGTGGCGCGGCAGGCGGTGATGGCGCGCGAGATCATCGCCCGCACGGCAGGGTCGCGCTCGTCGAAGTCTTCGGCCAGCTGCTCCAGGCCCGAATCGCGGTCCAGGCCCAGCGTCAGCTGCGTCAGGTCGTTCGAGCCAATGGACATGCCGTCGAAATGCTCGAGGAACTGGTCGGCCAGGATGGCGTTGCTGGGCACCTCGCACATCATGATCAGGCGCAGGCCGTCCTGGCCGCGCTTGAGGCCGCGTTCGGCCAGCATCTCGGTGACCTTCTGCGCCTGGCGCACGGTGCGCACGAAGGGCACCATGATCTCGATGTTGACCAGGCCCATGTCGTTGCGCACGCGCTTCAGCGCCTCGCATTCCATGGCAAAGGCATCGGCGAACTCGGGGCTGACGTAGCGCGAAGCGCCGCGGAAGCCGAGCATCGGGTTCTCTTCGTCGGGCTCGTAGCGGCTGCCGCCGATCAGCTTGCGGTACTCGTTGGACTTGAAGTCCGACAGCCGCACGATCACGCTCTTGGGCCAGAAGGCCGCGGCGATGGTGGCGATGCCCTCGGCCAGCTTGTCGACGTAGAAGGCGCGCGGCGAGGCATGGCCGCGGGCGACCGATTCCACCGCCTTCTTCAGGTCGGTGTCGATGTTCGGGTAGTCAAGGATCGCCTTCGGGTGCACCCCGATGTTGTTGTTGATGATGAATTCCAGCCGGGCCAGGCCGACGCCGGAGTTCGGCATCTGCGAGAAGTCGAAGGCCAGCTGCGGGTTGCCGATGTTCATCATGATCTTGATCGGGCAGTACGGCATCTCACCGCGCTCGACCTCGCTGATCTCGGTTTCCAGCAGCCCGTCGTAGACGAAGCCGGTGTCGCCCTCGGCGCAGGACACGGTGACCAGCGCGCCGTCGCTTGCCTTGTCGGTGGCGTCGCCGCAACCCACCACCGCCGGGATGCCGAGCTCGCGGGCGATGATCGCCGCATGGCAGGTGCGCCCGCCGCGGTTGGTGACGATGGCGGCGGCGCGCTTCATCACCGGCTCCCAGTTCGGATCGGTCATGTCGGTGACCAGCACGTCGCCGGGCTGCACGCGCTCCATCTCGGCCGGGCTGCGGATCAGCCGCACCGGGCCGGTGCCGATCTTCTGGCCGATGGCGCGGCCTTCGGCCAGCACCACGCTCTTCGAGCGGTCACCCTTCAGCTTGTAGCGCTGCTCGGCCTTGCCCTCGCCCTGGCTCTTCACCGTCTCGGGCCGGGCCTGCAGGATGTAGAGCTTGCCGTCCTGGCCGTCCTTGCCCCATTCGATGTCCATCGGGCGGCCGTAGTGCTGCTCGATGATCAGCGCGTAGCGGGCCAGTTCGATCACGTCGGCATCGGTCAGCGCATAGCGGTTGCGCTGCTCGGGCGGCGTGTCCACCGTGCGCACCAGCCTGCCGTGGGCAGCGCGCTCCTGCTCGCTGGCGAATTCCATGCGGATCAGCTTGCTGCCCAGGCTGCGGCGGATGATCGGGAACTTGCCGGCACGCAGCGTCGGCTTGTGCACGTAGAACTCGTCGGGGTTCACGGCGCCCTGCACCACCGTCTCGCCCAGACCATAGCCGGCGGTGATGAAGACCACGTCCTTGAAGCCGGACTCGGTGTCGATGGTGAACATCACGCCGGCGGCCGCCAGGTCCGAGCGCACCATGCGCTGCACGCCGGCCGACAGCGCCACGTCGCCATGCGCGAAGCCCTTGTGCACGCGGTAGCTGATCGCGCGGTCGTTGTAGAGCGACGCGAACACCTCCTTCATCTTGTGCAGCACGTCGTCGATGCCGACCACGTTGAGGAAGGTCTCCTGCTGGCCGGCAAAGGACGCGTCGGGCAGGTCTTCGGCCGTGGCCGACGAGCGCACCGCGAAGGACGCACCGGGATGCTCGCGCGTCAACTTCTCGAACTCAGCCGTGACGGCCTTTTGCAGGTCGGCCGGGAACGGCGTGTCGACGATCCACTGCCGGATCTGCGCGCCGGCCTCGGCCAGCGCACGCACGTCGTCGGTGTCCAGCTTGTCCAGCCGCGCCTGGATACGCTCGGCCAGGCCCTCGTGCTTCAGGAACTGCCGGAAGGCGTGCGCCGTGGTGGCAAAGCCGCCGGGCACGGCCACACCGGAGGCGGCCAGTTGGCTGATCATTTCGCCGAGCGAGGCGTTCTTGCCGCCTACCGACTCGACGTCGGACATCCTCAGCTGCTCGAACGGTACGACCAGGGCGGTCGCCAGGTGGGTGGAAGACATGGGAGGGCTCCGTGATGTGACAAAGGCGGCGCCTCCGCAGGGGCGAACCGGGCACGCGCGGCAGCGTGTTGTGCGTTGGAATGGGGGCCGCGGGCTGGCATCGGGTTCGGCAGGGGGCAGTTGAGCCCGATTTTAAGGAGATATTCCCTATCATCGACCCCACCTTTTGATGCCGGCCGCGCCCGTGCACCCCGCCATGCCCAATCGCACCGTGTTTTTTGTCTCGGACGGCACCGGCATCACCGCCGAAACCTTCGGCAATTCGATCCTGGCGCAGTTTCCGGCACGGCCGCGGCATGTGCGCCGGCCCTTCATCGATTCGGTGGACAAGGCCTGGGCCGTGCTGGAAGAGATCAACCAGGTGGCCGAGCACGAGGGCAAACGGCCCATCGTCTTCATCACGCTGGTCAACGACGAGATCCGGCAGGTGCTGACCTCGGCGCAGTGCAAGGGCATGGTGCTGGACATGTTCCGCACCTTCGTCGAGCCGCTGGAGGCCGAGTTCGGCGTCAAGTCCAACCACCGCATCGGCCGCTTCTCCGACGCCGCCAAGAGCGAGGAGTATCACGAGCGCATCGACGCCATCAACTTCTCGCTGGCGCACGACGACGGCCAGTCGTCGCGCAACCTGGACGCGGCCGACGTCATCCTGGTCGGCGTCAGCCGCAGCGGCAAGACGCCGACCTCGCTGTACCTGGCGATGCAGCACGGCATCAAGGCGGCAAACTACCCGCTGATTCCCGAAGACTTCGAGCGCGGCAAGCTGCCCTCGGCGCTGCTGCCACACCGCTCCAAGTGCTTCGGGCTGTCGATCAACCCGCAGCGGCTCTCGCAGATCCGCAACGAGCGCCGGCCCGGCAGCAAGTACGCGTCGCTGGAGAACTGCCGCTACGAGGTGCTGGAGGCCGAGCTGATGATGCGCAAGGCCGGCATCGCCTGGCTGTCGTCGACGCACAAGTCGATCGAGGAGATCGCCACCACGATCCTGCGCGACATCCGGCCGGACCGATTGGTCTACTGAGCTTCGCGCTGCCGCACGCTTTCGTGCAGGCAGATGGCCGCGGCCGCGGCCACGTTCAGCGATTCCTCGCCGCCGGGCTGGGCGATGCGCACGGTCAGCGCGCAGCGCACCTGCAGCGCGGGGTCGACCCCCTGCCCTTCATGGCCGAAGATCCAGACGCAGGGGTCTGGCAAGGCTGTGCGGTGCAGCAGCGCCGGGGCATGCGAGCTGGTCGCCACCCACGGCTGGCGCAGCGCGGCCAGAGCCTCGTCCGCCAGTGATTCATGCAGCTGCAGCGCGAAATGCGCGCCCATGCCGGCACGCAGCACCTTCGGCGACCACAGCGCCGCGGTGCCCTTGAGCGCCACCACCTGGGCCACGCCCAGCGCCGCCGCGCTGCGCAGGATGCTGCCCACGTTGCCGGCATCCTGCAGGCGGTCCAGCACCACGGTGGGCAGGTCGTCGCGCAGCGCAGCCGGCTCGGGCCGCGGCACCAGCGCACCGATGCGGGCCGGCGATTCCAGCGTGCTGAGTTCGGCAAACAGTGCATCGGGCAGCCGCAGCAGACGCTCGCCCTGCCGCGCCAGGGCCTGCAGCGCCGCATCGGCCCAGGCCGATTCGCCCACCAGCACTTCGGCCAGCGGCCAGCCGCGGGCCCGCGCCGCGCGCAGCAGGTGGTCGCCCTCCAGCCACAGCGCCGCACCCGGGCGGCGGTAGGCCGCCGGGTCGCGCAGCGCCCGCCGCACCTGCGCCAGGCGCGGGTTGTCGCGCGAGCGGATGTCGATCGGCGCTTCGCTCACGGTGCCCCCAGCGCCGCCCGCACCGGCGCGAAGCTGCGGCGGTGCTCGGCACAGGCGCCATGGGCCTGCAGCGCCTGCAGGTGCTGCGCCGTCGGGTAACCCTTGTGCAGGTCGAAGCCGTATTGCGGATAGCGCTCGTGCAGCGCGCCGCACAGCCGGTCGCGGTGCACCTTGGCCACGATGGACGCGGCCGAGATCGCCGGCACCCGCGCATCGCCCTTGACCAGCGCCTGCACCGGCACGCGCAACACCGGCACGCGGTTGCCGTCCACCCACACCTGCTGCGGCGTCAGGCGCAGGCCTTCGACGGCGCGTCGCATGGCCAGCATGGTGGCCTGCAGGATGTTCAGGCGGTCGATCTCCTCGACGCTGGCTTCGGCCACGCTGACGCACAGCGCCTTGGCGCGGATCTCGTCGTGCAGCCGCTCGCGGCGCCGGGGCGACAGCGTCTTCGAATCGGCCAGGCCGCGGATCGGCTGCAGCTCGTCCAGGATCACCGCGGCGGCCACCACCGGGCCGGCCAGCGGGCCGCGGCCGGCCTCGTCCACGCCGGCCAGCAGGCCGGGCGCGGCCCAGGGCAGCCCCAGCTGCTCAGGCACCAAGGACTTGCGCGATCGCATCGGTGGCGCAGCGGGCGGTGTCGCGCCGCAGCAGGTGGTGCAGGTCGGTGAAGCGCCGGGCCAGCTGCTCGGCGCCGGCCGCGTCGTCCAGTTGGCGCTGCAGCGCGTCGGCCAGCGCGGCAGGCTCGCAGGCCTCCTGCAACAGCTCGGGCACGACGAACTCGCGGCTCAGGATGTTGGGCAGGCCCACGTAGGGCAGGTAGCCGAAGGTGCGCCAGATGCGCGCATTCAGCCAGTGCACCTTGTAGCCGATGACCATCGGCCGCTTGAACAGCGCCGCCTCCAGCGTGGCGGTGCCGCTGGCCACCAGCGTGGCGTCGCAGGCGGCCAGTGCCTCGTGCGAGCGGCCGTCCAGCACCTGCAGCTGCAGCCCCGGCGCATGCTCGGCCTGCAGCGCCTGCAGCAGCGGCCGCAGGCCGTCGGCCACCGGCAGCAGCACGCTTAAGCCCGGCCGCCGCTGCTGAAGCAGTTGCGCGGCTTGCAGGAAGGCCGGGCCGATCAGCCGCATCTCGCCAGCGCGGCTGCCGGGCAGCACGGCCAGCACCGGTTCCGCCTCACCCAGGCCCAGCGCCTGGCGGCTGGCGGCGCGCGGCACCTCCAGCGGAATGGCGTCGGCCAGCGGGTGGCCGACGAAGGTGGCGGCCACGCCGGCCTTGGCCAGCAGTTCGGGCTCGAAGGGGAACAGGCACAGCACATGGTCGGCGCTGCGCGCGATGCGCTTCACCCGCCCGCCACGCCAGGCCCAGATCGACGGGCAGACGAAGTGGATCGTGCGGATGCCGGCCTGGCGCAACCGCTGCTCCAGCCCCAGGTTGAAATCCGGCGCGTCGATGCCGACGAAGCCGGTGGGCCGCTGCTGCAGCAGCCGCTCGGCCAGGGCATTGCGGATGCCGAGGATCTCGCGCGCGTGGCGCAGCGCGTCCACATAGCCGTTGACCGCCAGCTTGTGGTACGGCCACCAGGTCTGGAAGCCCTGCTCGGCCATGCGCGGCCCGCCGATGCCCACCGTCTGCAGCCCAGGCCAGCGCTCGCGCAGGCCGCCGAGCAGCAAGCCGGCCAGCAGGTCGCCGGAGGCCTCGCCCGCCACCATTGCCAGGGGCCTGCCCGCGAGCTGCATGCGGGCGTGTCAGCGCACGATGCCGCGCCGCGCGTTGCCCAGGAAGTCCAGCATGTGGCGCACGTCCTCGGCGGTCTCGGGCATCTCGGTCGCCAGCGCGGAGATGGCCTGGGTGGCCTGTTCCAGCGTCAGGCCCTGGCGGTACAGCAGGCGGTGCATCTGCTTGACGGCGGCCAGCCGCGCGGCATCGAAGCCGCGGCGGCGCAGGCCTTCGGCATTGATGCCGCGCACCGACAGCGGATTGCCGTCGACCATCATAAACGGCGGCACGTCCTGCGACACCGCGCTGGAAAAGCCCACCATCACATGCGCGCCGACCTGGCAGAACTGGTGCACGCCGGACAGCCCGCCGACGATGGCCCAGTCGCCCAGGTGCACGTGGCCGGCCAGCGCCGAGTAGTTGGCCATCACCGTATGGCTGCCCACCTGGCAATCGTGCGCCACGTGCACGTTGGCCATGAACCAGTTGTCGTCGCCGATGCGGGTGATGCCGGCGTCCTGCGCGGTGCCGCGGTTGAAGTTGCAGTACTCGCGGATGGTGTTGCCGTGGCCGACCACCAGCTCGGTGGGTTCGCCGCGATACTTCTTGTCCTGCGGCGCGCCGCCCAGCGCGCAATACGCGGCGATGCGGTTGTCGCGGCCGAAACGGCTGGGCCCTTCGATCACGCAGTGCGCGCCGATGGTCGTGCCCTCGTCCACCTGCACGCCGGCGCCGACGATCGAATAGGGGCCGACCTCGACCGTGGCCGCCAGCTCGGCAGCGCCGTCGACGATTGCGGTGGGGTGGATGCGGGCCACGGAGATCAGGGCGCGCGGCGGATCGCGCACATCATCTCGGCCTCGGCAGCCAGCTCGCCGGCAACGCGGGCCACGCCCTGGAAGCGCTGCACGCCCTGGCGCAGGCGCAGCAGCGTGATCTCCATCATCAGCTGGTCACCCGGCTCCACCGGGCGCTTGAAGCGCGCGTTGTCGATGGCCGCGAAGTACACCAGCGTTTTCTCGTCGATCTCGACGCCGGCGCTTTCAAGCGACAGCAGCGCCGCCGCCTGCGCCATGGCCTCGAGGATCAGCACGCCGGGCATCACCGGCCGCTGCGGAAAGTGGCCGACGAAGAAGGGCTCGTTGATGGTCACGTTCTTGACGGCGAGCAGGCGCTTGCCCAGCTCGAACTCGAGCACCCGGTCCACCAGCAGCATCGGATAGCGGTGCGGCAGCTTCTTCAGGATCTGATGGATGTCGATGTTCATCGCTTCTGGCTTTCCAGCGCGCGCACGCGGCCGCGCAGTGCATACAACTGCCGCACGGTGGCGGCGTTCTTGTCCCAGACCCCATTCTCATCGAAGGGGAACATACCGCCGTAGCTGCCCGGCTTGTTGATCGAGCGCGTCACCGCACAGGCCGCGCCGATGTGCACGTGGTCGCAGATCTGGACGTGGCCCACCACGCCGGCTTGGCCGGCGAAGGTGCAGTGCGCGCCAATGCGCGTGCTGCCGGCAATGCCCACGCAGGCCGCCATGGCCGTGTGCGCGCCCACCACTACGTTGTGCGCGATGTGCACCAGGTTGTCCAGCTTGACGCCCTGCTCCAGCACCGTGTCCTGCAAGGCGCCACGGTCGACGCAGCTGTTGGCGCCGATCTCGACGTCGTCGCCGATGTGCACCGCGCCGAGCTGCTCGATCTTCTCCCAGCGGCCCTGGGTGGGCGCGAAGCCGAAGCCATCCGCCCCGATGACCACGCCACCATGCAGGATGCCGCGCGCGCCGATGCGGCAGCCGTCGCCGAACACCACCTGCGCGGCCAGCCGCGTGTGCGCGCCGATCACCGCATCGGCGCCCACCTGGCATTGCGGGCCGATCACCGCGCCGGCCTCGATGCGCGCGCCGTGGCCCACGTAGGCCAGCGGGCCGACCGAAGCCTCGGGGTGCAGCTGCACGCCCGGCTCGACCACCGCGCTGGGGTGCACGCCGGGGGGCGGGGCGCGGCGCACGCGCGGCGCCCACCACCGCGTGAGGCGCGCGTAGTACAGGTACGGGTCGGCGCAGACGATGGCGCTGGGCCGGCCGGCGGCCGCCTCGCGCTGCGCCTCGGCCACGATCACGCAGCCGGCGGCCGACTGCTGCAGCCTGGGCAGGTAGCGCGGGTTGGAAAGAAAGCTGATGTCGCCCGGGCCGGCGGCCTCGAGCGGGGCGATGCCGTGGATCCGCTGCGCCGGGTCGCCGAGGAGCTCGCCGCCCAGCTGTGCGACCAGATCGCCGGCGCGGACCTCGAACATCCCGGGCGGCGCGCGCTCAGCGCGCCGGTGCGGGCGCCGCGGCGTTCAGCGACTTGATCACTTTCTCGGTGATGTCCACGCGCGGCCCGGCGAAGATGGCTTCCTGCAGGATGACGTCGTACTTCTCCTGCTCGAAGATCTGCTTGATGACGCGGTTGGCGCGCTCGACCACGGCGGCCAGTTCCTCATTCTTGCGCTGCGTCAGGTCTTCCTGGAACTCGCGGCGACGGCGCTGCATGTCGCGGTCCTGCTCGACGATCTCGCGCTGGCGGCGGGCGCGTTCACTCTCGCTCAGCGTCGGGGCTTCCTTCTCCAGCCGCTCGGCGGCGGCCTTCAGGCGCGCGCCCTGCTCGGCCAGGTCCTTCTCGCGCTTGCCGAACTCGCCTTCCAGGCGGGCTTGCGCTGCCTTGGCCGGCGCGGCCTCGCGCAGCACGCGCTCGCTGTTCACATAGCCGATCTTCAGCTCCTGCGCGAAGACGCCGGAGGACAGTGCCATCAGCGCCACCGAGGCCGCGGCAACAAGCGCCCGTTTGGTCAGCGGCTGCATGTTCATCAGAATCTGGTCCCGATCTGGAATTGGAAAGGCTGGATTCTATCGGTTGGCTGGTACTTGACCGGCGTGCCGTAGCTCAGCTTCAGAGGGCCCATCGGCGACACCCAGCTGATGCCGAGGCCGACCGATGCGCGCAGGCTGTCCCAGGTGACGGGCTGGTCCTCGCCCCAGGCATTGCCGATGTCGAAGAAGGTGAAGAAACGCAGCGACTTGTCGTTGCCCATGCCGGGCACCGGCAGGTAGAGCTCGACGTTGCCGTTCATTTTGCGCGTCCCGCCGATGAACGCGCCGGTCGGGTCGATCACGCCCAGCGAGGACTGCTGGAACACCCGCACCGAACCCAGGCCGCCGCTGTAGAAGTTCTTGAACACCGGGTACGGCCGCGCGCCCAGGCCGAAGCCCCAGCCGATCTCGCCGTTCAGGCCCAGCGACAGGTTGTAGGGCAGCGTCAGGTACTGCTGGGCCTGGAAGTTCAGCCGGATGTACTGCACGTCGCCCAAGGCGCTGATCGCACCGTCGGCGCGCAGGTAGCGGCCTTCGGTGGGGATGAGCGAGCTGTTGCGCGTGTCGCGCTGCCAGCCCACCGTGAACGGGAACGAATAGCTGGTGGGGCCGAATTCCTCGCGGTACAGGAAGTACGCGTTGGGCAGGAAGGCATCGTCGCCGATGTGCGTCTGCTCGTAGGCCAGACCGAAGAACACCGTGTCGATCTCGGTGAAGGGCACGCCGAAGCGCACGCCGCCGCCCCAGGTGGTGAGCTGGTAGGAATTGCCGTAGGTGTTGAGCGGGCTGAAGTTGCGGTAGTACGCATCGAAGGCCCGCGACACGCCGTCCACCGTCCAGTACGGGTCGACGGTGTTGATCGCCAGCGTGCGGTTGGACGAGCTGGTGTTGATGTTGAAGCCCAGGTAGTGGCCCGAGCCGAAGGCGTTTTCCTGCTGGATCGATGCGCTGAGCGACAGGTTCTCGGCGCTGGAGTAGCCGGCGCCGATGGACAGGCTGCCGGTGGGCTTCTCGACCACGGTGACCACCAGGTCCACCAGGTCGGGCGTGCCGGCCACCTCGACGGTGTCGACGGTCACCTCCTTGAAGAAGCCGAGCCGCTCGATGCGCTCCTTCGACAGCCTGATCTTCGTGCCGTCGTACCAGGCAGCCTCGAACTGGCGGAACTCGCGGCGGATGACTTCGTCGCGCGTGCGGGTATTGCCGGCGATGTCGATGCGCCGCACGTTGACGCGGCGCTGCGGGTCGGCCACGAACACCACGGCCACCTGCGCCAGGTTGCGGTCCACCTCGGGCCGCGGCTCGACGCGCGCGAACGCGAAGCCGTAGCCGGCGAACAGGTCGGACATCGCGCGCACGGTGGCCGCCACGTCGTCGCCACGGTAGGGCTGGCCGGGCGCCACCCGCACCAGGGCGCGGAACTCGTCGTCGCGGCCCAGGAAGTTGCCTTCCAGCCGCACGCCGGTGACGGTGTAGACCTGCCCTTCTCGGATGGTGATGGTGATGGTGATGTCCTGCTTGTCCGGCGAGATCGTCACCTGCGTCGATTCGATGGTGAACTCGAGGAAGCCGCGGTTCAGGTACCAGGCGCGCAGCGTCTCCAGGTCGGCGTTCAGCTTGGCACGCGAGTAGCGGTCGCCCTTGGTATACCAGCTCAACCAGCCGCTGGCGCTGGCCTCGAACTGGCCCAGCAGCGTCGATTCGCTGAAGGCCTTGGCGCCGACGATGCGGATCTCGCGGATGCGCGCGGCGTCGCCTTCGGTCATCGTGAAGGTGACGTTGACGCGGTTGCGCTCGATCGGCGTGACGGTGGTCACCACCTCGGCGCCGTACAGGCTGCGCGACAGATACTGGCGCTTGATTTCCTGCTCGGCGCGGTCGATCAGCGCGCGGTCGAAGGGCAGGCCTTCGCCGATGCCGGCCTCGCGCAGCGATTTCAGCAGCACGTCCTTCTCGAACTCCTTCATGCCGACGAAGGAGATGGTGGCGATGATCGCGCGCTCGTCGACCACCACGACGACCACCTGGCCCTCGATCTCGATGCGCACGTCCTT
>Ga0209369_1001343_pt1 | contig 12702 bp, 7 predicted proteins | sample EBPBio142010_DNA_FD_185865 | JGI IMG/M metagenome (GOLD analysis project Ga0209369, IMG submission 185865) | Wastewater treatment Type I Accumulibacter community from EBPR Bioreactor in Madison, WI, USA - Reactor 1_10/4/2010_ DNA (SPAdes)... | ecosystem: Engineered > Bioreactor > EBPR >... | reverse complement strand
CGCCTTCCGTTCCGGTGGATATGCCAAACCCCTCATCCTCTCCCGCCCGCCTCAGCATACACTTCCAGTTTCAGAACCGGTGACAACTACCCTGACAGAGGGGGCGTATCTGGCGCGAAAAACGCCGATGCCGCAGGACAAACCGTAACCGGCCGGTTCCCATCACTCCAGAAACCTGGCACCAGTTTAGGCCCATCCCCCAAGCTCAGCAGCGACCCCGACGAAATAGCTCGGGATGTGCGCTAGAACCGCGCGTACGATCTCCTCTTGCTGGCAGGCTGCACGGACGCCGTCCCGGTCGACGACATCTCCCCAGACGAGCCCGAGAGTACTCGCAACGTATCGATCCGCGAACCCGGCCTCGTGAAATGCAATCGCCGCGCGATCGGTCAGGCCGTACTTGATCTGCTTTTGCAGCAGGCTGGTGCCCATGTGCAGTGCGTCGTCCAGTTCCTCGGTCAGATCCGCTATCGATGCCGCAATCATCGCAACATCGTAGCCAAAGCCGCTCTCACACAACGCAACAGCATCTTCGACGGTGACATGGTCACGCCCGACCTTAACTCTTGCCTCAGCCAGTGTGTCGAAGATCACGGCATAGGATCTACCCGCCACCCACTCTTGGAGAGCACGGGGAACTAAATCCTGAATGCTGATCGCCTGGATCGCGCGGGACGTGGAGAAACGGAGCGCCAACGGAGAAATTACGGCAAGCAGCCGGTTCTCCTGCACTGCCGTCTGCAAATTCTCGAAATTCTCATTGAGCCAGTTTGTGAGTTCGGCAACCGCTGCCGGTGGCAGGGGCGAACGTCGAATGAGCGCGCGTTGGTCGCCATCGGTGTTGACCGCGACCGACACCCCGATCGACCGAAACACTTCGACGAGACGCATCCGCGTCTCTTCGTCAGCGAGGTGATAGGCCAACGTATTGGCCGCAAGTTCAGTGGTGCGCTCTGCGGCGTCCTCTCCTTCAGCAAAGGTCATATTGGCAACGAGGAAAGCGGCAACGTTCTGTACTGCGCGGGCGCGGCCTTCGATGAACCCGCGAAACTCCCGTTCGCTAATATTTGGTTGAGCCGCGAGTGCCGCGGCCACTATCTCATTGATCCGGGGGGCATCGGCGAAGACGAGATCGAGCCACTCCGGCGGGATTTCCTGAACAATCGGCGGCTGACGCTGCTGGTACGGATCAAATAGCGAGAGGATCGAGCTGCGCGACGGTTCGGAGTTTCGAGCATCAAGAAGTTCAATGGCGCTGTTCCAGGTCCTTCGGCCGAGAAATTGCTGTCGCTGATCATAGATCGACGGGGTCGAGAAGATGACGCTGCCTTCGGTATGCATCCCGGCGCGACCTGCGCGGCCCATCAGATTATGGAAGTCGCGCACTAGGATCTGTTCCCTGCCTTGGCGCGTCGAAGTGACAATCAGATATTTGAGCGGAAAGTTAACGCCCTGGGCCAAGGTAGAGGTGCAAATGACGAACTTTGCCAAACCCTCTTTCATGGCATGTTCGATCGCAAGCCGGATGCCTTGCGGCGTGTCAGCATGATGAGCGAATAGGCCAAGAGCCGCCGCGCGGGTCGCAGATGCGCCGGCTCCCAGCTCGAGTTCGCAGAGCGCGCGGATCTTCTCTACTTCGGCGGCGTCCGAGGTTTCGATCGGCCATTCGAGTTCGACGCCGCGATCAACGATTTCGGCGGCGCGCGAGCAGATTTTGGTCACGCTGTCTTTTCGACCGCAGAAGATCGCAACACTGCCATTGCGTACGACGTGCAGGCCGAGGAACAAACCGACGTCACCGCCGGTCTTCTCTGGAAATCTGCGCTGTGCAGTTTCCCTGCCGCGGAGCGGCAGAGCGATATCGGCGATGATGCGCGGCACGAAGTATTCTCGCTCGGCCGGATCCTCCGGCTTCACATATTCGAGCCGCCCGCGCTGGTCCTGCCAACTCGCGAACGCGATGCTCTTGGTTGTCGGCAGCAGGCCCTCGGCGCCGACAACCGCATCGGAATCGCCGACCAGCCATGCGGCGACATCTGGCGCGTTGCCGATCACGGCGGAGATCAGGACGATCTGGGTTTCGGTAGGGAGCGACATACGCAGCGACGTGAGGAGGAGTTCGTAGGTTGGCCCCCGTGTCATCCCGTCGAATTGATGCCCTTCGTCGTATATCACCAGACCGATCCGCTCGGCTAGTTCGGGCGCGCGGCGCAACATGTAGAGGAGCTTTTCGGGTGTGACGATCAGCACTGAGTCTTCCGCGAACAGCGCATCGAGAGCGAGGTCGAACTGATAGGCGTCCGATGCTTCGTCCAGCCGCACATTCTCGCCGGCAAAGGCTGTCACCAAGTCTCCACGGATGTCGTGGCAGAGCGAACGATAGGGGGCGACAATAACGGCAAGGTGTGCTCGACCCGATAGAAAGGCCGATCGAATGATGATTTCTGTAGCGCGGGTCTTGCCTGCGCTCGTCGGCATCTGGATGACCACGGAGCGACCTGCGAACACGCCAGCATCCGCGATCCGCTGCTGGGCGGGCCAAAGCTCGATCGGAAAATGCGGCTTTGCGAGCGCCGGGCGCCAGATGTCTGGCGCCATGCCTGACGCTGTTGGCAGTATTGTCCGCGCGGCGTTTCTGAGCTTGAGCGCACACAAGGCACCCACAACGTCGGAGTAGAACAATTCGCGCGGGGAGCCAGATCGGTGGAAATAACCACGGAATGCGCGGCAAACCTCAGCGATGTCACCTGTTTCAGCCTCAAAGCTGAAATAGCCGCCCAAAGCCTGCAGGAGCTGGTTCGTCACCGCTTGATGAGCGTGAGGCCCGTCAATGGGAAAGAAGCTGTTCTTGAGGATGCTGTAGACAAGATGGCCGAGGCCGCCCGCGAGGCCAAGATCGGGCGCAGCCATGTGTCGTATGATTACGGTCGCGCTGCCGACATTCCCAGCGATGTAATAGGCCGCGGCACACAACAAAGAAAACTCGGTGTCTAGGTCAGCATCGAGTTGCGCGTTCAGATAGGCATCGAAAAAAATCGAGGCGAAGCGCAGCACGCCTTGTGGATCTTCGTCCAACTCGCCCCAACCGAGCGGCCGGGGAAGCGTAGCCGGTGCCACAGCCACGCCTTCAAGCGTGTCAGCAACAGCTGCCGCAACGTCACCCAAAATGCCGATAGCCAAAGGGAAGAGCATCGATGGGTCGCGCGGCAGCGCATTAAAGTCCGCCGGCGCAACGCGGAATTCGTGCATCTTTGCCCGTGCTCGCGTGGTGGACAGGATGGTAAGCGCGGTCGCTTCAGGCCTCATCGGCTGCCCTTTCGTAAAGCGCGTGCACTAGCTTCATCAGCGACGGTCCGCGGATCACCAGAAGGCGCAGATTCTCTTGGTTGAAATGAACCGCGCCGTCGGTTGCTGTAAAATCAGTCCCGGCAAACACGGCCTCATCGAGAATGGCGGCCGCACCGTTTATACGGCAAAAGGGCCGGTCGGCTTGGTTCTGAAAGCGCTCGACCTTGCGAGCATCTCCCATCTCGCCTCGATCGAAGAAGCGCCGTTTGATGGCATTCAGGCTCATGCCCTCCCGTAGTCTGTCCTTAATGCTGTCATTGATCGCATCCTGAAGCCGATTTGCGTCGGTCGTCGACATCCCGGATTTGGACTCGAAGATAAAAAGCTCGTCGGCCGGTCCAGGATTTTCCTCGTTCGCGAACTTGAACCCGATGACATCGCACCCCTTTGTCGAGTCATTTCGGTTCCAGCGGTCCTGATAACGCAGCTCGCGCGGGCACCAGTATCCCAGAAAATATTGAATGAAGTCGGCGACGATGATCTCGCCAAAGTCTCCTGATCGGAGACTTGGCCCAGGTGCCACCTTCGCATCAGGGAAGAGAATCGTTCGCAGAAAAGTGGCGTGGTCGAGCCCGGTGCCGCCGGCCATGAACGGCAAATCAGAATCGGAAATATAGTGTTCGCGAAAATGTTTGGACCATTCCGATAAAACTGCGGCATCTTCTTGTGGATTGAGCGCCCAGATTTCGATTTCGCGGCCGCACGCTGTCGCCTGACGTTCTCCGGTATCGATTAGCCAGTTCAAATAACCCGGTGGTGCCACGAACAAAAATCCTTTGCGATCGATGTGCTGAGATGCCTTTAACTGGTTGCGGAAACAAGCAAGGGCCCCCTTGTTGAGAGTCCTCGGTAGCTTCAACGCACCCGTCGATCCGTCTTGACGCCATACCTCCCTTTGTCAATCCGTCTTGCCAACGGTCCGATCGCGGTTCCACATGTCGGCCAGTGAGTTCTCGCCCGTCGAAAGCATCCTGTTTCCCGACCATCATAGAAACCATTGGCTCAAGGGCCGACTATCCCTTTGATGGATGAACCGCGCTTAAGGTTCAACCGGCCTTCTTGAGCAGGCTCATGGTTTTTCCGTCGATGCGAACTTCCACTTGGCCGCGCGCGACATAGGGTTCGATCTGTCGGGCAAAGCGAGGGACAAGTTTGTGCGAAGCAGGGAAGCGATGCCAGCGTCCTGATCTGGCGTAGGCATCATTGAAACCACTGAGGGTGCGGAAGCTGCCCGCATTCTGAACGGCTTCTGTCCCTGCCTCTTGCCTTACACCGCATCAAGAGCTTAAGTCGGACAGACACCCATGACAGAACCTTTGCGGGTTTTTGTCCGTGGTGTGGCCCTCCCAAAGGGCACTCTGCCTGATTCGGACTGGGGTCCTTCGTGATGCGCACAATGGCACCTATGCGTCTTGTGCCTGAAGCTTGAGGGTGAACTTGTTCATCCGGGCTACCGAGATTGCTGCCGGCGGTTTCAGGACTTCGAGATTCACTTGGACTTCAACGGAGCGCTCGGATTGTTTCGTGATCTGAGGAGCTTGAGCATCTGCCGCCACCGTTGGTATTTGCCGTGTAGCCTCCTCCCGCGCCACAATCTCCGCCGCCAGTTTCGGTTCAAGCTCCGTCGGTGCTTCTTCCTTCACCTTCTCCGGCTGCACAAAATCGACTACCATCTTTTCAGCCAGCCGCCGTTCCAACGCCTCCATCCGTTGGGTCAGGACCTGCACGTCCGCAGCTTCCTTGGGCGGATAAGGCAGGGCACCCTTCTGGGCATCAAACAGCTTCTTGAATGTTGGGTCCTGGAAATAGACGATCCGGTGGACCAGAAGCGGGTTCTGCCTCTCCGGGATGAGGATAGCCTGATCCGGGTTCAATCGCCGCACCTCGTCCGGGGTCAACAGCGGCCGTTCCTCCATCCGCCGACTGACTGATCGGCGCTGCATGAAATCCCGATCCCGCGAGACGCTGTCTGACACCGATAGCTTCGTCGTCTTGCCCAGAGCGTCCGAAATCTCCCCCGCCGTCTTTTTGTCGTTGGCGGCTAGATAGAGCTTCATGCCGGCGGCGGACTCGAGCGACAGGCGGACGTTTTCGCCGTAGATATTGTCGAGACCGGGGATCGACTGGGTGATGATCGACACGCGCGCGCCATGCCCAGCGAGCTGTTTCAGGGCCTGCTCGACAATGGGCATTGGCCCCAGTTGGTCGAACTCATCCAGCATGACCATAACGGGCCAGGGCTCTGATTTCGGGTCGGGGAGGGTGGAGCGCATGGTGGCGATGAGCTCGCCGAAGAACAAGCGCACCAGAGGCGACAGGGTGCGAATGTCGTCGGCATTGACCACGACATAGATCGACATCGGTCGCTTTCGGAGATCGGCGAAGGAAAAGTCATTGCCGGAGGTCGCGCGATCGACGGCTGGGTTGTTCCACAGTGTCATGCCCGCTCCGCCAAGGACCGAGGCGTGGGAGGACAAGGTCCGGTCAGAATAGCCCGCGAACTTGCGGAAGGTCTGAGCCGCGTTGGGGTGTTTCACTTCTTCGGCATGCTCGCCGTAAACCTCCTGGGTAGCACCCCGTCCAAAGAGGATGCGGCTGATCTCGCCGATCGTGGGTCTGCCCCGCTCAATGGCCAGAAGGCCAGCGGCCACGAAAAGCTCACGTCCCTCGGTCAGGAAGTCACCAGCCGTCCCCTTGTCCGAAACCGTCAAGAAGTAGTCCGATATCTTGGCCAGCTCCGTGTAGCGTTGTTCGAGATTTTCAATGCGGGCGACGCGCTCGAGCGGGTTGTAGCGATGGGTCGGATGTTCGAAATCGAAGGGTGAGAAGCGATAGACCGCGTCGCCTTCGGCCTGGCGGTGCCGGGAAGTGGCCTCGAAAATCTCGCCCTTCACGTCGAGGACAACGATGCTGCCGTTAAAGAGGAGGGTGTTCGGGATGACATAGCCCACGCCCTTGCCGGCCCGCGTAGGTGCCACGACGAGGCAATGCGGGAATTTCTGGAAAGTGGCGCTGACATACGGCGCGGTCTTGGAAGGGGCCCCGAGTTTGCCGAAGACCATTCCCGCCCCCAAGGGCTGCAGAAGGCCATTGGCTTTCATCTCCGCCTTCGACTGGAACTTGGCCTGACCGTATTCGGTGAGCTGTTGGCGAAAGGTTAGTGCGACGGCCGCAACCGTGAAGAGCACGGTGGACGCGCCGACGATTTGCCAAGGCAAGACCCAGGGCACGGAGGTCAGCCGGGCAAAGCCGGGAAACTCAGCTATCAGGACAAAGATGCCGGTCGCATTCGGATCGCGCCCCAAGATCAGGTTGAGAACGAGCCCTCCGGCGATCAGACCAACCAGCAGGCCGGACGTGAGACCAAGGGGAAGCAGCAGTGCAATGCGTTGCATGATCAAAACTCCCGGTCTTGATTGCGATCGTGAGCATATGCCCGCGCGTGTTCCGGTGGCCGCGACGCCGCTTGCGCCACCATTCTGCGTTCTGCTGCCTCCGCTTCATGCGCGCTGAGACCAAGCGAGGGATGTTCTTTGGCAGCCGAAACGACGGCCACTGCCATCGCCGCCCGTACGGCCGGATCCGGTACATCCTTGGCCAATGCCTCGGTACGGCCAGCGGCGATGTCTTTCAACACGTTCGCCCCGTAGCGCTCTTTCATTTCTTCGACGAAATCCCGCGCCTGATCCTCGTTGCGGAAGGAGACGGAACCTTGGTGCGCGTGAACCTTTGCCATTTTGCCCAAAGCCTCGACCATCAGATCAGGTCCTCGCGACACCTCGATGCTGCGGGCGGACTGGATCAGCTCGGCGGCGCGCTCATAGAAGCGATCCAACCGCTCTGCTGCGGCTCCACGGCCCTGCGTGCTGTTCAGGTCATAACCCCGAAACTTTGCGACTTCGGCGATGTCGGATTTCACCCAAGCTTCTTCCTCTCGGGCGTTTGTGGCCCCGGTCTCCAGCCGCTTCTCGAGCTTTCTGGCGTCGATCCCAACCAAGCTCGCTCGCAGCCGCAATTCATCCCGAAGGCTGCTTGCGCTCTCGGTCTGAAGTTCTGTTTCAGAGCCGCGCACAGTCACGGCGTTCGTGCTGATCGCAGTGCTGTAGATTGTCGAACGGGCGGGTGCCTCGGGTTCGGCAACTGCGCGATCCAGCCCAAAGGCTGCCGTCGCCTCTTTGGCGATGCCCTGCATTTCCGCGCGGAGGTCGTCTTGTCGGTCCGAGGGCAATCTGTCGATCTGGGCTGTAGATTGCGCCACCCAAGCCGAGATTGCCCGCGCAGGGTCGGAAGCAAAATCGCTCCGCTGCCGTTCTTCTTCGACATAGGCCGCCACCACCGGGCTTTGCGTCAGATGCTTGGCCAAGGCTTCACTGAGTGGCCCTTCATCAGGAAACTTCGCCAGAACCTCGGCCCCACCATCGCGACCGTAGGAGGTGACGGCCAAAAGCTCGTCGGGCAGAAAGCCGCTAGAGCCTTCGCCGTCGACAAAGCGACCTGTACCAAGCGTGGCCTCTGCATCGGGGATATGCTCGGCCACCACCTTGCGAAACTCCGGGTCGGCGACGAGCCGCTCGGCCAGATAGCGGGTGTTTTCATTGTCCCGGCCAAGGGTCAGGACGAGCTGCGCATCTTCGCCTGCATAGATTGCGGTCTCGGGGCGGGCGAATTCGGGCTGTGGCCGATGTTCAAGGACAAGCCCTTCCGGCCCGCGATCGGGTTCTTCCACCAACGCGCGGTCCACCTCGGCCGCGCGCTTCACGGCCAGATCAAGACCTTCTTCGCCACCCTCGTAGAAATCATGGGCGTAGCGCAGGGCCTCGCGGGAATTTGGAAAGGTGCGCTCCGAGACGGTGAGCTCACTCGCCCCTCCCGGCAGATTTGCCTCGTAGCCCGTGTGAATCCCTCGGTCGGTTGCAACCGCCACGGGCCGCAACTCGACATTTGCATCAGTGGTGACCCAGTCGCCTGCAGCGATGATGGGTGGTCTTTCGGCAAGGGTGTCCTGGGAGGCTGCCACTTCGCGATCCGCCACTTCCTCCCGGGCTTGCACTGCCGCGCGCAATGTCGGCCCGGGTGGGACCGCGTCGCTGTGGTCCGCCCAAATCGCCGCTGCCTTTTCCGGCGCGCGGCGCGCGAAGGCCTCGAGATCATCCCTCAATCCGGTATCCATCCGTTCGGTCACGGCCGGCCCATCCTTGCCCCACTCGACTTTGCCCAACCGTTCCGTCAGCGATGCTTCCATCGCATTCAAAAACCCGGCGCGGAACTCGGCATCCGGCGCATGCGAGTCCGGCAGAGATTTGAAGTACCGCGTCTCGCCTGTCTCATTGGCCCCGTGGATCTCTGTCCGGGCCATGGTGCGCGCGGTGTTGCCATCGATATGCGCGACCGAGGGCCGCTCGGCAGGATCGGCGCGGAAGAAGGCCTCGCCAGCTTGGCGCGGGTCTTCGAATTCTTGCGCCGCCCCTGAAAGGGTCAGCCGGACCGAGAAATATTCCTTGTGTCGCTCGGTTGCAGGACGCTCCAAATCACGGCGCTCTGTTTCTGGGCGGTTCAGCCCTGCATTGCTGTCGTTTTCCATGGGGTACCTGCGGGGCAAAGAGCCGGAAAGAGGGAAGAGGAGGGGGGCGCTGTCGGGTTCCGCGCTGGCGTCAGTCGTCGAGGCCGGGGAAATACATCTCCATGATCCCGCGCTGGTCGCCGATGCGGCCCATCTGCAGGATCACGTCGATCGAGGTTTGCAGGTATCGGATCACTTCGCCAAAACTGAGCTTGGTGCCTTGGGCCATCACCAGAAGCGCCAGCCGGTCCATGGCCTTGCGCGCCGAATGGGCGTGCAACGTGGTGAACGAACCCGAATGCCCGGTGTTGATCGCGTCCAGAAACGTCGCGGCCTCGGCACCGCGCAATTCGCCCAGGATGATCCGGTCAGGTCGCAAACGCAGCGTTGCCTGCAAGAGCTTGTCGGCAGACCGAGGCGAGCCCTCGTCACGCTGCGCGATGAGACTGACGGTATTGGGCTGGCCGGGCAGAAGTTCGAGGGAATCCTCAATCGTGACGATGCGCTCATCGGCCGCGACCATTTCCAAGAGCTTTCGGCCAAGCTCGGTCTTGCCGGTCGAGGTGCCGCCCGAGACGATGACGTTCAGCCGCTCGGAGACCAGCTTGCCCAAGAAAGCCTCGACATCCGCCCCTTCCGATCCGGCGCGGATCTCTGCCACCATCGCGCGGCGCTCCTCTTCCAGGGAGTTTTCCTGTCCTCTCAGGAAGCTGAAGGATTTGGCGACGCGCCGAACATCTCCGTGCTGGGATCGAAACACCCGGATACCGATCACTGTGCCGCCCGAGACGGCAGGGGAGCCCACCACCTGACAGCGCAGCATCAGATCGCGATACCGCACTGCCGCCGAAACCAGCGGTGCGGTTTCCGTGAAGGTGTTCGAGGTCGAGTTTGCGATCTGGGAGGCCAAATCGCGCACAGACCGCGCCGGCAGGGCGGCAAGCCCGCTTGGGGTCATGTGAATCTGCCCCGCACGCTCCAGCCAGATCGACCCGTCGGCATTGATCGCCAGTTCCATGACGGCCGGATCCGACAAGGCGGCGTCGAGCTGCCCGAGATAGGTGTCGAGATAGCTCATCAGTAAAACGCCAGATCCGCATCGACGCGTATCATCACGACCGCGCCCTGGTTGACGCTGATCGTCGGCGGGATGCTGAGATAATCGGCCATCACGGTGTTGACCGCCTCGCCCAAATCGGTGCCGACGTTTTCAGCGGTGTCCGAAGCCACTTCATTGGCCGCGTATTTGTCGGCTGCCAGTGTTGGTACGGCACCGATGAGGGAAATCAGAGCGGCCGTGCCGAACCGCTGAAGGAAGTGGTTTCGGACTGTGCCAGGCAGGCCCGAGCGCCCGATGCGGTCGGTGCCATAGGCGGCAAGGGTGACGGACTGCCCATCGGTGGTGACCAGCCGGTCCCAGGCGATCAGCACGCGCCGCTGTCCTGCATCAACTTCGGAATCGTAGCGCCCGAAGAGACGCGAGCCGCGCGGGATCAGCACGCGGGACATATCAAACGACCAGACATCGTGGCTGACGATGGCAGAGACATTTCCTGCCAGATCCGTGCTGATCGCGGTCTCTAGGGCCGCCTCAATCAGCGTGCCCTGCATGACGGTATGGGCTGGATCGGCGATGACCTCGGCTTGTCGGACTTCAGCCGCCTTTGCCCCCGCCCTGCGGAATGCATCATCGCCGGTGGCGGCCTGTCCCGGCGCACCCGTGGGAGGGGCTGCGGCGCCAGCCTCTCCGCCCATATCCATGCTGAAGCGCAAGGCCACCATATCGGAATGGATCTGCGCCTCGTTCAGCATTTCGGCCTCTTGCCTGCGCCGAGCCAGTTCTTCTTCCCGGGCGCGCGCCGCCTCAGCCTCAGAGTCTCCGTCGATCAGCGCCTTGGTCTCGAGCTCGGTCTGAAGGCGGATGTTTTCGCGCTCGAGATCGGACAGCGCTGCCGCGCGGGCCTTTGCATCGGCATCGAGGGCCGCAACCTGCGCCTTGAGGTCTGCCAGTGCCGCCTCGTCGGTGACGGTCACCGGATTGGCGTTCAGATCGGCGATCTGGGCGTTCAGCGCCTCGATCTCGGCCTGCAGCCGTTCTGCCTCCGAGGTGTCTGGTGCTGCCGGGACAATCTGCGGCTTTGGCCGTGACACGCTGAACCCGTCGGTTCCCGTGCCATCGCCCTGAAAATCGCTGACCGAAGCGGTCTCGATCGCGGGTGCTGGGGCAGGGGCATCGGGTGCGGCCAGCACCAGCCATGCCCCAACGCCGACACCGGCGACGGCTGTCATGGCGGAAAGCGCGTAGGGGTTTATGCCCCGGCGGCGCTTTGGGGCCTCGGAAGGTTTCATGCGCTCCATGCGGGCGGTGAGTTTTTCGGCCTGCGTCTCGTCGCTCATTGGCTGACTCCCGCGTCACCGGTCACGCAAACATATTCATCGCCATAGCGCAGCACCCAACGCTCAGAACGGGTGCTGACGGTGATGGTGGTCCCGCGGACGGAAGAATTAACCGAGTATTCCTGCCCCTTGGCATCGGCCCGGAAGATCGTCGGCATTGGCGCGCCGGGTGTGATCACGAAAGTGGTCTTCCGCCCGTCATCCGAAATCGACACCGGTGCGAATGCGGGCAAGGCGCGGCCCTTTTTCATGATCTTGTAGGTCATGGGCAGGGAGGCGGGGATATCGCTGCCGGCGGTGGCGGCACGCGTGCTGCCCGGCACGGTGAACTTCACCGAATAGTTCGGTTCTCCACGGCCACCTTCGGTGACCTGCAAAAAGTAAATATTGCGCTGCGTCTCGACCGTCAGGTTGGTCGTGGCCCCGGTGACGACGGGCTTGATGATGAAGAGATTGGCGCGCTCCAGCTTGTCGATCTTGAAGCTTTCGAGATCGCCGATGGCAATCGACTGGATCTTCTCGCCTTCACCAAGTTCAACGAGGGTCACATTCCTGAGGCGTGTGTTGATCCGGTAGACCTGCCCCTCTTGATAGGTGGCATAGGTCACGCGGGCATCATGGCTGCCGGGCTTTGGTGCGGTTTCGGCCAAAGCGGGAAGGGCGGTGATCGAGATCAGAAATCCGAGCGCAGGAAGGGTCAGGGGATGGGTCATGTCATTCCTCCGTGGGGGCCAAGGTTTCTGCGGTGATGCGGTAGTCCGTCACCAGAAACCCGGTCGGGTTCTGCCAGACGAGATCGAGCGCGGTTTGCTTCGAGGGCTCAAAGCGATAGGTGACGGTGGCGGTGAACTTGCCGATCCGGTCAGGTACACCTTCGCCATCCGACACCCAGGTCTTGGTGAAACGGACCTGGGCGGTTGTGTCGGTCACCGGCGTGATTGACAGAACATCGATGACCACTTTGGAATTCTGCCCGTAAAGTTTGGGCGGATAGTTGGCGTTGCCTTCCGTCCAAAGGCTCACGAGGCCTTGGCGGGCATTGCCTTCGGACCATGTGTAGGCGCGCAGAATGCGGGACTCATTGTCGTGCTGGTCATAGGTTTCTCGGTCGGTGACATAGGCAAAGAGCAGGCTTTGCCGGATGGCCTCGGCCTGCTCGATCCCGGCCTTTTCGACCGCGACCACGCGTTCGGCGACCCCGGTGTCTTTGTCGACGATGGCGAGAAAGGCCTCGGTTTGCTTCAAGGGGAGCATTGTGACGACAGCGACTATGCCCATCAGGCCGATGGCCAGTCCGCCGCCCGCCACCAGATAGGCGATCCGTTCGCGCTTTTTGACGCCGTAGAACATCTCGGCTTCGAGAAAACTTCTCAATTCAGGGGGTGAACCTGTCATTG
>Ga0209369_1001342_pt1 | contig 12739 bp, 16 predicted proteins | sample EBPBio142010_DNA_FD_185865 | JGI IMG/M metagenome (GOLD analysis project Ga0209369, IMG submission 185865) | Wastewater treatment Type I Accumulibacter community from EBPR Bioreactor in Madison, WI, USA - Reactor 1_10/4/2010_ DNA (SPAdes)... | ecosystem: Engineered > Bioreactor > EBPR >... | reverse complement strand
ACTACGACGCCTGGATCGACGAGCTGCTGCAGGAGCTGGGCCTGGCCGACAAGGCCGGCGCCAACATGCGCCAGCTGTCCGGCGGCATGAAGCGCCGCGTGCTGGTGGCCCAGGCGCTGGTGCACCGGCCGCCGGTGATCGTGCTGGACGAGCCCACCGCCGGCGTGGACGTGGAACTGCGCCAGACGCTGTGGCAGTTCATCGCCCGCCTGAACCGCGAAGGCCACACCGTGCTGCTGACCACGCACTACCTGGAAGAAGCCGAGGCGCTGTGCTCGCGCATCGCGATGCTGAAGCAGGGCAAGGTGGTGGCACTGGACCGCACCGCCAACCTGCTGGCCGGCACGGCCAGCACGATGCTGCGCTTCAAGACCGACCAGCCGCTGCCGGCCGGGCTGGCGGGGCAGGCCCGCGTCACCGGCCGCATCGTGCAGCTGAAGGCGCACGACGCGGCCGAGGTGGAAACGCTGCTGGCCGCGCTGCGCAGTGCCGGCATCAAGGTCGAGGACCTGGAGATCGGCCGCGCCGACCTGGAGGACGTGTTCCTGGAGATCATGCAAGGGGTTCCAGCATGACCGGTGTGCGCACGCTGCTCTACAAGGAGGTGCTGCGCTTCTGGAAGGTGGGTTTCCAGACCGTGGCCGCGCCCGTGCTGACCGCGGTGATGTACCTGCTGATCTTCGGCCACGTGCTGTCGGACAAGGTGGAGGTGTTCGACGACATCGGCTACACCCGCTTCCTGATCCCCGGGCTGGTGATGATGAGCGTGCTGCAGAACGCCTTTGCCAACAGCAGCAGCTCGCTGGTGCAGAGCAAGATCACCGGCAACCTGGTGTTCCTGCTGGTCACGCCGCTGTCGCACTGGGCCTGGTTCAGCGCTTATGTGGGGGCATCGGTGGTGCGGGGCTTGAGCGTCGGCGCCGGCGTGTTCGCCGCCACGGCCTGGTTCTCGCCGCCGGGGCTGGCGCAGCCGCTGTGGATCCTGGTGTTTGCGCTGCTGGGCGCCGGCATGCTGGGCGCGCTGGGCCTGGTGGCCGGGTTGTGGGCCGACAAGTTCGACCAGATGGCCGCCTTCCAGAACTTCATTATCATGCCGATGACCTTCCTGTCGGGCGTGTTCTATTCGGTGCATTCGCTGCCCAGCTTCTGGTACCAGCTCAGCCACCTGAACCCCTTCTTCTACATGATCGATGGCTTCCGGCGCGGCTTCTTCGGCGTCAGCGATGTCTCGCCCTGGCTGAGCCTGGCGGTGGTGGGGGCCTGTTTCCTGGCCGTGTCGGCGGTGGCGCTGCACCTGCTGAAGACCGGCTACAAACTGCGCCACTGAAGGCTCGGCGATAATCCGGGCCATCATGTCGGAGCCGACCCCCCAGCAGGTGCGCGATTTCATCGCCGCCGGCCTCGATTGCCAGCACCTCGAGGTGGACGGCGACGGCCGCCATTTCTTTGCCGTCATCGTCTCGGCCGCCTTCGAAGGCCGCTCGCGCGTGGCGCGGCACCAGCAGGTCTATGGCGCGCTGGGCGATAGAATGCGCGAGCAGATCCACGCGCTGTCGATGAAGACCCTCACTCCCGCCGAATGGGCCGCGCAAGGCGCGCCGCAGGCTTCGGCGCAGGCGCACCACCCCCATTGACATCGCCCGCGGCGCGCTGCGGGTGACCCCGGGTGTCGCCATCGCGCCGCCGCCGTAGGTCCCCCGCCATGTGCCGCCGGCCCCGAGCCACACCATGGACAAACTTCTCATCCGCGGCGGCCGCCCCCTGAAGGGCGAAGTGCCGATCTCCGGCGCCAAGAACGCGGCGCTGCCACAGCTGTGCGCGGCGCTGCTGTGTGCCGAGCCTGTGCTGCTGCGCAACGCGCCGCAGCTGCAGGACGTGGCGACCATGCTCAAGCTGCTGCAGCACATGGGCGTGGCCCTGGAGCGCAGCGCCGAGCGGCCCGACGAGATCCGCATCGATGCCGGCCGGGTGGCCGCTCCCGAGGCGCCCTATGAGCTGGTGAAGACCATGCGCGCCTCGATCCTGGTGCTGGGGCCGCTGCTGGCGCGCTTCGGCCAGGCGCGGGTGTCGCTGCCGGGCGGCTGCGCCATCGGCTCGCGGCCGGTGGACCAGCACATCAAGGGCCTGCAGGCCATGGGCGCCGAGATCACGGTGGAGCACGGCTACATCGTCGCCCGTGCCTCACGGCTGAAAGGCGCGCGCATCAGCACCGACATGATCACCGTCACCGGCACCGAGAACCTGCTGATGGCCGCCACGCTGGCCGAAGGCGAAACCGTGCTGGAGAACGCTGCGCAGGAGCCCGAGGTCACCGACCTGGCCGACATGCTGGTGGCCATGGGCGCGCGCATCGAGGGCCAGGGCGGCAGCCGCATCCGCATCGAAGGCGTCGATCGGCTGCATGCGCCCGCAGGCGGCCACCAGACGATCCCCGACCGCATCGAGGCCGGCACCTTCCTGTGCGCGGTGGCGGCGGCCGGCGGCGACGTGCTGCTGCAGGGCGCGCGCGCCGACCACCTGGAAGTGGTGATCGACAAGCTGCGCGAGGCCGGTGCGCAGATCGAAACCGGCGACGGCTGGATCCGCGTGCGGGCCGAAGGCCGGCCGCGGGCGGTGAACATCCGCACCAGCGAGTACCCGCTGTTCCCCACCGACATGCAGGCGCAGTTCATGGCGGTGAACTGCATTGCCGAAGGCTCGGCGCGCGTCACCGAGACCATCTTCGAGAACCGCTTCATGCACGTGAACGAGATGCTGCGCCTGGGTGCGCGCATCGAGATCGACGGCCACACGGCGGTGGTGCACGGCGTGCCGCGGCTGTCCGGCGCCACGGTGATGGCCACCGACCTGCGCGCGTCGGCCAGCCTGGTGATCGCCGGGCTGGTGGCCGACGGCGACACGGTGGTCGACCGCATCTACCACCTGGACCGCGGCTACGACCGCATGGAAGCCAAGCTGCGCAAGCTGGGCGCCGACATCGAAAGAGTCCGGTGATCACGCTCGCGCTGTCCAAGGGTCGCATCTTCGACGAGACGCTGCCGCTGCTGGCGGCGGCGGGCATCCACATCGGCGAGGACCCGGAAAAGAGCCGCAAGCTGATCCTGGGCACCAGCCGGCCCGAGCTGCGCGTGGTGCTTGTGCGCGCCAGCGATGTGCCCACCTACGTGCAGTACGGCGGCGCCGACCTCGGCGTGGCCGGCAAGGACGTGCTGATCGAGCATGGCGGCGAGGGCCTGTTCCAACCGCTGGACCTGCGTATTGCCAAGTGCCGCATGAGCGTGGCGGTGCGTGACGATTTCGATTACGCCGCCGCGGTGCGGCAGGGCTCGCGCCTGCGCGTGGCCACCAAGTACACGCTGACGGCGCGGCAGCACTTCGCCGACAAGGGCGTGCACGTCGACCTGATCAAGCTGTACGGCTCGATGGAATTGGCACCGCTGACCGGCCTGGCCGATGCCATCGTCGACCTGGTGTCCACCGGCAGCACTTTGCGCGCCAACCATCTGGTCGAGGTGGAGCACATCATGGACATCTCGTCGCGGCTGGTGGTCAACCAGGCGGCGCTGAAGTTGAAGCGCGAGCCGATCCGCGGACTGATCGATGCGCTGGGCGCAGCGGTGTCCAAGGAGGCGACATGACGCTGCGCCTGCGCCAGCTGAGCACGGCCGACGCCGGTTTCGAGGCCGATTTCCAGCGGCTGCTGCACTGGTCGGCCGAAACCGATGCGGCTATCGAGACGCGTGTCGCGCAGATCATCACCGATGTGCGGGAGCGCGGCGATGCCGCGGTGCTGGAGCTGACCGCGCGCTTCGACGGCCTGCAGGCGGCGAGCATGTCCGCGCTAGAGATCGGCCCCGACGAACTGCGCGCCGCGCTGGGCCGCATCACGCCGGCGCAGCGCGCGGCGCTGGAGCAGGCCGCCGCCCGCGTGCGCAGCTACCACGAGCGCCAGCGCGACGCCTGCTGCCAGAGCTGGAGCTACCGCGACGCCGACGGCACGCTGCTGGGCCAGAAGGTCACGCCGCTGGATCGGGTTGGCATCTACGTGCCGGGCGGCAAGGCGGCCTATCCGTCCAGCCTGATCATGAACGCGGTGCCTGCACACGTGGCCGGCGTGGCCGAGATCGTCATGGTGGTGCCCACGCCGGTGCGCGGCAGCGTCGCCACCGGCGGCAGCGGCGGCGCCACCGCCGCGGTGGGCGAGCGCAACGACCTGGTGCTGGCCGCGGCCGCGGTGGCCGGCGTCAGCCGCGCCTTCACCATCGGCGGCGCGCAGGCGGTGGCGGCGCTGGCCTATGGCACGGCGACGATTCCCCGCGTCGACAAGATCACCGGCCCGGGCAATGCGTATGTGGCCAGTGCCAAGAAGCATGTGTTCGGCCAGGTGGGCATCGACATGATCGCCGGGCCCAGCGAGATCCTGGTGCTGGCCGACGGCAGCGCGCCGGCCGACTGGGTGGCGATGGACCTGTTCAGCCAGGCCGAACACGACGAGCTGGCGCAGAGCATCCTGCTGTGCCCGGATGCAGCCTACATCGCCGCAGTGCGCGAGGCCGTCGAGCGCCTGCTGCCCGGCATGCCGCGCCGTGATGTCATCCGCGCCTCGCTGGAAGGGCGCGGCGCGCTGATCCAGACGCGCAGCATGGAAGAGGCCTGCGCCATCAGCAACCGCATCGCGCCCGAACACCTGGAGATCAGCTCGAAGGAGCCGCATCGCTGGGAGCCGCTGCTGCGCCATGCCGGCGCGATCTTCCTCGGCGCCTTCACCAGCGAGAGCCTGGGAGACTACTGCGCCGGGCCCAACCATGTGCTGCCGACCTCGGGCACGGCGCGTTTCAGCTCGCCGCTGGGCGTGTACGACTTCGTCAAGCGCAGCAGCCTGATCGAGGTCAGCGAACGCGGCGCGCAGGTGCTGGGGCCGATCGCTGCCGAACTGGCCTATGGCGAAGGCCTGCAGGCCCATGCCCGCGCCGCCGAGATGCGGCTGCAAGAGGGCAGCACCAAGGGGAACCCATGAGCACGCTAGCCGAACGCATCCGCCAGACGATCCGCCAGGACGTGAAGTCGATGCACGCCTATGCCATCCAGGACAGCCGCGGGCTGATCAAGCTGGATGCGATGGAGAACCCCTTCGTCCTGCCGCCGGAGCTGCAGCGCGAGCTGGGCGAGCGCCTGGGCCGCGTGGCCATCAACCGCTACCCGGTGCAGAGCACGGCCGACGTGGTGGCGGCGCTGTCGAAGTACGTCGAGCTGCCGGCCGGCTGCAAGATGATCCTGGGCAACGGCTCGGACGAGCTGATCGACATGCTCAGCGTGGCCTGCGACGTGCCGGGCGCGACGCTGCTCGCGCCGCTGCCGGGCTTCGTGATGTACCAGATGTCGGCGCAGCTGCGCGGGCTGAAGTTCGTCGGGGTGCCGCTGACCGCGAACTTCGAGCTGGACGAGCCGGCGATGCTGGCGGCCATCGAACAGCACCGCCCGGCGCTGACCTACATCGCCTACCCGAACAACCCGACGGCCAACCTGTTCGACGAAGGCATCGTCGAGCGCATCGTCGCCGCGGTGGGCCGCCAGCGCGGGCTGGTGGTCTTCGACGAGGCCTACCAGCCGTTTTCGTCGCGTAGCTGGCTGCCCATGCTTGGCCAGCACGAGCATGTGCTGGTGATGCGCACGCTCAGCAAGTTCGGCCTGGCCGGCGTGCGGCTGGGCTACCTGTGCGGCCCGGCGGCGCTGATCGATGAGGTGGACAAGGTGCGTCCGCCCTACAACATCAGCGTGCTCAATGCCGAGGCCACGTTGTTCGCGCTGGCGCATGCCGACGAATACGCGCGCCAGGCGGCGCTGCTGCGCAGCGAGCGCGGGCGGCTCGCCAAGGCGCTGGCTGCGCTGCCCGGCGTGACGGTGTTCCCCAGCGAAGCGAACATGCTGCTGGTGCGCGTGCCCGATTCGAAGGCCTGCTTCGAAGGCATGAAGGCGCGCGGCGTGCTGGTGAAGAACATCGCCGGCCTGCACCCGCTGCTGGCGAACTGCCTGCGCCTGACCGTGGGCGCGCCCGAGGAAAATGAGGCCATGATCCGGGCCCTGCGAGAGAGTCTATGAGCCGAATCGCCGAAGTCCGCCGCGACACCAAGGAAACGGAGATCCGCGTGCGCGTCGATCTCGACGGCACGGGCCAGGCCACTCTGGCCACCGGCATCGGCTTCTTCGACCACATGCTCGACCAGATCGCCCGCCACGGGCTGATCGATCTGGACATCGACGCCAAGGGCGACCTGCACATCGACGGCCACCACACGGTCGAGGACGTGGGCATCACGCTCGGCATGGCGGTGGCCCAGGCTGCTGCCGACAAGAAGGGCATCAACCGCTACGGCCATGCCTACGTGCCGCTGGACGAAGCGCTGTCGCGGGTGGTGATCGACTTTTCCGGCCGGCCCGGGCTGCACATGGACGTGCCCTTCAAGGCCGGCATGATCGGCGGCTTCGACACCCAGCTGGCCTACGAGTTCTTCCAGGGTTTCTCGAACCATGCGCTGGTCACGCTGCACATCGACAACCTGAAGGGCCAGAACGCGCACCACCAGTGCGAGACGGTCTTCAAGGCCTTCGCGCGCGCACTGCGCATGGCGCTGACGCCGGATCCGCGCTCCGCCGGCGTCATCCCGTCGACGAAGGGCAGCCTGTAGGACCACGACGATGAGCCGTACCGTGGCAGTGGTCGACTACGGCATGGGCAACCTGCGCTCGGTGTCGCAGGCGGTGATGCACGTGGCCCAGGGCAGCGGCTTCAAGGTGACCGTCACCCAGCGCCCCGATGAGGTGCGCGCGGCCGAGCGTGTGGTGCTGCCGGGGCAGGGCGCGATGCGCGACTGCATGCGCGAGCTGCACGATTCCGGCCTGAAGGACGCCGTACTGGAAGCCGCCGCCACCAGGCCGCTGATGGGCGTCTGCGTGGGCATGCAGATGCTTCTGGAGCACAGCGAGGAGCAGGACACGCCGGGCTTAGGGCTGGTCCCCGGCCGCGTGCAACGCTTCCGGCTGGACGGCCAGCGCCAGGCTGACGGCAGCCGTTACAAGGTGCCGCAGATGGGCTGGAACCGCGTGTTCCAGCAGGCGCACGACGGCCAGGTGCATGCGCTGTGGCAGGGCGTGTCGGACGGCGCCTACTTCTACTTCGTGCACAGTTACCATGCGCAGCCGAGCGACGCCCGTCACAGCGCCGGGCGCACCGAGTACGGCAGCAGCTTTACCAGCGCTATCGCTCGCGATAACATTTTTGCCACCCAGTTCCACCCCGAGAAAAGCGCCGACCACGGCCTGGCCCTGTACCGGAACTTCCTGGCCTGGAAGCCCTGACGCGCCCTTCGGGATCCCGACACTCCACCCCCTCGCCGAAGCCATGTTGCTGATACCGGCCATCGATCTCAAGGACGGCAAGTGCGTTCGCCTGCAGCAGGGCGACATGAAGGCCTCCACCACCTTTGGCGAAGACCCGGCCGCGATGGCCCGGCGCTGGCTGGACGCCGGCGCACGCCGCCTTCACCTGGTGGACCTGAATGGCGCCTTTGCCGGCAGGCCGATCAACGAGCCGGCCATCAAGAGCATCCTGCGCGAGGTGGGCGATGAGATCCCCGTGCAACTGGGCGGTGGCATCCGCGACCTGGACACCATCGAGCGCTACCTGGACGACGGCGTGTCCTACGTGATCATCGGCACCGCCGCGGTCAAGAGCCCCGGCTTCCTGAAGGATGCCTGCAGCGCCTTCGGCGGCCACATCATCGTTGGCCTGGATGCGAAGGACGGCAAGGTGGCCACCGACGGCTGGAGCAAGCTCACTGGGCACGAGGTCATCGACCTGGCGAAGAAGTTCGAGGACTACGGCGTCGAGGGCGTCATCTACACCGACATCGGCCGCGACGGCATGCTCACCGGCGTCAACATCGAGGCCACGGTGAAGCTGGCGCAGGCCCTCAGCATCCCGGTCATCGCCTCGGGCGGCCTGTCCGACCTGGCCGACATCGAGCGGCTGTGTGCGGTGGAATCCGAAGGCATCGAGGCGGTGATCTGCGGCCGCAGCATCTACACCGGCTCGCTGGATTTCGCCGCCGCACAGGCCCGCGCCGACGAACTCAACGGCGCGGAGTAGCCGGCCCCGCATGCTGGCCAAGCGCATCATTCCCTGCCTGGACGTCACCGGCGGGCGGGTCGTCAAGGGCGTCAACTTCGTCGAGTTGCGTGATGCCGGCGACCCGGTGGAGATCGCCGCCCGCTACAACGACCAGGGCGCCGACGAGCTGACCTTCCTCGACATCACCGCCACCAGCGACGGCCGCGACCTGATCCTGCACATCATCGAGGCGGTGGCCTCGCAGGTGTTCATCCCGCTCACCGTGGGCGGTGGCGTGCGCACGGTGGCCGACGTGCGGCGCCTGCTCAACGCCGGGGCCGACAAGGTCAGCTTCAATTCGGCCGCGGTGGCCAACCCGCAGGTGATCCGCGACGCGTCCGACAAGTACGGCGCGCAGTGCATCGTGGTGGCCATCGACGCCAAGCGCCGTGCCGATGGCCAGGGCTGGGAGGTCTACACCCACGGCGGGCGCAAGAACACCGGGCTCGACGCGGTGCAGTGGGCCACGCAGATGGCCGAGATGGGCGCCGGCGAGATCCTGCTGACCAGCATGGACCGCGACGGCACCAAGAGCGGCTTCGACCTGGCGCTGACCCGCGCCGTCAGCGACGCGGTGCCGGTGCCGGTGATCGCCTCGGGCGGCGTCGGCGCGCTGCAGCACCTGTCCGAAGGCATCCGCCTGGGCGGTGCCGACGCGGTGCTGGCGGCCAGCATCTTCCACTACGGCGAATTCACGGTGGCCCAGGCCAAGGCGCTGATGGCCCACGACGGCATCCCGGTGCGGCTGTGAAGGCCGCGGCTGCGCACGAGGTGCGCATCATCGGCGGGCAGTGGAAGCGCAGCAAATTGCCGGTGGCCGACCGCCCCGGCTTGCGGCCCACACCCGACCGGGTGCGCGAGACGCTGTTCAACTGGCTGGGGCAGGACCTGTCGGGCTGGCGCTGCCTGGATGCCTTTGCCGGCAGCGGCGCGCTGGGCTTCGAGGCCGCCTCGCGCGGCGCGGCCGAGGTGCTGCTGCTGGAGCAGGACGCCGAGGCCGTGGCCCGCCTGCGGGCGGCGCAGCAGCGGCTGCAGGCCGCCACGCTGCGCGTCGAGCGGGCCGATGCGCTGGCCTGGATGGCGCGTGCGCCGGCCGGCGGCTTCGACCTGGTGCTGCTGGACCCGCCCTTCGACAGCGACCTGATGGCCCGCGCGCTGCCGCTGGCCGCACGGATGGCCACGGCCGATGGGCTGATCTATGCCGAGCAGCGCCAGCCGCTGACGGCCCTGCCCGAGGGCTGGGCGCTGCACCGCCAGGGCCGCGCCGGCGCGGTGCATTTCCATCTGCTGCGCCGCGCGCCCGGCGGCTACACTGCGGCCGCACAGCGGACCCCCACTGTCCAGGAGTAAACCACCTTGACCACCGTGACACCGCTCACCGCCGTCTACCCCGGCACCTTCGACCCGATGACACTGGGGCACGAGGACCTGATGCGCCGCGCCGCGCACCTGTTCGACCGGCTGATCCTGGCGGTGGCCGTAGGCCACCACAAGCGCACCATGTTCACCATCGACGAGCGGCTGCAGATGGCGGTGGAGATCGCCTCGCCGTACCCGAACGTGCAGGTCGTGCCCTTCCGCGGCCTGCTGCGCGACTTTGTCGTTGGCGCCCACGGCGACGTGGTAGTGCGCGGCCTGCGCGCGATGAGCGACTTCGACTACGAGTTTCAGATGGCCGGCATGAACCGCCAGCTGATGCCCGACGTGGAGACGGTGTTCATGACGCCGTCGGACCAGTTCCAGTTCATCAGCGGCACCTTCGTGCGCGAGATTGCCATGCTCGGCGGTGATGTCTCCAAGTTCGTGGCACCCTCGGTGCTGAAGCGGCTGAAGGAGCGTGTCAGCCAGCCGCAGTCCTGAGAAGCTGTGAACGAACCATGGCCCTGCTGATCACCGACGACTGCATCAACTGCGACGTCTGCGAACCGGAATGCCCCAACGAGGCGATCTCGATGGGCGCCGAGTTCTACCAGATCGACCCGGACAAGTGCACCGAATGCGTCGGCCACTTCGACGAGCCGCAATGCGTGCAGCTGTGCCCGGTGGCCTGCATCCCGATCCACCCCGACCACCAGGAAAGCCGCGAGCAGCTCTGGGCCAAGTACCGGCGGCTGACGCAGCAGCCGGTGCCCGAAGCCTGATCAGCGCATCGGCGGGCTCATCGACGGGTCGGTCGGCGGCCCTTTGGTCTTCTTCTTGCGCGGGGCCGAGGCCGGCTCGGCAGGCGCGTCCGGCTTGACGCCGGCCGCCGCCTGTTTGCGGGCGGCTTCCTCGCGCTGCCGGCGTTCGGCGGCCAGCTGGCGAGCCTGCTCAGCATCGCGGGCCGAGACCTCACGCGCTGCCTTCTGCTGATCGGCAGAGCGCGGGTCGTCCACCGTCAGCGCCTTGCCGTCGGCGCAGGGCGTCTGCGAATAGACGCGGCCGTCGGGCCCGCAGCGGTAGACGGTCTGCGGCGGGGCGGCCAGCGCCCACAGCGGCACGACGGCCAGCAACAGCAGCGCGCCGCGCCTGCTCACTGGACTACCCTCCGCACGGCGTGCTCCGGGATGAGCGCTTGGGAGCGGCCCGGCGCGCTCATGGCGCCGGGTCCCCCTCGGCGGGCGGCCGAGGCGGCTTCGGGCGCGGCGGCTTGGCGTGCAGCTTCATGGTGGCCCGGTCCATCTCGCCGGCCAGCATCAGCTCCAGCGCGTCCAGGCTGCGCACGACGCATTGTTCGATCTGCTCGCGCTCGGCCTGCGGCGGCTTGCGCAGCACGTAGTCCACCACCTCGGCCTTGACGCCCGGGTGGCCGATGCCCAGGCGCAGCCGCCAGTAGTCGGCCGAGCCCAGCTGGGCATGGATGTCGCGCAGGCCGTTGTGGCCGCCATGGCCGCCGCCGACCTTCAGCTTCAGCTGGCCGGCCGGCAGGTCCAGCTCGTCGTGCGCCACCAGGACCTGCGCCGGCTCGATCTTGTAGAAGCGCGCCAGCGCCCCCACCGCCTTGCCCGACAGGTTCATGTAGGTCATCGGCTGCAGCAGCCAGACCACGCCGTGGGCGGTCTGCGCCTTGCCGGCCAGGCCGAACCATTCGCGCTGCGGCAGCAGCTTGCAGCCCAGCTTGCGGGCAGCTTCGTCCAGCCACCAGAAGCCGGCGTTGTGCCGGGTGGCCTCGTATTCGGGGCCCGGGTTTCCCAGGCCGACCAGCAGACGGATCATGCGCGGGGGTCGCAGGGCGCGGCTTGAAGGAGGCCGGATTCTAGGCGCCGGCCGCCCATGAAAAAGCCCCGCCGGGGCGGGGCTTCGGGGACGTGGGGCACAGGCCTCACTTCTTGTTCTGCTTCTCGTCCTTCTTCTTCGGCGCAGCCTTGCCAGCCGGGGCCACCACGGCCGGGGCCGGTGCGGCCTCTTCCTCGACCTTGGGCGGGTTGGCGGCGACGATCACCGGGTCCACCTTGCCATGGCGCACGAACTTGATGCCTTCGGGCAGCTTCAGTTCGCTGGCGTGGATGGACTGGCCCTTGACCAGGTGGGCCAGGTCGATGGTGATGAACTCGGGCAGCTGCGAGGCCAGGCACTCGACCTCGAGCTCGGTGGTCACGTGGCTGACCAGGCACTTGTCGGTCTTGACAGCGACCGAGTTTTCCTCGTTCACGAAGTGCAGCGGCACCTTCTTGTGCAGGCGCGTGGTCTCGTCGATGCGCTGGAAGTCGATGTGCAGGATGATCTGCTTCCACGGATGCATCTGGTAGTCCCGCAGCAGCACCTTCTGCACGTTGCCCGACAGTTCCATCTCGAGGATCGACGAGTGGAACGCCTCCTTTTTCATGGCATGGAACAGGGCGTTGTGGTCCAGCTCGATCATGGTGGGCGTGCCGGCCCCGTAGACGATGCCGGGCACCTTGGCGGCGGCGCGCAGGCGGCGGCTCGCTCCGGTCCCCTGCTGCGTACGCTCGAATGCGACGAACTTCATGGTTTCACTCCAGACAAAAAGACGCCCGCGACCAGGCGTCGACACGGAAAGGGCCCGCGGCGCGAGCCCGCTCTCCATTCCTAAAAGTTGTTGTTTTGCTCCGCGAACAGCGAGGTCACCGACTCGCCGTCGCTGATGCGCCGGATGGTCTCGGCAAACAGGAAGGCCACCGAAAGCTGGCGGATGTTCTTGCAGCCCGAGGCCTCTTCGTTCAGCGGAATGGTGTTGGTGACCACCACCTCGTCCATCTGCGAATCGCGGATGCGCTGGATCGCCGGCCCCGAGAACACCGGGTGGGTGCAATAGGCGAAGACGCGGCGCGCGCCACGCTCCTTCAGCACCTCGGCCGCGGCCACCAGCGTGCCGGCGGTGTCGATCATGTCGTCCATGATCACGCAGTGCCGGCCGTCGATGTCGCCGATGACGTGCATCACCTCGGATTCGTTCGGGTTGGCGCGGCGCTTGTCGATGATCGCCAGGTCGCAGCCCAGCTGCTTGGCCAGCGCCCGCGCACGCACCACGCCGCCGACGTCGGGCGACACCACCACCAGGTTCTGGTAGTTCTTGCTCTTCAGGTCGGACAGCAGCACCGGCGAGGCGTAGATGTTGTCCACCGGGATGTC
>Ga0209369_1001341_pt1 | contig 12749 bp, 12 predicted proteins | sample EBPBio142010_DNA_FD_185865 | JGI IMG/M metagenome (GOLD analysis project Ga0209369, IMG submission 185865) | Wastewater treatment Type I Accumulibacter community from EBPR Bioreactor in Madison, WI, USA - Reactor 1_10/4/2010_ DNA (SPAdes)... | ecosystem: Engineered > Bioreactor > EBPR >... | reverse complement strand
CCACCTGATTGCCAGTCAAAATGACGGAACCTTGCGGTATCTGGCTGAACTATCAATACATGATGAACGCCAGGCCAGCGACCACGAACAAGGCCCCTAACCAAGCTCCGGCTGCGGGACGTTGTCCAGTTCGCAGCCACAATAGTGGAAGGATGATGACTGGCGTCGTCGCGGAAATCGTTGAGACCACACCTGTTTCCCCACCCGACAAGGCAAAGAGCAGCAGCGTCATTCCCATAGCAAGCGACAGAAGGCCTGAGAGCGCTGTGAGGCAAGTCACCCGCCACGTCAGGGGGGTGCGTGGACGAAAGGCTGCGACGGGAAACATCGAGACGAAGCTGAGGCAGCAGGCCGCCGTTCCGACACGCAGCAGCGAGGCCAGAAACGGATCGATACCGGTTGCCATAACCGGCCGCACGATGATTGATCCGACTGCTTGCCCAAGTGCGGCAAGCAAACCGAACAATAACCCGACAATCAGGGAGCCTTTTACCGTCTCCCAAGGATGAAGCTGCGTTCGACGGTTGTTGAAGAATATCGCCAGACAAACACCCAGAATGGTGAGGGTAATGCCGGCTACAACAGAAGTCGTGAGTTTTTCACCAAGCACGACCCACCCCAGAACTGCGGCAATGGGAGCATTCATTGCAAATAGAATTCCGGATCGGCGTGGCCCTAGCCGGTTCAAGGTCACGAAGAGGATCGTGTCACCCAGGAAGATTCCGATCAAGCCAGACAGGATGAGCGGAAAAGCATTGCCAGAATGGATCTGTTGCCACGTTCCGGTTGCTATCACATAGACAATAAGCAGGCAGCTTACAAAGATCTGGCGCACCTGATTGAAGGTCAGTGCGCCCAAATGGCCAGCAGGTCCAGCCGAGATGAGGCCCGTGAGCGCCCAGCAGATAGCAGCCCCCAGTGCCGCCAGCTCATAAATAGGCATGAAGCCCCTCAGCAAATCCGTGAATTACGACTTAGAATCGGGAAACAAAAAACCTTCCCCAACTCGTCGCTTCTCCTATCTGACCTTCGATATACTGGCAATGCTATGCTATCCGGCGGCATAATTCCTCAATGCTTCCCCCAGACGCGCGATACCCGGTTCGATGTTCCCCAGCGGTACCGAGGAAAAGCTGACCCGTGCATGATTGATCTCGGGATCCTTCGCATAAAACGGGTCGCCCGGAACATAGCCAACCTCGAATTTCGGGATTGCGCAGTCGATCAGAAACTTTCGTGCATCAAAACCGTCAGGGAACGTCAGCCAAGTGAACAGACCACCGGCAGGATCGGTGAAACGAATGCCCTGAGGCAGTTCGTTACGCAGTGCATCAAGCATGACATCCTTTTTGTGCCTATAGTATTGCCTGATGGTTCCGATGTGCTTCTCCAGATCATAGGTTTCCAGGAGATTGGAAATTGCGGTCATATTCAAGGTGCTGCACTGGGTATCGGCGCCAAGCTTGAGTAGCGTGAGTTTATGAATGATCTCTTCGGAAGCGACAGTCCAGCCGAGCCGCAGTCCAGGGGATAATATCTTCGAGAAGCTGCCGAGATAAATGACGCGTCCCTCCTCATCCAGACTTTTCAACGGGACCGGCGGTGGCGCATCGAAATGCACCTCGCGATAAGGTGAGTCCTCCAAAATAACCAGTCCGTATTTGTTCGCGAGCCGGATCAGGGCCTTTCTCCGTTCCAGGCTCATGGTGACGCCAGTCGGGTTGTGATAATCCGGGATTGTATAAAGCAGCTTTGCACGAGGCTGGCACATCAAAAGGGCTTCCAAAGCGTCCGTGTCGAGGCCGTCATCATCCACCGGAACGGTTTCGTATTGCGGTTCGCAAGCCGCGAACGCACCAAGCGCGCCGAGAAATGTCGGGGCCTCAGTAATGATGACATCGCCCTTGTCGATCAGCAGACGTGCCACAAGGTCGAGCCCCTGCTGTGCGCCCTGCAGGATAAGGACGTTGTCCATTGTGCAATGGATGTGTTCCTGTTTCATGCGGTCCGCGATCTGCTGGCGCAGCTTGGGCAAACCGACAGAAAAAGAGTACTGCAGCGCCTCACGGCCAGAATTTACTATCGCCGCATCGAAGGCGGTCTTGATCGCGTCGAACGGAAAAACGTCCCCATCGGGATATCCCCCACCGAAGAAAATCATCTCGGGATTTGTATTCAAGCTGCGGATAGCCGACGGCTTGATGCCGTCCATACGGGATGCATACTGAATATTCATTTGGCTTGTCTCTGGTCTGGAGAAAGGCGCAGACGGGGTCAGGATTTCGCTGGCAAGGCGAGAAGAACCGGCAGGTGTCGAGCATCGGGAGCCATGTCGAGGTTCATGACGAAATCACAAAGCGCGCGGCAACGTTCCCCTGGCAAAACACGCCCGGCAAGCGTCTCGAACTTGGCTATGACCGCAGCGTCGCTCATCGGATTGGCCATGCCTCCCAGTGGAAACTCGACCGTTTCGCTGAACATGCGACCATCGTGCAGCGTCACCGCGATTGCAGGTTCTGTATTGGCAGCCATTGCGGTATCAATTCCGACATTGGTGAGTGCAAGCCACTGCTCTATCGCTGGAGCAGACCATGCCTCCCGTTCAAGCTCATCAAGCCCGACCTTGCCATATTGGAGCCGCGCAGCAACGGCATAAGCCAGACTCATTTGCGCGTCAGCGCGGCTGCTGATGATCTTGCCGCCGCACATGCCTGCCTGAAACGCGCTCATTGCCACATCAATACGAGCGATATCCTGCGGTGCAATACCGCGTTCGGTCAAAATCTTATCGATAGCATCGATAGCCGAATGGGTGCCGCGGCATGTTGCATAGGGCTTTATGGAGCAACGGTTGACACGCCAGAACTGTCCAAAATCAGCATTGAGCAGATCCGGCCTGGCTTCGCCGCGACAGAAGGTCGTAAAGAAATTACCCCAACCTGCGGCGTCCAGTACCGAAAGCGGACCATCGAACCCGGAGGCTGCGAGCTTTGCGGCGACGAAGCCGCCTTCTGCAGCGCGGCCAGCATGCAGCTTCTTGGTCTGGCTACCATCATGAATGAACGCCCACGTACCGCCCGCATATGAACTGGCGACACCCAGCGCCGAGGCGTGCCGGTCGGCATCCAGACCGAAAAGTACACTCGCGGCAGCCGCGGCAGCGAAAGCCCCGCAAGTGCCGGTCGAATGCCAGCCCAGCTCGTTATGGGTTTCGTAGCCGCCGCTGGCTTCCAACATTCGCCGCCCGACTTCGTATCCGGCGAGAACCGCGGTCAGAAAATCCTGCCCTGTGACTGTGCCGCGAACCTCGCCCAATGCTGCGATTACCGCAGGCATCACGACAGCGCCCGAATGGTCGCAACCACCGCTGTCATCGAGTTCAAACGCGTGTGCCGAGACACCGTTGACGAAGCTCGCGGTGCGGCTGTCGAGCATCATCGTCGTGCCCCAGACCGACGCTGGACAGGTTCCACCGCCATGAACCAGACCAAAGGCTTGCAGCACCGTCTGGGCCTCAAGAGAGGTAATGCCTGCGATCGCCGCCCCAAGCGTATCGAGGATATGGATTTTTGCCTTATGAATCGTCGCTGCCGGAAAGTCGGCAAAGCGCATAGCCGCGACATTCCGCGCCAGCGTCATGGACGGATGGTCAGTCACGGCCCTGTTCCTTACGATAATGTTCGAAGATATTTAGAGGATGCTGGGTTTCGAGCGGTCCTGCCTGCTCTGCTGTCCAAGCGGCAATCTCGCCGCCGGTGGCAAGCCATACATCGTCATGTTGAAGTATGTGTTGCAGAAGCTGTTCGAGGATGAAAATACGTCCCGGTGTTCCGATCATTTCGGGCCGTACTTGCAGCACATAACAGCGTCCATATTGGCGGTAAGCGTCGAATTCCGCCTTCCAGTTGTGCAGCACGCCCTCATAGGAGGCGATGCGACCCAGCCCTTTGGGAAAAGCGGGGGCGAAATTGAACTGGAAATAAGGCCGATCCTCTAGTTCGACATGAACCGGAATCTCAACCAGAGACGAAGGATGGACATAAGGCGCGTCGTCACCGTTGAGCGAAGCTGACCAGTCGAAACCTGCCTCTTTAAGCACTAAGTCGAAATGGCGCGGCCACAAACCTCGCGGCAGGCGGAAGCCGTTCGGACGCCGTCCTGTCACCTCAGCGAGTATGTCAGCAGAACGCAAAAGAACATTCTTTTGCGCATCATGTCCGAGCATGGAAAAATCCTCGAATGCCACACCGCGCGCTGCAATTTCATGACCGGCTCCGGCCACAGTCGCCACGGCATCGCGATGCTTCATCGCAACCTCTCCCGGAACGAACCATGTGGTCTTCACACCGAGATTGTCGAAAAGCGCGCACAGGCGATCAACACCGCGCGCCGCGCCATATTCCCAGACAGAAAAACTCTTGGCCCGTTCTGCCAGATCGGGCGCGCGGGCAATGGCGTCAAGACCGTCATCGAACAGTACGGTAACCGCTACGGCACAACGCTTGCCATGCGGCCATAGGAAGGTCGGGATCATCTTGTTTCTCCTTCACCGCATGACGCATTCTGGTCTATCCACCATTGAGCGATCTCTCGACCGCGCGCGACCCAGACATCGTCGTGAGCGCGGATCGCCTCGAACAGCCCCTTCAGAATGCTGAGCCTGCCCAGTTTTGCCGAGACTTTTGGATGCAGGATTGTCGTCCAGCACAGGCCATCACGGCGAAAGCCCTCGAACTCGGCACGCCAGTTAGCTTCCACAGTGCGGAAATCCGCTATGCGGTCTTGACCGGTTGGAAAATCAGGCTCTTCGAAATAGGCAAGCGCCGTGTAGTCGTCGATATCCCAGCGGCCCGGAATCTCCACCAATCCCGGTTTGCCGTCCGGAACAGAATGGAAATAAGGCCGATCGTCGCCTCGCATCGAGCTGGAATAAAGAACGCCGAATTCCTTGAGGATCGTTGCGGTATGCGGGCTCCAATCGCCGGAGGGCGTGCGAAATCCAACCGGCTTGATGCCGAGACGGCTTTCAAAAACCTGAGCGGAACGCTGCATGATAGCGAGCTGTTCTGCAGGCGTCCGGTCGATAAACACTTCGTGGTAATGGCCATGATAAGCTATCTCGTGACCGGCTTTCAGGATAGCCTCACAGCGCTCGGGCCACTGTTCCACTACCCATGTGGGGGTGAAGAAAGTGGCAACCAGATCATATTCGGCCAACAGATCCAGCAGGCGCGGCAACGCACGCCACGGCCCGTAAGAGCCTTCGGTAAAGTAGCGCAGATTGTCGAGCAGGCTGCCATCGAGCATAGCGCCACCGGTCGGACCATCCAGATCGAAGGCAAGCGCCACCGCCGAACGCTTGCCGGACGGCCACTTCGGCGAGCCGGGACAACGTCCCCCAACACCTAAATCTTCCACCTTCACCTCCGCCATTTTAGCAAATTTTCACCGGGCGGTGCCGCGTTGAAGCGGAACCGCCTTGTCATTTTATTGCTGCTGATATTATGCAGGCCGGTTACAATCCCGACTGCTATTTTACCGGCTCTTCATTGATCTTGACCGTCTTGACACCGGCAGACTGCAGTTCCCATTTCTTGAGAACAGCGTCATAGGAACCATCGGCAATCATGTCCTTGAGCGCCTTGGCAATGAGATCGCGCAGTTGCTCGTCCTTCTTGCTGATGGCAATCCCCTGATGCACGGTCGTGAATGGCTCGCCGACGATGGTGTAAGTGTCCGGCTCCAGATTCAGAAGATATGGGAGCGTTTCACTTCCCTGCACGGCTGCGTCGAGACGTTTCTGGCGTAGCTGGGTACGGGCATCGGCCGACCCTTCCGTGCCAACGATCTTCAGGGCTGGCTTGCCGTTCTTTTCACAAGTTTCCTTGCTCCAGGCTTCCATTTCCTTCGGGAATGAAGTGCGTCGACTGGCTCCAACTGTCTTGCCGCAGAAATCTGCTGGTGTTTTGTATTGTTCCGCCCGGTCAGCGGTGGTGTAGAACTGGGCACCCGAAGCGAGGTAATCAACGAAATCCAGTGTTTCCCGGCGTCCCGGCATATCTGTCATGCCGGAGATGATCATATCTGCACGCCCGGTATTGAGCGCGCTGACCAACTGCTCGAAGCTGATCTCTTCCCATTTGACGGCGACACCAAGTTTTGCACCGATGGCATTGCCCAGATCGATATCAAGACCCGTCAAGGTACCCGTTTTCGGATCCTTGAATTCGAGTGGCGGATAGTTCGGGACATTGGCGATAACGATTTCTTTCTTTGCCGCAATTCGCTCCGGCAGTTCCTGTCCCGTCGCGGCGTGGCTTGCTGCCATCAAGGCGAGAACGGAAAGTGCAAGCTTGCTCTTGATCATGTCCTTATCCCCTGTTGTGTAAGTCCGGTGTTACTTCTTGTGTACGGCTTTGATGAAGTTCTGCGTTCGCGTCTGCTGCGGATTTGTAAGAACCTGTTCAGGCGAACCAATTTCGATGATTTCGCCCTGATCCATGAAGGCGACACGGTCAGCAACTTCACGGGCAAAGCCAAGCTCGTGGGTTACGACGATCATCGTCATCCCGCTTTGTGCCAGATCGCTCATGACACGCAGAACTTCCCCGACCAGTTCCGGATCGAGTGCCGAAGTCGGCTCGTCGAACAGCAGCAGCGTCGGTTGCATGGCAAGCGCGCGGGCGATGGCGACACGCTGTTGCTGTCCACCCGACAACTGGGCCGGATAAGCGTCACGCTTGTCGTAAAGCCCAACCCGTTCGAGAAGTGCATGAGCGCTTTTTCTGGCAACGTCTGGTTTCTCCCGCAGCACCTGTATCGGACCCTCGACGATGTTCTCAGTCACCGTCAGGTGCGGGAAAAGGTTGAAGCGCTGAAACACCATGCCTATCGAGCGCCGTTGGCGGGCAACCTCCGCATCGCTCAGTTCATGCAGGTGATTGCCTTCGCGACGATAGCCGATCAACTCGCCGCCAACCCAGATCGCGCCACCATTCATCTGTTCGAGCTGATTTATGCAGCGCAGGAACGTGCTCTTGCCGGAACCCGACGGGCCAATAATGCAGAGAACTTCGCCCTTGGCGATCTGGAGGCTTACGCCTTTCAGGACTTCGAGCGTCCCGAATTTCTTGCGCACATCTGCGGCCACGACCAGTGGCCCCTGAGACGAGAGATTTTGCTTTGCGACGTCAGTTGAAACAGTATTTGCCATGTCCATTACCTCCGTCACTTCGATTCACCCGGCGACATGACGCCCTTTGAGAAGTATTTTTCGATACGCCCCTGGATGAGACTGAGTATGGTCACGACGATCAGGTACCAGAACGCAGCAACGATCAGGAGTTCTACGACGCGGGAATTTGCGTAGTAGATGTTCTGTGCGCTGTGCAGGATTTCCGCATACTGGATCACACTTGCGAGCGAGGTGAGCTTCACCATGCCAATGAATTCATTGCCGACCGGCGGCACGATGACACGCATGGCTTGTGGCATGATGATCCGGCGCAGCAATTTCAGGCGTGTCATGCCGATGGTCTGGGCGGCTTCGTACTGGCCCTTGTCCACGGAGAGCAGCCCGGCACGGACGACTTCAGCGGTAAATGCGCCTTGCTGGATGCCAAGACCGAGGAGCGTGGCCACAAAAGGCGTCATGATTTCAACGGTCGAGACCGAAAAGACGCCCGGTATGCCCATAGTAGGGAAAACCAGTGCCAGATTGAACCACAACAGCAGTTGCAGAAGTGCCGGAACCGCCCGGAAGAACCATACATAGCCGATGGAGACATAGGAAAGTACCGGATTGTCCGACAGGCGCATCACGGCAAACACGATCCCGAGTGCTATGCCCAGCGCCATGGCCAGAACCGACATGATGATGGTGTTCAACAGCCCGGTCATGATGGCCGGAACGGTGAGGAATTCTCCCACATAGTTCCATTCAATCTGTCCGACGGCAAATGCATGGATGATTGCGGCAAGCGCGAGAACCACGACCGCAGCCGCGACAAGACGGCCATAATGGCGTCGCGGTACGTGTACCAGATGGCTGATTTGATAAACGTTATCAGTCATTGTTGTTTAACCTTTCGCATTCCGGTCGGCGTCGCCTCTGACCCTGAGAACGATCTTCCCGACATGCTCGCCGCTTTCCATGTAGCTGTGCGCACCTGCTGCATCCGAAAGAGGAAACTCCTGATCGATCAGGGGGCGGATACGCCCGGTTTCGACATCGGGCCAGAAATCCTTGAGGACGCCTGACACGATACGCGCCTTATCCTCGACAGGACGGTCTCGCAATGATGTGGTGAAGAGCGAACCGCGCTTGCCCATCATTTTGCCCAGATGAATGTTGGCTTCACGGCCTCCCTGAAGGCCGATCATGACGATACGCCCGTCATGAGCCATCGCGTCGATGTTCCGGTCGAGATAGAGGCCGCCCATATTGTCGAGAATAATATCCGCGCCACGGCCGCTGGTTTCGTCCATGATAACCGAAACGAAGTCTTCGTTCCTGTAATCGATGGGACGGTCGGCACCAATACTTCGACAATATTCCATTTTTTCGTGACCGCCCGCTGTCGCAAAGATGCACGCGCCGCGCGCTCGCCCGGCCTGAATGGCAAAACTACCGATACCTCCCGCCCCTCCATGCACAAGAAGCATATCTCCCGGCGCGAACCGGGCGATATCGATAATGTTGGACCAGACCGTGCAAGCCGCTTCCGGCAAAGCCGCCGCCGTGATCAGGTCGATATTCGCGGGAACCGGAAGCACAAGGCTTGCCGGCACGCAGACCAGATCCGCATAACCTCCGCCGTTGATCAGAGCGCAAACTCTATCGCCGATATTCCACCCTTTGACGTCGGATGCCATGTCCACGATGGTACCAGAGCATTCAATGCCGAGAATTGTCGGGAGCGAAATGCCCCCGCCATAAGTTCCCCGACGCTGCAACAGATCGGCATGATTGAGCGCGGTGGCATGCACCTCGATCATGACGCTTCCAGGTAAGAGCCTGGGCGCGGCAACCTGACCGAGTTTCAGGACATCCGGCCCCCCGGTGCGGACGAGTTCAACGGCACGCATGGTATCGACTGGAAGAGTTTGCGCCACTGACATGCTCATTTTCCTGCGTCGATCGCCACTTCGGCGACACCTTGGCGCTCAAGTCCATATTTTTTCAGAATCTGCTTGTATGTTCCATTCTTTATGAGCCCCTGAACCGCTTCGGCCACGCCATCGCGAAGGCCGGTTTCGTTCTTGTCGAAGGCGAGCCCGAACAGACTTTCCATCAAGGGATTGCCTGCCAGTGCATAGACGCCGGGCTCATCCTTCATCAGATATGCCACATATTCAGGCCCAAGCACCGCCGCATCGAGGCGACCCTGTTTCAGATCAAGACGTGTGGCGGTCGCTCCGGCAGTACCATTGACTGTAATGGCCGGTTTGCCAGTTCCGACACAATTGGCCTCGCTCCATTTCTGCGTTTCAGGAAAAAAGCTTGTCGTGCGCGGTGCCCCGACCTTCTTCCCGCATAGATCGCCCTCGCTCTTGATGTCGCCGCTTTTGGCAGCAAGTGTGAATGGTTGGGCGCCGGTGCGCAGATAATCGACGAAGGTGAGCTTGTCGCGACGCGATGGGTAATCGCTGATAGCTGTGCCGATCATGTCGATGCGCTTGCTGGTCAGCGACGTCATGAGCTGTTCAAAGCTCATTTCCTGCCATTCGACTTCGAGCTTCATCTCTTTGGCGAGGCTGTTGACGAGATCAACATTGAAACCGACACGTTCGTTGGTAGCCGGGTTCTTGTACCCCATCGGCGGATAGGTGGTCTCTATCCCGACGATGATTTTACCGGAGCTTTTGACGCGGTCGGGCAGATCGCCCCCGGCAGCCGAAGCGGCGCTCGCGCTGGCAACACACGCAATTGCGATACCGCAGCCGAGTGCTTTCAAGATATGCGTAGTCCCCATGACAGTTCTCCCATTTTGGTCTGATGCGTCCGGTGTGTTTCACCGATATTGATTGACGCGTGACGGATGGTCCGTCACGCCTTCTTGTTGTTCCCGAATGCGTTCAGTTCTGTTCCGCCCATTGGCGTTGTGACTGGAGGAGCTGCTGCAGCCGGTCAATCTGCTCTCCCACCCGTTCGGGCGCGGTGCCGCCATATCCCTTGCGGGCTGCAACAGCCGCTTCCGGGGAAAGATGCGTGAGGACATCGGCCTTCAGGCGCGTATCGACGGCGGGCAGATCATCAGACGACAGATCTTCCAGGCCGATTGCCTTTTCCTCACAGTAGCGCACCAGTGCACCGGTAATTTCATGTGCTTCGCTAAACGGAATACCCTGCCGGGAGAGCCAGTCGGCCACTTCCGTGGCAAGAGTGAAGCCCTCGAACGACTGTTTTCTCAACCGCTCATGATCGACTTTCATCGTCGCGATCATACCCGCCATCGCTGGCAGCACGAGTTCAAGTGTGTCGATCGCCTCGAAACATGCCCATTTGTCTTCGCTGAGATCACGGTTATAGGCGAAAGGCAGTCCCTTGAGGGCGATCAGCATGCCGTTCAGCGACGCGATCAGACGTGCAGAACGACCACGCGTCAGTTCCGCAATATCGGCATTCTTCTTCTGCGGCATGATGGACGAGCCGGTGGCGTAGCTGTCATCCAGCTCTATCCAATGAAACTGCTTGGACGACCACAGAAAGACCTCTTCTGCCAGGCGGGAAAGATTGACGCCGAGCATGGCGGTCACAAACAGAAATTCGGCGACATGATCGCGGCTGCCCACGGCATCAATCGAATTTTCACACGGTGCATCATAGCCTAGCTCGCTTGCCGACAGCTCCGGATGTAAGGCAATTGCCGACCCTGCAAGGGCGGCAGCCCCCAGCGGCGAGCGCCCTGCTCTCTTGTGCCAGTCGATAATCCGGCCAATATCGCGCGAAAATCCTTGTGCATGGGCCAGAAGCTGATGCCCGAACGTCACAGGCTGCGCAGGTTGAAGATGGGTAAAACCGGTTGCCAGTGTGTGCTGGTGTGCTTTTGCCTGGGCAACAAGTGCATCCTGGAGTGAGGCGATGCTTGCGACAAGCGTGGGAGCGATCCGGCGCAGATGAAGCTTGAGATTGTTGGCCGCCTGATCGTTGCGCGAACGCCCGGCGCGCAGTTTTCCGCCAAGAGCACCGAGCCGGCTCGTTAGCACGCGTTCCAAAAAGGTGTGAACGTCTTCGTCATCTTCGGAAGGTTGCAGGCGGTTGGCCTGCCAGTCCTTGCCGATAGATTCCAGCGCGGTCGTGATTTGCTCAGTTTCGACTGCATCGAGGATGCCGGCGCGCTCCAGCTCATGGGCGTGGGCTATCGACGAGCGCAGGTCTTCCGGAACGAGCCTGAAATGGTTTTGGGGAGAACGCGACAGGCGTACGAGTTCGGGAGATGGAGGAGAGCGGAAACGGGCTCCCCAAAGCCTTACAGATTCATTCATGATTGTCCTCCTGACCGGTCGGATAGTTGCAAACGGTCGTTGACTGGACAATTGAATAGATTTCCGGGATGGTAGTCCAAAAAGGAATAGGGGAGCTGATTCAACGATGCGCCAGCATTTGCCAACAACGACGGGTCTTCGTGTATTAGCTGCTCTCGCACAACACGGAACGATTTCCGAAGCGGCAAAATTTCTCCACATGACGCAAAGTGCCGTGAGCAAGCAGCTCAAATCTGTGGAGGATCTGGTCGGCCTCGGACTCTTCTCGCGCACAAGCCAGGGTCTCATGCCGACCGAAGCCGGAACGGTTTACATTGAACAGGCACGTGTCGCTCTGGGCGCCCTTGAAACTGCCGCTGCTCGGGTCATGCACCTGCGCTCCAACAAGCCAACATTGCGACTGCACGTTTTGCCAATACTTGGCGACCGTTGGTTTATTCAGCGGTTCGTACAGTTTGCCGAAGCCCATCCAGACATAGACGTTCAGTTCAGTTCATTTGCACCTAGCGACACGGAAGACGAGGCAGATGTCGTTTTCCGTTTTGGTGAGGGGGAATGGCCCGGATGGCATATGGACTATTTTCTTGGTCGTGATGTCGTGCTGGTTGGTTCTCCGCATTGTATCGCGCGCCATGGCGGCATATCGGACCCCATGGATATCGGTAGCTTCCCAATGTTGGAGCACTTGAAAACGCCCCTTTACTGGAACGATTTCGCTATCGCGAACAACATCAGCGAATTTCGCCCCGAGCGAATTCTGAAACTTGGCTATTATTCTCTCGTCATTCGCGCGGCGATCGGCGGGCACGGTCTGGCGCTTATCCCGCGAAGCCTGATCCTTGACGAGCTCGAAAGCGGTCAGCTCGTCAATCCATTGAATTTGCGCTACGACAGCCGCAATTGTTACTGGCTAACGACCCATGCGGACCGCGACCGCAATCCGCAGCTTGAAGTATTCCGCAATTGGGCGCTGCGAGAAGCTGAGAAGACCGAAAACAGCGTACTAGAGCGCGTTTCGATCTGATTGAATCAGATCGGCGCTCTAACTTCTTCTATTTCAAGCATAATCTTGATCGTCCTCGTTTCACTCCGGTCGGATTATGCTCTAGCGCGAACGTCGTAGGATTTCCCATTGCCTGGCAGGGTTTGCAACTGGGGCAGTTAAATGGGTTTGCCCTCTGAAATAATGCGATTTCGCAGCAATCCGATCGCCTGTAGTGTGGTAGCATTGAGGACGCCTTCCCGACGATGGATAAAACCAA
>Ga0209369_1001339_pt1 | contig 12754 bp, 20 predicted proteins | sample EBPBio142010_DNA_FD_185865 | JGI IMG/M metagenome (GOLD analysis project Ga0209369, IMG submission 185865) | Wastewater treatment Type I Accumulibacter community from EBPR Bioreactor in Madison, WI, USA - Reactor 1_10/4/2010_ DNA (SPAdes)... | ecosystem: Engineered > Bioreactor > EBPR >... | reverse complement strand
TTGGTCCAGGTTTGACGCTTTTGGCGGAAGGTCTGACAATCCGCGCCCGGCGCGCGTTTGTCGTCAGACCCCTCCGCTGTCGCCCTGCACCCGAGAACCGCAATCGCCCGACCCGCCGCCCGCGACAAGAGTTCTGCGCGGAGGGCGATCGCTCAGCCCGCTGTAGGGGGATGGTAGCTTCTGGACCAATTCCGAAACCCGCCAAAGCAGGGGCAAGGGGCTGAAACCTAACAGTAAAACGGCGATTGGTGCGGTGGGGTGGCGTGAAAGTTGGCCGGTGAAAATGCGCGGAATCGGCGTGGTGACCGCTCACCTGGCGCGCATCGGGGCCGCATTGAGCGCGCATTGGGCAGCATGGGCTAACATATTGAGGCCAAACGGATGATCGATGCGTCGCCGGGCAGAAAAGTGCTGTGCGGCCCGCTGCCGTGGCAGATTGGCGAGGGGAGGTTTCCGAAAAACGTTCGGAAACCCTCGTGGCCAGAGTGGTTGGACGAAAGATCGTTTAAAAGCAACGATATGGCATGGGCATTCCGGGTGACCTGAGGGAGGGGGGTTTCCGAAAGGACAAAGTGTCAGAAGCCGGGGTAGCGAGGCGGTTCCTGACACTCCATTGCCGAAGGAATCTACTGATCGTCGCCTTGAGCATCAGGGTCGATGTCAGCCACTACCAGCCCTGCACTGATCTTCCGCGCTTGCTCCAGGACGAAGCTCTGGTCTGCCGAAACCACTTCGCCACTCGCCAGCCGCACGCGGTTGACATAGGCAAAACTGGTCAGGGTGTTGATCGCTTCCGCTTCGGAGAACACGTTCCACTTGCCATCTACCTTTGAGGTGCCGACCGCGAAGTCCTCGACGTGGTAAAGGCTCAGTGGCCGGCCCGCGTCGTTGAACACGTCGAAAGGGATAATCACAATCTCGACAGCTGCCACCGGCTCTGAGACGTCGATACCAAGGTCAGCGCTGAAAACGTAGTTCCGATCCATATAGGCGATTTCCAGACCATCGAAGCTATCGGAAGTAATCGACACAGGCAGGTTGGGGTCGGCAACGGTGTACCATTGCTGAATCAACGACGAGCCAGGGTGGGTGAGGACACCATAGCCGAGATCGAAGTTCACTGGGCGGCCGGTTCCAGTGTAAACTTCTTGCCCCGACACCGAAGATGTCAAAAAGGCCATTGCGGCGGCAATGGCAAATGGCAGAACTGGGCGCTTCATTATTCAGACCTCCAAGGAAACGGCCCCTCTCACGGGGCCCTGCAAAAGTACACGACGCGGCCGACGACGCGCAGCTGCTGCAGCGTGTCCGGGCCGATGGTTTCGGGGGCGTAGGCGTGGTTGTCCGAGATCAGGTCGACGAGGCCGTCCAGGCGGCGGCGCACGCGCTTGACCAGCAGATCGTCGCCCAGGTTGATGACCATGATGAAGCCGTTGGATACTTGGGTCTGGCTGTGGTCGACCACCAGCAATGATCCATCCGGAATTGTCGGTGTCATGCTGTCGCCGCGAGCCGTGATGACGGAACATCGATCAGGGGCGGCGCCCTTCTCGCGCAAGAACTTGCTGTCGAACGCGATGACCGACGACGCCGAAGGCGCGGCGGGCGCTTCCAACCCAAGCCCAGCTGACGCGGCGACATCCTCATAAAGCGGGAGGCGAACGAAGCCATTGCTGCCATTGAGTGCGCCTGTCGCGGCTTGTTTTGGTTCAGGCTCGCCTGGAACAAAGCTGTCGAGCGCGTCACGACGATCATAGAGCAACTTCAGCGCGTAACCGAGCTTTGCCCGCGGAGCATCCGGCATAGGGCCGCTCAGGCGCGTGAGGCGCTTTCCCGTCGCTAAACCGATGACGCGTTCCTCAAAGCTGACGTCCTCGGCGGTCCGGAGCGTGCCTTTGGCGAGCCAATCTATCGATGCTCCGGTGTCGGCCGAGATTGCCTCCAGCACATCGCTAGGGATCCGATCACCGCGTAGATAGCGGCTGACCTGCTTCCATGAGCGGCCCGACAGATGGACAAATCTGTCCTGCCCGATCTTCTCCATCACTGCGGCCAAGCGGTCAGATGGAATAAAATCTAGTTCTTTTTCAATATCATGCTTGTCTTGCGCCGTCAGCAGCGAGAAGTCGAAGTCCGGCCACCGTCGTGAAGACAAAAGTGTCTTGAATCGGGACATGATTGTCCTTATACCTATCCCATGCGCTGGCCGTGTGGCCTGCGCGTGTGCCCCAAGAAGCTCAGAAAAAGGCGGGTGTTGACGCACCCGCCCATCCTGGAGAAGTCCCATGACCCAACGCCCTCGTCCGGCGATGGACTGGCCCGGCATTGTCGCCGAGATCCATCGCCAAGGCATGACCCTCACGGAGCTTGCAAAGCGCAACGGCATGCCTGCCGGTGCCTGCCGCAAGGTTCCCGCCCAGACCCATTACAAGGCCCAACAGGTCATCGCCGAGTTCCTCGGTCTGAAGCCCGAGTCCCTGTGGCCGGAGCGCTATCCCAAGGGAAAGCCTCGAATCCTCGATACCGCGAAGTATCCGCCGGTGGCGAGTCAAAATGCTGACGCCAAGGCTGACAAGAGGGCGGCGGCATGACGCAGGTCCTGTCCAAACCCTTGCCGGCCTTTGACATCTCGGCAGCGTCCTTCAGGGGCGCTGCGCGGGACCTCGGGGAAACCCTTGCTCTGCTCGCCGGCGGTGTCAGGCCTGATCCGGCAACCGTCTCCCGCCTGAGTGCGTCGCTGCGTCAGCTGCAGGGGTTCCTGGTCCGCGAGGCGGAACAGGAGGAACATCGCGAGGGCATTGCGAAGGTGATCGGACTGCCGTTCCGGGATCGCCGCGTCCTCGATTTCGCGGCGCCACCGCCTTTCGAGTTGCACCTGCCGGTGCGGGAGAGGGCGTGATGGCAGGACTTCGCTTTGAAGACATTCTTGGCGCCCTTGCCCTGATCGTTCTCCTGGTGGCGGGCCTGTGGGTCGGTGCGGGCCTGGGCCTGAACGCCGGCGCGGACGAGCTGCTGCAGGTGGTGCGGCAATGAGCGACGACGCCAACAATCCCAAACCTTCCAGCGGCTATGCCCTGCAATTCTGGAGCGGGCGCGGCTATGCCATCATCGATCCCTCGGGGCGGGTGGTCAGCGGCCATTACTATGACCGCAGCAACCTGGAAGACCGCCTGGCCGAGTTGAATGCGGCCCTGAACGGCAAGATGAAGCGCGGGCCGCGGCTGTGCATGTGTTGCCGGTCCGAGTTTCAGAGCCAGGGCGTCCACAACCGCATGTGCCCGCGGTGCCGTCACTTCAGCGACGGCGGCGCAATGTCGATCCCGGCCCTGTCTTCGGGCCAGGTCCGCCGCGCGGCACGGCAATAGGAGATCGCGATGTCAGCGCCTGTCAGCGATCTCGGCCAGTTTCCGGTAGTTGTAGCCCTCGAAGGAGAAAACCCCGCCGAGGGCGCGGTGCAGAAGCGGTATGTGCAGCCGCTCGGAGCTCTCAAAGGTCCCGGTGGCATCCAGGGCGTCGTTGTAGGCCTTGACGTCGAGCGCACGATAGAGCGGGGGTTCGTCCGCCGTGATGCGGACCATGCGGCTGAACCATTTGGCACACTGGTCCTGGTCCGCCGTCGGCACGGCCTCGATCTCGGACAGAAGCGCATAGTAGTCGCGCTGAAGAACCTGATGATCGCGCGCCTGGCGTCCGAAGTCGAAGACCAGTTGCAGCGCCCCGATCACGGCGATGGCCAGCCCGATGAAATGCCGGGGCAATCCGTAGATCGAGGCGATGTCGCCCACCGCTGCGGCACCGAGGATCACGATCAGGAAGTTGAACAGCCGGTTCAGCCGCTCGAGCGAACGGCGACGTGCCGTGTGGTAGAGGGCGTTCCGGAGAACGTTGAACCGGATGTTCTCGCGATCTGGCGTCATGGTCACTTCTGCTTTGGCGGGGGCGCGGGCGGCGGCGGTGGTGCCGAAGGCTGCCGCGGTCCGTGCGAGCTGTCTGGTTGCCGGGGACCCATCGAACGTCCGTCCATGACCGGTGGCACAAGGTTGGTCACGAAAGTCGTTGAGGGCTGCCGTGGGCCAAATCCGAAATCAGCCGATCTGCCCCCGGCGGGAGGCTTCCTGTCATTCATCGAAATCGTCTCCTTTTGGGTATCGCAGAAGGGGATGAAGGCGCCGGGGGGTGCTGGATACACCCTTCGGTGCCGCCACCATATCACAAATCTGGTGGCCGACAAACATAGCGCTACCCGTGATGGTGGCGGCATGATGCGGTGGGTGTATCTCGCTGCGGCTTTGCACCTGGCGTCCATCGCCGTGGGGACGTTCTGGCTTGGCTGGGCCGGCTATCTCGCAAGCCTTGCGCTCGCTTGCGCCCTGTTTGGCCTTGCGGTGCTGACCGAGGCGCTGGAGCGATGAGCAAGACCCTGGGCCATATCAAGGCGGCGCGGCTGGACAGCCCGCGCCTGCAGAGGGTGCTGGCCGTTCTGGCAGACGGGCGGCCGCACAGCACCCGCGCCATCGTCCGGCAGGGCCATGTGGTGGCCGTGAATGCCTGTATCGCCGAACTGCGCCAGCTGGGCGCCATCATCACCTGCGTTCGACGCGCCGACCGCCGCACCGGCGGCTGGCGCTATCTTTACACCCTGAAGAAGGCCCCCCAGAAATCATGATCTTTCCGACTGCCCCCTTGTCACACATCGAAATTCCGACCGACAGGGCCCGTGATTACGACCCCGACAGAGCGGAAGCCCTGGCCGCGATGATCAAGGCACAGGGTCTGTTGCAGCCCATCCTTGTGCGCTGTCTCGATGGGAACCGCTATCGCCTCGTCGCGGGTCTCTATCGCTTGCGGGCCTTCGAACTTCTGGGCAGGGGCTCTATCCCGATCTGTTTGTCGAATGCGGAGACTGACGAGGCTGCGCGCCTGGACGAAGTGATGGAAAATCTTGGGCGGCACGACCTGATCGCACTTGACCGCTGCCATCACCTCTACGAGCTGAAGCGGGTCTGGGAGGGCGCAAGGGCGCGACCATTGGTCGAAGTCCTGGGCAGGGATGGTGGAAAAAGTTTTTCCACCCCTTCCGAGCCCGCCGAAATCTTCGGGTTCGCCCGTTCGGTCGCGGAAAAGATCGGACTGACCAAGCAGGCGATCAACCTTGCCGTCAAGATCTGGACGGAACTGGCGCCCGAGGTCAGGACGCGCCTCGTGGGGAGCGACCTTGCCCACAAGCAGACCGAGCTGAAGGCGCTTTCCGAGCAGCCGCCCGCGCGCCAGTCCAAGATCCTCGACCTGATCCTGGGCGAGGATCATCCCGCGATCGAGAATGTCGCGGCGGCGCTGGCCTTTCTGGAGAACGGCATCCAGCCGACGGCGCTGGAGAAGAAATTCCGCGCCCTGTGCGACGGTATCAAGGCATTGCCCGATGCCTCGCTCGACATGCTGCTGATCGAGAACGAGGCACGTGTCCTTGGCGCGCTGAAGCGGCTGGGCCGCATCTGATGGCACGTCACCGCGACCCCCTGACCAAGGACCTGTTTGCCTGGGAGCCCCCCCGGGTGGCCGTGGGCTACAGCGCCGAGGTCACGGGTCGCGGTCCCCTGGACAATCGCATCGCCCGGCTGATCGGCCAGGCGCTGCGCGACAGCCGCGACGATGGCTTGCCGCGGTCCGAGGTGGCCAAGCGCATGGCGGTCTATCTGCGGCGCCCCATCTCGGAAGCCATGTTGAACAAATGGTCTTCGGAAGGGTCGGAGGATCACCGGATCCCGCTCGACGCCTTCATCGCCCTGGTCCACGCCACCGCAGCGCATGACCTGCTGGGCTTTGCGCCCGGCGAGTTCGGCCTGACGGTGATCGAGTCGGAATATGCCGAAATGATCAAGCTGCAGCTGATCCGCGAAAAGCGCCTGGAACTGGAAGCCCAGGAACAGGCGATGCTGGCGCGCTGGAAGGCACGTCGATGAACGACATGATCCCCTTTCATGGCCCGAACCACCCTGCGTTCACAGAGTTCCTGACGGCGCGCGAGATTGCGGACCAGGTGACCGGGCGCGGCATTGGCGGCTTTCCCGGATCTGAGCGAGGCGTGCAGATGCATGCAGAGCGGAGCGGCTGGAACGGCCTTCCGGAACACCTGTCTCGCTGGCGGCCCGCTAACAACAAGGGCGGACGGCCGAGCCGGGAGTACCATGTTTCCCTGCTTCCCCAAGCGCTTCGCGATGCGGTGGCCAGCCGGGCGATGCAGGCCGCGCTGGTCCAGCGCCACCAGGCCGAACAGGCCGACGACCAGCGCAAGGTCGCCGCACTTCGCATCGCGGCCCTCAGCGGTGCCCGCCGCGAGGTCATGCTTGCCCGCGCCGAAATCCTGAAATCGATCGAAGGCTTTGCGATCGCGCATCAGGAGACCAGGGCCAGGGGCATAGCGCGCTTTCTGGACGCGCAGACGGCCTGGGCGGCCCGTCAGGACATCGAGCGGCGCCGGGACGCCGGCCTGCCCCTGACCGAGCGCGAAAGCGTCAGTCTGGCGCGCCGCCTTGCCATGACGGCCGACGACGGCTTTCAACTTTCGGCGCAAACACTCGTGAAGGCGAACAATCGCGCAACTGCAGCTCGGATCAGCAGGGCTTCGCTCTACGAGTGGTTCAAGGACCGCGACGAGGAGGGCATCCTTGCCCTGGCCCCGATCCCGACCAAGCAGGCCGAGCCGATCCCGGAGGCATTCTTCGCCTTCATGAAGTTCTACGCCCAGCCCGGCAAGCCGACGATCGCTGATGCCCACCGCCAGTGGATGGAGGCGGCAGGAACCCGGCAAGGCGTTCAGCCGATGACCCTGACCCTGAGCCAGGTGACGCGGATCCTGCGCGCCAGGCTGAACAGCATCGAGAAGAACGTCGGTCGCGAAGGCATCCTGACGCTGCGGTCCCGCATGCCCTATGTCACCCGGATCACGGACGACATGTGGCCGACGACGGTCTACACGGCCGACGGCAAGACCTTTGATGCCGAAGTGGCTGACCCGGTTTCGCGCAAGCCGATGAAACCGGAAATCACCTCGGTCCTCGACGTCGCTACGCGAAAATGCGTGGGCTATGCCGTCAGCCGCAAGGAGAATGTCATCGCGGTGACCGAGGCGCTGCGCCGGTCCTGCGGGACCCATGGGATCTGCGCGATCTTCTATACTGACCGAGGCGGCGGGTACAAAAACAAGACTTTTGATGCCGATGTCGGGGGCCTGATGGGTCGGCTCGGCATCACGAAAATGCATGCGCTGCCTTACAACAGCCAGGCCAAGGGCATCATCGAACGGTTCAACCACGTCTGGAACGACCTTGCCAAGCGCATGCCGACCTATCTGGGCCGCGACATGGACAAGGAGGCCAAGAAGAAGGTCCACCAGGAGACGCGCGGCGAAATCCGGGAGTTCGGCGTCGCGCGCCGTCTGCCCAGCTGGGGTGACTTCATCGCCGCAGTCGAAAAGACCATCGCTGACTACAACGACAAGCCTCATGACGGCCTGCCCCGGTTCGAAGATCCCGCAACCGGTCGCCTGCGGCACATGTCCCCGAACGAGGCTTGGGAGATGCACGTCTCGGGGGGGTTCGAGCCTGTCAGGATCGATCCCGCGGAGATGGACGATCTGTTCCGCCCCTACGAGATCCGCACCGCGCATCGCGGCCTTGTCGAATGGAACACCAATGAGTTTTTCCATCTGGCCCTTGAAGGGTACCACGGCGAGAAAGTCGTTGTCGGCTATGACCTGCACCAATCGGACCGGGTTTGGGTGCGTGAGTTCGACGTCCAAAGCGGGCAGCCCGGCAAGCTGATCTGTGTGGCCGAATTCGCCGGAAACGCGCAGCGCTATGTCCCGCTGACGGCCGAGCAAAAGGCGGTCGAGGACCGGAACAAGGCCGCGCTGAAACGGCTGGATCGCCGACGTCAGGACAAGCTGGCCGAGCTGGAAACGCCCTGGATCGAACAGCAGGCCACCGAGATCGCCGACTTCATCGACTTGGCGCCAGCGCAGCCGAACGCCCCTGTCACAGTGGCAATTGCCAGCACTTCCATGGTCGGCCCGGCTACACCGCCGCGCCGCCGGATGTTCGCCTCGGACGAGGAACTGGCGGTCTGGGCGCTGGCGAACCCGACAGAGCTTACCCCCAACCAGGTCCGCGTTCTGCGGGACTGCGTCACGAATTCGACGGCCCTAAAGGTCCTCGAAATGGCCGGCATCGACACGGAGGCGCTTCGAACCCTCCTCCGTGCCGCTGCCTAGACAAGAAACTGCTGGAATGAGGAGAGCATAACATGAAACCCACCTTTGTCGAGACGAGCAATGTCCGCGAGTTTTATGGCGCCCTGAACAGGGTCAACCAGCGGGGCGCCGTCGAGGCTTGCCTCGTCGTTGTGGATGGTCTGCCGGGTCTGGGGAAGACCACAACGATCCGCCAATGGGTCACGCAGAGCGGAAGTATCTATCTCCGCGCGCAAAAGGGCTGGGACTATAGCTGGCTGATCCAGGAGATCCTGACGGCCCTTTCGATCGACGCGAAGAGCATTCGCGGAAAGCGGGAGCGGTTTGCGCGTGTCTTGGATGAACTCACCGAGCGATCCGAGAAGGCGCAGTTCGAGAACAAGACCTTCGGCCTGGTGATCGATGAATGCGACATGATCTCCAGCCGCGGCGAGATAATGGAGGCAATCCGTGGCATCTCGGATCTGAGATACATGCCAACGATCCTCGTCGGCATGGGGACCTTGCGCGACAACCTGCGGCGTTTCCCCCAGATCGAAAGCCGTGCGCCGAACAAGGTGACATTCCGGCCCGCCTCGCTGGACGACGCGCGCGCCCTGATCGCCGGACGCTGCGAGGTCAATGTGGCGAATGACCTGAGCGAATTCGTCTGGCGGCTTTCCAAAGGCTTCAATCGCGAAATCCTTGAGGCAATCGCCCATATCGAACGCTTCGGTCTGCGCGCGGATCCCGGCCCCGACGGCCTCACCGTCGCCGACATGGCCGGTCAAGTGCTGATGAACGACCGCAGCACCGGCAAGCCGATCTGCGTTCCGGTGGCCGCGTGATGGTCGATCGGCATCATCCCGGCAAGGCGCCCACCGCCCTGCTTCAGAAGCTGGCAGGCGGTCTTTGCCTGACCATCGACCAGCTGGCCGAAGACCTTGATCTGACCAAACGCCAGGTCTCTGACGCGGCCGCCAACCTGCTGCGGCGGAACTACCTCGAGCGGATGGCCATCGGCTGCTACCAGCTGACACCGGAGGGTCTTACCGCTGCGGCGGCGGACGAGATCATCCGGTCCGGGCCCAAAGGCCCTCGGGAACGCGCCCGCCGCGTCCCCGACACGTTCCGCCAGCGCGCCTGGACATCGATGCGGATGCAGCGCCTCTTCACGGTACCGGACGTGGTGCTGGAGGCGGCGCGAGCGGAAGACGCCGATCCGGTGGATAACCTGCGGCGCTATCTTCAGGTTCTGGCACGAACCGGCTACGTCAAGGTCTCGCAGCACCGCGTGTCCGGCACTGCCCCGACGAGCAATGGCTACAAGCGCTTCCTGCTGGCGGCCGACACCGGGCCAATCGCGCCTGTGGTGCTGTCGAAACGGCCTGGCATCCATGACTTCAACATCGGGGAGGACGTGCTGTGCACCCCTCTCTGAACCTTGACCTTCCCGAGCCGGAATGGATCGCCCTTTGCCGCCAGGAAGTGGCGAAGGGCAAGAGCATCAGTCAGGTCGCCCGCGAGACCGGGATCGCGCGCCCCTCTCTCTCGATGATCCTCTCGGGCACCTACCCTGCACAAAGCCTTGATCTTGCGAGCCGGAAGCACGCCGCGCGCGTGGTGAAGCTCTATCGGGGACGGGTGCTGTGTCCGCATCTTCGATCGAGCCTCGCCGCCAGCGAGTGCAAGGCGAAGGCTGCGGCGCCGATGTCAACTTCCGATCCCGAACAGATATCGCAATGGCGGGCCTGCCGCCGCTGCCCCCTCAACCCCCTAACCTCGGAGGCCACCAATGGCGCTGCCTGAAGCCCACCGCTCTGAGCGGCCGGTCAGATCCGACCGAGACGTCCTGACCTCCGCTGCCCGTGCCCTCGGCAAGATCGACCTGCTCGGCAACCGGGCACTGACCAACCTCAGCTTGCACGAGGCCGAGGACATGGCGCTGGCGCTCGTCATCCTCGGCCTCGCCCCACTTCCGCCCCTGCAGCTCGAGGTGCCGGAGCGCCTCGTTTTCCCCCGCCTCAAGGAGTTCTGAAATGTCCGAACATCAATCCGCCTTCACCCCTGCCGAGATCCCCGACGGCAAGGTCACCTTCAAGGGCAAGACCTATATGTCCGATGCGAAGGGCGCACTTCTGCCTGTCGAAACCATCAGGCCGCAGCATCTTCTTGAAGACGCGCTGGTCCGCGAGCAGTTTGGCTGGTTCCTCGCATTGGTCGACCAGGTCAGCCGCTTCAGGGGTCACCTTTTCGCCGATCTGGGTGCTTTTGATGCCCTGATCGCCGAGAAATATGGTGTTGAGAAGGGCGGTCCGAAGGGCAACCGCACCTATATGACCGTCGACGACTGCTACCGGATCAGCATCCGCGTGCGCGACACGCTGGACTTCGGACCGGAGCTCCAGGCCTCCAAAGCCCTGATCGACGATTGCCTGCGTGACTGGTCTGAGGACGCTGCGGCCCCCCTGCGCCTGATCGTCTCCGGCGCATTCAACGTCGACAAGGAAGGCAAGATAAACAAGGCCGAGCTCTTCAAGCTCCTGCGGCACGACATCACCGATCCCAAATGGGTCGCGGCCATGGAAGCCCTGAAAGACGCGATCCGCGTCACGGGTTCGCGCACCTCGCCGGAGTTTCGCATGCGTGCTGAGGTCGGTGGCGAATTGGTCTCTGTCAGCTTCAACCTCGCGCGGGGCTGACATGATGAAATATGCCTTCGCCCAAAAGATGATCCCGTTGATCCAGGCCGGGGCGATAAACGCCACGTTCCGGCCGCCCAACCAGCGTCACGCCCGGCCGGGCGAACGCATCCGCCTGACCGACAGAACCTCCTTCAGCCCGATCATTCCTGACCCGATCTGCACCGATCGCTTGCGTTGTGAGATCAGTTGGGTGGCCGGCCGGATCGACGCTATCCGTCTGGATGGTGTCCCCGTGGTCTGGTTCGAGCGCTTCGCCGCGTCGCTGGGATACCAGGATTTCTCGATCCTCGAGAGCGAGTGGCGCGCGGAATATGGCCCGACCTTCCTTGAGGGATCAATCATCGAATGGCAGCCCCCTGTGGCGCTTGCAGCGGGGGCGGCAGCTTGATGGGGATCACCTTCCATACCAAGAAGGGCGCCATCGATCTGGCAAACCTGCAGCCCGCAGACCTGTCGGCCGAGGCCCTGGGCGACGCCATGGCAAAGATCAACCGCTTCGGAGGGCGCACACCAGAGCCCTGGTCGGTTGCCGCACATTCCGTGCTGGTCGAAGCCCTGTGCACCGCAGACCTGAAACCCTGGGCACTTCTTCATGACGCGCACAAGGTGTTCCTGGGCGACCTGACGGATCCCGCTGTCGAACTTCTCTGTCACGTCGGGACGCGAACGGCCGTCGAGAATGCCATAAAGAATGCTGAAGGCATGATCGACCGGCGCATCGGCGCCGCCTGGGGCCTGGCTGTCAGGTCGATGTCGGGCCCCCTCCGCACCGCAGATCAGATCGCCTTCCTCGCAGAGGCGTGGACCTTCCTCGATGTGAGGCCGGGAACCCTTTCGCCAGCAGAAACCGATCTCCTCGATCGCGCGATGTCCTGTCTGTCGGACATGAGCATCTTCGACGATTGGCGCGCAGCCCGCGACCTGTGGCTCGGCCGGGTCGAGTTCTTTGCCAAGCTCGGGGCGCTGTCACCGCCCTGATCCCGCGATCCGGACAGCATTCCGCTGCCCGGTCAATCCCCATGAACGGAGGAAACCACATGGGTACTGTTGCGAAAGATGCCTTGATCAAAGCCGTGGCCGAGAAGACCGGCGCGACGGCTGCGGCCACGCGCGCAGCCATCGACGCCTTTCTGGATGTGACCCGGACCCGCGCCGAAGAGGGCGACACCGTTCGCATCAACGGGTTCGGCAGCTTCAGCGTCAAGGCGCGCCCCGCCCGCAAGGGACGCAACCCCCGAACGGGGGAGACGCTCGAGATCGCGGAAACACGCCGCCTGACCTTCAAGGCGTCAAAGGTCTCCTGAAGCGAAACCTGCCCTGGCCTTGCGCCAGGGCATGGTCGGCCGGCCGTGGTGGCCCGGCCCTGATGAGCAGCCCGAGGCACCAATGTCCTACATGTTGCGAGACCGGCCGGATGGGCAGGTCGAGATCATCCTGACGAAGCCGATCCTGATCGGCATCTTCCCAGAGCGCGATGTCGCGCAGCGGGTCTGCACCTTCCTCCAGGAAGAGGCCATCGATTGGCACGCCGAGGAGCCTGCCACCGTCGCCGATGACGCCGCTGCAGACGATCTGACCGAGTCCGTTGAAGCAGAGCAGGCATTGCGCGCGCTTGTCGACAAGACCCGCAATGCCCCGCCCCCCCCGCCTGTCAAGAATTTGCCGGTGCACGTGCCGGAGCGACCGAGGCAGCCGCCGATCCTGACACCTGCCGCACCCGCCCTGACAGACGAGCAGAAATCGGCGGCGTTCCGGCGCATCGTCGAGGGCGAGAAGATCTCGGCCGTCGCGCCGGATTTCGGGCTGACGATGCATCAGCTGC
>Ga0209369_1001336_pt1 | contig 12768 bp, 14 predicted proteins | sample EBPBio142010_DNA_FD_185865 | JGI IMG/M metagenome (GOLD analysis project Ga0209369, IMG submission 185865) | Wastewater treatment Type I Accumulibacter community from EBPR Bioreactor in Madison, WI, USA - Reactor 1_10/4/2010_ DNA (SPAdes)... | ecosystem: Engineered > Bioreactor > EBPR >... | reverse complement strand
GGAAACCCGATCCTGGGGGCGGCCGACTACAAGCTGGTGCACCACGCGAAGAACGGGCGCGGCGTCTACAGCTTCTGCATGTGCCCCGGCGGCACGGTGGTGGCCGCCACGTCCGAAGAACACCGCGTGGTCACCAACGGCATGAGCCAGTATTCGCGCAACGAGCGCAATGCCAATGCCGGCATCGTCGTCGGCATCGACCCGCAGGACTACCGGCAGGACGGCCAGCGCGACGGCAGCGCGGTGAACCCGCTGGACGGCGTGGCCTTCCAGCGCTTCTGGGAATCGCGCGCCTACGAACTGGGCGGCGGCGGCTACATCGCGCCGGGCCAGCGCGTCGGCGACTTCCTGGCCGGCCGCGCGTCGACCGCCTTCGACACCGTGATCCCGTCCTACAAGCCGGGCGTGCGGCCGACGAATCTGGCCGAGCCCGGCCGCGAGAGCCTGCCGCTGTATGCGCTGGAGGCCATCCGCGAAGCGCTACCCGCCTTCGAGAAGCAGATCCCCGGCTTCGCGATGGCCGACGCGCTGCTGACCGGCGTGGAGACGCGCACCTCGTCGCCGCTGCGCATCCCGCGCGGCCGCGACTACCAGAGCCTGAACGTGGCCGGCTTGTACCCGGCCGGCGAAGGCGCGGGCTATGCCGGCGGCATCATGTCCGCCGGCGTGGACGGCATCGAGGTGGCCGAAGCGCTGGCGGCGCGGCTGCTGTTGAGCCTGTCGCATTGACCCGGTTCGAAGCGAAGGCTGCTGGCTGCGCTTCGCCGTCGTTTGCAGGGGCTCTTTGGACTTGCGCAGACGGCCATGCGCCGCCGTCTCAAACTCCAATGGTTCGGTCACGGCCGAAACGCCAAGTGTCGAGCGCTCAAGCGTAGCGGTCGTAGTACACCCTATCGGCTGGCACACGGCCGCTTCGGACGAGCCTTTCGGTGGCATGCGCTATCAATCCTGGCGGGCCGGCCATGTAGAGCGACTGCAGCCCCTCGGGCGGCAGGTCGGCGACCAGCACGTCTGCAACCGGCCCATGCCGGCACTCCGGTGGATCGGCGGCCGAAGGCTCGGCTAGTGCCACCACGATCTGCAGCGAAGAAGCCGCCGAGGCCACGCGGCGCATCTCGTCCAGCCAGAACACGTCGCAGGCCCGCTGCACGCCGAAGTACAGGCGCACGCGGCGCCGTGGCGCGGCCGCCAGCGAAGCCTGCGCGATGGCCCATACCGGCGCCAGGCCCGAGCCCCCGGCCAGCAACCAAAGCGGTCGGTCCACTGGATCGTCGCGCAGCCAAGCGCGGCCGTAAGGGCCTTCCAGCATCACCGGCTCGCCCAGCCCCAGCTGACCAAAGATCCAGCCACTGGCCGCGCCGCCGGGCTTGCGCTTGACCAGGAACTGCAAGCTGCCGTCGGCTGCTGGCAGGTTGGCCATCGAATAGGCGCGCCGGCCGATGCCTTGCGGCGGCTGCAGCAGCACGAACTGCCCGGGCCGGTAGTCCATCGGCTGGCCGTCCGACAGCCGAAGCTGAAGTTCCAGCACATCCTCGTTCAGCGGCCGCAGCCGGGTCACGGTGGCCTGGCGCGGGCGCGGCGCGGCCGGCACCGGGCCGGAGCCGGTGCGCAGCTGCAGGGTGCAGTCGCCCTCGGGCTCGGCCTGGCAACACAGGATGCGGTCGCCCTTGGCGCGGTCGCGTTCGCTCAGCCCCGGTGCGGCCGGCCATCGCGGCCGCACACGGCCTTCCAGCAACCGTGCGCGGCAGCTTCCGCAACTGCCGCTGGCGCACTCGTAGGGCATGTCCAGCCCGGCCGCCAGGCCGGCGGCCAGGAGGGTCTGTCCGGGCGCGCAGTCGAAGCCGACGTCGCTGCCGTGCAGACGCACCTGCATCGCATGGGCTCCTTCGGCGCGGCTCAGGCCGAGGCCGGCAGGCCCGCCTCGATCAGGAAGCGCTGCCATTCCACCAGCGCAGCATCGGCGATGGTCTCGGCCTGCGCCGGATCGTGGTGTTGCGTCAACAGGCGCGCGCCGCCTTCGGCCATGCGCTCGCCCAGCCGCTGCCACTGCGCCACCAGCGCGGCCACGCGCTGCGCGTTGGCCTCGCTGGCACCGACCAGCAGGCGGGTGGCCGCCGCCGTCCAGCGGCGTTGGCGCAGCGCGTCGCGGAACAGGTTCTCGGCCATCTGCGCATCCAGCTCGTCGCCCGCCTCGCGGGCCACCGCGGCGAAGCTGCGCAGGTGCAGTTCATCGGCCAGCGGCTTGACCACCAGGTTCAGGCCGACGAAGGCCTCGTCCCAGTCGAAGGCCACCAGCAGCCGCTCGATGGCCTCGCGCGCCGGCTGCCAATCGGGTGCCTGCTCCCAGGCCTGGCGCTCGCTGCGGCCAAAGCCGCGTTGTGGGTGCGCGTCGGCCAGCTGGCGGGTGCGATAGGCCACGCGCTGTACGCGGCGCAGCTGGTCGGCCGTCTGGAACGACGCGCAGTTGGCCACGTAGCTGGAACGCGCCAGTTGCTGCACATAGGCCGAGACCATCTGCAGGCCGTGGCCCAGGTAGCGGGTGGGCGTCAGCGCCGCCTGCAGCAGATCCAGCGCGGCCGCGGACAGCAGCGCGTCGCCGCGCCCGCCGTCCGCCGCCTGCGCCAGCAGGCCGTCGATCACCGTTTCCTGCTGGTCCTGCTCGGTGGTGTACTTGCGGTAGGTCATCGCGTCCGGGTCGCGGAAGTCCTCCAGCGGCGCCACGTCCAGCGCGATGGCATCGCGGTGCTTCAGCAACCAGCGGTTGCCGTGCACCTCGGGCCCCATCTCCAGCGGCACGGTGCCGGTGGTGTGGTTCATGCGGTGCGTGACGACCTCGTACTCGCTGGGCTTGCGGCCCAGGTTGCCGAAGCTGCTCCAGGTCTTGGCGCGGCGGGCGCGCGCGCTCACGGGGCTGACGGTGCTCATGGCGGCGCCTCCTGTCAGTGGCTGTAGTACCAGCGGTATTCGCCGTCGCTGGTGCGCAGGCGGCCGGCGAAGGAAGGCATGTCGACCTCCAGCCGCGCCAGGTCGAAGTCTCGGCCCAGGCAGCGCTGCAGGCTGTCGCGGGTGAGGCGGCAGTCCATCAGCGTGTGCACATGCACGTAGTCGCCGCGGTCGGTGACGTACACCGTGCCCTGCGGGTTGTCCTCGGCCACTGCGGCGATCACCGCATCGGCCACCTCGCCGCTGCGCATGATCGGACCCACGGCATCGGGCTGGATCGCGTCGGTCCAGACGATGCGTTCGCTGCTGTCCTGCATGGAATCGTCTCCTGTGTCGTTGGGGTTCAGGCCTCGGGTTCGGTGCAGACGTACACCTTGCCGTCGGCGATGCGGATCGGATAGCGGCGCAACTGCTCGCCGCAGGGGTTCAGGCCGCGGCCGCTGCAGGCGTCGAAAGTCCACTGGTGGGCGCGGCAGGTCAGCACGCCGCCTTCCAGCGTGCCTTCGACCAGCGGCACGCTCTGGTGCGGGCAGATGGCGTCGTAGGCGCGGAATTCGCCGTCGACGTTGAGCACCAGCACCTCGGCATCGCCGACGTCGTAGGACTCCATCTCGCCGACCCACAGCTCGTCGACGGCGCACACTTCCACGTACGCGGCCTGCGCAGCCGCGCTGTCGTTGTTCGGCATGGCAGGCTCCCGGTCAGGTGGCGTAGTCCACCACCACCCACTGCAGCGGCTTCAGGCCGGTCTGCGCGATCACCTCGCCCAGCGTGGCGTCGTTGGGCACGGTGCGCTCGCCGACGCTGACGCGGTAGGGCACGCCGGGCCGCGCCGGCAGGCGCCTGCCCACGCTGTGCACCGCCACCTTCTCGGCCACCTGGCCGACCGCGTCGTCGGTGTCCACCGCCACCAGGTGGGGCACGAAGTCGCCCTTGAACAGGCCATAGATCGGAAAGAGGGCCATGGTCTCGTGCTCCTTCGTCAGGCGGCCAGCTTCGCGGCCGGCGCGTAGTCGGCGGCCCAGCGGTAGGCATAGGCGTCGTCGCCCATCACCTCGGGCGTGATGCCCATCCACAGCAGGCCGCCTTCCAGGTTCATCGGCTGGATCATGCCGAGCAGGAAGCGGTCGACCACGTTGGTGTGGCCGGCGTAGCGCTCGGGCTCGATGTCGAAGATCCACTTCGACACCTCGGAGTCGAAGTTGTACAGCCGCCCCTTGTATTCACTGGTGTAAGGCTGGATGTGGTGGCGGTCCCAGTGCGAGCCCAGCGGCAGCTGGGTGATGTTGCACAGCGCCGGCAACGTCTCGGGGTAGGTCTTGGCCATGTCGCCCTTGTTGACGTTGGCGATGATCTCGTCCCACAGCACGCCCCAGCTGTCCTCCCAGCCCGGGTACTTCTGGTTCAGCCAGCGGCGCTCCTCGGCCGAGACGCCGGCATTGGGCTTCCAGAACAGCGTGGGCCGCCAGAACCAGGTGCCGATGTGCATGGCGTGGTGGCCATGGTCCAGGCACTTCAGGAAGGTCTCCCAGTACCAGGGCTTGGCCAGGCCGTAGTCCTTCATCGTGCGCTCGTGGTGATGCACCACCCACTCGAGCATGAACTCCTTGAAGGACATCTTGCGCTGCTTGACCGGCGTGTAGTAGTCCATCGAGGTGCCGGTCAGCGTCTGGAACAGCCGGAACGAGCGCCAGAAGGCCACGTCGAAGATCTGCTGCGCGCGCTTCGGGTCGTGCTTCATCATCACTTCCAGCGTCGGGAAGCCGAGCTGCGCATGGCGCGCCTCGTCGGTCTGGATGCTGGACAGCAGGTTCGAGAAGTCCACGTCGCCGGCTTCCATCGCGTCGGCGGCCAGGGCCACGAACTGGATGTTGGTGAACCCATGCTCGACCACCAGGCTGGTGGCCATGGCGGCTTCCACGCAGTTGGCGTTGAGCATCCAGTCGTCGAAGAAGTTCTTCACCGCCAGCACGCCCCACTCATTGGTGTGGAAGGCCTTGTTGCACCAGTCGAAGCGCTCGTCGTGCTTCAGCAGGTCGTGCGAGAAGATCAGGTCCAGCTGCGCGTGGCGGATCTCGTCGAGCATGCCGAACACGCCCAGGCTGCGCCAGCGCGGGCTGGGCGCGAAGCGGCAGAAGCGGCTCTGCATCGTGATGGCCATCTGCTCGACCATGCAGGTGGTGCCCATGTGCAGCTGCGACGAGGCGATGTGCCCCGGATCCAGCTTGCTGAACAGGTTGGCGCGCTTCAGCGCCTCGCGAACGGCGTGGGCGCCGGCCTCTTTCTCGCGCTGCACGCGCACGTAGTCGCGGTACGACACGCGGTAGGTCTCGTCCCAGTCGTCCCAGGCCGCGGCCGGGATCTCGCCCACCCCCGTCCAGGCCGGCGGGAAGGCCTGCTGCGCGTCGACGTACGACAGCGTCCAGTCGACGTCGCGCGCGATGTCGTACCAGTCGTCACGGTTCAGTAGCGCCATGTCCGATGTCTCCTTGGGTGTGAATGCCGGCCGCTTGGCTCAGCCGGGCCGCTTGACGTTGAGCACCTGCACGCTCGTGTATTCCTCCAGGCCCATGCGGCCCAGTTCGACGCCGATGCCCGAGCTCTTGATGCCGCCGAAGGGGATGTCCGGGCCCATCGCCGGATGCTGGTTGACCCAGGCGCCGCCGCTTTCCAGCCGCGCCGCCAGGGCGGTGGCACGCTCGATGTCGGTGCCCCAGACCGAGCCGCCCAGGCCGTACTCGGTTTCGTTGGCCTGGCGCAGCGCCTCTTCCACGTCGTCGTAGGCCATCACGCCCAGCACCGGGCCGAAGACCTCCTCGCGCACCACGCGCATCTGCGGCGTCACGTCGGCCAGGATGGTCAGCGGCAGGAAGTAGCCCGGCCCCGACGGCACGTCGCCGCGGAAGACGATGCGCGCACCCTGCGCGATGGCCTCGTCGACCATTTCGCGCACGCGCTCGTACTGCGGCTTGTTCTGGATCGGGCCGATGTCCACACCCTCTTCCGTGCCGCGGCCCACCTTGACCTTCGCTGCCACCTTGGCCATCTCGACACACACCGCGTCGTGCAGCGCACGCGGCACGTACAGCCGCTTCAGTGCCGCGCAGACCTGGCCGCAATTGGCGAACTTGCCCCAGAACAGGTCGGCCGCGATGGCCGCCGGGTCGGCGTCGTCCAGCACGATGCCGGCATCGTTGCCGCCGAGTTCCAGCGTGAGCCGCTTCAGCGTGTCGGCCGCCGCGCCCATGATGCGTTTGCCGGTGGCCACCGAGCCAGTGAAGGCCACCTTGCGCACCGCCGGGTGCTGGGTCAGCCGCGCACCGATGTCGTTGCCGCCGCAGACCACGTTCAGCACGCCGGGCGGGAAGAATTCCTGCGCAATCTCGCCCAGGCGCAACGTGGCCACCGGCGTGAAGGGCGAGGGCTTCAGCACCATGGTGTTGCCCGTCAACAGGGCCGGCGCGATCTTCCACATCGCCAGCAGCACCGGGTAGTTCCAGGCGGTGATGCCGGCCACCACGCCCAGCGGACGACGGTGCAGCTCGGCGCGCTGCGTGGGTGTGTCGCGCAGCACCTGCGGCTCCAGCTTCACCGCCGCATAGCCGCGGGCGAAGGCCACCGCGGAGTTGATCTCGCTCTTGGCCTTGGGCAGCGGCTTGCCCTGCTCGCGGGTGATCAGCGGCGCCAGTTCGTCGGCACTGGCGGCCACCCGGTCGATGAAGGCTTCCACCCGGCGGCGGCGCTCGTCGGACGGTGTGGCGGCCCAGCCGGCAAACGCACGCTGCGCTGCCGCCACGGCCTCGTCCAGCTGATCGGGCGTGCACTCGGGAACGGCCACGAAGGGGTCGCCGGTGGCCGGGTCGACCACGGCCAGCGTGCGCGCTGCGGCGACGCGCTGGCCGCCGATGGTCATCAGGAAGGGGGTGCTGGTGTTCATGGACTTTCCGATTCGAGAAAACTCAACCGCCGCGGCGGAAGTGGTGGTGGGCCGGCCCGCCCCAGGCGGCGGCGAGCAGCTCACCCGCGGCGAATTCCGGGCAGGATGGGAAGCTCGCGACTTTGTCGCAGCGCACGCCCACCGACCCGGCGGGAGCGCGCCAGCTGCCCATCCAGCGACGCAGCCAGGCCATCATGGCGTGGCCTCCTGCCGCGCGGGCGCCGCGCCGGCGTTGCCGAACAGCGTCTTCCAGGTGGCGTCGTCGTAGTACCTGGTCTTCGCCGCCTCGCGCGTGGCGGCGTCGCGCTCCAGCTTCTTCTGCGCCGACGGCCGCGCCGCCACCGCATCGCACCAGCGCTGCACGTTCGGGTACTGCGCCAGGTCCACGCCCTGCCCTTTGGCCACGCGCACCCAAGGGTAGGCGGCAATGTCGGCCACGGAGAATTCGTCGGCGATCCAATCGCGGCCCTGCAGCCGGCCTTCCAGCACGCCGTAGAGTCGCTCGGCCTCGCCGCGGTAGCGCTGCACCGCATAGTCGACCTGGATGCCACGGCTGGCGGCATGGCTGACGAAGTGCGCCGCCTGGCCGAGCAGCGGGCCCTGGCTCGAGGTCTGCCAGAACAGCCACTGGATCGCCTGCCAGCGCTGCACCGGGTCGGCCGGCAGCAGCTTGCCGCTCTTCTCGGCCAGGTACATCAGCACCGCGCCCGATTCCCACACCGTCACCGGCCGCCCCTGCGGGCCCTCGGAGTCGACGAGGGCCGGGATCTTGCGGTTCGGGTTGATGTGGCCATAGGCCTCGGTGTGCTGCTCGCCGGCGCTGATGTCCACCCACTGCACGCGGTAGGGCAGACCGGTCTCCTCGAGCATCATCAACGCCTTGCGGGCGTTGGGCGAGGTGTAGTAGTACAGCTCGATCACGGCCTGTTCCTTCGTTGCGCGGTGGGACTCAGATGCCGAAGCGGCCCTTCATGCGGCCCATGTAGGCCACCAGGTTCTTCTTGCCGCCGGCGTAGTCCTTGGTGTCGAAGCTGAAGGGCGTGTCGATGGTGTGGCGCAGGATCGACAGCACCGGCGCGTCCACCCAGCGCGGCTGATCGCCCATGAAGAAGGGCTTGTCGCCCAGGAAGCCGGACAGCGCATCGATATCGGCACGGGCCCGGGCGTACAGCGCGTCGGCCGACAGCCGGCCCCAGCCGCCGTTCATGAACTCGTTCAGGATGCGGAAGCGGAAGTCGTCGGCAAAAGCGCGCAGGGCCGGCGGCACCTCCTGGGTGCCGGCGATGATGCGCAGGTAGATCTCCCAGTTGGCCGTCTCGCGCCAGCGCGGCTGGATCACCGCCGTCCAGTAGGTGTGCTCGTCGATCATGCGGTTGAAGGCCAGCATGGTCGCCTGCTCGGCCGGCGTGGTGCCGGCATCGAGCTTGTCGCCGTACTTCTTCTTCAGGTACTCGATGATGTGCGTCGAGTCGTTGACGAAGGTGCCGTCCTCGTCCTTGATGCAGGGCAGCTTGCCGGCCGGCGTGTCGCGGTCCAGCTGGGTCAGGTCCTGCGGCTTGGTGTCGAAGCGCAGGCCGGCCATGGTCATGTAGTAGGCGACCTTGGTGACGTACGGGCTGATGCACGGCACGGTCCAGGCGGGCAGGTACTGGTACAGGGTGATCATCGTCACGTCTCCTTCACGGGGGTGGTGGGTCTTCGATGGCGCGGTGTTCACCAGACCAGCCGGTCGCCCGTGGCGTGGCGGAACTGGCCGGAGCTGGCAAGGTCGAGCTCGTCCATGCGCGCGACGAGGCCGGCAGCTGCCTCCCCGGGCTGGATGTAGGCATGGTTGCCGGGGTAGTCCTTGGTCAGGTCGGTGGCGACCATGCCGGGGTGCAGCGCGACCACCGCGATGCCGCGCTTGCTGAGGTCGTGGTGCAGGTTCAGCGCCACCATGTTGGCGCCGGCCTTCGACACCCGGTAGGCGTACATGCCGCCCGAGCCGTTGTCGCCCAGCGAGCCGACGCGGCTGGTGACGATGCCGACCTTGGCGCCATTGCTCATGAAGGGCAGGCAGGCCTCGACCACGCGCAGCGGGCCCAGCGTATTGATCTCGAACTGCCGGCGCATGTCGTCGTAGTCGATGCGGCCCAGCTCGTCCAGGCCCAGCACGCCGGCCACATGCAGCAGCCAGTCGAGCTTGACGTGGCGCTTGTCCAGCGCCTCCACCAGCTTGCTTACCGCGGTTGGCGAGGTGACGTCGATGCCGCCGACGGTGTCGATGCCACCTTCGCCGAAGCCTTCGCCGGCGCCCATGCAGGCCGCGATGACGCGTTCGCCGCGGGTGGCCAGCTGGCGGCAGGCCGCATTGGCAATGCCGCGATCGGCACCGATGACCAGGATGTTCAGCATGTTCAGGCTCCTTGCAGTGCGGCCTCGGCGCTTTCGCTGCCGATGACCTTGTCGTCGCGCAACCGGGCGATGTCGGTGGCCGTGTAGCCGATTTCGCGCAGGATTTCATCGGTGTGTTCGCCGAGCAGCGGTGCACCGCGACGAATGCGCGAGGGCGTGCGGTCGAAGCGGCCCGGTGGGCGCGCCTGGCGCAGGCGGCCTGCGGCATGGTGCTCCAGCTCGACCACCGTGCCCGCGGCCACCACCTGCGGGTGGCGGATCACCTCGCTGCGCTTCAGTGCCGGTGCGCAGGGCACGTCCTGCGCCTCCAGCAGTGCCATCCATTCGGCGGTAGGCCGCGTGCGCAGCACCTCCTGCGTCATCAGCAGCCGCTCGTTGACATGCTTGTCGCGGGCGCTGGGCGTGGCAAAGCGCGGGTCGGCCAGCCAGTCGGGCCGGTCCAGCGCCTTCGTCAGGCCCACCCATTCCTTGTTGCTCATCACCGCCACCGTCATGTAGCCATCGGCGGTCTCGTAGATCAGGTCGATGAAGCTGGCGGCCTCCTGGTTGCTGACCTCCTTGTCGGGATAGGTCTGCGCGCCCATGTCAGACGCCCACAGGAAATACAGCACCGAATCCAGCATCGACACCTTCAGGTGCTGGCCGACGCCCTGCCGCTCGCGCGCCACCAGTGCGGCGGTGATGTTCTGCGCCACCGTCACCGCGGCCAGCTTGTCGGGCAGCACGGTGCGGATCAGACGCGGGCGCTCGGCATCCGAACCGGCCTGCACCGTGGTCAGCCCGGAGACGGCCTGGATCACCGGGTCGTACACCGGCTTGCCGACCCAGGGGCCCTCGTCACCGAAACCGCTGACCGAGCAGTAGACGATCTTCGGCGCCAGCGCGCGGATATCGGCCTCGCCCACGCCCAGCCGGTCGACCACGCCGGGGCGGAAGTTCTGCAGGAAGACGTCGGCGCCGCGGGCCAGTTCACGCACGATGTCGCGGCCGGCGGGCTGCTTGACATCGACGGTGATCGAGCGCTTGTTGCGGTTGATGTTCAGGAACATCGCCGACATGCCGGCGCGCTGGTTGCCGAGCGAACGCACGTGGTCGCCCTTGTCGGGCACCTCCACCTTGATGACCTCGGCGCCCTGGTCGGCCAGGATCATCGCCGCCCACGGGCCGGACAGCATGGTGGTCATGTCGACCACCCGAATGCCTGCCAAGGGTCCGCTCATCGTTCGTCTCCTCCGTCGGGGGCCGGGTTTCCGTTGCGTTGGAAGCCGGCCGGTTGCATGGGCTGAACCTTAGGTCTTCCGCCACTTGCGCACTAGACGGCCGCGACAACAATCACTGTTCGAGACGACCGGACAATCTCATGGTTTCTACGCATGCCCCGTCGCGGACCGCGGCGCTCAGCCGGCACCTGCACCAGATGGCGGTGTTCGTGCAGGTGGTGGATTCCGGCTCCTTCTCCAAGGCCGCTACCAGCCTGGGCCTGGGCAAGTCGGTGGTCAGTGCGCACGTGGCGGCACTGGAAGCCAAGTTGGGCACGCAGTTGATCGCGCGCAGCACGCGTTCGCTGACGCTTACCGAAGACGGCGCGGCGTTCTACGAAGGCTGCCGGCAAATGGTGCTGTCGGCCGAGAACGCGTTGGCCACCATCGAATCGCGACGCGAGGCGGTCAGCGGCACGATCCGCATGACCACGTCGTACAACCTGGGCGTCAACTTCGTGATTCCGCAGCTGGCGGCCTTTCGCGAGCGCCATCCGGAAGTGCAGTTCGACTTGGTGCTGGAGGATGCCGTGTCGCGTGTCATCGAAGAGCGCTTCGACATCGCATTGCGTGTCGGCCGGCTGGCCGACTCCGGCCTGTTCGCCACCGAGCTGACACGCTGCCGGCTGCTGGTGTGCGCCGCCCCTGCACTGCTGCAGGGCCTGCCGACCTTGACCGAGCCGCAGCAGCTGTGCACGGTGCCGTGGGTGGCCATCACCCAGCTGCCGCACTACGAGCGCATCGACCTGGCGCACCGCGAAAGCGCGGCTCGGGTGTCGGTGCGCTTGGCGGTGGCCGTGCGCGCCACCTCCGGCATTGCGGCACGCGAGTTCATCCGCCGCGGCGCCGGCATCGGCCTGCTGCCCGACTATGCGGTGCGCGATGACCTGGCCAGCGGCCACGTCGTCGAGGTGCTGCCGCAGTGGCACGAGCTGGAGGAACGGCCGATCACCGCGGTGTTCCCCAGCCGCCAGGGCATGTCGCTGCGCGTCAGGCTGCTGGTTGATTTTCTGCGGGCGGCCTTCGTGCAGGCCTCGACCCGGCGCGCTTCGACATAGTGTCGACGTGCCCGGCAGTCTTCGCGAGTCGATCTACCCTGCGCCGGGCACGACCAGCCCCCTACTCGAACTGCAGCCCCGCCTGCTGGATGGGCGGCACCCACTGGCTGCTGAAGGCCGACAGCATGCGCCGCGTCTCGTCGGCGCTGGACGACACCGGCTCGATCTTGGCCTGCAGGAACTTCTCGCGCACCGCCGGCTGCGCCATCACCGCGGCGATCTCGCGCGACAGGCGCTCGGCCTGCACCACCGGCATCGAGGCCTTGGCAAAGGCCACGTTCCAGCCGCTGGCCACCAGCTTGGTGCCGGCTTCCTGGAAGGTCGGCACCTGCGCCAGCGAGCGCTTCGCGCCCGAGGTGGCCAGGATGCGCAGCTTGCCGGACTCGTGCAGCGTCACCAGCGCATCCAGCGTGTCCACCGCAGCCGGCACGTGGCCGCCGATCACGTCGGTGGCCAGCGGCGCCGATCCCTTGTAGCCCACCACCTCCACCTGCGTGCCCGCCGCCTTGGCCCACATCAGCGCAAAGAAGTGCGGCAGGCTGCCGGTGGCCGGCACGCCGATGGTGGCCTGCTGGGGGTTCGCCTTCATCCAGGCCATCAGGTGGTTCAGTTCGCGCACCGGCACGGCCGCGCCCACGGCCACCGCGAACTCGTAAGTGGACACCTGCGACAGCGGCTGGAAATCGCGCTCCGGGTGGTAGCCGTTGTTCTTGTAGACCAGCGGCGCCACCACCATCAGCGCCGGGTTGGCCAGCACGATGACATTGGTGTCGGCCTGCGTGGCGATCTGCCGCATCGCCAGCCGGCCGCCGGCACCGGTGATGTTCTCGACGATCACCGGGCTGCCCAACCGCGGCTGCAGGCCTTCGGCCAGGAAGCGCGCGGCGCGGTCCGATGCACCGCCCGCGGCATAAGGCACCACGATGCGCAGCGGCGGCGTGGCCTGCGCGCGCGCGGCACCGGCCACCGCGGCCAGCGCCGGCAACGCGATCAAGGTCCTGCGTCTGAAGCTCATCGGAAGACTCCTGTGGCGCGCGGCCCGCTCAGTTGGCACTCAGGCCCACGTGCTTGATCACCGGCGCCCAGCGGTTGCGCTCCTCGACCATCCACTTGCCCATCTCCTCGGGCGTGGAGGCCACGCTTTCCATGTAGGCCGTGGCCAGCTTCTGCTGGGTCT
>Ga0209369_1001334_pt1 | contig 12799 bp, 11 predicted proteins | sample EBPBio142010_DNA_FD_185865 | JGI IMG/M metagenome (GOLD analysis project Ga0209369, IMG submission 185865) | Wastewater treatment Type I Accumulibacter community from EBPR Bioreactor in Madison, WI, USA - Reactor 1_10/4/2010_ DNA (SPAdes)... | ecosystem: Engineered > Bioreactor > EBPR >... | reverse complement strand
TTCGCGCTGATCCTGGGCACGCTGATGCTCGGCTTGGCCGGGGCGCCGCACTGCGCGGCCATGTGCGGGCCCACCTGCGCCGCCTTGCAGCGCAGCTGCGGCCACCAGGCTCCGCAGGCCACGCTGGCGTCCTTCCACCTGGCGCGGCTGCTGGGCTATGCCGCGGCCGGTGCGGTGGCCGCCTCCAGCGTGGGTGCGCTGGCGCGGCTGGGCGAATGGTCACCGGCCCTGCGGCCCTTCTGGACGATGCTGCACGTGGCGGCGCTGGCGCTCGGCCTGTGGCTGTTGTGGCAGGGCCGCCAGCCGGCGTGGCTGGAGAACCTGGGCCGCGGTGCCGGCCGGCTGGCGCCGCAGCGGCCCGACGCGCAGGGCTGGCAGCGCATGCAGGGCCCGGCGCGGGCCTCGGCCGCCGGGCTGGCCTGGGTGGCCTGGCCCTGCGGGTTGCTGCAGTCGGCCTTGCTGATGGCGGCGCTGGCCAACACCGCCTGGGGCGGCGCCGCGGCCATGGCCGCCTTCGCCGCCGCCAGCGCGCTGGGCCTGAGCCTGGCGCCCTGGGCCTTTGCGCGCCTCAGCGGCATCGGTGGCGCGGCCGCCGTGCGCGTGAACGCCTGGGCGGTGCGCCTGGCCGGCGCCACGCTGGCCGCGGCCTCGGCCTGGGCCTTGGGCCACGACCTGTTCACACGGGTCGCGGCCTACTGCTTCAGCTGAGGCTCAGGCCTGCGCCGCCGCCAGTGCGGCGTTGAAGGTGGCACTGGGGCGCATCACCGCCTCGACCTTGGCGGCGTCGGCCAGGTAGTAGCCGCCGATGTCGGCCGGCTTGCCCTGCACGGCGGCCAGCTCGGCGACGATCTTCTGCTCGTTCTCGGCCAGTGTCTTGGCCAGCGGCGCGAAGTGCGCGGCCAGCGCCGGATCGTCCTTCTGCTCGGCCAGGGCCTGCGCCCAGTACATCGCCAGGTAGAACTGGCTGCCGCGGTTGTCGAGCTGGCCGGTGCGCGGGCTCGGGCCCTTGTTGTGGTCCAGCAGCTTGCCGGTGGCGGCATCCAGCGTGGTGGCCAGGATCTTGGCCTTGGCGTTGCCGGTTTTGATGCCCAGGTCTTCCAGGCTGACGGCCAGCGCCAGGAACTCGCCCAGCGAATCCCAGCGCAGGTGGTTTTCCTCGACCAGCTGCTGCACGTGCTTGGGCGCGGACCCGCCGGCGCCGGTTTCGTACATGCCACCGCCGGCCATCAGCGGCACGATCGACAGCATCTTGGCGCTGGTGCCCAGCTCCATGATCGGGAACAGGTCGGTCAGGTAGTCGCGCAGGATGTTGCCGGTGACGCTGATGGTGTCCAAACCGCGCATCACGCGCTCCAGCGTGTAGCGCATGGCCCGCACCTGGCTCATGATCTGGATGTCCAGGCCCTCGGTGTCGTGGTCCTTCAGGTAGAGCTTGACCTTCTTGATGACCTCGTTCTCGTGCGGGCGGTACGGGTCCAGCCAGAACACCGCCGGCATGCCCGAGTTGCGCGCGCGCGTCACGGCCAGCTTGACCCAGTCGCGGATGGCGGCGTCCTTCACCTGGCACATGCGCCAGATGTCGCCTTGTTCGACCTGCTGGCTCAGCAGCACCTCGCCGGTGGCGATGTCGACGATGTTGGCGGTGCCGTCCTCGGCCACCTCGAAGGTCTTGTCGTGCGAGCCGTACTCCTCGGCCTGCTGAGCCATCAGACCGACGTTGGGCACGGTACCCATGGTCTTGGGATCGAAGTTGCCGTGCCACTTGCAGAAGTTGATCATCTCCTGGTAGATGCGGGCGAAGGTGCTCTCCGGCATCACCGCCTTCACGTCCTTCAGGCGGCCGTCGGCGCCGTACATCTTGCCGCCGTTGCGGATCATCGCCGGCATCGACGCGTCGACGATGATGTCGTTGGGCGAGTGGAAGTTGGTGATGCCCTTGGCCGAATCCACCATCGCCAGCTCGGGGCGGTGCTCGTGGCAGGCATGCAGGTCGCGGTGGATCTCGTCCTGCGTGCTCTGCGGCAGCGTGGCGATCTTGTTGTAAAGGTCGACCATGCCGTTGTTGACGTTGATGCCCAGCTCGTCGAACAGCGCGCCATGCTTCTCGAAGGCGTCTTTGTAGAAGATGCGCACGCAGTGGCCGAAGACGATCGGGTGCGACACCTTCATCATCGTCGCCTTGACGTGCAGCGAGAACATCACGCCGGTCTTGTGCGCGTCCTCGATCTCCTTCTCGTAGAAGTCCACGAGCGCCTTCTTGCTCATGTACATCGAGTCGATGATCTCGCCTTCCTTCAGCGCGACCTTCGGCTTCAGCACGAGGGTCTTGCCGCTCGAGGTGACGAGTTCCATCCGCACGTCGCGGGCCTTGTCCAGCGTCATCGACTTCTCGCCATGGTAGAAGTCGCCGCCGTGCATGTGCGACACGTGCGAGCGCGAGGCCTGGCTCCAGGCCGCCATGCTGTGCGGGTTCTTGCGGGCGTATTCCTTCACCGCCCTGGGGGCGCGCCGGTCGGAGTTGCCTTCGCGCAGCACCGGGTTCACCGCACTGCCGATGCACTTGTTGTAGCGCGCGCGGATCTCCTTTTCCTCGTCGGTCTTCGGGTTCTCGGGAAAGTCGGGGATCTTGTAGCCCTTGGCCTGCAGCTCCTTGATGGCCGCCTGCAGCTGCGACACCGACGCGCTGATGTTCGGCAGCTTGATGATGTTGGCATCGGGCTCCAGCGTCTTCTTGCCCAGCGCCGTCAGCGTGTCGGGCACGCGCTGCTCGGGCGTCAGGCAGTCCGGGAAGTTGCCGAGGATGCGCCCGGCCACCGAGATGTCGCTGGTCTCCACGCGGATGCCGGCCGGCTTGGCAAAGGTGCGGACCACCGGCAGGAAGGCCTGGGTGGCCAGCGCCGGGGCTTCGTCGGTGAGGGTGTAGATGATGGTCGGTTCGGTGCTCACGTGCGGTCTCCGGTGAGTGGGTCGTGCGCAGGGCAACCCGCCGATGCGCCCAAGCGCGCACTGTAAGGGACGAAAGCCCGGTTTTCTGTCGTTGGGCTGACGTGCAATGCCGCCGTTTCGCCATGTGGGTGATCTGAGAAAATCACCCGCACCGATTCCCCCGTTCTTTTGCGGAGACAAGCTCATGTATCAGCACATCAAGGTGCCCCAAGGCGGGCAGAAAATCACCGTCAATGTCGACTACTCGCTGAACGTGCCCGACCAGCCGGTCATTCCCTACATCGAAGGCGACGGCACCGGCTACGACATCACACCGGTGATGCTGAAGGTGGTGGACGCGGCGGTCGCCAAGAGCTATGGCGGCAAGCGCAAGATCCACTGGATGGAGGTCTATGCGGGCGAGAAGAGCACCCGCATCTACGGCCCCGACGTCTGGCTGCCCGAGGAGACCCTGCATGCCGTGCGCGACTACGTGGTCAGCATCAAGGGCCCGCTGACCACGCCGGTGGGCGGCGGCATCCGCAGCCTGAACGTGGCGCTGCGCCAGGAGCTGGACCTCTACGTTTGCCTGCGGCCGATCCAGTACTTCAAGGGCGTGCCCAGCCCGCTGAAGGAGCCGGAGAAGACCAACATGGTCATCTTCCGCGAGAACTCGGAAGACATCTACGCCGGCATCGAATACGAGGCGCAAAGCGACAAGGCGAAGAAGCTGATCAAGTTCCTGATCGACGAGATGAAGGTCACGAAGATCCGCTTCCCGGAGACCTCCGGCATCGGCATCAAGCCGGTGTCCATCGAAGGGACGGAACGCCTGGTGCGCAAGGCCCTGCAGTACGCGATCGACAACGACAAGCCCAACGTCACGCTGGTGCACAAGGGCAACATCATGAAGTTCACCGAAGGCGGCTTCCGCGACTGGGGCTACGCGCTGGCCAAGCGCGAGTTCGGCGCGGTGGAAGTCGACGGCGGCCCGTGGTGCCAGTTCAAGAACCCGAAGACCGGCAAGACCATCACCGTCAAGGATTCGATCGCCGACGCCTTCCTGCAGCAGATCCTGCTGCGCCCGGCCGAATACAGCGTGATCGCCACGCTCAACCTGAACGGCGACTATGTGTCCGACGCGCTGGCCGCGCAGGTGGGCGGCATCGGCATCGCGCCGGGCGCCAACCTCAGCGACAGCGTCGCGATGTTCGAGGCCACGCACGGCACCGCGCCCAAGTACGCCGGCAAGGACTATGTCAACCCGGGCTCGGAGATCCTGTCGGCCGAGATGATGCTGCGCCACATGGGCTGGACCGAAGCCGCCGACCTGATCATCCGCAGCATGGAAAAGGCCATCCTCAGCAAGAAGGTGACCTACGACTTCGCGCGGCTGATGGAAGGCGCGACGCAGGTGTCCTGCTCGGGCTTCGGGCAGGTGATGATCGACAACATGTAAGGCGCCGGCGGCGCCCTCAGGCCGGCCACGCGGTGGCCGGCAGCACCGTGCCGCGGCATTCTCCGAAGCCGATGCCCACCGCGCCGGGCCGCTCGGCCCGGCCGCGCAGGATGACAGTGTCGCCGTCTTCCAGCATGCGCCGCGTTTCGCCGTTGTCCAGCGCCAGCGGTTCGCGGCCAGCGCGTGTCAGCTCCATCAGGCAACCCTGTTCGCGCGGGCCCGGGCCGCTTTGCGTGCCGCTGCCCAGCAGGTCGCCGGGGGCCAGCGCGCAGCCGTTGGAGGTGTGGTGCGCCAGCATCTGCGCAAAGCCCCAGTGGCCCAGCCGGCTGTAGGTGCGGCTCACCGGCAGGCTGCGGCCTTCGCTGCGCGCCGTCTGCAGCTGCACCGACAACTGCAGGTCCAGCGCGCCCTGCGCATTGCCGTCGGCGCTGCGCAGGTAGGGCAGCCAGGGCGGATCGCCGGCATCGCGCCGCACCGGCGCGCGGAAGGGCGTCAGCGCATCCAGCGTCACGATCCACGGCGACACGGTGCTGAGGAAGTTCTTCGCCAGGAAGGGGCCCAGCGGCTGCGCCTCCCAGCCCTGCAGGTCGCGGGCCGACCAGTCGTTCAGCAGGCCGATGCCGAAGAGATGGTCTTCGGCCTGGTCGATGGGCACCGGCTCGCCGCGCCGGTTGCCGGGGCCCACCCAGGCGCAGAGTTCCAGCTCGTAGTCCAGCGCGGCGCTGGGGCCGAAGACCGGTTCGGCCGCATCCGGCGGCCGGCGCTGGCCCCAGGGCCGCGGGAAGCTGGCGCCGCTGACCTCGACCGTGGACGCGCGGCCGTGGTAAGCGATGGGCAGCCAGAAGAAGTTGGGCAGCTCGGGCCGGTCGGGCTGGAACATCCGGCCCATGTTGAGCATGTGGTCGCGGCTGGTGAAGAAATCGGTGTAGTCGCCGATGCGGGCGGGCAGGGCGTGCTCCACCTCGGCCTGCGGCAGCAGGCAGGGTTCGAGCCGTGCGCGCTGCGGCGCGTCTTCGGACAGCAGCGCCGACAGCGCCTGGCGCAGCCGGCGCCACGACGGCCGGCCCAGCGCCATGTAGTCGTTCAGCGACGCGGCCGCCGCCAGCGTGGCCAGCGGCAGCACCTCGGCATCGAACACGCCGGCACGGCAGGCGGCGGCCAGGTCCAGCACCTGGTCGCCGATGGCGACGCCGCCACGCCAGGCCTCGCGGCTGCCGCGACGGCGGAACACGCCGTGCGGCAGGTTCTGCACGGGAAAGTCGCTGTGGCCGTCGTTGGCCGAGGCCACCCAGCTGCGGCGCGCCGGGTCGTGGGTGCTGTCGATCATGATTCGGGGGTGAAGCCTACGCGTTTGACGATGGGAGCCCAGGCCGCATTCTCTGTCTTCACCGCCTGCGCCAGCTGCGCCGGGCCGGTGACGGCCACCTCCAGGCCGTAGGGCGCCAGCGCCTCGGCCATCTCGGCCGTGTTCATCGCCGCGGCGACTGCGGTGGCGGCACGCTGCACCTGCTCGGGGCTGCTCTTGCCGGGCAGGAAGAAGCCGTACCACTCCACCATCTCCAGCGGCTTGAAGCCCAGTTCGGTGAAGGTGGGCACGTCTGGCAGGAAGCGGCTGCGCGCTGGCCCCGAGGTGGCCAGCACGCGCAGCCGGCCGGTCTTGACGTGCGGCAGGTAGTCGCCGATGGGCCCGCTGAAGGACGCGATCTGCCCGCCCAGCAGATCTTGCACGCCGGGCACGGTGCCGCGGTAGGGCACGTGGGTCAGCTCGACGCCGCTTTCCTTTTCGAGCAGCGCGCCCATGTAGTGCGGCGGCGAGCCGGCACCCGGGCTGCCATACGAGGCCTTGCCCGGGTTGGCCTTGGCCCAGGCCAGGAAGTCCTTCAGCGTGCGCACGTTTTCCGGCACGCCCGGGCCGATGGCCAGGCCGAAGACCACGGTAGTCACGCCGGCCACCGGGGCCACGTCGGCCAGGCCGTAGGGCAGCTTGGGGTACAGCAGCGGGTACAGCGTCACCATCGCCGCCGGCGTGATCAGCAGGCTGCTGCCGTCGGCGTTGCTGCGCTTCAGTTCCTCCACCGCCAGGCGGCCGCCGGCGCCGGGCTTGTTTTCCACCAGCACCACCTTGGCATAGCTGCCTCGCAGCTTGTCGGCGACGCGGCGGGCCACCACGTCCACCGTGCCGCCGGGCGGGAAGCCGGTCAGGATGCGGGCGGTTTCCAGCGTGTCGGCACGGGCGGCCAGCGGCGAGAACAGGGTGGCGCCGGCAGCGGCCAGCAGGGTGCGGCGGTCGAGCATGGGGGTCTCCGATGGGCAATTTCGATGGCTGGGCATTTTATACGAACGTATAATTCATTGAACTATCGTACAAACCCGTACGCACCGCATCCTTGTCGCCGCCCGACAATCCAGGCCCATGCCCCCCACCGAAACCGCGGCGCTGCGCCGCACCGAGCCCGAGGCGCCGAACCGCCGGCGCGACATCCTGCTGGCGGCCGAGCGGCTGTTCGCCCAGCGCGGCTACCACGCCGTGTCGCTGCGCGACATCGCCGCCGAGGCCGGCGTGCAGGTGGCGCTGGTGGGCTACTACTACGGCGCCAAGCACGAGCTGTATCACGCCATCTTCGAATCGTGGATGCCTACCATCGAGCAGCGCCGTCGCGGCCTGGACGAGGCCATGCGCCATGCCGACCGGCCCGATGCGCTGGAGCGCGTGCTGGCCGCCTTCGTCGGCCCGTTGGTGGCGCTGCATGCCGACCCGGCCGGCCAGCACTTCGCCAAGATGGCGGCCCGAGACCTGTCGGCGCCCACGCCCGAATCCGAACAGGCGCAGCGCGAATACTTCGACCCAATGGCACATGCCTTCATCGACGCGCTGCACCGGCTGTTCCCCAAGCGCAGCCGCGCCGACGTGGCCTGGTGCTACCAGTTCATGCTGGGCGCGACGCTGCACTTCCTGTCGGACGTGCGCATCGAGCGGCTGTCCAGGGGCACCGCGGTGCCGGCCGATCCGGCGCGGCAGGGCATGCTGCTGGCCTACCTGGCGGCCGGCTTCCGCGGGGCACTGGCGCCGGCGGCGCAGCGGCCGCGCAAGGCGTAGGCGCTAGCAGGCGCTGCCGTTCACCAGCTTCTGCAGCGCGGCCGGGTCCAGCACCTGGATCTGCCGCTGCTTGACCTGCAGGATGCCGTCTTCTTGGAACTTCGAGAAGCAGCGGCTCACCGTCTCCAGCTTCAGGCCCAGGTAGGTGCCGATCTCTTCGCGCGTCATGCGCAGCACTAGCGACGACGGCGAGAAGCCGCGCGCCTGCAACCGGTTGGTCAGGTTCAGCAGGAAGGCGGCCAGGCGTTCCTCGGCGCGCATGCTGCCCAGCAGCAGCATCACGCCATGGTCGCGCACGATCTCGCGGCTCATGATCTTGTGGAACTGGCGCTGCAGGTCGGTGAACTCGCGCGACAGGTATTCCAGCTGGCCGTAGGGGATCACGCAGACCTGCGAATCCTCCAGCGCCACCGCGTCGCAGGTGTGGCGGTCGCTGCCGATGCCGTCCAGCCCCAGCAGCTCGCCGGCCATCTGGAAGCCGGTGACCTGGTCGCGCCCGTCTTCCGACGACACGCGGGTCTTGAAGAAGCCGGTGCGCACGGCATACAGCGATTCGAAGGCGTCGCCGGTGCGGAACAGCGATTCGCCGCGGTGCACCGTGCGCCGGGTGGCCACCAGCGTGTCCAGGCGGTCCAGTTCGCGCTCGGAGAAGCCCACCGGCAGGCACAGCTCGCGCAGGTTGCAGTTGGAGCAGGCCACCTTGAATTCGGAGGCGCGTATCGGCACGACGGGCGCATGGGCATTCATGTTGGGCGGGCTCGTGGTCCTGCTGGGTTGGCTGGGATTGTTCGCCCCGCACCCGCACCAAGCCTTGCGCCACGTCAAAGTCGCGGCCGGGTTGCTCATGCACGATGGCCCGCCATGAGCGCCACCCTTGCACCCGTCCGCGACGAAGCCCCTCCCGTGTTGTCCGAGGCGCTGCTGCGGCGCTTCGACGCGCCGGGGCCGCGTTACACCTCGTACCCCACGGCCGACCGCTTCGTCGAGGCCTTCGATGCCGAAGACCTGGCCCAGGCCCTGCGCCAGCGCGCCGATGGCGGCGTGGCCGGCGGCGCGTCGCCGCTGTCGGTGTACGTGCACATCCCGTTCTGCGATTCGGTGTGCTACTACTGCGCCTGCAACAAGGTGATCACCAAGCACCACGAGCGCGCGGCCGAGTACCTGGACGCGCTGGACACCGAGATCGGCCTTGTGCTGCAGCAGACGCGCGCTGGCCAGCCGGTGTCGCAGCTGCACTTCGGCGGCGGCTCGCCGACCTTCCTGTCCGATGCCGAGCTGGAGCGCGTGGTCGGCTCGCTGAAGCGCGCCTTCGTCATCGACGAGCGCACCGAGATGTCGATCGAAGTGGACCCGCGCACCGTCACGCCGCTGCGGCTGGCGCATTGCCGGGCGCTGGGCTTCAACCGCATCAGCTTCGGCGTGCAGGATTTCGATCCGCAGGTGCAGGTGGCCGTGCACCGCGTGCAGCCCTTCGAGAGCGTGCGCGAGCTGATGCGCTGCGCTCGCGAGCTGGGCTTCAAGTCAATCAATGCCGACCTGATCTACGGCCTGCCGCGGCAGACACCGCAGACCATGGCGCGCACCGTGCAGCAGATCGGCGAGCTGCGGCCGGACCGCATCGCGCTCTATGCCTATGCGCACCTGCCGCAGCGCTTCAAGCCGCAGCGGCGCATCGTCTCGGCCGAGTTGCCCAGCGCCGCGCAGCGCGTGGCCATGCTGGGCGATGCGATCGCCGGCTTCCTGGGCCGCGGCTACCACTACATCGGCATGGACCACTTCGCGCTGCCCGACGATGCGCTGGCGGTGGCCAAGCGCCAGGGCCGGCTGCACCGCAACTTCCAGGGTTACAGCACGCAGCCCGACTGCGACCTGATCGGCCTGGGCGTGTCCTCGATCGGCAAGGTCGGGGCCCACTACTACCAGAACGCCAAGACGCTGGACGAGTACTACGACGCGCTGCGCCAGGGCCAGCTGCCGGTGCAGCGGGGCATCGCGCTGACGCGCGACGACGTGCTGCGCCGCGCGGTGATCATGGCGCTGATGTGCCAGGGCCGGGTGGAGTTCGAATCGATCGAACTCGCGCACCTGATCGACATGCGCGACTACTTCGCGCGCGAACTGCAGGCCCTGCAGCCGATGGCCGAGGCGGGGCTGGTGGAGATCGAGCCCGGCGCGATCCAGGTCACGGCCACCGGCTGGTACATCGTGCGCGCCGTGGCCATGGTCTTCGACCGCTGGCTGCAGAACGACAAGCTGCGCGAGCGCTTCTCCCGCATCATCTGAGCGGCAGCGCTCAGCCCAGCTTGCGAGCCACCAGCCCGATCAGCGCCGAGCGGCCGTGGTGGCCGCTGCCTTCGGCCACGTCGGCCTCGTACTCGCGCAGCGTCAGGATCTGCATCGCCGCAAAGGCCTCGCGCAGCATCGCCTCGGTGTACAGGTGCGATGCCAGCGGCGGGCCGCCGGTGCGGTATTCCAGCTGCTTGGGCGTGTAGCCCTGCAGCACCAGCGTGCCGCCGGGTTTCAGGCATTGCTGCATGCGGGCGAACAGCCGCTCGCGCAGGGCCGGGTCGGCAAACTGGATGAAGATCGCGGCCACGCCGTCGTAGGCGGCGTCGGGCCAGGCGAAGCCGTCGCAGTCGGCCACCTGGTAGTGGACCTGCACGCCGTGCTGCGCGGCCAGCTGGCGGGCCTTGGCCACGCCCACTTCGGCAATGTCGAAGGCATCGACCTGCAGGCCGCGTGCCGCCAGCCAGACGCTGTTTCGGCCCTCGCCATCGGCCACGCACAGCACACGCTGGCCGGGGGCCCAGACGCCGGCCTGCTCGCGCAGCCAGGCGTTGGGCTCGGTGCCGAACAGAAACTCGTCGCCGGCGAAGCGCTTGTTCCAGGTGCCGGCGGGGTCGGCGAAGCCGCCGGGGGCGGGGGGCTCAGCCATGGCCTCAGGCGCTGCGCGAGTCTTCGCCGATCAGCACGCGGGTGTCGCTCAGGAACTGGTGCGGCGGGATCTCCAGATTGGTCGGCGCGGGCTTGTTCTTGAAGACGCGGCCGGCGCCGTCGAAGGTGGAGCCGTGGCAGGGGCAGAAGTAGCCGCCTTGCCAATCGGCCGGCAGGCTGGGGTTGGCCGAGCCGGCCGCCACCGCGGTGGGCGAGCAGCCCAGGTGGGTGCAGATGCCCACGGCGACGAAGAGCTCCGGCCGCAGCGAACGGGTGGCATTGCGGGCGTACTCGGGCTGCTGGTCGCGCAGCGAGTTCGGGTCGGCCAGGTCGGGGCTGGGCTTTTCCACCGCGGCCAGCATCTCCGGCGTGCGGCGCACGATCCACACCGGCTTGCCGCGCCATTCCACTGTCTTCATGCCGCCGGGCGGGATGTCGCTCAGGTCCACCTCGACCGCCGCGCCCATGGCCCGCGCGCGCTCGCTGGGCGCGAAGGACGAGACGAAGGGCACGGCCGCGGCGGCGGCGGCCACGCCGCCCGCCGCCGTGGTGGTGATCAGCCAGGTGCGGCGCTGCGGGTCGTCGGCCTGCGGCTGCAGCGGGAAGGCCAGGGTGTCGGTGCTCATGAAGTTTCCTTGGAAGTGAAAGCGATTCGGGCGCCTCAGGCCGTGGCCTTGCGGGGCCGGCGGGCCGGTGGCGTGCTGCGGGAGGCGAAGAGCTGGCGCTCGGAGGCAGTGCGGTCCAGGTGCCGGGCCAGGTTGCCACAGACCAGGTCGCACAGCTGGTAGACCGACGGGTCGGCGATGCGGTAGTACACGCTGGTGCCACGGCTTTCGCGGGCCACCAGGCCCTGCTGCGTCAGCAGCGCCATGTGCCGGGACACATTGGCCGCCGTGTAGCCGCTCAGCTGCGCCAGGTCGCCGACGTTGCGCTCGCCCGCGCGTAGCAGGTTCAGCAGCGTCAGGCGCGTCGGTTCGGACAGGGCCTGGAAATACGCGGCCACCTTCTCCAGGGCTTCCTTGGGCAGATCCTGCATGCGCGGGCAATGGGTAGAGGGTGCGAAGGTCGAGATCATGCCCGAAGCCCCGGCCGAACGTGTGTGCTTGCGAGATTCATGACTTGACTAATTGCGTGATTGCGCAAATAATAAATCAAACGCTCACCGAACACCAGCCCCACTGCAGCGGGCACGTTGGCCGGGCGAGCAGGAGTCCACACCGATGAGAAAGAGCTTGATCGTCCTCAGCCTGCTGGCCGCCGTCGGCGGCCCGGCCCTGGCCGCGCCCGGGCTGGCCACCGCGCCGGTCCTGGCCAGCAGCCAACGGCCCTTGCAGGGCTTCGACGCCGTGGTCGAGGCGGTGCGCTCGTCGGCCGTGTCGGCGCAGGTGGCCGGCGCCATCGTCGGTCTGGACGTGAAGGCCGGCGACCGCGTGCAGGCCGGCCAGGTGCTGGTGCGCATCGACGCCCGCACCGCCGAGCAGGCCGCCACCGCCGGCGATGCGCAGTTGCGCTCGGCGCAGGCGATGCTGGACGTGGCCACGCAGGACTACCAGCGGCAGAAGCAGCTCTACGACAAGCAGTACATCAGCCAGGCGGCGCTGGAGCGCGCCGAGTCGCAGTACAAGGCCGCGCTGGCGCAGGCCGCCGCGCAGCGCGCCCAGGCCACGGCCGCGCGCACGCAGTCGGGCCTGCACGTGCTGCGCGCGCCCTTTGCCGGCATCGTCGCCGAGGTGCCAGTGTCGCTGGGCGACATGGCGCTGCCCGGCAAGCCGCTGCTGACGCTGTACGAACCCGGCGCGTTGCGCGTCAGCGCCGCGCTGCCGCAAAGCCTGCTGGGCCAGCCGCTGGCCGGCCTGAAGGTGGAGTTTCCGGGGCTGCCTGAGGCGCGCCGCTGGCTGCCGCCCGAGGCCGGCCAGCTGCAATGGCTGCCCACCGTGGACCCGGCCACGCACACCGTGCAGTTGCGCGTGACGCTGCCGGCCGCAGTGCAGGGCCTGGCGCCGGGGCTCTTTGCCCGCGTCTGGCTGCCGGTGGACGGCGCTGCGGGCGGATCGCGGCTGTACGTGCCGGCCTCGGCCGTGGTGCGCCGCGCCGAGATGACCGGCGTGTACGTGATCGACGCGCAAGGCAAGGCGCAGCTTCGCCAGGTGCGGCTGGGCCGCAGCCAGGGCACGCAGTTCGAGGTGCTGTCCGGCCTGCAGGCCGGCGAGCAGGTGGCCACCGACCCGCAGGCCGCGGCGCGCGCGCAATGAACATGGACGCCACCCCGAAGCTCGGCGTCTCCGGGCGCATCGCCGGCTACTTCCAGTCGGCGCAGATCACGCCGCTGCTGGCGCTGGTGGCGCTGCTGCTGGGCATCTTCGCGGTGCTGGTGACGCCGCGCG
>Ga0209369_1001332_pt1 | contig 12816 bp, 13 predicted proteins | sample EBPBio142010_DNA_FD_185865 | JGI IMG/M metagenome (GOLD analysis project Ga0209369, IMG submission 185865) | Wastewater treatment Type I Accumulibacter community from EBPR Bioreactor in Madison, WI, USA - Reactor 1_10/4/2010_ DNA (SPAdes)... | ecosystem: Engineered > Bioreactor > EBPR >... | reverse complement strand
CTGCTCTGCGGCACGGACGGCAGGCCTCCGGCGGCCCCGACGAGGACCGCCTCTCGCTGCTTGACGGGTGCCGCCGAGGCGCGCTGCGACAGATCGTAGGCGAAGGCCAGGAACGCGAGGACGTAGACCGTGATCGCTGACCAGACGGCGATCACGGAGAACTCGTCGAGCGTGGCCTGCAGCTGCAGATCCATGGCTACTCCTGACTCTCCGCGATCGCTGCGTCGAGCGCGTCGGTGATGTCGGTGACCGTTTCGGGTTGGAGCAGTTCCCCGTTCAGGAAGAACGTCGGGGTGCCGCGGACGCCGAGCGCCATGCCGGCGTTGTGATCCTCTTCGACCCGAGCCTGGGTTGCTGGATCGGCGACGGCCTTATCGAAGGCCGCCATATCGAGCCCGAGCTCCTCGGCGTAGCTGCGGATCTTGTCGGCCTGGGAGGTCTGCTGCTCCGCCCATTCGGGCTGCGACTCGAAGAGTTTCTGGTACATCTCCTCGAACTTGCCCTGCTGCGACGCGGCCTCGACGGCAAGGGCGGCGTTCATCGAGTTGGTGTGGTTGGTGATGAAGTACCGGGCGACGTAGGTGATCTGACCGTCGTACTGTTTGCGGATCTCCTCGATCACCGGGTAGACCGCGCCGCAGGCCTCGCACTCGAAGTCGAGGAACTCGACGAGCACCGGTGCGCCCTCGCCGGCGTCGTCGAGGACGTGCGAATTCTCTTGCACGAGCGGCACCTCGCTCTGGGAGGGGGTTCCCCCGCCGCCCGTTTCGCCGCCGTTCGACGCATCGCTCGGTGTCTGGACCTCGGGCCGGTTAAGCACCGAGATGAGGATGACGATGAGTGCGACGAGCAGCACGGCTGGGATCGCGATGAGCGCCGTTTTCTGCGAGGTACTCATCTTCTTGTTCGGTTTCTGCACGGTGTGCGGGGGCCGGGTCATGGGGTTCCCTTCTTGAAGTGTGGCGGCGGTAGTTGTTCGGCGATGGCTGACAGGTGGTTGTCCCGGAACTGCTCGACAGCCCGGGCGAGGGCGGGATCCTCGCCACGGGCGAGGCCCGCGTACTCGATCCTGACCTTGCGTTCGCCGACGACGGGTTCGGTGAGGGTGGCTTTCACCCACAGCCGGCGGCGAGGCACGAGGAGCCCGGTGATGAGGCCCACGGTGGCAAGGATGGAGAAGATGAGCACCCAGGTGGCTCCGGTATCGCGCTGGATCTGCAGGGAGACGAAGCGTTTCACTGACGGTGAGGTCCTCGAAGGTGATGGTGCCCATCCCGTTGGGGAGGTCGGCGGTCTGGCCGGGGGCGAGCTCGATCGAGTCGACCCCGGTGTCGCCCCCGGTGAGCTGGGTCATGGACTGGGTGTCGAGCTGATACACGGAGCGCGGGGTGCCGTCGTCGATGCCGAGGTCGCCGGTGAAGACGTTGAACGTCATCATCGGGTTGATGAGGTCGGGGAACACCGAGTAATAGGCGCCACTTTCCAGCGTGCTCTGCGTCGGGTAGAGGAAGCCGATGAGTCCAATCTGCTCGGGTAGACCGTCGGGGACTTTGATCACACCGAGCGAGGTCATCGCGGAGTCCTGCGGAAGGAACGGCTGCGGCTCTTGGTAGACGACGTCGCCGGCGGCGTTGCGGATCGTGATCATCGGCGCGTAGCCGTTGCCGAGGAGGTAGATGCGATCGCCGTTCACCTCGATCGGCGCATTCACCCGCACCGTCTCGGCCCGGCTGTCGTCGTCGCCGGGCTCGCGGATGGAGAGGTGGGCGGCGAAGTTGCCCGCCTGCCCCGCACCCGGCCGCCCCGGGTCGACGTACTCGACGTCGAAGCCGTCGAGGCTCAGCGCGTACGGGGTCAGGGAGGTTCGGTCGAAGTTGCGCCCGGGCGAGAACGACGAGTAGGCGCTCTCGGTGTTCACGAAGGTGGTGCCTTGCACGATGACCCGGTCGCCGGTGTAGTTGAGGCCGGTGCTCAGGAGCACGGTGACGAGGATCCCGACGAGCGCCGAGTGGAACACGAGGTTGCCGGTTTCTCGCAGATACCCGCGCTCGGCGGAGACGGACCAGACCTTCGCGCTGTCGTATCTGGCGGTGCGGTATCCGCGGCGGCGCAGCTCGTGCTCGGCGATCGCGACGGCCTGCTCGATGTCGGCTTCTGAGGTGTCGTCGGCGACGAGATGCAGCTCATGGGTGGAATGCGCGGCCATGCGTTGGAGGCGTGCCGGCGTTCTCGGGGCTTTCGCGCGCAGCGCGTTCGCGTGGTGCTTGATCCGGGGGATGATGCAGCCGATGAGTGAGACGAACAGCAGCAGGTAGATGGCCGAGAACCAGGCTGAGCTGTAGACGTCGAACAGCTGCATCGTGTCGAGTGCCGAGGCGAGCTCCGGATTGTCGTCATAGTACTTGACGACCCCGTTGGGATCGGCCTGGCGTTGCGGGAACAGCGATCCGGGGATCGCGGCGACCGCCATGAATAGGAGCAGCATGAGCGCGGTGCGCATGCTGGTGAGCTGCCGCCACCCCCACCGAAGCCAGCCCCGCCATCCGAGGACGCCGGTACCGGGTGTGCGCTCGATGGAGTCGATATGGTCGCTCGGGCGCGCGGGGAGGGTGTCATAGTCAGAGCGGGAGCTGGACATTCGCCATCACCCCCTGCAGGGAGGACATGAGTCGCGTCCAGAGCCCCGTCACCATGAGCAGGCCGAGCAGCACGAGCACGGTCCCGCCGGCGATGTTGATGGTGCGGATGTGGCGCCTCAGGAAAGACATCGAACGGGTCGCCCAGCCGAGCCCGAGGGCGAGCAGCAGGAAGGGGATGCCGAGTCCGAGCGAGTAGGCGACGCCGAGGAGGGCGGCACGGAAGGGGTCGCCGAGGTTCCATGAGACCGAGAGGATCGCGGCGAGGGTGGGGCCGATGCAGGGCGTCCAGCCGATGCCGAGGGCGAGGCCGAGCAGCGGGGCTCCGGCGAGCCCTAGACGTGCGCGGAAGCGGGGGCGGACGGTGCGCTGCATCCTGCGGAAGACGCCGACGAAGGCGAGGCCCATCACGATCACGACGACGCCGAGGATGCGGGTGGCGAGGTCCGCGTAGGAGAGGAAGACCTGTCCGAAGACGCCGCCGAGGACGGTGACGGCGACGAACACGACGGAGAACCCGGCAATGAACAGGAGGACGCCAAGCAGCAGTCGACGGCGTTGAGCGGTGCTGCTGTCAGCGGCTCCCGCGCGGTGCTCCACGGGCGCGACGGCGGAGCCGAGGTAGCCGAAGTAGCCGGGCACGAGCGGCAGCACGCACGGTGAGGCGAAGGAGACGAAGCCGGCGAGCACGGCGATGAGCACGCCCACCCAGAGCGCGCCGTCGAAGACGAGATCGCTCGGGTTCATGGTGTCTCCGCGAGCGCGTCGGCCACGAGCGTGTCGAGGATGGAGGCCGATTCGAGTTGCCCAATGATGCGGGCGGCGACCCGTCCTTCACGGTCGAGCACGAGCGTGGTGGGGGTGGCTTGGATCGGCGTGACGCCGGCGAAGGCTTGCTTGACCCGGCCGTCGTTCACGTCGATCACGCTCGGGTAGGTGATGCCGTTCTCTTCGGCGAAGGCGACGGCGGTCGCCGGCTGGTCGTAGATGTTCACGCCGAGGAAGCCGACCCCCTCGTCTTGGTAGCTCTGCCAGACTTCCTCGAGCATGGGGGCTTCGATGATGCAGGGGCCGCAGGCGGCGTACCAGAAGTTCACGACGTACACCTGCCCGGCGTAGTCGTCGCTCGAAACGGGATCGCCGTACTCGGTGGTGCCAGCGAAGCTCACAGCAGCGCCGCGCTCCGCGACGGGGATCTCGACGATTCGGCCGTCGGCGCTTTCGCTTCGTTCGCTCCCCTGCTGATACTGCTCCGAGAGCGAATCGGTGGCAGAGCAGCCGATCAGCCCTACGCTGAGTGCGGTTGTTGCCACGAGTGCGGCCGTCAGCAGGATCGTCGGTCTGGACGTCCTCAAGTTCTCTGTTCTCCTCAGTCCTCTACGCGTGGTCGCGGGTACGGCGGACGTGCCGGCCCGTTCCTGCCCCAGGGGCAGCGTGAGGAGCGCCTAGATGCGCAGGAGACTGAGGTGGTGCAAGCCGAAGCGATGCCGGCCGCGATGATCGAATGCGGCAGCTGCAGCGATCGGTGCGATCTGGGATCGCTGCCGCTGGAATCGCACCTGTCGGAAGCGGAGTGCGAAGTGGATCAGTACGGCCAGTGCGAATCCGCAGAGGATCCCGAGCAGGCAGGTGACGATGCCGAGCACCGCTTCCTCGCCGACGGTCTCCCCGACGATGTCGACGATGTGTCCGACCGCGGCTTCGAATGCGGTGGCCGTGACCACCGTGCTCGAGGCTGCAGGCGCGGGTATCCCGAGCTCGTCAGCATGAGAGACCCCCCACAAGCCCACGACGGTGACGATAGCGGTGAGGAGGAATGTTGCAGCCCTCATCGTGAGTCGTCGCCGCGTCGTGCGGGCGGTGGAGGGAACTGGGAACACACCCCGATTGTAACGATCGCACTGTGCGGGACCATGGGAGTGGACTGACTTGCACCGCATATCGGAGCCTATTGGAGAGCGATGAGCAGACTGAGCAGACCCATCACGAAGGTGTAGGGGGCGAGCGTCATCTTCTCGTATTTGCTCGAGGAGAGCAGACTGAGAATGACGCTGAACCCGAGATGGGCGACCACGATCCACATCACCCAGAAGCTGAACTCCTCCGGGAGAACGGTGATGGTGCCGCTGCGGTCGAGGGCGATGAACGCGACGAAACCGTAGCGAAGCACTGCGGAGACCGCCCCGAAGCGGAGATTGAGCGGCAGCGTGGCGTGTTGGCCACCCCACGCGAACTTGCCGAGGGGTGCGCCGGCGGCCAACGCGATCTGGAAGATGGCGAGCAGGCCGAGCATCACGGTGAGTGCGATTGCGGCGATGGTCGTCATTTCTGCTCCTTTCCGGACATCTCAGCCAGGTAGGCGTTGTAGGCATCCAGATCGGCGTCTTCCTGCGTCTGTCGGCGCTTCGCCTGCCGAAGGTCGCTCACGCGCCACTTGGAGAAGGTGACGACGAGCACGACGATGAGCGGAAGGGTGCCGTACGACCAGACGAGGCCTCCGCCGATGGCCTGGTCGAGCTCGCGTGTGAGTCCCCAGTCCTTGGGATCTTCCGCATACCAGCTGAACATCCGGCCCGCGTTCACGAGCAGCAACAATCCGAACACCGCATGGATCTGGATCTCGATGAAGAGATCCACGAGACGCACCGGGAAGGAGGGAGAGCGCGGCAGCGGGTCGACCGCCCAGAGTGGTGCGGCACCGATGACTCCGAAGACGAGGAAGAACGTGAGCAGGATGAGGTGCCCGCCCGGCAGAGCCAGGAACCAGCTCACGGCGTCCGTGAAATAGAGGGCTGGGAAGGCCAGAGCCGCGATGATGACGACCATCGCGGGGTGGAGGAGCACCAGAGCCGTGCGCGACCGGTAGGCGCCCAGCGCTGCGCGCAGCACTGGGCGCCCGATTCCCCGGTGAGGGGTGGCCCGCAGGAGCAACCTGCCGGGCGATCCCATGAGCAGGAACGGCGGCACGAAGACCATCAGTGTGATCTGCTGGAAGATGAGCACCGAGACGAGTTCGTCCGCATAGGTGTTTCCGCTCAGCCCGGTGACCAGGAACCAGATCAGGCATCCGACGAAGAACGAGGCCGCTGCCAGGACGCTCCACGGCTTCCCTGCGATCCAGAGGGAGATCGCTCCAACCAGGTAGATGACGAGGCAGACGATCGCGAGCCACGCAAGCGGCGACATGCTGAGCAGTTCAAACCGGAAGAGGTCACTGAGCTCGAGGCTGGCCTTCGCGGGATACACAGGCAGGGGGTGTCCTTACTGACGAGGCGACAATGCCGCCGAGCGGGGCTACTTCGAGTTCGCGGCGATGAACGGCAGCGGATCAATCGGTTCGTCCTCGACTCGCAGCGCCAGGTGCAGGTGGTTGCCAAACGACAATCCGGTCGTGCCGACGAGCCCAGCCTGGTCGCCGCTTTGCACCGTCTGCCCGACCTGCCATGCGTGGGAGTTGTCCTGCATGTGGCAGTAGCGGCTGCTGACGGCTTGGCCGGCGACCTGGTGCTGGACTTTCAGGGAGAACCCGCATCCGTCGGATGCCCAGCCTGCTTCGGTGATGACGCCATCCCCGATGATCCGGACGGGCGTACCTCCGGCAGCGCCCATATCCTGCGCGTCGTGGAACCCTGCGACCGGTGCCGACCGGTAGCCGAAGCCGTCGGTCAGCGGGACTTCCTGGTCGAAGGGGTAGCGGAGCGCGGTGTCGCTGAGCCCGGTGACACTCACGGTTCCGCCATTGGTCTGGATCTCCGGGATCGCGACTGCGGTCGGCATCGCAGATAGTGCATCGAGCACTGCGGGATCTTCGGTGGTGCCGCCCGTCGAGATAACCTGCTGCGGCATGGCGGCGGCGAAGCTGTCCGCGGTTGCCGGATTCGCCACCGGCAGCAGTGTGCCGGCCACGAGTGCGCCGACGCAGGCCAGCGCGGAACTGCCGGCAATGAAGCTGCGCAGTCTCCGACGTTTGGCGATCGGGGTCGCCATCGCCTCGGCCGATCCGCCGTCCCCCGTGCCACCGCCTGCCGGCGCGGACGGGCTGGGGTTCTTTGCTCGTGGTTCGCTCGCCGCGGGCGCCTCCCCGTGCCGGGAGCGGCGCTTCGGGACGGCGTCGGATGGGTGCTCGGCTTCCGGCTCCACCCAGGTGCTTCGTCGGCGGGCGACTGGCTCCTGGTCGCGGCGACGCCGGCTCATAGGAGCACTCCGAGCACCAGGTACTGTCCCACGGCGACCGCGATACTCAGCACTACGGTGCCGATGACGAAGAGGAAGTGTTGGGGCTTGATGGGTGATTCTGTCGTGTTCAAACTGTTTGATCCTGATCGTGGGCGTCAGATGCGCCTCTGGAAGTGCGTGCGTGCAGCATCCGGCGGCAAGCCGAGGTGACTGCTGCGTTTGCGGCTATCTGGTCGGCGGCAGGCGGCAGCACTTCGGAGGCGCTGCTCTGTCGCGGCCGTTCAGATAGGGGCGTGTCGTGAGCGCCTTAGTGAGGCGGTTCCCGGCTTCTTCAAGAGATGCAGAGGACTAGACGAACACCCTGTCGCGCAGAGTTCTCGAGATCAGGTTCGGGAGATGGAAAGCAGGAGCAGGAGCGGCTGGGTTCGGTCCGGTGCGCGTGGGAATCCGACTGCCAGCTCGCGAAGTCGGCGGAGGTGTGGGCGTTGCCAGGGGCGCCGGAGGAATAGGACGAACAGCAGCATGCTCGCCAGCATGCCGAGCATGCAGATCGCGAGCAGGTCGAGATGCCAGCTCTGCAGCAGGTTGCCGTGGGCCGTGTGCTTCTCCCCGTCGCTGGCGACGGGGACCGATGCGGCCGACTCGCTGATTTCTGCAACAGTTGGTGCCTGAGCGACCACCGGGACGCCGACGGCTTCGGCGCTATGGAGCCGGAGGCCGACGAGGCCGAGGATCACGAAGGCGCCGACCCAGACGAAGGTCAGGAGTGCGCGCCGCGACAGCGGTCGCCGCGTGGCTGAGCGTGCACCCATCACTTCATCACCTCCATAGTTATGTAACAATTTAGCATCGAAACCTGAGATGCCGCCAGGACTGCTACGCCGCCAATGATCCTTGCGGGGCTTCCGCAGGTGCCGGAGCGGCGACCGGCGATAGGTCCGAGGGCCGCGCACCCGCGGGCCTGCGCGCGGCTCGGATGCCGTTGAGGATCACGAGCACCTCGGCGAGCTCGTGCACGAGCACGACCCCGGCGAGGCCGAGCACGCCGAAGAGGGCCAGGGGGAAGAGCACGACGATGATCGCCAGGGCGAGGCCGATGTTCCACGTCATGATGCGGCGGCCGCGGCGCGCATGCGCGAGGGCCTGTGGGATGAAGCGCAGATCGTGACCGGTGAAGGCGACGTCGGCGGATTCGATGGCGGCGGCCGAGCCCTTGACCCCCATCGCGATGCCGACGGTGGCCGTCGCGAGCGCGGGGGCGTCGTTGACGCCGTCGCCGACCATCGCCGTCGGTGACGCGGCCACGAGTGCGCCGATGGCACTGGCCTTGTCTGCGGGGAGCTGCTCGGCGCGGACGTGTTGGATGCCGGCTTCGGTCGCCAGTGCGCGGGCAGTGCGCTCGTTGTCGCCGGTGAGCATGATGGGGGCGATGCCCAGGTCTCGCATCATGCGGATCGTCTCGGCCGACTCCGCGCGCAGCTCGTCGCGGATCCCGATGAGGCCGGCGAGTTGCCCGTCGGCCTCGACCACCACGACGGTCATGCCGCGTTCGGCCAGCTGCTCGGCGATGGCCCGGTGTTCGCCGGGGTCGAGCCAACGGGAGTTGCCGACGCGGATGCGGCGGCCGTCGACGACACCGGTGATGCCGTGCCCCGCTTCCTCCTCGACGTCTTGCCCGGGCCGCGCGTTCGGGGCGGCGGCGACGATGGCGGCCGCGAGCGGGTGGGTGCTCGAGGCTTCGAGCGCGGCGGCGAAGTCGAGCACCTCGTGTTCGGTGTAGCCGTAGCTGGCGACCTGGACGACCTGGGGCTCGTTGCGGGTGAGGGTGCCGGTCTTGTCGAGGGCGACGGTGCGGATCGTGCCGAGCTGCTCGAAGGCCTGTCCCGACTTGATGACGACGCCGTACTTCGAGGCGGAGCCGATCGCGCTGATCACCGTCACCGGGACGGCGATAGCGAGCGCGCACGGAGAGGCGGCGACGAGGACGACGAGGGCGCGCTCGATCCAGGTGGCCGGATCTCCCACGATGAAGCCGAAGACGACCACGAGTGCGGCGATGATGAGCACGGTCGGCACGAGCGGCCGGGCGATCCGGTCGGCGAGCCTGGCGCGCTCCCCCTTGCGGGCGTGCGCCTGCTCGACGAGCGCGACGATCTGAGTGAGCGAGTTGTCGCGGCCGTCGGCGGTGGCTTCGATCCGCAGGGTGCCGGAGCCGTTGATCGCTCCGGCCGGGATGGCGTCGCCCGGGTGCACCGCCACGGGGATGGACTCGCCGGTGACGGCGGAAGTGTCGATGCTCGAGGCGCCGTCGACGACGATGCCGTCGGTGGCGACCCGCTCCCCCGCCCCGATGATGAGGATGTCGAGCTCCCGCAGTTCGGCAACGGGGACCGTCTCCTCGCCGCGCAGCCGAGAGATGCGCGCGGTGTCGGGGATGAGCGAGAGCAGGGCGCGCAGGCCTTCCTTGGCGCGATCCATGGCCCGGTCTTCGAGCGCCTCGGCGAGGGAGAAGAGGAAGGCGAGGGCGGCCGCTTCGCCGACGTGCCCGAGGGCGACGGCGCCGACTGCGGCGATCGTCATGAGCAGGCCCACGCCGATGCGTCCCCGGATCAGGCGCCGCACGGTGCCGGGGACGAAGGTGTAGGCGCCGGCGAGCAGGGCGATCCATTGCAGTACGAGTGCGGGGATCTCCACGCCGCTCCACTCGAGGAGGTAGCCGATCGCGAGGGCGACCCCGGAGAGCGCGGAGGGCAGCAGTGCAGTGTCGCGCCACCAGGGAGGCCGCACCGCATGTTCGGCTTCGTCCTCCTGGGCCTTCGCGAATACCGGGGGCAATTCGGGGCCGCAGCAGGCGTCGCCTTCGAGAACGGGCGCGGCGGGCTCGGGCGCCTTGCGCGTGATCGTCTGGGGCTCGGCGGGGCCGCAGCACTCCTCGCTCATCGGCCCGCCCCTTCGGTGACGGGCTTGGCTTCGGCCTTCGCACCGCAGCCGGGGGTGGTGCAGTCGGGGTCGAGGCAGACTTCTTCCTCATCGACGGCGAGGGTGACGTCGACGAGCGCGGTGAGGGCGGCAGCGAGGTGAGGATCCGCGATCTCGTAGCGGGTCTGGCGACCTTCGGGTTCGGCGACGACGATGCCGCATCCGCGCAGGCACGCGAGGTGGTTGGACACGTTGGTGCGGGTGAGCTCGAGTTCGCGCGAGAGCACGGCGGGGTAGCTCGGAGCATCGAGCAGGGCGAGCAGGATGCGCGAGCGTGTCGGGTCGGCCATGGCTCGGCCGAGGCGGTTCATCGCGTCGATACGGGAGGCTATAGTCAGCATATGATGACTATACATCGTTCACTGTACTATTGCGAGCCATGCCCGAAAGCCGCGGCTGGGACGTTCAGCAACTGGCCTCATCCTCGCTGGCAACGACGATCCCAGCGCCCAGCGCCCGGCCTCGCGGAAGCTTCGTGAATGCGCTCGGATCCCCGCCCGCGGGAAACTGCTCGGGGTCGAGTCGTGCGGCCATCTCCTCGAGCCCCAACTCGAGCATGAGCCCCTGCAGATAACTCGCCCAGGCCCGCTCGCCGAACATGCGCCGGCCCTCGTCGAGCAGGAAGACTCGACCTCTGGCAGCAGCGCACTCGTTCGCAGCGTCGACGAACCGCGTCCAGTCCTCCGGGCTGAGCACCTCACCGACGTGTGTCCGGTCAGTCATCGGCCTCTGCTCCCCTCTCGGCCCTCAGGTAGCCGTCGAGCCGGCTGCGCGCCTCGTCGTCGAGAATTTTTCCATACCAAGCTGCGGGCCAATTGGCCGTGCATACAGCGTCGTCGAGCGCACGCTCAGCGTCCTCCGACGATGCGAACACTGCCGCACTCAGAAAGTCCTCGTCGGCATCGTAGTGACCGGGCCGGTCGGCCCGTTCCCGCAGCCAGGCGCTACCGCCGTCCCAGCAGCCGCTGCGCTGGCCGGTGCAGTCCTCGCACTGCACCAGCACCCGATACTCCATTCCTCGTTCACCTGCCTCCGCGCTCGATCGCCCGGCCTGCACGTCTCTTCGTCTTCGGACGGGGCGACCGCTTCGGCCGGGTGTTCCTGACCGCTTCTTGGGGGCTGCGCGCCTGGTCGGTGTCGGCCTGCTTCCAGGCGGCAGCGGCCTCCGGTTCTCCGGACTGGCTGAGCCGCTCCGCATGCTGCTCGCGGCGCGTGGCCGAATCCCAGATCCGGTTGGCGTCTTCCTCGAGCGCGAGGGCCTCATCGAAGCGTTCGGCCTCACCGCGCTCATCCTCACGGTCGATCTCGTACTCGAGGATCTCCGACTCGGCGATGAGCCCGGCCGTGTAGTTCTGCTCGCGTCGAGCCTCGTCGCGCTCCGCACTGGGATCGCTCTGCTTCGCAGCCGCTCGCCCAAGCTCGTCGCGCACGGCGGCGGGATCCGCGCCCGTCTCGTTGATCTCGATGTTGTACCGTTCCCGCAGCTCTTGTCGGATACGGCTCTCAGCTCCTCGCGCGACCTCGTCGTCGTCGCGCCACGTCACCGCCGTTTCGTAGGCGCGGGAGATGTCACTCACCTCGGCTTGATCCCACCAGGAGGCTTCGTTGACGGGTGCGAGCTCGGCCCGTGCGGACGCGCGGTCGGCCTCGAGTCGGGCTTGCATCTGCCGGGCCTCTGCGAGGTCGCGGCCGGTGACTTGCTCGAGGAGGGTGCGTCTCGTGTTGCTGGCGGTGCGGGCCACCTGCGCTGCGGCCATCAGCCCCATGCGCAGCTTGCCCTCCGCTTCGTCGGTGACGCCGTCGGGTGCTTGTGGATCGGGCATCGCTCTCCCCTATCGTTCGGTTCCTCGGTCGGGCTGCGCCGGCCGCGCAGTCGGTGTCGTCGGGCGCTGCGGGTGCAGCGTGGTCGGGAGCGGGCTGCCCGGCCGAGCAAGTGCCGTCCCCGAGGTGGCGCGCTGCACGGCCTCCGGTGCCCTGGCAGCCGGCGCCGTCACGAGCTCGGGCAGTCGCTCGCGCACACGGTCGAGCCGGGCGCCGAGTACGTCGCGGATCTCGGCGGCGCGGCGGGATTCCGCCGCCGCGCGGTGCATGTCGTGGATCGCCTGCGCGGTGCGCATGAGTTGCTGGAACAGCATGGCCTCGGCCATCGTGCCTTTCCCGCCGGTCGACGCCATCGCCATCAGCGAGGCGACGCCCGCGATCGACCGCAGCATGCTCGGCTGCTTCGGGGTGGTGTCGCGGGAGCGGATCTGCGCGGTGCGGGCGAGGGTGCGGGCGGCATCGGCGAGCGGCCCGGGCTCCGTCTCGAGTCGCTGCGACCAGGCCGCGAACGCCCCTGAGGTGTCTCGCGCCACCTGCGCCCAGCTCGCCCGATCCTGCGGGTCGACGCGGCGCAGCTGCTCGCGGAGCGCGGCGACGTTGTTGGTGTATTCGCGCCACAGCTCGGGGCCGGGCTCGTGCTGCTCCCGCCCGGGCGCCACCGGTCGGTAGCGCATGGGGTTGCGCCAGGTCGCCCGCCACTCGTCGACGGCGGCTTGCGCCGACATCGGAGTGTCGGGCCAGCCCTGCCGCAGTCTCGGCAGGGTGAGGTCGCGCGCCAGGCGACCCCCGCCGTACCAGACGATCGACTCCCCCGGCTTCGGGCGCAGCGCCACCGAGTAGCCGGCCACGACGTCGTCCCGGTTCGCGGCGAATCTGGGTCGCACGATCGCCCCCGACCGGTGGAGTCGGCGCACGAACTCGGCCTCGTCGACGCTCGCAGCCGCCGCCGCGCGCACCGTGCGCTCGAGCCGTACCGAGGCGACCGAGTGCTCGCCGCGACGGTCGGCGCTGGCCCGCTCCCCCGGCCGTTCGCCGCGCATCGCCATATCGGAGCCGCGCGACTCGAGCACCTGTAGGCCGTGCTCCTGCTCGAGCTCCCGGGCGATGCGCTGGGCCCGCGAGTAGTCGTGATGGATCGACGCCTTCGTGCCATCCTCGCGCACGAGGTTCACAGCGATGTGCACGTGATCATTGCCGCGTGCGG